>DSTMC04003__coassemble_17395_pt1 | contig 1781 bp, 2 predicted proteins | sample DSTMC04003__metabat2_low_PE_012 | metagenome-assembled genome bin DSTMC04003 | reverse complement strand
GATGAGATAAAAGAATCTATTTGCGATAACTGTAATTTATGTGTGGATATATGCCCTGTAAACGCTTTGGAAAATCCGGAGATAAAACAGCAGTCCTGCTGGGATTTTGCATTTGGAGAGGATGAAGAAGAGCAGGTTTGGAGAATATCCTGTCATAAATGCAGAGATATTTGTCCTTATAATTTAGGCAGTCAAAATTCGATGCTGAGAAAAAATGATGAAGAAAAATTATAAAGAAAAATTATAAAGATGGAAGAGGAAAGCTATATTAATGAAAGAACTGTTTGAAAAGTTAAGAAAATACTACTTTGATCCATCCGATCCTAAATTAAATGGCTTTCATCCTCAATGCATTAAAATCTGGGATCAGATGAAGGAAATACTTTCCGATATGGATGAGAATGAACTGGTGGCTTACCTGGAGGGCCTGCCGGAAGAGGATCTGGAAATCATTTATCCGGTTGTGGAGGACCTTGCAGAAGAGGACAGGGATTATGTTGAAAAATTCATACGGTAATGTTACAGCTCTGTGGAGAGAGAGGATTCATAAAGAAGTTCTCTCCCTCCAACTTTTGTAATCAGGCGGAATGATCGAATTTGCAGGGAAACAATCATTTCGGAATAAATAATTGGTCAACCGTGATTTTAAGTTCTCTGGCAAGACTAAATGCTAAAGAAAGGGTAGGGTCATACTTGTTATTTTCTATTGCGTTGACCGTTTGACGGGATACGCCACATTTTTTGGCTAATTCTTCTTGAGATAAACCTAATTCCTTTCGTCTGTTTCTGATTATATTTTCCATATCAACCACCATGCTTTCTCTTGTAATACATAAGGGATATAAAATATATAATAGCAAAAACTTCCAGTTGGATTAAAGGATTTTGTATAAGAGGCTGTGCGGTTACAATCTTTTCAATGACAGTTAAAATATTTGCCCCAAATACTCCTAACAGAGTAAATGAACTGGCTTTCCACACAATAATCTGATTGCGTTCATCTCCTGGCTTTAAAAGTGATACCAACATATAAATGTCGAGAATAGCAAACAAAGCCAAAACAACTCCTAAAAATATCATAGCTCCTACTGGCATAACCTTTTACTCCTTCCACGAAATGTCAAATACTTTTTACATTTTTATTTTAAACGCCAAGGAACGAAATGTCAAATGCTTTTTACATTTTAACAGAATTTTGCTTATCATCTTTTGGCCGTCCCTGCGGAGCGTGGTCCCGGATCTTCTGCGGGCTATGTCCGTGACAATAAAGCAGCCCTCCCCACGCAGGGGAGAGCTGTACTGCATTTACAATGTAAATTGCCGGATTTTCAAGACGGAGTTGTAAGCTTTTTTATACTGTAACCTATCAGAACGGAGAGTTACTCTTTCCTCCGTGTCAGGAAAATCCCAACGACTGTAATAAAAAAGATAAAAGGCGCTGTTCTGACAAACAGCCATTCCAATGAGTGAAAGGCCACTCCAAGAACAGCCGTTTCAGGGGCGCTGTAATCCCAGTTTAAATAAGGGCTCTTTAAGATTATAAAGACTATAGAACCTATGATGGTGATGGCGCATAATGAAATAAAGAGCCAGTGCGTGAATTTTCTTCTTGCGTTTTCTCGCTGCGCCAGCTGCCAGTTTATCACTTCCAATTTTTCGGAAATAGCCTTCAGGCTGTCGGCCTCCGTTTCCGTAACCGTTTCGCCAAGCAGCGTGCTTACCGGTGTCTCGAGCGCTTCCGATATAGAGATTAACATATCAGCATCGGGAACCGACAGTCC
>DSTMC04003__coassemble_12156_pt1 | contig 2384 bp, 3 predicted proteins | sample DSTMC04003__metabat2_low_PE_012 | metagenome-assembled genome bin DSTMC04003 | reverse complement strand
AGGAGGACGTTTCTATGCCGCAGGCGCAGTTATTCTTTTTGAACGACCAGTATTACCTCGATTTTCCAGACAATAAACTGATGAAAAACAAGGACACCATTGACGGCGTTCCCCACAGCCGCCCCTGCTTCTTTGCCTTTCCAGATGCCAGACGCCCGGAAATATATTGGATCGTACCTATTTCGTCCAAATTTGAAAAGTACAAGCGTATCGAGCAGGAAAAAATCAAGAAATATGGCCGGTGCAACACGATCCGCTTTGGAACGGTCCTTGGGCGGGACACAGCCTTTCTGATACAGAATATGTGTCCGGCGACCGAAAGTTATCTCACACCGTACATTGACAGGAATAACCGCCCGATCCGTATTGATGACCGGGTGGCCTCGGACGTAGAGAAAAACGCCCGTAATGTTCTGGCGCTGGCAAAGCGTGGGGCAAAAGTGATTTTCCCTGACGTATTCAGCATCTATCACGGCTTGGAGCAGCAGCTCCTGATGATGCCGCAGGATTTGTAAGACAAAAGGCGGCTGCGCCTTCGGGTTTCAATACCCAAAGACGCAGCCGCCTTTTGCTTATCCATCATATACCAGATCGTGCAGGATGATTTCTTCTGCCCGGTTATGGATGCTGTTCATGCGGCGCCCCCACTCCATCTGGTCAGCGGCTTTTAGTTCTTCCGTCACGCCCTCCTGCTTCATCATGGCTTTTTCAATGATTTCCAGCTGCTCCCGGCAGGCGGTGTCGATCTCCTCCAGATGAGGAAACAGTTTTTCCGTGAGCAGCAGTGAGCTGTAAAGCGCCGGACGGTGATCTTTCAGATAGGCGCGGCGCATTCGGCCATACTTGCCGATGTGATATTCCTTTGTGTCTGCAAGCACGAGGTCGGGGATCAGATAGTCGCCGCATTGAGAATAGGTCAGTTCCATAGCAGCCTCCTTTGTGGAATATGTAGTTGACAGGTGCGGTCAGGTTCGAGGGCATCCCTCCTTATCACAACTGTCTTTTCATTCGCCACAAATGAGCCGCCAGTCATGATGTAGTTTTCGGTGGTGTAAACCACCCTCTATAAATTACATCATGTTCATAGTGCCTTGGGCTTTCTTTGCCGTTGTGTCTTTGTCTGTTGTTTCTGCCGCAGGCGTTCCCGGACGGAGCGTGTTTCCGCTTCCTCATGGAGCAGATTTGCGACATCCCGCTTGCTGTCAAACATCATCAGCGACCGGAATATCCGCAAGGTGCGTGGCACGATGTTCAAAAAGATATGAAAAAAGCTGCTTGCCGCCCTGACGTACAAGGCGGAAAAGCAGCAGCCGATGACCTTGCTGGAAAAAGAATTTTTAAGAGAGTGCAGATTGACGGTTGATAACGAAAGCTTGCAGATGATGCGCCGATCAAGCAATCCCGCTTGTTCTGCACACGCTGGAACGGCCCTGATAAAAGCGGCGGTATGGTGGATGCGCTCGACGGCGCAGAGTATTCCGGCAGCCTGATTATCCTGCTTAATGAAGGGGTTAGTTTCGTAAAGCGGAATATGAAAACACGTTGGAAGAAAACAGCCAACTCCCGCATTGAAATGCCAGATTACTGCGAACGGAGCGTTTTTGAAGCTCTTGTTAATGCGCTGATCCATCGTGATTATCTGATCTTGGGCAGCGAAGTCCATATCGACATTTACGATGACCGTCTTACAATTACTTCCCCCGGCGGCATGGCGGATGGTACACGGATACAGGAAAGAGATATTTTCAATATTTCCTCTACCCGCCGCAATCCAGTCCTTGCTGATATTTTTGGTCGGTTGGGATATATGGAGCGACAGGGAAGCGGATTTCGGAAAATCACGGAAGCCTACCATGCAGCCCACAATTACCGGGATGAATTGGAGCCTAAATTTTATTCCGATGCAAGCTCATTTCAAGTTACGCTGTATAACTTGAATTATGGAACTGCAATAAACACAGCTAAAGTTATGATTGAAGATGAAAATGTTGCGATTACTCCTGATTATCTTGCGATTGAGGTTGCGATTGACGGACTGAACGCAAGCCAAGCTACGATTAAAAAAGCCAAAACAGTATTCGCAAGCATGGGCGTTGATGGTATCTTTGGACGTTCCGACATAGCCGCTATTACAAGTGATTCCGTTACTGCCGCCGGTAATCTTATCACAAAGCTGAAAAAAGCGGATTTGATTGAAGTCGTCAGTGGATTCGGAAAAGGGAAATACAAATTCAGAGTTCCAAAAGTATAAAGAGAATGAGGGCGCTGCTCAATCATCTAATTGGACCTCCCGGACACCGCCGTATCCTTAAAAAAGGGCGACTTTAACACAAGATAAAGAGGGATAAGGAACTATTTAACGGCTGACAGACAGGTTGTAATAA
>DSTMC04003__coassemble_11959_pt1 | contig 2416 bp, 3 predicted proteins | sample DSTMC04003__metabat2_low_PE_012 | metagenome-assembled genome bin DSTMC04003 | reverse complement strand
TTCGGTACTGAGAACTAAATTAGCTCATGCCAACATTTTGCAAACAAAACAGGCCAAAACGGGGCCTATCCGGGACCATATAAGAACTGACAATCAGGTGCCCACGATAGCTAAAAAACCCCGTAAATCAAGGCTTTTCAAGAACTTCATAAGACAGCGATAAACAAGGAGCAAGGTACCGAGTGCCTTGCTCCTAAGCGTGGGGTCGGGGGTTCAAGTCCCTTTTGCGACGCCAGCTAACAACGCCGAAAACGTTGATTTTTCAAGGTTTTCGGCGTTTTCTATTTTCCGAAAAAAGTTGAAATTATAGAAATATGTGATTAGCAGGAGTGATTTTTGCTAATCAAATTTATCGAGAAAGATTGAACTCAGCATATCATAGTCATGGTATAATGGAGTTGCCAAGAAAAGGCGTTTGAGGTCGCAGGCTGTTATCTCAAAGTAGATGGTACATAGAACTTAGTATTGCAGTTTGTAATTTCAAGTTTGTCATTATTTTGAGGTGCCAAATTGGCACCTCAAAAAATAAAGGAGAATGACTATGGCAGAAGTAGAAAAGACAGATTTGGCAGATACAAAAAATGATTTATCTCTATCGAATGTTGAGAGTACAGGATATGATCTAAAAGGCATGATTTATGTCGTGCGTAATCAGCAAGTTATGATAGATAGTGATTTGGCTATGCTATATATCTTTGGTATATTTGCAGATTATACGATGTAAATCCGGTTCCTTATGGTGATGAGCTTTCCTTGAATGTGGACGAAGAGAATAACAGCATCAGTATAGATCTTGCTATACAGACAGCTGTCAGATTTGGAATTCATGAGGATGATGCAAAAAAACTGACGCTGCCGCGTTTATAGTAAGTTTCTGACTTTTTCTGATGCTGGCATTTTTATTGGACAGCTAAAGGCGTATCCTGTTTATAACACATGAGGAGGAGGTTAGAAACATCATGAAAATACAGCTGAATTTAAAGGGAAAAATAAGGAAAATCCTGACGGGGACAGCGGGAGAGAAGAAGCGGGCGAAGAAATATCCTCAAAGGAGAAAACGGAAAAAATTTATTTTACACTGACAGGCACAAGGCATTACTTTGGCAGCAGTTTTCTGAAAAGAGGAACAAAACTGATGCTGGAAAAAGACCCGGATAATCCGTATGATAAAGAAGCGATTATGGTAAAAAGAAAGGGCCTTGGAAAGATCGGTTATGTGGCAAACAGTACCCATACGGTTATAGGAGAATCCATGAGCGCGGGCCGTCTGTATGATAAAATCGGCCATACTGCCCAGGCGAAGGTTGTGCTGGTTACACCGGCCGGAGTGCTCTGCAGGATAAGGAAACTAGGAGAAAAATCGTATGCCAAGAGGAACGAATCAGAAGTTTAAGCTGTACCGTCTGGCCCAGATTTTGCTGGACCAGACGGACGATGAACATTATATGACGATGCCCGAGATCCTGGAAGCTCTGGAAAAATATGAGATTACGGCGGATCGAAAGAGCATTTATCAGGACCTTAAGGATTTGGAGATGCTGGGAATCGAGGTTGAGGGGGAGCCTGTGGGAAAGGGTTATCATTATCATGTGGTTTCCCGGTATTTCGAACTTCCCGAACTGAAGCTGCTGGTGGACGCTATTCAGTCTTCCAAGTTTGTCACAGAAAAAAAGACGAACGAACTGATCCGAAAACTGGAAAAGCTGGTCAGCCGCTACGAAGCTATAAGCCTGCAGCGCCAGGTGTATGTATCCGGACGGATCAAGACTATGAATGAGAGTATCTACTATACGGTGGATACGATTCACAGCGCCATCTCTGAAAACAGGAAAATCCGCTTTCAGTATTACCAGTGGAATGTGAAAAAAGAGATGGTACTGCGCCGGGATGGAGCGTACTACCATATCAGTCCCTGGGGCCTTTCCTGGGATGATGAGAATTATTATCTGGTGGGCTATGATTCGGAAGCAGGGCAGATCCGCCATTACCGGGTGGATAAGATGCTCCATATCCGAATGACGGATGACCCCAGAGAAGGAAAGGAACATTTCAGGAAACTGGATATGGCAGAGTATGCCAAGAAAAGCTTTGGCATGTTCGGAGGAAAAGAACAGGATGTAAAGCTTCTGGTGGACAACAGTCTGGCGGGTGTGATGATTGACCGGTTCGGAAAGTCGGTCATGATGATTCCGGCAGACGAAAACAGCTTTACTGTGTGTGTGCGGGTTCTTGTCAGCAGTCAGTTTCTGGGGTGAATTTTCTCGTTGGGAGAAAAAGTAAAGATTCTGGGGCCGGAGGAAGTGGCGCTGCAGATGAAGAAGGAAGGAGAGAGGCTGCTGAAGCAATATGGCCGGCTTACCTGAGCCGGTTTTTTTCTTTACGGTACTGCAGCGGCGTCATACCGGTATATTTTCGG
>DSTMC04003__coassemble_10350_pt1 | contig 2742 bp, 2 predicted proteins | sample DSTMC04003__metabat2_low_PE_012 | metagenome-assembled genome bin DSTMC04003 | reverse complement strand
GTTCTTCTACAACAGCGGAACACATTTTCTGGGTTTCCTGTAAACGTTTTGGGCTTATACTTTTTTGCAGCATGATATGTAATTCTCGCTTATTCATATCTCATTTCTCCTTTCTTAGTATAGTTAAAGCGGCTCGAACACGACTTTGTACAGTTCTTGCTGGTATATCAAGAATTTGTGAGATTTCACGAAAGGTTAATTGTTCCCCACAATGAAGCAAAACCACCTCTTTTTGTGCTGGAGTCAATAATTTTAATAATGAATTTATCTGGTCGCGATCTTCAATTTGGCGTAGTCTGCTATCCTCTGTTGGAAAATTATCGTTAAGTTCAAAGGTAGTATATTTACGGTTTTCATCAATACATAAATGATGAGCTATTGTATATAAATAAGCCTTAAAAGAGCCTTTTCGTTCATACATATAAATATCTCGAAATACCCGTAAGAATGTTTCCTGCGTTAAATCCTCTGCTTGATCTGTATGATAACAATGCCAAGAGCAATAACGGAGAATAGAGGAATAATATCGTTCAACTAACTCATCTGCACATACTTTATTTCCACGCTGAATTTGTAAAATCAGCTTATTATCATTCAATGGTATTAAACCTCCCTTCTAAAAATATATAACGGGCAACATTACAAAAAGGATTTAAAAATTTACAATTTTTTTATTGTAACATATATTTTTTCTAAGGAATGGGATATGCATTGTATTGAGAAAATTATTTTATAGATAGAAAGAGAGGATGATTCTGATGAAAGGTATGAGTTGATTATTGAACGTCAGTAGCGTCGGTGTACAAGGCGTACTATCCCTTGTACACCGACGCTACCGCACTGCGGAAGTAGAATCTGTTTGCCCGGCTCTCAGATTCAGTCGTCCCGCAGATGGCCCGCGCTTTTTCCCTCCGGAAGATTTAAGGGACGATACTGCTCCAGAATGTTCCGCAGAGCGTTGATCTCAGGGGTCAGCAGCTTGTTCTTATGGTAGACCAGCTTAAAATCCCGGTCCCAGTCCCCGGCTTCATCCAGAAAAATACGAAGACGCCCTCTGGCAATATCGTGTCCCATAAGCCGGGAGGACATGACGGTCAGCACGTTGTTGGCCAGCACCGCGTTCAGAAGCGTGCGGGGACAGTTGGCCTCCCAGGTGATCCGCACCCGGATGCCCCGGGCGTGGAGATACTGTTCAAAAAGCCGTCTTGTGCCGCTGCCCGGTTCCCGCATGGCAAATTTCTGTCCCTCCAGCCAGGGAGCGCGGATCACATCCCGGCGGTAAAATTCATGGGAGGCGGCGCAGCAGAGTACCAGCCGGTCGTGAATCACCGGAATGCAGACCAGATCCGGGGATTCGATATTGCCCTCCACCACGGCGGCATCCAGCTGGGACAGAAGAAGCTTCTGCTCAATTTCCCGGGTGTTGCTGGCGACGGAGAAAATCTGAATATCCGGAAACTGTTGTTCCAGCTCCTGGATCACGGAGGGGATCAGACAGGTTCCCACTGTGATGGAGGAGCCAAGACGCAGGGATGAAACCCGGCGCCTTTCCTGCATGGTGGCTTCCAGGGAATCAAACTGGCTGACGGCCTGGGTGGCCAGAGATAAAAGCTGGCGGCCTTCTCCGGTGATGAACAGTTTCCGGGACAGACGCTCAAACAGATGGATCTGGTAATGGCGTTCCAGTTCCTGGATAGCCTGGCTGACAGTGGGCTGGGAAAGATACAGTTTCTGGGCGGCGCCGCTCATGGAGCCGGTTTCCGCCACGGCGATAAAAATTTTCAGGTGCCGGATTGTCATAGAGTCCTCCTTGGGCTTTTTTTCAATATATTGGAAAAACCTATCAAGATAATTACATAATACGATTTTTCAAATAGATAATCAAGTGCTATAATAAAGAGGATGACAAGAACACAGCAGACACAGATGAAGGAGAAGAGGACATGAAGGTATTGATTATTGGCGGTGTGGCTGCCGGCACGAAAGCGGCGGCAAAACTGAAGCGGGAGGACCGGAGCGCGGAAGTGACCATTCTGACGAAAGGCGGGGACATTTCCTATGCGGGCTGCGGCCTCCCCTACTATGTGGGCGGGGTGATTCCCGACAGAGAACAGCTGGTGGTAAATACGCCCCAGGCTTTTGAAAAACTGACGGGAGCCCGGGTGCTGACCCGGATGGAGGCAGTCGGCATTGACCGGGCTGCCAGGACCGTGGAGGCTGTGAATGAGGAGACGGGCGAGAAAAGCGTATATGAGTACGATAAACTGGTGATTGCCACCGGCGCGTCCCCCTTTAAGCCGGACTGCGAGGGCCTGGAGCTTCAGAACGTATTTTATATGAGAACCCCGGATGACGCGGCTGCTCTGCGCAGCGCTGTGGATTCCGGCAGTATCCGCCGGGCCGTGGTGGTAGGCGGCGGATTTATCGGACTGGAAGTGGCGGAAAATCTGAACGCCAAGGGAGTAAAAGTTTCCGTGATTGATTTTGCGCCCCATATTCTTCCCGGTTTCCTGGATCCGGAATTTTCCGGATATGTGGAGAACGTGCTGGCGGACAACGGCATCATGTGCTTTACCGGCGTAGCTCTGGAAGGAATTCTGGGAACCGGAAAAGTGGAAAAAGTGCAGACTTCCAGGCGGGCCATGAAAGCGGACGCCTGCATCCTGGCCATGGGCGTGCGGCCCAATACCGGGTTCCTGCAGGATTCCGGCCTTGAGATGGTAAAAGGGACGCTTCTGACCA
>DSTMC04003__coassemble_6309_pt1 | contig 4279 bp, 3 predicted proteins | sample DSTMC04003__metabat2_low_PE_012 | metagenome-assembled genome bin DSTMC04003 | reverse complement strand
TCCCACTCAATGGTTCCGGTGGGCTTGGGCGTCAGGTCAAAGCATACCCGGTTCACCCCCGGCACTTCTTTTGTGATGCGCTCCGTGATGTGCTGCAGCAGAGAGAAAGGAACATCCTCCACCGTAGCCGTCATAGCGTCCCTGGTATTGACTGCCCGGAGAATCACCGGCCACTCAAAGGAGCGCTTTCCTTCCTTTACGCCCACGGACTTGAAGTCCGGAATAACCGTAAAGTACTGCCATACCTTGCCCTCCAGACCGTTTTTCGCGAACTCCTCCCGGAGGATGGCGTCGGACTCCCGAACCGCCTCCAGCCGCTCCCGGGTAATGGCTCCCAGGCATCGCACACCCAGCCCGGGGCCCGGGAAAGGCTGACGGTAAACCATGCCATCCGGCAGGCCCAAAGTTTTTCCCACAACCCGCACTTCATCTTTATAAAGCAGTCTCAGCGGCTCCACCAGGCTGAACTGCAGATCCTCCGGAAGGCCGCCCACATTGTGATGGGCTTTTACGCCGTCGCTCTCCAGAATATCGGGATAAATGGTTCCCTGTGCCAGGAACTCGATCCCTTCCTGTTTTCTCGCCTCTTCCTCGAAAACCCGGATAAACTCCGCGCCGATGATTTTACGCTTCTTCTCCGGATCCGACACCCCTTCCAGCTTGCTCAAAAAGCGGTCGATGGCATCCACATACACCAGGTTCGCGTCCATCTGGTTGCGGAACACCTCCACCACCTGCTCCGGCTCTCCCTTGCGGAGAAGGCCATGGTTTACATGTACGCATACCAGCTGCTTCCCGATAGCCCGGATCAGCAGGGCAGCTACAACAGAAGAATCCACGCCGCCGGACAGCGCCAGCAGCACTTTCTTATCTCCCACCTGCTTCTGAATGGCGCTTACCTGCTCCTCAATAAAAGCCTCCGCCAGTTCGCTCGTTGTAATACGGGCCATCGTTTCCGGACGTTTGTTGTTATCCATGCTTTTTTCTCCTTTTCTGTAGAATTTAATCACGTCAGTTTCTATGGTCATTATAGCTGAAATTCCGGCGGTGGGCAATGGATTTTCACCGACAGTCTGTACACTCTGCAGTTTCATATACGCTTCTTCTATTCACTCTCCCCGTTCTTTCGAAGAAGTTCCCGCGGTCGGTTTTTTTACAAGCCGCTTCATCATGCCTGGCACGTAGGTAACCACACGTCCCAAACGATATGAAGTGGAATTTTCCAGCTCTTCAATCCGTTTTTTCAGTTTTTCTTCCTGCTTTTTATCTTTTTTCCCTTTCTCCTTCTGCTTCCGTTCCATGGCCCGGAACTTCCCCCGTTCCTGTTTTAAACGCTTCTCATAACTCTGGGCCTGATAAAGCAGAAATTCCTGATAATCGCACTCCTGCATGCGTCGAAGATCCTCATAATCCTGCTGGCTGTTAAAAAAGTCCTCTCTCTGTCCCCAGAGGTTAAACTCCTTTAATACCGTTTCTTTATAATAGCTGTACAGTTCCGCATATCCCTTTATATCTCCCTGTCTGCGGAGCGTAATCAGAAGAGGGCCTATGGTTTTATTGGAAAAACTCTGCCGGAATTCATCCGTAAATTCAGGAAAAGACTCCAGCTTTTTCTTGGCTGCCCGAAACGCATCCACCGTACAGTATTTCGTATCAGATACCCGGCCCGAAAGGCTGTCAGAATTCAGCGTCCGATAGCAGATCAATTCCTCCGGCACTACCGTCATCCGTTTAGCCAGAAATAACGCCATCATCGTAAAATATACATCATTTGCCTGACGCAGCGGCTGGAATTCCAATTCATGTTCCTGCACAAACCGGCGCAGAAACAGCTTATTCCAGGGCACATTGGAGCAGAAATTAAACAGATATTTTCCCATGTCATTTTTGTTAAAAGGCATCTGTGCCGGAATACGTTTTTTCACCAGATACTCGCCGGCCGGATAAACCATACCGGTTTCCTGGTTATATTTGCGCGCTCCGCAGATACAGATATCCGCCTGGTCCTCCTCCGCCTTTTTATACAGCAGTTCCAAAGCCTCTTTTTCAAAAAAATCATCGGAATCCCAGAAAATCACATATTTGCCCTTTGCGTACCGCAGCCCCAGATTTCTGGCCACTCCCGCATATTGGTTTTTCTGATGATAGACTGCCACCCTGGAATCCCTTTTCCGGTATTCCTCCAGTATATCCCCAGATTCATCCGCCGATCCGTCATCTACACAGATAATCTCAATTTCTTCCAGCGTCTGCCCTAAGATACTGTCCAGGCACTGTTCCAGAAATGCCTGGGCATTGTACACCGGCACAACCACCGATACTTTTATTTCCTGTCCCATCTTTTTTCTCCCGCACTCAGTTCCAGACCATTACCGTTTTTCCCATCATCTTATGAATATCCATTTCAAAAGCGGACACCATATCCGGAATTCCCTTTACCGGCACCACCGCTCCGATCAGCTTTTCCAGGTACTCCGGCACCTGAGGATGACTGCGATACAATTCCATCAGCCCCAGGAAATCTTCCCTGCCGCTGCGGCTGGTACCCAGAATACGCAGCCCCTTCTCCAACACCATTCTGGTCAGAATCGGCACCGGATCTTCCGACACGCCCAGTATGGCAATCGTCCCTTCCGGTTCGATACGCTCAATAATCTGATCAATCGCCTGCCCGGAAGCCGTCCCGCCCACGCATTCAAAACCATGATCAATTTTCAGATCTTTGGGGATCTGAGACACACGGTAAGTCCCATCCGCAAAGGTAAAATCGCTGAGTTTATTTTCTGTCACACCAAACACCAGTACCTTTGTCTCCGGAAATCTGGATTTTAAAAGCAGAGCCGTGATATATCCCATATTTCCATCGCCCCATACGCCTATCGTCTCCCTTCTGGCATGAGCCGTCCTGTCAAACCGGGAAATGGCATGGTAGCATACCGAGACCATCTCTGTAAAAGCCGCCACCAGATCATTCATTCCCTCCGGCACCCGAACCAGACGATCCGGCACAGTCTGAATATATTCCTGCATCAGCCCGTTCATACTGCTGCCCCGGAATTTGCTGGACCGCAGATAGTTCTCCGCCGCTACAGGATCTTTCTCACAGGGCGTATTGGGGATCATCACCACTCTCTCGCCTGTTTTAAAAGAGCCGGTGGGATCGTAGACAACCCGTCCAATCCCTTCATGGATCAGCGCCATAGGAAGTTTCTGACGCAGCACATCCTCCGCTCTCTTCCCCTGATAGTACCGCTCGTCCGCATTACAGATGGACAGATGCGTAGGTCTCACCAGAATATGCTCGCCGTCAATGCTGATATCTTCAAAAGCCACCTCAAACTGCCGGGGTCTGACCAGCTGATAAATGGTATTTAACATAATATTCCTCCTGCCTATTTCTCATCCAGTTCCATTCCCAGCAATGCCTTAGCCACTGTCATATCATAGGGATACGTAATTTTAATATTAAATACCTCTCCCTGCACCAGATGCACATGTTCCCCCTTCAGCACCATGATCTTGCAGGCATCTGTCAAAATCGCCTTCTCCTCCTCGTTCAGCGCCTCATACTGCTCCTTCAGTTTTTTCGCCCGGAAAGACTGCGGAGTCTGCCCCTGGTACATATACTTTCGGTTGGGAATATCGGTAATCCGGGTATTGTCCTTACTCTCCACAATCGTATCCGTGGCGGGAATCACCGTATCACAGGCTCCATATTCCCTGGCATAGCGAATATTCTCCTCCAGAATCCGATGAGTCACAAAGGGACGCACCGAATCGTGGGTTACAATAACGGTTTCCTCATCCAGATCCCCCTGCTCCTCAATATAGCGAATCGCATTCATAATCGTCTCATTCCGGGTGTCTCCGCCCTGCAGCACCGTCACCTTTCTCACCGGGGGGATAAACTTGCGCACAATATCCTGGGTATAGGTGACCCAGGCCCTGGGCGACAGTACCAGCACCTCATCAAAACCCGGATGCACGGCAAACTTTTCTATGGTATGAATAATAATGGGCTTTCCCCCAAGTTCCAGAAACTGTTTCGGTTTCTCCACATTTCCCATTCTGGCCCCGATTCCTCCGGCCAGCACAACGCCAAATACTTTGCTCATGTTTGGTTCTCCTTTTCTTATTAGTCAAATATTAAATGCATATTGGAATTCCTATTTAATGAATGATTGTCTTTTTGAATATAATTCCACGTTTGTTGATAACTTCCTTGCACCGCAATATCCGGTGAAGAAACAAACGCATTAAACTCCTCCACTTTTCTCTC
>DSTMC04003__coassemble_5877_pt1 | contig 4570 bp, 5 predicted proteins | sample DSTMC04003__metabat2_low_PE_012 | metagenome-assembled genome bin DSTMC04003 | reverse complement strand
CACTTCCCTCTGATTTATTCCTGTACGGGCGAATTCTTTCCAAAAATAATTTTTGCCTTGCATCCTTTGCCGGGCTCGCTCTCTATACAAAAAGTCCCCTGGTGCGCCTGCGCAATCCGGCGTACAAGCAAAAGCCCCAGCCCATGCCTCAGATCAAGCCGCTCATCGGCGCTTTCCATATAGTGGGGCTTTTCCTTTAATCCCCGCAGCTTTTCGGGGGTAAGCCCTGCTCCGTCATCCGCGACAGTCAAAATAAGCGTTTCGCCGGTGTTTTCAAGAGAAAGCCAGATGCTGCAGCCCTGGGGATTATGCCGGATACTGTTTTGCACAAGATTGCCGATCGCCCGCGAAATCAGGCGGGCGTCACCGTCCAGCAGGGCATTTTCCGCCTCCGGCTCAATATCTATTTCAATCGTATAAGCATCCGAAATCCCGGAATTGAGCAGTTCAGCCGCATAGGAGCGAAGGACTCTGGACAGGCGTATCGGTTCCCTGTGAAGCGGCTGCATTTCATATTCCAGTTGGGACACCAGATTCAAATCCTGCACCAGTTCTTTGATTTTGATGCCCTGTCTTTCCACAATCCTGGCCTGCTCTCTGACCGTTTCACTGACAGTTTCATCCCCGGCGATTCGGCCGGCATACCCCATAATCATAGAAAGCGGGGTGCGGATGTCGTGAGAGACGCCGCTAATCCAGTTGGCTCTGGCTTCATTCTGCCTGCTTAACAGAAAAGAGGCTTTATTTACGCTGTCCGCAATTTCAGCTAGTTCTCCGTCAATATGAAGCGAAGCAGGCTTGCCGTCTGCCAGTGTTTCAATGGCCTCTGCAAGGGGCCCTGTATTTTGGATGATCCTGCGTTTTGAGACATAATAGGCCAGAAACAGGCACAGCACATCCACCACCAGCATTCCCGCCCCATAGAAGGGAAGTTTTCGGATTGCCTCAATGGAATAATAATTGCCGGTAAGTTTCATATAGCTGTCTTTGGGATACCCCAAAACCAGCAGTCCCTCATCCGTATTCCAGACAAAAACCGGATAATCCTTCAGATAGCCTTTTGTAAACAGCGCCACATCCTGAATGTTATACTTTCGCGGTATTTCTTCCGGCACATCCAGAGTCCAATAGCACTCTCCCGCTGGCGACAGATACATAGCCCAGATCTTGTACCGGCGCAGTTTCCGCGCCGCCTCATCCGCAAGCCCCTCTGGGGATGCCGCAGCGGAGGTCGTCTTTAGCATAGCCCGGGGAGACGCCTCTCCGTAATCCTCCGAAACGGTGTGATAGAAGGTCACACCAAACAGAATGACATTGCCAAGCACCAGAAGCAGGAGAAATGCGGCGAAAGATGCCAGATGCTTTGACATATAGGTTCCAAAAGATTTCATGGCGTCACTTCCTCGTCCTCAGTTTATAGCCCAGTCCCTTGATGGTAATCAAAGAAACCGGCTTTGACGGATTGGCTTCTATTTTCTCCCGGATGCGCCGCACATGGGCGTTCAGGCTGTTTTCATAGCCAAAAGGGTTATCCCCCCATAGCGCTTCACAAAGGGCGTCCACCGTAACGATCCTGCCCTCATTGCGGGCCAGCGTTTCCAGCAGGGTATATTCTTTTGCCGTCAGGGGGATAACCTGGCCGCCTTTTCTGACTTCTGCCCGGCTAAAATCAATCGTACATCCATCCAGGTTAACCTGCGGGCTGTCCTCTTTATAAGCACGGCGCAGGATGGCATAGATCCGCAGCAGCAGTTCCTGAGGCATGAACGGCTTAGAAATATAATCATCTGCCCCAAGGCCCAGTCCGGCCAGTTTGTCTGCGGCTTCATCTTTTGCCGTTAAAAAGATAACCGGTACATCTGTAAAGGTACGAAGCTGCTTCATCAGAGAAAAACCGTCCCCATCCGGCAGCATGACATCCAGGATTATCAAATCCGGTTTTTCCTGTTTCGCCGCCGCGACAGCTTCTTTTGCCCCTGGGGCGGTAAGTACTGTTTCAAAACCGGCATCTTTTAAAATATCTGCTGCCATTTTCAGCAAATCCGGCTCATCATCTACAAGCAGAATCTTTTTAGAGTACAAAAAAGAATTGTCCATAGCATTGTCCCTCCCGGGACGATTATAGCACAGTGCGCCCCGTCCGGGGCGGGGATCCCGAAAAAGTAAGGTAAAAGTAAGGATGGGAAAATGGAGAAATCAGGCTGACGTTTTATGATGGAACCAGTGAAAGGAGATGTTTTTTATGGATTACATGATTACTACAGAACGGCTGACGAAAAAATATAGGAACTTCACTTCCGTCAGCCACGTATCCCTCCATGTCCGCAGGGGCAGCATTTATGGCTTCCTGGGGCCCAACGGAGCAGGCAAATCCACTACTATGAAAATGCTGCTGGGCCTTACCGCTCCCACAGAAGGCAGCTTTACCATTGACGGAAAGCATTTTCCCGCTGACCGCATGAGGATTTTGAAAGAGGTTGGCTCTTTCATCGAGTCCCCTTCGTTTTATGCGAACCTGACCGGCCGGGAAAACCTGGATATTATCCGCAGGATTTTGGGGCTGCCGGAAAGCGCCGTGGAGGATGCCCTGGATCTTGTGGGTCTGACAGAATTTGGCAATCGGCTGGCAAAGAAGTATTCGCTGGGTATGAAGCAGCGCCTGGGTCTTGCTGGGGCGCTGCTGGGACGTCCGCCGATCCTGATTCTGGATGAGCCCACGAACGGGCTTGACCCTTCCGGCATCCATGAAATCCGCAGCCTGGTGAAATCCCTGCCGGATCTGTACGACTGCACCGTCCTGCTCTCGTCCCATATGCTGTCCGAAATTGAATTGATAGCGGACGACATCGGTATTCTCAACCATGGCCGGCTTTTGTTTGAAGGAAGCCTGGATGCGCTTCGCCAAAGCGCCCTGCAGGCCGGTTTCGCGGCGGACAATCTGGAAGAAATGTTCCTCTCCATGGTAGAAAAGGACAATAGGACCGGAAAGCAGAGGGCACAGCTATGAACATACTGTCAATCGAACTTCGGAAAGAAAAGCGAACCGGCGCACTCCTCCTGCTGCCGGCTGTGGGCGTATTGGGGGCCGCCTACGCGTTTGTGAATTTCCTTGTCCGGAAAGATACGCTTCTGAATTTACCGCTGGCCCCCATGGATGTTCTGCTGACCCAGCTCTACGGCGTGATGATGGTCTTAAATATGTTCGGCATCATAGTAGCTGCCTGTCTGCTCTACAGCATGGAATTTAAGGGAAACGCAGTCAGAAAAATGTATATGCTGCCCGTGAGTGTGTCAGGCATGTATCTGTGCAAATTTCTGATTTTGACGTGTCTGTTTCTGGCAGCCATCCTCCTGCAAAATCTGGCGCTTGCCAAAATCGGCATAACCGATTTGCCGGAGGGCACCTTTGAAATGGGAACGCTTATACTTTTCGCGGCATATTCCTTTATTACCTCCATGCCGGTACTATCCTTCATGCTTCTGACGGCTTCCCGTTTTGAAAATATGTGGGTTCCTCTCGGCATGGGGGTCGCAGGATTTTTAAGCGGCATGGCGCTGGCCAATGCAAGGCCTGTCGTTCTGATGGCGCATCCTTTTGTGCTTATGCTGAAACCGGCGGTGGCCATGAGCGCCCGGCCTGATCCCATGGCTGCCCTCTTCTCTCTGGCCGAAACACTGTTATTTCTTGCCGTTGGCTTATGGATGGCAAAGTACAGACGCTGTGAATAAAGGAGGAATGGAAGAAATGAACTTTTTAGAATTGCTTAAGATTGAGTTTATGAAAGTGAGACGCTCAAAGATCATACCGCTGCTCTTTATCGCGCCGCTGCTGGTGGTTGCCTCCGGGGTCGCAAGCCTGAGCCGCTATTTTACCCCGGAGTACACAAACGCATGGCCTGCCATGTTCATTCAAAGTGCGCTGATCTATGCGTATTATCTGCTGCCCTTCAGCATGATCGTTGTCTGCGTGATGATCGCAGGCCGGGAAACCGCACATAACGGGATTCTGAAAATGCTGGTCCTTCCGGTCAGCCGATACGCTCTTTCCATTGCCAAGTTCTGCGTGCTGGCATTTTTTCTGCTCATGGAAATGGCAGTGTTTCTTGCGGTGTTCGTAATCGCCGGATTACTTGCGACCCATACAATGGGAGTAGAAGAAACCCTGCCCATCCTGTATCTGCTGAAATGGTGCACCGGATTGTTTTTTACCATGCTGCCCTGTACGGCAGCCATGTGGGCTATTACCGTGCTGTTTGAGAAACCCCTTCTTTCCGTGGGGCTGAATTTCCTGCTTGTGATTCCCGGTATATTGGCCGCGAATACGCCTCTGTGGATCCTTTATCCCTACTGTTACAGCGGTTATCTCGTATCCTGCTCTCTCCACGACTTTACAGCCGAAACTTCCGGCGCCGCGTTTTCGCTGTTCCCGTTTTTACCCTGCGCGATCATGGTATTCGGTCTGTTTTTCGCGCTGGCGGTCACCCGATTTGGGAAAAAAGAAATGGGGTGACAAACAGCTGCCAAACTCCGTCAGCGCACATCTCCCATATAAAAGAGAGCCACGGTGCCG
>DSTMC04003__coassemble_5022_pt1 | contig 5251 bp, 3 predicted proteins | sample DSTMC04003__metabat2_low_PE_012 | metagenome-assembled genome bin DSTMC04003 | reverse complement strand
TCCCGGTTTTCCGCAATCGTGGCGTCTCCCAGAATGTCCCGGTACTTGTGCACCGTATTCAGGTCAAAAATAAAAATGCCGCCGGGATCCAGATAATTACTCACCAGCCGGAACACCTGCAGCAAATCCTCTTCATCTGTTATGTAATTCATGGAGTCACAGACGCTGACTACGGCTCTCACAGTCCCATACAGTTCAAATTCTCTCATATCCTGCAGCAGATACAGGATATCCGTCTTTTCCTTCTCCTGTTTTTCCATGGCAATCTCCAGCATCTCCATGGAATTGTCCACGCCGATCATATCATACCCGGCCCGGGCCAGGAGTCTGGTCATGGCGCCGGTGCCGCAGCCCAGCTCCAGCACCAGCCCCTCACTCACTCCGTACCGCAAAAGCAGCCCCGTCAGGTACCGGCTCCATTCCTCATAGGGGACATTATCCATAAAGGTATCATACACCCTGGCAAAACTCTCATACATTCCCATGGGGGGTCCCTCCTCGCTCCTCCAGGTATTTTTTCAGGAAGGCAGTCAGCGCTTCCATCTCTTCGTCGGTGCCGATGGTAATGCGCAGATACTGGTCAATCCTCGGTTTGTTAAAATATCTTACATAGATCCCGGCCTGCCGCAGCGCCAGGAAAAGTTCTTCCCCCGGACAGTCCGGATGGGTGACAAAGAGGAAATTGGCCGCGGAGTCCCGGCATACAAAACCCAGTTTTCTCAGCTCCCTCCGGGCCTTCTCCCTTGTATCCATAATCTTTTTCCTGGTCCGTTCAAAATAGTCTCTGTCTGCAAGCGCCGCGGTTCCCGCCGCGATGGCCGCCTGATTCATAGTGTAGGAGTTAAAGGAATATTTTACATCCTGCAGGCACCGGATCAGCTGCGGATTTCCCATGGCAAATCCGATCCGCATTCCCGCCAGGGATCTGGACTTGGAAAAGGTCTGCACCACCAGCAGGTTGTCATATCTGTCGATGAGGGACAGGGCGGATACTCCGCCGAAATCAATATAGGCCTCATCCACTATCACAATCACGTCCCGGTTGGCTTCCAGGATTTCCTCTACCTGGTCCAGAGGGAGCAGCAGCCCGGTGGGCGCGTTGGGATTGGGAAAAATCACGCCTCCATTTTCTTTTTTATAATCCTCCGGCCGGATTTTAAACTGATCGTCCAGGGGGATCCTCTCAAAGGGAATCTGAAACAGGCCGGCCCACACATCATAAAAGGAATAGGTAATATCCGGAAACAGAATGGGCTTTTTGCTGTTAAAAAAAGTGAGGAAGCACATGGCCAGCACATCATCCGACCCCACTCCCACAAAAACCTGATCCGTTCCCACGCCGTAATGTTCTGCAAGGGCTTCCGTCAGGTCCGCAGCCGCCGGATCCGGATATTTCCGCAGGCCTTCTCCCTCCAGCCTTTTGAGCGCCTCCAGCACCCCCGGCGCGGGAGGATAGGGATTTTCGTTTGTATTCAGTTTGATGATCCCTCTGTCTTTTGGCTGTTCCCCCGGCACATAGGGCTCCACTCTTCTGATATGCTTCTCCCACTCTCTCATACTCCACCGCCTCTCCTTCTGTATTTTGTCTGTTCAGTCTTTCCGGCTCTCCAGCCCGTACTCTTTTGCCAGCTTCTTAAACCCGGGCATGGCGTTTACAATGGTCTCATGGGAGACGCAGTAAGCCAGCCGCACATAGCCGGGGCAGGCAAAGGAAGTGCCCGGCACCATCAGGATATGGTACTTTTTGGCCCGCTCGCAGAATTCCTTCTCGTCCTCCGCCGGAGATTTTACAAACAAATAGAATGCTCCCTGGGGATAAATGAAAGAAAAGCCGCAGTCCTTCAGGCCGTCGCAGAGCGTCTTCCGGTTTCTGTCATAAAATTCCAGGTTCACTTTCTCATCCAGGCATTTCGCCACCGCCCGCTGCATCAGGGAGGGAGCGTTTACGAATCCCAGAATCCGGGTGGCCACATTGGCCGCTCCCCGCACTTCCCGGGCATCGTCCAGTTCATCCGGCAGCACCAGCCAGCCGATCCGCTCGCCGGGCAGGGACAGGGACTTGCTGTAGGAGTAGCCCACAACGGCATTGTGGTAGTACTTGGTCAGCCAGGGAACCCGGGCTCCGTCATAGGCCAGCTCCCGGTAAGGTTCATCTGAAATCATGTAAATGCTGGTCCGGTATTCCCGCTCTTTCTCCTCCAGGATCCCGGCCAGCTCCCGGATCGTCTCCTCCGAATAAATCACACCGGTGGGATTGTTGGGAGAATTGATGATCACCGCCTTGGTCCTGGGCGTAACCATCTCCCGAAACGCTTTCAGGTTCGGCTGAAAATTTTCGGTCTGGGGGGGAACCACCTTCAGAATGCCCTGGAAATTATCCACATAGGAGCGGTACTCGCCGAAGAAGGGGGCGAATACCAGCACCTCATCCCCCGGGTTCAGAAGGGTCTTGAACATCACGTTCAGTCCTCCCGCCGCGCCCACGGTCATAACGATGGCCTCCCCGGTAAAGGAAGTGCCGAACCTCCGGTTCAGAGAAGCCGCCACAGCTTCCCGCACGTCCTCGTAGCCGGAGTTGTTCATATAGCCGTGAACCTCCACCGGATCTTCCTGTGACAGGATTTCACAGATCGCCTTATTTACGCTTTCCGGGGCCGGTATATTGGGATTCCCCAGGCTGAAATCATATACGTTTTCCGCCCCGTAAAGAGCCGCCATTTTCTTCCCTTCCTCAAACATGGCGCGGATAGCCGAACTTCCCTTCACCATACCCTTCATTTTCTCCGAAATCATGGTTCCTCCTCCTTTTTCAAACCTGTTTCTGCCTGCTTTTTCAGAAGCCTTCCTTCAAAGTGACAATCCCCTTCTCCACCATGAAAGCAGGGCGGTAAGACAGCTTTGCCTGGCGCAGTCCCTCATCCCCGGTGTCTTCCTCCCGGTTCACGTAAGTGTATCCCTCCATGGCGTGCCGCACAAACTGCTGATTGATCATGGGATAGGCTCCCTCCACTTCCGTAAGGGCCTTTTCAATGTGGACCACAAAGGTATCGGTACAAAGCCGCTCCCCGATGGTAAACGCGGCAATCCGGCCGTCCACCCGCAGGCATCCTCCCGTCAGATGCAGCTCCTTCATCAGACGCAGCGAATTCAGGGTCACGCAGACCTCCGCCAGTTTTTCTTCGTCTCCGTCCTCACAGCCGTTCCGGTTTCTCCACAGAAGGGCCATCTGGAAGCAGTCCTCCACATTTTCGTCTGTGATGGGCTCATAGGCCCACCCCTCATAGGTCCGCATAAATTTATTGACATGGTTTTTCTTTCCATGATACTTTTTTCCCGCAAGATTTGCAAGTTTTTCTCTCTCATACACATAGTCCGCATCGTCCCGGTTATACCGGATCTGAAATTTCCCCGGGAACAGTTCCTCCAGCAGCTCAAACTGCCGGGGCGTTACCACCGCCATCCGGAAGGGCACCTTCCGCTCCCCGGCGTAGTCCATCATCCATTCCAGCACGTTCTTCACATTTTCCGGTTCCCCCTTGGGAAAGCGGAAATAAAAATCGTCGGCGGCGGATTTAAGCACCATCATATCCTCCACAACGGCAAACTCCGTGGGATACAGCCGGTTCCAGAGATACAGATTGGCAAATGTATCTTCACAGCTTCTGGAATTGGCCCTGTCATAATAACTCTGGATCAGGTCCCGGTCTTCCAGCGCCGGTTTTCTAAAGTCTGTGTCCATAAATCCTCCTTTTTTCGGTTTTCGTTTTCTTTGGCCCATCCCGCTCCTTACGGGCCGTTCAGGCGGGCGCGCCTGTATCCGCCCGGTAGAGATGGGCGTAAGCTCCGTTTTTTTCCAGCAGTTCCCGGTGAGTGCCCTCCTCCTCAATGCCGTGTTCGGAAAGCACCAGAATTTTCTGGGCATTTCGTATGGTGGAAAGGCGATGGGCAATCACAAAGGTGGTTCTTCCCTTTGCCAGCGCCTCCATGGACTGCTGCACAATTTTCTCGCTCTCGTTATCCAGAGCGGACGTAGCCTCGTCAAAAATCAGGATTGCCGGATTTTTCAAAAATACACGGGCAATGGCGATTCTCTGCTTCTGGCCCCCTGAGAGCTTCACGCCCCGCTGGCCGATATCCGTCTGGTACCCCTGGGGAAGCTGCATGATAAATTCATGGGCGTTTGCCAGCTTTGCCGCCTCCATCACTTCCTCGTCCGTGGCATCAGGCCTGCCGTAGCGGATATTTTCCATGACATTTTCCATAAACAGGTACACATCCTGCTGTACGATGCCGATCTGACTGCGCAGGCTTCTCAGCTTAATCTGCCGGATATCCTTCCCGTCAATCAGAATCCGGCCGTCGTCCACGTCGTAAAACCGGGGGATCAGGCTGCACAGGGTGGTTTTTCCGCCGCCGGAGCTGCCTACGATAGCCAGATACTCTCCCGCCTCCACCTTCAGGCTGATATGGTTGAGCACCTTGTCCAGCCCTTCGTCATAGCGGAAGGACACATTGTCAAATACCACCTCACCCTTTACATCCGTCAGCGCCCGGGCATCCGCGGCGTCCGCGATATCCGGTTTTACCGCCATCACTTCCAGGAATCGCAGATAACCGCTCCAGCCGTTCTGGAACTGCTCGGTAAAGTTCATCAGCTTTTTGATGGGATCGGTAAAATTGTTGATATAAAGCAGATACGTAACCAGGTCCGCGGCCGCCAGGCTTCCCCGCGTCATAAAATAAGCGCCGCCGATGAGCACCGCCACCGTCACCATGGTGGTCATGGCAGAGATCACGGACTGGAACCAGGCCATGTACCAGTAGCTTTTTCTCCGGCTCTCCACAAACCGCTGATTGCCCCGGCGAAACTTCTCCATCTCCCTGTCCTCGTTGCCGAAGGATTTTACTGTGCGGATACCGCTTAAGCTGTCTTCAATCTGGGTGTTTACATCCGCGATTCTGGCCTTGTTGGCCTTGTAGGCTTTCTGCATCCGTCCGTTGAAAAACAGGGTGTAAATCAGCATCAGGGGAATGAAGGCAAAGGTGATCAGAGTCAGGGGAACGTTGATCTGAATCAGAATGAGAAAAGAACCCGCCAGCTTGATTGCGGAAATCATCACATCCTCCGGCCCGTGGTGCAGCAGTTCGCTGATATCAAACAGATCCGTGGTAATCCTGGAGAGAAGCTGGCCTACCTTCTGGTTGTCATAAAAATGAAAAGAGAGCTTCTGATAGTGGGAAAACACATCGT
>DSTMC04003__coassemble_4837_pt1 | contig 5423 bp, 5 predicted proteins | sample DSTMC04003__metabat2_low_PE_012 | metagenome-assembled genome bin DSTMC04003 | reverse complement strand
CGAGGCACCTGCGGAGGAGACCCTTCCCGCAGAGACTGAGATTGAGACAGAAACCGAGACGGAGAAAGTGGTATACAAGACCAGCTTCCGTTTTGAGAATGAGGAAGTTCTGATTACCGCCGGCGCATCCGAAGCGGCAAAACTTCCGGAGAATACAGAGATGAGAGTGGAGAAGCTGCAGCCCGGAACCCAGGCTTATGAAGCGGCCAAAGCGGTTGTGGAAGCCAAGACCGGCGCACGGGAAGGCATGGAGTACCTGTTCTACGATGTAAACTTCTTCTCCGACGGACAGAAGGTAAGCTACCCGGAGGGTACCGTAACGATCCAGATCCAGTTTAAGCAGGAGCAGAAAAACAGCGCGGAAGGAAATCAGAGCGTACTTCACATTGATGAGAATTCTCAGGTGAAGGACGTGACCGCTCCCACAGCAGAGGGAAGCGCCATGAGTTCTGTAAACTTCGCCCTGTAAAGTGATGAAAATGCAGCTGCCGCATCAGGGATGCGGCAGTTTTTCTTTGTCCTTTTTCTTTTTTTCTTCCCGGTTCCGGATCCGGTACTGCAGAGGACTTACACCCTGCACTTTCCGGAAACTCTGAGAAAAATAGCTGGGAGATGAAAACCCAAGATTTCCGGCTATCTCAGCCAGGCTCATTCCGGTTTCCGTGAGCAGGTGCATACTCTCCTGAATCCGGCGGGAAATGAGGTAATTAATGGGGGACGTTCCGTATTCCCGGCTGAAGCTGTGTACGAGATAATATTTGCTTACGTGGACTGCTTCCGCCAGAATGTCCAGTGTCAGGTTTTCTCTGAAGTGGCTGTCAATATAGCGGCGGGTAATGGCCGCTTCCCGGCTGGATTTCCGGGAGGAGGGAACGAAGGAAATCTCAAACTGGCTGCACCGCATCAGATAGAGCAGAAGCACCTCCAGAAGATCCCGGCAGACCGTATCGTAGCCGGGAAGTCCGCCTTCCATCTCCCGCAGCAGGCCCTGCAGACAGAACAGAACCGCTTCCCTGTCGGACTGACAGTGAACCACCGTCCATTCTTCTGCCGCGCTGTCGCCGGACAGGGCCTCCAGGCCGTCTATTCCCGCGGCAATATAGGCCAGGGGCGCATTCTTGAAATCGAATGCTGTGTGCTCCCCGCCGGAGTTCAGGATGAGGGCATCGCCGGCGGCGAGGGGGATCTCCTGCCCGGACAGCCGCAGGCTTCCTTCTCCTTCCGTGATAAAAAGCAGCTCCGTACAGGGATGGGGCTGAAACGCCAAATTCCTTTCGCCGCCGCACCGGATTTCACTGACGTAGCAAAGCCGGGTGACTGACCGGTCTACCGGATTGACGGGCAGAGTGTTAAAGGAATAGCAGCTGGTAGTCATGAACGGAGGTCTCCTTTTCGTATTTTCGCGTTGTGCCTCTTTTATTATAAATTGAAAATGCCGGATATGCAAGGAATGAGTATGAAAAAAATTGTGAAAACTCATGAAAAATGAGGGGGATTAGCATTGATGCTTCGTGAAACTATATAGTAAAAAATAGATAAATTGTTAAAAAAGACCCAAATTATACAAAACAGACAAAAAACAGGGGGTGGTATTGGGGAAATAGTGGAGAGGAAAAAGGAGAAATTTTAGAATTCTTGCAGAAAAATGGCGGAAAAGCTTGTATATTCCTTAAATTTTAACTATGATAGAATTATAACAATCCCGCGAAATTTGACCGATCATAGAACACTAATCAGGGGGAATCGATGCAATTCAAAGGGAAGGGGGAATATTGATGGCGACAATTAAGGAAGTAGCCAAGCTGGCAGGCGTTTCACTGACCACTGTATCCCGAGTCCTGAACCGTGATGAGAGCCTTTCGGTGACCAATGAGGTGAGAATGAGGATATTTCGCGCAGCGCATCAGCTGAGCTATGTTCCGCCCCGGCTGCGGAAGGAAGCAGGAGAAAAGAAGAAGCTGATTATCGGAGTGGCGGACTGGAGAGCGGATAAGCAGCATGTACATCCTGCCTACCTGACCGCCATGCTGGAGATGATGACGGATCACTGCGAGGTGGAATTTGAGGAACTGCAGCCCGGCCAGAGGAAAATGGTGGACGGCATTATTGCCCTGGGAAGGTACAGCGAGGAGGAGATCTTTTTTCTCCGCTCTCTGACGTTTGCTATTGTATTTGTGGACGCGGACCGAGAAGATTATGAAAATGACCAGGTGAAGCTTGACTTTGGTCAGGGCCTGAGAGATCTGCTGGCTTACCTGACGGATGAAAAAAAGTATGAGAGCGTAGGCTATATCGGCGGCTGGCGCGAGCAGGACGAATCGCGGATCGGCGAGCGGGGGCTGGAGCATCTGACAGGCTGTCTCAGGCAGAAGAACTGCTTCAGGGAGGAACTTTTTCATCAGGGTGACGGAACCCGTGAGAGCGGTTACCGCATTGCCGGTCAGGCAGCACGGGAAGGTACGCTTGCCAGAGTGGTGCTGCTGGGCGGCGACGAAGCGGCTCAGGGAGCCCTGGAGGCTTTTGAGGATCTGGGCCTGAGGGTGCCGGAGGATGTGGCAGCGGTGGTCTGCCAGGACGTGTGCTCCCTGGACGGCAGATGGAACCGGGAAACCCGGGTGGAGGTTCTGCCGGATTATGTGTGGGAAAATGCCCTGACCCTGCTTCTGGGGCGGCTGGAGTGCCGCAGAACCCAGGCGGTTACCGTGACGGTTCCGCTGCGGATCAGAAAAGGGGACACGGCGTAAAGCGGCCGAAGTAAAAATAAATAACCCGGCTTTCTGGTAACCATTATTTAAAAGATTACCTGGAGAGCCGGGTTATTTTAATGAGATATTTCTGTAAACAAACACTGTTCAGAGGGCATCACAGTTATGCGGTACTGTATTCCTTTTTCCAATCGTCCTGAAATTCTCGGACTGCCTGGGCAGGAGCAGGATTGTTCCAGAATTCTTTTAAAATATTGTATGGAAGAGTAGCGGCATCAGCACCAGCAAGAAAGGCTTCTACTACCTGCCGGCTGTTGCGAAAACTGGCGGCAAGAATTTTGGGCGGCTTATCGCTGCTCTTTATAATACAGGAGATTTCCCGTATTGTTTTTTGAGGATCCATGTTTAAATTGTACATCTTGTTATAATAAACTGCGATACAGTCGGCTCCGGCTAATGTGGCCAGAATGGCCTGCTCAGGAGAATATACGGTAGTTGCTGTAACAGGTATATCCCTATCGCTAAGCTCTTTCATAGCTCGGAAGCCTTCGTATGTGGCAGGAATTTTTATATGTATTTCCTGTCTGCAATTATCGAGAATAGCTTCTGCGTTTTGGATCATTTGTTCCCAGGTATTTCCGACAACCTGAACATGCAGCTGTTTCTTTTCTATTATGTTTTTAATTGCTTTAATTCTTTGAAAGAAATTTGTATGCTCACGGCAGATGATGGTGGGGTTGGTGGTAATGCCGCAGATGGGGATCCATTTGCTGGCCAGCTTAATTTCTTGAAGGTTTGCAGTATCAAGCAGTATTTCCATAAGCACAACCTGTACCTTTCCGAGCTTATTTTTTTCCTTTGCTTCTGGTGTCAGCAAGAACAGAGATAACAATGATAACCCCTTTTAAGACCTGCTGCCAGTAAGTATTAATACCGACGAGTGTCATGCCATTTGTAAGGACGGTCAAAAGAAGAACGCCTACAATCGTTCCGAAAATCTTGCCGCGTCCTCCGGACATGCTTGTGCCTCCGACTACAGCAGCTGTGATACAGTCCATTTCAAAATTCTGACCGGCAGAAGGCTGGCCGGATCCAAGGCGGGCTGTGATAATCAAACCAGCCAGCGCAGTAAGAACTCCCATGATCATATATACAATAATTTTCACCTTTTCTACGGGAATTCCAGACCATTTACTGGCATCGCTGTTTCCGCCTACTGCATAGATATAGCGGCCAAATTTTAATTTCGAAGTAACGATATAGCCAAATAAAATAACAACGCACATAATAATAACCGGAATGGGAATAACGCCAATGTATCCGGTTCCGATACTGGTAAAAGCTTCGGACTGCCAGACAACAGAATTACCGCCTGTAATAATATAGGCAAGTCCGCGAAGAACCGTCATGCTGGCTAATGTAGCAATAAAGCCAGGAAGCTTTCCGTAGGCGCAGAGTATGCCGTTGACACAGCCTACAAGAAGCCCTACCGCAAGTGCGGTGATAACAGCCAGAAACGCATTCCCCGTGTTTTTGCAAACCATGGCACCAGCCAGTCCTGAAGCGCATACCAAAGATCCTGCGGACAGATCAATTTCCCCAATTACAATAACCATGGTCATTCCTACTGCGGCAATGGCTGTATAAGATCCCTGCCGTAAGATGTTTGTGATATTATTTAGAGACATAAACTGGCTGTTCATGGCAGTCCAGATGACGCAGAGCAAAAGGACTACACCCACCAGAAGAAGTTCACGAAAGGAACTAATGTTAAACGATTTTTTCTTATTCATCTTTATTTCCTCCGAATGCAGCTTGCATAATATTGTTTTTAGTGATTTCATCGGCAGAAAGAGTTCCGCCGATACTTCCTTCATGCATGACAATAATGCGATCGCTTATTTTCATTACTTCTGCCATTTCTGATGAAATCATAATAATGCTTTTTCCCTGATTAACCAGCCTTCGCATCAGCGCATAAATTTCGTTTTTGGCTCCGACATCGATTCCCCTGGTGGGCTCGTCCATAATCAGGATATTGGGGGTCATAGCCAGCCATTTGGCAATTACAACTTTTTGCTGATTTCCACCGCTTAATTCTTTGACTTCCTGTGTTTCGTTTCTTAAAGAAATTCCAAGATCCTGAATATATGTGCCGGTAATCTGCTTTAGTTGAGAATTTTTCAGAAATGCTCCTTTAATCTGCTGCAATTTTGAAATAAGCATATTGTCTTTCACGCTCATTCCCAAAATCAGACCGAGGTTTTTGCGATCCTCTGGAACAAGACCAATGCCATTTTTTATAGCATCCTGCGGACAGGAGATTTTCACTTGCTTTCCCTGTATGAAGATTTCACCTTCGCCAACAGGATCAACGCCAAATATGATACGGGCCAATTCGGTACGGCCTGCACCGACCAGCCCGAAAAAGCCGAGGATTTCATTTTCATACAGCTTAAAATGTACAGGATGACTGTTGGGAAAAACTTTTACATTTTTTACTTCCATTACGACATTTTTTTTAACATGGTTATCGGAAGTTTTTCCCGCATCAGCCTGAATCTCATGGCCAATCATCATTTGTATCAGATCCGGTTCGGAAACATTTTTTGTTTCAACTGTATCAATAAAGGTGCCGTTTCTGAAAACAGTAATACGATCCGATATGTCAAATATTTCTTCCATACGATGAGAAATATAGACGATACATACTCCTTT
>DSTMC04003__coassemble_4244_pt1 | contig 6124 bp, 3 predicted proteins | sample DSTMC04003__metabat2_low_PE_012 | metagenome-assembled genome bin DSTMC04003 | reverse complement strand
GATGAATTTCAGCGCAATATTGATCTGTACATTGCCTGCGATATGCTTCCGGATGCCCTTCTGGTGGAAGAAAAGCAGTATCGCCAGATGCTGGAATACGGTCTGCTGCAGCCGGTAACAGAAATTTACCGGGATATGGCCTCGGACCAGCTGAAAGCCTATGTGGACAGCATGGGAAGTCAGGGAGTGGAGGCGGTGACAGAAGACGGGGAAATGATGGCGATTCCCTTCCCCAGTCTTACCGCCAGTGGTATCAATCTTATGTGGATCCGACAGGACTGGCTGGATACGCTGGGACTGGAGGTGCCGGATACAGTGGAGCAGATCGGAGCGGCAGCCCGGGCGTTTGTAGAGAACAACATGGGCGGAGAGGATACCATCGGAATTCTGGGCCCGGGGCTGGATGGGAACATGACGGGTGTCGGGAAATGCAGTATGGGATTTCAGCCCATTTTTACCGCTTTTGGGGCATATCCCCAGTACTGGCTCCTGGACGAGGATGGACGGCCCTGCTATGGATCGGTGCAGAAGCAGGCGGGAGAGGCGCTTTCCGTTTTGGCAGACTGGTATGAGGAAGGAATTCTGGATCAGCAGTTTTTTTCCAGGGAGGATACCCAGGAGGTGCTGGATCAGGGAAAAGTAGGAATCTTTTTTGGACCCTGGTGGTCTGCGGAAAGGCTGGAGCAGGATATAGCCCAAAACGGGAGCGAGTGGAAAGCCTACGCTTCGCCAAGGAATGAGGAAGGAGAGTATGCCTGTACCATGCCGGCCCCGGTGAATCAATATCTGGTTATCCATAAAAGCTGCAGGGACCCGGAGGCCGTAATAGAAATTCTGAATTACGGCATCACCCATCAGGAACAGTGGATGCTGGACGGGCTAATGGAAGGGATTGAGATGAAGGCGTATCCTCTGGGCTGGGAATGCGATTTCGCGGATGAACTGGAATATACCTACCGGGTGTTGAAAGACGCTATGGAAGGCCGGGAAACGCAGGTAGATTTTAGCGGGCACAAGGTTTTAAGGCGGGACCTGGAGTCTCTGCGGGCGCTGAACAGGCCCCCGCTGGACGAATTTGGTCTGGAGGACTGGGCCCCGGAAAGGGACGGAGGGTTTATCCGGCTGTACGGGATTATCAACGGCGTGGGAGCCATAGCCAGGGAGGAATACTTGCCGGTATACAGTGTGTTTACCGGTGAGACAGAGACAATGAAGCATAAATGGAAGGAACTGGAATGGCTGGAGAGAGAAACATACGCTAAAATCATTATGGGACAGGAGCCGGCTCAAGCCTTCGATACGTTTGTCCGAAACTGGATGGAAAAAGGCGGGGAGGAAATTACCAAAGAGGTTGAAGCGGAGCTCAAAAAGTAAAAATCGGAGAAAAATTTCAGGGTTTCAGGAGATAAATCTGAAAACAGGCAAAATAGAAAAATAAAATGAAAATTTAAGAACGGATGTGGATGGAAGAGGGAGTGATGACGCAGTAAAATTTCTCTGTGAACAAAAACAAAAGACAAGGAGGGATTTTATGAACAGAAATCACAAAACTTCCAGACAATGTATCACAGCTTTGCTGACGGTTGCAATGGCAACGGGCTTTGCCGGGAATGCGCTGGCGCAGAAGGGAAATTATACCGATGTGGACCTGCAGGAAGGCGGAGTCTGGTATGAGCTGAATGTGGGAACCTTCTGCGACAGCGATGGGGACGGCACAGGAGACTTTACCGGCGCCCGGCAGAAGCTGGACTATCTGGAGGATCTGGGGGTGACCGGGATCTGGGTGCAGCCAATTAATACTTCCAATGCTTCGGCGTACAGTACGATTGATTATTATGGCCTGAACGCGGCTTACGGAACGATGGAGGAGCTGAAGGCTTTCCTGGATGCCGCTCATGAAAAAGGGATTCAGGTTGTGATGGACCTGGTTATCAATCACTGCGCCTATAATAATCCGTGGTTTGAAGAAGCGCTTCAGGGCCCAACGCTGGAGGATGGAAGCGAGAATAAGTATTTTGACTGGTTTAACTTTGTCCCGAAGGATGCCAACTTTGTAGATAAGTCCGCGCTTGAAATTCAGGAAGAACGGAATGCTTATAAGGAGGAGCACGGAAGTCTGGAAGGGTGGACGGAAGAATATCCCATGACAGGCGGCACCTATAACGGAGATAATGCCAACGGGCGGTTTGACTCGGTATGGTGGACTACGGATCAGCTGCCGGACGATTCTCCCTATCAGGGTAAAGAGTTTGACTATACCTGGATTGACATTTTTCAGGATAACGTACCGGACCTGAATTTTGATAATCAGGAGGTGCGGGATGAGTTTATTAACTGCGCTAATTTCTGGCTGGATCTGGGATTTGACGGTTTCAGGCTGGATGCGGCGCGGCATATCTTCGGAGATTATCTCTCCAATATTTACAGCGATGAAATATTCGCGAAAAACATGGACTTCTGGAAAGAGTTCAGCAAAGGCGTTCATGCTCAGCATCCGGATGCTTATCTGATTGCGGAAGTATGGGACAAGGATGAGGATCACATGATACCGTTTATTGAAAACGGATGGCTTGACAGCCTGTATAATTTTAATCTTGGAAGCAAGATGCTGATGGCTGCAAAGAATGAAAGCACGGCCTACCAGTATGTGGAGGGAGAGGAAGCTTTGACGGATACAGACAGTGATGATCTGAACATTGTGACAGATCTGATTGCGTATCTGGATCGCTGTGAGGAAGCCTCCGACGGTTCCTATGTGGACTGTCCCTTCCTGGCAAACCACGATCAGGCCCGGGTAATGCAGCAGCTGGAGGGGGATGAGAACCATGCCAGGACGGCAGCTTCCATGCTGGCCACCATGCCGGGTAATTCTTTCCTTTACTACGCGGAGGAACTGGGAGCTACAGAGGGATGGGCTATGATGCCCTGGACCGGAGGAGAAGGATCTGTAGAACAGGCAGAGAACGGAGAAAATAGTCTCTATACCTACTATAAAGAGATCCTTAATCTGAAAAAAGACACAGACGTGATCAGAAACGGCGATATAGACACGTATGAGACGGGGGACCAGGGTATAGTATCTTATATCCGCATGACAGAGGATGAGAGTATGCTGGTGCTGATCAATCTCACAGGGGAAACAAAGACGCTGGAACTGGCCCCCTCTGAGAAATATGGAGAATTTACCAGTATTTATTTCCAGAGCTCCGATGATACGGAGAGCCGTTTAGAGGGAAATAGCCTGCAGATCAGACCGTATGGTATGCTGGTTCTGGAGTAAGCAGATATAGAAAGTAGTGAGGGTGTTGCTTCATTGCGACACCCCCGCTTTTTTTATATAAAAAGTCGAAAAATTTTCTTTCTCATGATTCATAAAACACTAAATTTCGCAGGACAAAGCTAATAAGATGTACGGTAGAAGTTTCGATGCGGCTTCTCCAGGTGCCGGGGAACGGGATGAAACGCCTGCCTGCCGCGGGAAATGAAGGAGAATGTAGTATGAATCATGAGACTGTATTGCCAAAGAATGTACGACAGATAGGGGAAATACAGCAGGATAAAAAAGTTTACCTGGAAGATTATGTAACAACCTTCATTAAAAGAAAGGAAAAAGAAGCAGAAGCAGCGGGTAAATCCTGCCTCGGTATTCTGGTGGGGAGCCTGGAACAGGAAGAGGAGGGCAGCCTGGTTTTTGTCAGGGGCGCTCTGCTGCTGGAGGCAGGAGAAGAAGCGGATAAAGCCTGGAAGCTGACAGAGGAAGAAAAAGAAAAAAATTTCCCGGACACCCGGGTGGTGGGCTGTTTTATGACCGGAGCGCCGGATGAGGCCGGTTCCAAGGAAATGATAAGCCTTCTTCCGGAGCAGCCCCTTTTGATTTTTCATATACAGGAGGGGGAGGAGACCGTTTACTGGTTTTGGGAAAACCAGTATCAGAAGCTGAAGGGCTACTTCATTTTTTATGAGAGAAATCCCCAGATGCAGAAGTATATGGCGGAGCACTGCAGCCCACGGAAAGTGGAAAAGGAGGATGGAAAAGAAGAGGACGGGGCTATTGTAAGCTTCCGGAAAAAGGTGGCGCAGAAGGATCGGGCAGGGAAAGCAGGCGGAATGAAATATCTGGCCAGTTCCTTTCTGGTGCTGACAATTTTTGTGTTAGGCATGACCATTTTAAACAATTATGATAAAATGAAGCAGATTGAGGAAGCCATGTCCCGGCTGACTGTGGAACAGGAGGGGGCAGAGAATACCGCTTTAACGCAGGCTGTATCGGCGGATGCGGCAGAGAAGCAGGAGGAAACCCGGGAAATGGAAGAAGAGAACGAAAAAGAGGGAGAAGAAGCACAGGAAGCGGCAGCCCGGGAGGAGTGGGAGACGCAGGGGGAGGAAGAGCAGGAAACAGAGCAGGAGACAGAAAGCCAGACTGCGGCTGAAGCGGACCTGACGGATGCGTCTGCCTCCCACGTTCTGCAGGAGAGAAACTACTCTCTGGAAGACCCGGGGCAGGTTTTGGATCCGGAAACTTTGGGAAAAACAGATGAGATTCTGGAAGCGGCCAGCCGGCAGAGCCAGCCGGTCTATACAATACGCTACGGCGATACGCTGGCGGACATCAGCGCCAGGTATTACGGAAGCCTGGATAAAGTGGAGGAAATATGTGAATTAAACGGCATTGCGGACGCGGATTTAATTGTACCTGGAGAAAAAATAGTTCTTCCCTGAAGAAAAGTGTGCTATACTTAGGGGCAAACGCAGAAAATACAGAAGGAATAATTGGTAATGAATAAAGAAAAGTGGAAAGAAAGAATGGCGGTTTTAAAGGAAAAACTGGCATTTTTGAAACCCTGGGACATGGATGAGGACCCGGAAGATGACCTGGAAATACAGGAACTTCATACACAGCCGGATTCTGCCGGGCGCCCTGATGAGGGGAAAACAGACACGGGACGGTGGTTCCGGTCCAAAAAGATCTATCTGCGGGGCGGTTTGGCAGTGCTGGCGGTACTGGTGGCAGGCGGCTTCTATTTCTATAACCGCAGCCATACGTTTACGGAATACGTGGTAACCTCCACTGACGAGTGCCTGGACATTGACGGTACGGAGTATGTGATGCTGGGCAAATCGGTGATGAAATACAGCCCGGACGGCGTATTCTGCGTGAACACCCATAATGAGGCCAACTGGAGCATTGCCTACAGTATGCAGACCCCGGTTGCCAGCGTCTGCGAAAAAACAATGGCTATAGTGGAACAGCAGGGCAATCAGGTGTACGTGCTGAATGAAGAGGGCCTTCTGGGAAATTTTGAAACGGATTGGCCTATTTTGAAAGCCCGGGTATCGGCTCAGGGCGTGGTGGCGCTGGTGCTTGACGAGGAGGACGCTACCGTGATAGAACTGCGAAGCAGCACGGGGGAGGCCATTGCGGCGGTGAAAACCACTGTAGCGGATTATGGTTATCCGCTGGATATCGCCATTACGTCCAATGCATCCAGGATGGCAGTTTCTTTTCTGGGCGTATCCGGAGGAAGCCTGAACAGCAAAATCGCGTTCTTTGATTTTTCCTCCGCCTCTGTCTCAGACGACAGCCATCTGGCAGGAACGCTGGATTATCCCGGAAGAGTATTTCCGCAGATTTATTATGCCGACTCCTCCACGGCGGTAGCTCTGGGGGATACGGGGTTTGTAGTGCTCCGGGACGGGAGCGCGCCCCAGGAGAGGGCTTCGGTGGAGTTTGAGGATGAGATTATCAGTACATTCTGGGACGAAGATTATGTAGGATTTGTTTTTCCCAATGATGCGTCTGACAGCAAATACAGAATGGAGCTTTATACATATCAGGGACGGCGCAGGCTGCAGGAAGAATTTGACACGGACTATGAGCAGGTGAAAATGGAGCGGGGAGAGATTCTGCTGTACGATGCGAAAAATTGTACAGTGTATACCGCGTGGGGAACAAAACGGTTTTCATCCGATTATGAGAAACAGGTTAACTATTTTACAAAACTGCCGGGATTCCGTTCGTACCTGATCATTTCAAATGACAGCATGGATCATATCCGGATTAGTTAGGAGAAAAACAGATGAATATATTGACGATTGTGATACTGGCGATTTTTCTGCTGTTTGC
>DSTMC04003__coassemble_3757_pt1 | contig 6784 bp, 6 predicted proteins | sample DSTMC04003__metabat2_low_PE_012 | metagenome-assembled genome bin DSTMC04003 | reverse complement strand
TTCCCATAATTAAATCCATAAATAAAAACCTCCTTACACAAAAATTTTAAATAGTTATGAGTTATATAAGAGCCTGGCTGTGTCCGGATCACAGAGCGGCAAACTTATCACTAAGGACTGAGAACGTTCTCGGTCGAAAAATAATAATATTCATTTGACAGCAGTGATACAATGATTGGAACCACGTTCTTTGTAAATTGTTTTTAAAGTTAATGTGACTGTCGCGTCAGATTCTTTTGATTTACGATTGATAATTTCAATCAATCGTTTGGTGGAAAGCAAACCGATTTCTTCTACCTGCTGTTCTACAGTAGAGATCGCGTATAATTCATTTAATTCATCATCATCCCAACTGACGATGGAATAACGGTCATTGTCTATACATCCGATATCTTTTAAGGCAACCAAAAGTTTGGCTAATAAAGAGTTATTCAGAACCATAATAGCGGTAAGCTGCGGATTCTGTTTTAAAAATTCCTTGATTCTTTCGGTTGATATGTCATCAATGGTTTTTCCGGTTAATATATAACTGTCTTTTGTCTGAATCTTATAATTATCACATGCCTGGCGGTAGCCGCGCAGACGTTCTTTGAGAGTGGAGACTTCGCCATAGGAAATAATTCCAATGTGCTGATGGCCGTTTTGAATAAAACTTTTAATGATATTATAGGCTCCCTGGCAGTTACTGCTGGTGATTAAATCAAGATCCATATCTTCAATATTGCGGTCAGCAAGGACGATGGGAATATCCTTGTATAAATCCATATTTTCCTTTGGAATGTCCTGAGCCTTCAAGACAGAAGAAATTAAAATAATACCATCTACTCTTCTGGCTTTTAAATTTTTGAGACATTGAAACTCACGTTCAATTTGTTCTCCTGTATTACAAAAAAGCACATCGTAACCTTTTTCGATTGCCGCTTTTTCAACGGCGTAAAGAAAACGATTGCAGAAATTATTTTTGATACTGCCCACTATTACGCCAATAATTTTTGTGCCGTTAGAACGAAGCCCCTGAGCAACAGCGTTGGGAATATAATTCAATTCTTTAATTGCTTTTTCTACTTTTTCTTTACTCTCAGGAGAAACATTGCCGTAATTGCCAATGACTCTTCCTACGGTTGCTTTGGAAAGCCCTGTTAATTTAGCTATATCAATAATCGTTATATTTTTCTTGTCTGCCATATTTGCCTCGCATGATTGAGAACGTTCTCTTTACTGACAATTTAATACAATAAAAAAGACTTGTCAATAATATTATTTTAAAATAGCAGTTTAGACAAATAATGGAAACAGCTTTTGTGGAAAATATCTAAGAGCCAGTTGAAAATACGAACCAAGGTTTTTGTACTTTCCGGCTATTGTACTGGGAAAGAAAAACCGATATACTGATTCAAGACAGCGGTATCCGCTAATTTTATCAGGAACGGAATGGAGGAAACGGAAGATGAAGATTGTGCTGCTGGAGGGACTGGGAGTCCCGGAAAAAGTGATAGAAGCCCAGGCAAAGAAACTGAGCGATATGGGCCATACGTTTATGGCCTATGAGAAGGATACGGATCCGAAGGTGCAGGAAGCCAGGTGCCGGGACGCGGATGTGATCATGCTGGCCAATATGCCCCTGGCGCCTTCTGCGCTTGCGGGCGCACCGGAACTGAAATTTATTGATGTGGCCTTTACCGGTGTGGACCATATTCCCATGGAGATGGCCCGGGAGCGGGGGATCGCGGTGAGCAACGCTTCCGGCTATGCCACCCGGGCCGTGGCGGAACTGTGCATGGGATTTATGGTGTCCCTGCTGCGGAATGTGGAGCAGACCGGGAAGCGGTGCCGGGAGGGCGGCACAAAGGAGGGCCTGATCGGGAACCTGCTGTTTGGGAAAACCGTGGGAATTGTAGGCGCGGGCGCAATCGGAAAGCAGACGGCAGCTCTGTGCAAAGCGTTTGGCTGCCGGGTGATCGCTTTTAACAGGAGCCGGGTGACGGATCCGTCGATTGATGAGCAGGTGACGCTGGAGGAACTGCTGGAGCGGTCGGACATCGTATCGCTTCACTGCCCGCTGACGGCCCAGACCAGAGGCATGATCGGCGGGAAGGAGCTGGCGCGGATGAAGAAAACCGCCTTTCTCATCAACACGGCCAGAGGCGGCGTGGTGGATACCCCGGCGCTGGCAGCGGCCCTGGAACAGGGAAAGATTGCCGGAGCGGCCTGCGACGTGTTCGACATGGAACCGCCCCTTCCCGCGGACTATCCGCTGCTGCACACGCCCCATACGATTGTGACGCCCCACATTGCCTTTGCGTCGGCAGAGTCCATGGAGCAGCGGGCGCAGATTGTGTTTGATAATCTGTATGCCTGGCTGGAGGGAAAACAGATCAACGCAGTGTAATGGCAGAACGAGGGTGCTGCTTCATGAAATTCATGATTTTGCAGCACCCCCTTTTTTCGTTGCGCCGGAAGCCGGATTCATGTAAAATATAGGGAGAGTAAAGGTCTTCGCTGCGCTTGGCGGGGACAGACAGGGGGAACACAGTGAAGATAAAAAATTATGTAAAACCTGCCAGCCTGGAGGAGGCCTGGGAGCTGAACCAGAAAAGAAGCGCCCGGCTGATCGGGGGCATGATGTGGCTTCGGACCGGCCGCCAGACCATCGCCACGGCGGTGGACCTGGCCGGACTGGAGCTGAATGAGATTGAAGAGACAGAGGAAGAGTTTCGCATCGGCGCTATGGTGACGCTGCGGCAGCTGGAACTGCATCCGGGGCTGGCGGCTTATACCGGCGGGGCCATGAGGGAAGCCGTGCGCTCTATTGTGGGCGTGCAGTTTCGCAACCTGGCCACAGTGGGGGGAAGCATCTGGGGTCGGTTTGGCTTCTCGGATGTGCTGACCCTGTTTCTGGCGCTGGATACCCGGGTGCTTTTGTACCGGGCCGGAGAGATGAGCCTGCGGGAATTTGCCGGGATGAAAAAGGACAACGACATTCTCACCGGGCTGACGGTCAGAAAGCGGCCCCAGAAAACAGCCTACCTGGCGTACCGGAATACAAAGACGGACTTTCCGGTGCTGACCTGCGCCGTGGCGCTGCCCATCGGCAAAGACGCCGGCGATTTTCAGGGAATGGCCGCGGTGGGGGCAAGGCCCGGAAGAGCGATTGGCCTGGAACTGCCGGAGAGCTGCCGGGAAGACCTTATCCGGGGCGCTGCGGGAGAAGCGGCGCTGTCGGAGCTGACCGGGCAGGCTGCCCGGGAGATGGCAGAGCTGGTGCCCACGGGAAGCAACCTGCGGGCCGGCGCAGAGTACAGAAGCCACCTGGCCCGGGTGCTGCTGAAGCGGAACCTGGAACAGCTTCTGAGAGCAGAGAAAGGAGGGGCCCTGTGATGACGATCAAACTTACACTGAACGGCAGGCCGGTGACGGCCCAGATTGAGGACGGCATGACGCTGTATGAATTTGTGCGCTCCCGGGGGTGCTGCAGCGTAAAGTGCGGATGCGAGACCTCCAACTGCGGACTGTGTACCGTATTTCTCAACGATCTGCCGGTGCTCTCCTGCTCTGTGCTGGCGGCCCGGGCGGACGGATGCAGGGTGGATACCCTGGAGGGGCTGCAGGAAGAGGCGGAGGAGTTTGGCGCCTTTATCGCGGACCAGGGGGCGGAGCAGTGCGGCTTCTGCAATCCCGGCATGGTGATGAACGCCATTGCTCTGTTCCGGGAGAACCCGTCTCCCACCGATGAGGAGATCAAAGAATATCTGGCGGGAAATCTCTGCCGCTGCTCCGGCTATGAGGGACAGCTGCGGGGAATCCATGCTTTTATGGAGTATAAAAAAGGAGGTGCCGGCGCATGAAAAAAGAGAGACTGGAAGAGGAACGCAGGGAGCTGGCGCCGGAGGAAGGAAGAGAGCGGCGGGCTGCCATGAAGATGGTAAACCGGCCGGTACGGAAAAAGGACGCCATGGCCCTGGTAACCGGGAAACCGGTATTTCTGGAGGATGTGCTGCAGGGAGATTACCTGGTGGTAAAGCTGCTCCACAGCCCCCATGCCAATGCCATGATTGAGGAGATCCGCCGGGAGGCGGCCCTGAAGGTACCGGGGATCGAGGCGATCTATACCTGGGAGGATGTGCCGCAGAAGCGGTTTACCCTGGCAGGCCAGACCTACCCGGAGCCCAGCCCCTATGACCGGCTGATCCTGGACCGGCATGTGCGGTTCGTGGGAGACCCGGTGGCGATTGTGGCCGGGGAAAATGAGGCCTGCGTGGACCGGGCTCTGAAGCTGATCAAGGTAAAATATCAGGTGCTGCCGGCGATCTTAGATCCCCGGCAGGCCAAGGACAATACACTGCTGATCCATCCGGAAGACAACTGGATGTCCATGGCTCCGGTGGGAGCGGATAACCGGCGGAATCTGTGCGCCAGTGACGAAACCCATGAGGGAGACGTGGACCGGGTGCTGGAGGAGTGCGACGTGGTGGTGGACCGAACGTTTCGGACGAAGCCCAACCAGCAGGCCATGATGGAGACCTTCCGCACGGCCTGCCATATGGACGCCTACGGCCGGCTGCATATCATCAGCTCCACTCAGATTGTGTTCCATGTGCGCCGGATTGTGGCGGGAGCCCTGGGGATTCCCCAGACGAAAATCCGGGTGAGCAAGCCCCGGATCGGAGGCGGGTTCGGCGCCAAGCAGACGGCGGTGTGCGAGGTGTACCCGGCCTTTGTGACCTGGAAAACGGGAAAACCCTCCAAGATTGTATATTCCCGCTATGAATCCCAGACGGATTCCTCCCCCCGGCACGCCATGGAGGTCCATGTGCGGGTGGGGGCTACAAAAGAAGGGAAGCTGCGGGCCATTGATGTCTATACCCTTTCGGATACCGGCGCTTACGGCGAGCACGGCCCCACCACAGTGGGACTGTCCGGCCACAAGTCTATTCCGCTGTACCGGGATCTTGACGCCTTCCGGTTTGCCTATGATGTGGTGTACACCAATCATATGTCGGCGGGGGCTTACCGGGGATACGGAGCCACCCAGGGAATTTTCGCGGTGGAGACGGCGGTGAATGAACTGGCCTCAAAGCTGGGCATGGACCCGGTGAAGCTGCGGGAGATGAATATGGTGCGGCAGGGAGACGTGATGCCTGCCTACTATGGAGAGCCCAACAGAAGCTGCGCCCTGGACCGGTGCATGGCAAGGGCCAAAGAGATGATGAACTGGGATGAAAAATATCCCTGCCGGGATATGGGAAACGGCAAAGTGCGCAGCGTGGGGGTGGCCATGGCCATGCAGGGCTCCGGTATTTCCGGGGTGGATACAGGCTCTGCCATTCTCAAGCTGGAGCAGGACGGAACCTATACGCTGTCCATCGGGTCGGCGGATATGGGAACCGGGTGCGATACGATTCTGGCCCAGATGGCGGCGGAGGTGCTGGACTGTCCGCTGGACTGGATCTCTGTGTGCGCGGCGGACACGGATTCTTCCCCTTATGATTCCGGCTCCTACGCTTCCAGCACCACCTATGTGACAGGAAAGGCAGTGGAGCGGGCGGCCCGGAAGCTGCAGGGTCTGATCCGGCAGGCGGCCTGCGGGATGCTGGAGATTCCGGAGGGAGAGCAGGACCGGCTGGAATTTGACCGGGACCGTCTGCGGGATCCGGCGACGGGAAGAGAGCTGACCCTGCGCCAGATCGGGGAAGCGGCTACCTGCGGCAATCACCTGGCGCTGATCGCTTCTGAGACAAACAGCTCTCCCATTTCCCCGCCTCCGTTTATGGTGGGCATGGCGGAGATTGAGCTGGATAAGGAGACCGGGCAGGTGGAACTGGTGGATTACGTGGCCGTGGTGGACTGCGGTACGCCGGTGAACCCCAACCTGGCCCGGGTGCAGACAGAGGGGGGACTGGTGCAGGGAATCGGCATGGCTCTCTGTGAGGATGTGCGCTACAGCGACAGAGGGCAGATGCTGAACAACTCCTTTATGCAGTACAAGATTCCCACCCGTCTGGATATGGGAAAGCTGCGGGTGGAATTTGAGAGTAGCTATGAGCCTACCGGGCCCTTCGGCGCCAAATCCATCGGCGAGATTGTGATCAACACTCCTTCCCCGGCGATTGTCCACGCCATTGCTAACGCCACGGGCCTGTGGTTTACGGAACTGCCGGTGACGGGGGAGAAGATCTGGAAAGGGCTGCAGGCAAAAAAAGGAAAACAGGATGACAGATAATAAAAAGCAATATGATTTACCTCTTCGCTTTACATTCCGGGAAATCCGCCCGGAGGAAGCGGAGGAGGCAGCAGATATAGAGGAAATCTGCTTTCCTCCCAACGAGGCCTGTTCCCGGCAGATGATGCGGGAACGGATTGAGAAAGCGCCGGAATTGTTTCTGGTGGCGGCGGACCGGCAGACCGGCGCCCTGGCCGGTTTCCTGAACGGGCTGTCTACGGATGAGACTTCCTTTCGGGATGAATTCTTTACTGACGCGGGTCTGTATGACCCGGCGGGGAAAAATGTGATGCTGCTGGGGCTGGACGTGCTGCCCCGGTACCGGGGGCAGGGGCTGGCCCGGGAACTGATGCGCCGCTACCAGGAGCGGGAGCGGGCCGCCGGACGGCGGGAGCTTTTGCTGACCTGCCTGGATGCCAAGGTGGGGATGTATGAGAAGATGGGCTTTCGGGACCTGGGGACTGCCAATTCCGCTTGGGGCGGGGAGACATGGCACGAGATGAGCTGCCTGCTGAAGTGAGAAAAACAGGAAGCTGAAAACAGAAAATCAGAAAGGGAACAATT
>DSTMC04003__coassemble_3474_pt1 | contig 7295 bp, 3 predicted proteins | sample DSTMC04003__metabat2_low_PE_012 | metagenome-assembled genome bin DSTMC04003 | reverse complement strand
AAAAAGAACGATGAGTACAGCCTGGAATATGAGATCGGAGATATTTTTGAGGTAACCGGCACCTGGTACGGAGGCGTCCACATCAACGGAAGATCCGGGATACCCGTATCGCTGGACCGGGAGGAATACAGGGAACTGGAGGACGGGGCAAAAGAGCAGGAGAATGAGGATGAAAGCCGGGAGGCCAAACCGCAGGCCAGGCAGGGCGCTTCTGTTTCGGAGGAAACCATTGAAAAAATTCGGCGGTTTCGGGACGAACGGGACTGGAGACAGTTTCATAACCCCAAGGACCTGGCAATCTCCATTTCTCTGGAAGCGGCGGAACTGCTGGAGGTATTTCAGTGGAGCGCCGGGGATGTGTACTGCAGGGAGAAAACAGACAAGATCAGAGAAGAATTGGCGGATGTGCTGCTTTACTGTATGTTGATGGCGGATGCCTGCGGCCTGGATCCGGATGCGATCATGCAGGAAAAACTGAAGAGGAACGAAGAGAAATACCCGGTGGAGCTGGCAAAAGGAAGCCGGGAAAAGTATGATCAGCTGAAGGGCTGAGGCAGGCGGCCAGGCAAAAAACAAAAAGGAGATAAGGCTGACATGATAGATTTGTGCGCTGCCCGGCGGGAATTTGACCGGTATCTGGATCTGTTTTGCCGGGAGGATGAGAAAATTAAACTGAAAATGATACATACAGAAGGCGTGATCCGATGCTCCCGGGAGATTGGCGAAAGAATGGGTCTGGAGAGCGAGGATCTGGAACTGGCTCAGCTGATCGCTCTGCTTCACGACATTGGCCGCTTTGAACAGGTCAGGCGGTTTGACAGTTTTGAACCCGGCGTGATGGATCATGCGGCATATGGGGCAGAACTGTTGTTTGGTGAGCAGAAGATGATTCGGAAATTTGTGAAGGAAGATACCTGGGATGAACTGATTTGTCAGGCCATTGTCCGACATAGTGATTACGAGCTGGGAGACAGTATGGATCCTCGCGCTCTGCTTCATGCCCGGTTGATCCGGGACGCGGACAAGCTGGACAACTGCCGGGTAAAGCTGGAGGATCAGATGGAGGTGCTGCTGGGATGCAGCAAAGAGGAGGCCGGCTGCCAGGAAATTTCTCCGGAGACCTGGAGGGAATGCGAAAACCGGAAATCCATCCATTCTGCCAACAGAAGAACCAGGATGGATTACTGGGTTTCTTATGTGGCTTACTTTTTTGATATCAATTTTCCCGCCACCTGTCGGATCATTCTGGAAAAACAGTATGTGGAGCGGATCATCCGGCGAATCCCCTACGGCAACAAAGAGACAGAGCAGAAAATGAAAAAGCTGGGGGAGATGGTGACGGAGTGGCTGGAGGAGAAGGCGGAAGGTTAGATCACCGCCAGCAGCACAAAATTCAGAATAAACAGGGCAGTGGAAACCCAGAGTATGGGGTGGATGCTGCCCGCTTCTTTTTTGCAGATTTTTACAATGCAGTAGGCGATAAAACCGAATGCTATTCCGTAGGAGATGCTGTAGCACAGCGCCATAAACAGGCCGGCGAAGAAAGCGGGGACCGCCTCCTCAAAATCTTCCCACCGGATTTCCCGGAAAGCGGAGGTCATCATAATGCCCACTGCCACCAGAGCCGGAGCTGTGGCTGCGGAAGGAACCGCGCTGACAAAAGCGGCCAGGAAGGCGCTGAGGGCAAAACAGATGGAGACCACCACGCTGGTAAGGCCGGTACGGCCTCCTGCCTCAATGCCGGCGGCGCTCTCCACAAACGTGGTGGTGTTGGAGGTACCGAAAATGGAGCCGATGGAGGTGGCGATGGAGTCGGCAAACAGAGCCTTGTCCATCTTGGAGCGGAAGCCGGAACCGGAGAACATGGCTTTTTCATCTTCTTCGCTGAAAATACCGCTGCGCCGTCCCGTTCCGATAAAACCGCCGATGGTATCAAAGGTGTCGGAAATACTCAGGGAGAAAATGGTAATCAGCACCAGGGGGAGCTTGGTCATATCCTGGAACAGAGAGGGAAGTCCCCGGGAAGTAAAGATTACTCCGAAGGTAGAGGGCAGGGCGGCACAGGCCTCCGTAAAGCTGACAGAACTGCCGGCGGTGGTGACGCCCATGGGGATTCCCAGCAGGGTTGTAAGGATGATGCCGATGAGGATAGCGCCCCGCACGCGGCAGACCAGCAGAATGACCGTCAGTACCAGCCCGATCAGAAACAGCCAGAAAGAAGGCCGGTTCAGAGCGGGGATGGCGGGAATGCCGGATTCAAAGCTGATAATTCCCACATTCAGAAGACCAATATAGGCTACGAACACGCCGATGCCGCCGCCGATGGCATTCTGCAGGCTGACGGGAATAGATTTGATGATATATTTCCGCAGCTTTGTCACAGTAATCAGGATATTGATCAGGCCGCAGAGAAACACCATGGAAAGAGCCTGCTGCCAGGTAAAGCCCAGGGCAAAGCACACCGTGTACACAAAGAAAGCATTTAGTCCCATGCCGGGGGCCTGGGCATAGGGCACGTTGGCAAACAGGCCCATGACCAGGGTGCCGATAATCGAGGCGATGATGGTGGCCAGAAAAACAGCACCCCATTCCATTCCGGCCGCGCTCAGCACAGTGGGATTTACGACAATGATATAGGCCATGGTAAAAAAGGTGGTGATCCCGGCTATGATTTCCGTAGAAACCTTTGTTCCGTTTTCTTTCAGCTTAAAAAAGTGATCCATGATATGATTCTCCTCGCAAAAGAATATTTTATGCATAATTATTTTAATGTTTTTGGGACAACGGTGTCAATTCCTATATTTCAGTCAGTCTATGTTTCCTGTTCCGGCAGGCCGAACACGGGCGGCAGAGGAAAAACAGAGCAAACTTAAGAATTTCTGCTGTTTACATATGAGGGGGAAAATATTATACTTTAGATGAATTGTCAGAACAAACAAAGCAAGTTTACAGCAGAAACAGGAATGACATTTCTGAAGTAATAGATGGAAATCAAGCAGGGGAATAGGAGGAAATACCATGAAAAACAGATCCCGCAGATGGCTTGCGGTTTTGCTGGCGGCGTCCATGGCGCTGGGGCAGGGGAGCGTCAGCGCGTTCGCAGAAGGGGAAACACAGGCAGCCGCCGCGGAAGCGCCTGTGACGGAAGCACCGGTCACGGAAGCGCCCGTGACAGAGCCGCCCACCGAGCCCCCGACGGAACCCCCGACAGAGCCGCCCACCGAACCTCCCACGGAGGCCCCCACAGAACCGCCTACCGAGGCGCCGACAGAAGCGCCGGCTACGGAAGCGCCGGTCACGGAGGCGCCGTCAGAGACAACCGGGCAGACAGAGGCCCAGGACACAGATCCGGATGGGCTGATTGAGCCGGAGGTTCCCCAGACAGAAACCGTCCAGACGGGGACGGAAACGTCTGCTCAGACAGAGGCCTCCACGGAAACGCCGACAGAAGAAACGAGTGAAAAACAGACAGAAACGAAGACGGAAACAGAGGCCGGGACGGATACCTTTACCTATACCGGCAGCGGCATGAAGATAACGGTAAAGCTGGAGAAGGAGCTGCCGCAGAGCACAGAGTTTACGGTAAAAACCGTGACAGAAAAAGATTCTCCGAAGCAGTGGAAACAGGCCGTAAAGCAGATTGAAAACGTGACGAATGAGGGACACCGGGAACTTGCCAGAGCCAGATTTTACCAGCTTGTTTTCTTGGCGGACGGAGAAGAAGTGACGCCGGAGGGCGCCATGGATCTGCAGATTTCTTTTGATAAAGGACTGGGCCTGGGGCTGCAGGAATATGCCCAGGCAAAAGCGGGCCTTTTCGCTGTGGGAGAGGACAGCGCGGAGAAAATCGCCGAACTGATCCTGAATGATCAGCTTAATGTGACGGAGGCATCCGGACAGCTGAAGGGCACCCTGCTGTTTGCGGCGGCAGGCGTGCAGAACCGGCAAAATGACGGCGAGGCCGTTACGGTGAACGGGCTGAAACAGGGACTGGGAGAAGCGCTGGATTACAGCGTGGTGGCCCGGGATTACGCGGGAGACGAGACCGAGAACGTTGCGGCGGAAAATCTTTCATCGCCTGATACAGAGGAAGAGGCAGACACAGAGGACGAAACGGCTGAGGAGCCCCAGGCAGCTTCCATACTGGAGGGAGTAGACCAATACGCCCTGAAGCTGGCAAACGGGAAAAGCTCAGGCCATGTAACCGTGGTCAACCTTTACGCGGAAGAGGACGGGACAGTGGAGGACGAGCCGCTGGATAAAGTGCTCTCCAACGGCAGCATTGATGTGTCAGAAGATACGGTGGTGGTAAATGTGATTGCCGCCTACGCAGATCAGGATCTGACGCTGAATGCCTATCCCGCGGTATACCAAAACCAGAATGTATCCGGAGATTATACGCCCTACGCCGGCCGGATCGTCTACAATCTGGCGGCAGAGGAAAATGGCGCATATGTACCTTATACCGGCACCGCCGCGGTAGACGGATCGGGAACGGGAACCTATCTGGCGGCCAGCGGTACTCTGGACGTGACCGGCGGGCTTACGGGGGCTGCCTACGGAGACACGGTGCGGGCCGGAAACCTGGAGATGGCCGTTGTAGGAGCGGAAGAGACGGAGGAAGAAACCGAGACAGAGACCGAAACCGAAACCGAGACCGAAACGGAGACGGAGTCTGAGACAGAAGAAGCGGGCGAAACGCTGACAGAGGGAGAAACGGAGGCGGAGACTGAAATCGAAACCGAGACGGAAGAGGTGACGGAAGCGGAAACAGGGACCGAGACAGAAGGACTGACAGAGAGTGAGCCGGAGACCGAAGCAGAAAGTGAAACCGAAGCGGAAGCCGTGACGGAAGCAGAGTCGGAGACAGAGGGTGAGACAGAGACCGAAACTGAAACGGAAGGGCTCATTGAGGAGACGGAGGTGGAAACCGAGGCTGATATATTGCTGCAGACTCTTGAAACTGAAACGGAACAGGAAATTGACAAAATGGCAGAGGAAGTTAGCTTTAATCCGGTTTATGTAAAGAAGGTAAATGAAGAAGGCGCTGACTTGTCAGGGACCAGATTGTCATTGATAGCAACGGAAAATATTATCCCCAAGACAGATGTGACGATAAATAATGGGAAGGAAGCCGGGAAAGAGATTACATTTAAAGCCGGGGATATTGCTTATGAAAAAGGGGAGGTTATTTACACTTGGTATACGACTTCCGAGCAGCCAGAAACCAACATTTCACCCTATCTGATTTTAGGGGGAAAGTATCAGGTGCGTGAAGATACAGAGTTGGAAGGATATAAAGTGGCTGATCCCGTTGATTTCTCAGTTACAGAAAAAGGAGAGATTTTGGGGACAGACGGGAAAGAAATTGAAAACCGTACAATTATTATAATAAACGAACTTTCAGAACCGGAATATCAGGGACTGACTATAGGATTTGCCGTATTAGATACAGACCTGGCAGCAGAAAATGTCGATTTTTCATCGGCAGAATTAAAGTATGTGGAGGACGCAAAGTTTATTATAAAAGATCAGAATGGAAATATACTAAAGGATGAAAATGAAATTCCTTATATTTTCTATTCGGATAAAGCAGTTGTATACCAAAGCCTTTCACCTGATTTATACCAGGTATTAACGGAAGGAATGGAGAATGGAAGCAGCAAAACCATTACTTTATCTGAGTTAAATGCCCCGGAAGGTTATACATATGTTGGCTATTCGGAGATCGCAATCAAACTTAATAAAGACAAAGATGGAATCTTTTCTCTAGAAATAGATCCGGAAAAATCTAAGGATGGAATTGCTGTTTTCAGAAATATAGAAATTGATAAAACTGCAACGGGTATTATTAATGTAGATAAATATTTTTATCTGGATCAAAATGGTATAATAGAGAATCTATATGCTCGAGGAAGAGCGCAGACGGTATATACGGCTTTGTTTAGCGACGAAGAAAAAACCAACAGAATTAGTGATGTAAAGGCTATTACCGTAAATTCTTCATCATACCATTCTTCCAGCAGATATCCGGACAGATATGGTGCCAGCGCACAGTTCGAGAATTTGATCAGCGGAACATATTACGTGGGAGAAACAGATCAATACGGTAATGTGCTGGGTGAAGATGAAGATTTCCGGATAATTTATGAAAAAGATAAAGTAGTGCTGGATACAGAGACAGGGATCGGGATTTCTGTTAAAAACGTTAAAATTAATAACTATTACGATGAGGTCTTGACAGGGTTTGGACTTTCGGCAGTGGCAACTGTAAAGATAAAAGTAGATGTGCGAGATGCGGCTGGAAATCTTATGGATTATACAGGAACATTGTATCTGGGAATTTTTAACTCAGACGGCAGTACACTGCATAAACAGGAAAAAGTCGTATTTAATAGCGAAGCCTCAAAAACAATTACGGTTTCTCTGAATGTATTTACTTCTTCACGAACGCCCATACAGATAAAATTTACTGACCAAAACGGCAATGTGCTTTCATCCGATAATTACAAAATATTATCTGTTATGCCGGACGAAGATGTAATAACCATTCGGGACGGAAGCGATAATCCTCAGATAACAGCAACTTATCAAATACTGGCCTCCGCCGAGACCGAGACGGAAACCGAGACAGAAGATCCGAACGCGGGGAAAGCCAGACTGCGGCTCACCAAAAAGGTGGCGTACAAAGATACCGCTATCCGGGTAAATTCGGTTTATTACATCGGCATCTTTGACGATCCGGAGCTGACCAAGCTGCGCTATTCCAGAGCCATGGTGCTCAACGACGCCAGTGAACTGACCGCCAGCCTTCTGGTAAACCTGGATAAGACGGAGACCGGGGAGGTTACCTTCTATTTTGCCGAGGTGGACGAAGAAGGAAATCTGCTGGAGAGCGGAAAGGACTTTGGGTATGACATTGAGCTGAATCAAGATTCGGTTACCCTCAACAGTGAAAACATGGAGGACGAAATTATCGTCACCAATAACGTGGTGGAGGGAAGCGATGTGGCAGCGGCCCTGACGGATCCCTATTCCGGGTTGGCGGGAGACGACGCGGCCCTGGCAACGGCCCAGAACCTGGCCGCTTCAGCCAACAGCTCCGACAAAGCCCAGACCGGAGACGACAGCCCCCTTCTGCCTCTGGTGGGAGTGATGGGCGGCTGCGCCGCCGCGATTGTCCTTCTGGCAGCAGTGCTGATCCGAAAGCGCAGATACAGAGGATAAAATTTTAAAGAAAAAGGGAATGTTGCAAAAAGATTTCATTGCTTCCGGGACATCCGGTGTTCACCTTG
>DSTMC04003__coassemble_3214_pt1 | contig 7866 bp, 8 predicted proteins | sample DSTMC04003__metabat2_low_PE_012 | metagenome-assembled genome bin DSTMC04003 | reverse complement strand
GAAATGCGATAGGTCCGCAAGGGCGCGTGGGTTCGACTCCCACCATCTCCGCTGGCAAAAGCCCTGATTGTGATACAAATTATAGAAGATGGCATTTAAACAGTCCTTTTCGGCCGTTTAAATGCCATTAATTATTATTTACACGGTAAAAACAGGCTGATATAATTCCCAATAAGGAAAGTCAGAGCGCATAAAGGCGGCCTACCCCCTATGATTGGAGGGGCTAACCCTCCAGACGAAAGAAAGTAGGGCGATGCCAATGTATGTTGCATATCCGGACCTGGTTCAGATTGGAATATTCATGGCTGCCCTTGCAAGTCATTCAACAAAGTATTGTACATTTTTTGTCTGAGTTTTTTATTTATTTGAAACCAGTATTGTATTTAACGGAGGAACAGAATGGAATATAAAGTAAATGATACAAGACTTGTTGCTTCGACTTTTATTCCCTTTGTCAACCAAATATGGGAAGGCGACTATGATATGGAACGCACACAAGCCGCATTATCTAAAACGATGAATATCACAGCGTATGATAACAAAATGCTTGTAGGGTGTTTGCGTATTCTTACAGACGGATATTTTTTTGGAACAATTACAGAACTGCTTGTTCTTCCGGAGTATCAGAAACAAGGCGTAGGCAGTAAACTTCTTGAACTTGCAAAGGAGAATACCCCGACCATTTTGTATTTTGGCGCACAGCCGGGTATAGAAGCATTTTACGAAAAAAACGGCTGTCAAAAAAGCCTGCAATCATACATGATAGATAAAGCAGAAGAAAGATAGGTGCGAATATGGCATATTTTAAATACCAAGATAAATCCGTTTTTTACGAAGAATACGGACAAGGCAAGCCCGTTATCTTTCTGCATGGCAATACCGCTTCTTCTAAAATGTCCGAACTGCTGATGCCGCTGTATGCAGAAAATTTCAGATGTATTCTGATTGACTTTTTAGGTAACGGGCAGTCAGAACGAGTAGAAAAGTTTTCGCCGGATATGTGGTATGATGAAGCTTTGCAGACGATCGCGCTTACCGAACATTTACAATATGGAAAAGTCAGCCTTATTGGTACAAGCGGCGGCGCATGGGCGGCGGTCAATGCGGCACTGGAACGCCCTGACCTGTTCCATGCAGTCATAGCAGACAGCTTTGACGGGCGCACACTTAACGAAAATTTCTCCGCTAACCTTTTAGCTGAAAGAAAAGCAGCGAAAGAAGATACACAGGCAAGGCAGTTTTACGAATGGTGTCAGGGGGCAGACTGGGAAAATGTGATCGATCTTGATACAGAAGCATTATTGAAGTGCGCGGAGGAAAAACGCTCACTATTTCATAGGCCATTGGAGGAATTAAAAGCACCTGTCCTATTCATGGGAAGCAGAGAAGATGAAAGCTGCCGGAACAACATGGAAGAAGAATACCAAGAAATGGCTTCTAAGTGTTCTCGATCTTCTGTATTTCTTTTTCCAAGCGGAGGACACCCCTCACTTTTTTCCAATGCGGAACAATCTGCAGCGCTGATAAAGAAATTTATAAACCAATACATAGCGGAATAACCGCTGCCTTTACAGCATTACTATCGAACAGGAAATTTATGAAATAATCATCAAGGCCGGTATGGGAGCGACTTAAAGCGAAAACGGAAAAAAGAGAGTGGTTGAGTTGTACGGGAGAATCGTATAACTGAGAAAGTTTTTGAGGATTGCAAGTAAAAACTACTGAAATATCAATCACACAAAAAAGTAACCGCTTCACGGCAAAGGTTTTCGGTTACTTTTTTGCTGACTTAAAATCTTTGGGATAGCCGCTTATCGGCAGTGCTTTTTCTGATCTCCTTCTGCCAAAAAACGATCTGCTTGTCAAATCCCTGTAAAATTTTTATGTGCCATTTTGTTATCCGGTTATTTTTTCCCCTACTTCTCCTCACACACCTGGAAGATGTAAAACTTCAGATAGTAGGATTCATCCGCTGCCCACAGAATGGGATGGTCGCAGGCCTGGGTGCGGAATTCCACCTGGCGCAGCCTGCGGTGGGCGCCGTGGGCCGCCTCCCGGATGGTGCGGGCAAAAAGCTCCGGATCCATAAAATGGGAGCAGGAGCAGGTGGCCAGAAAGCCCCCGTCTTTTACCAGCCGCATTCCCCGCAGATTGATTTCCCGGTAGCCTTTCACCGCGTTTTTAATGGAACTGCGGGATTTGGTGAAGGCGGGCGGGTCCAGGATGACCACATCGAACTGTTCCCCCTGCTCTTCCAGGCGGGGAAGCAGATCAAACACATCGGCGCACTGGAACTGTACCCGGTCCTCCAGATGATTTAGGGCCGCGTTTTCCCGGGCCTGCTCAATGCCAAGATCGGAGGCGTCCACCCCCAGCACAGAGGCGGCGCCGGCCTTTCCGGCGTTTAAGGCGAAAGAGCCGGTATGGGTAAAGCAGTCCAGCACCTTTTTCCCGGGGCACAGCCTGGCAACCGCCGCCCGGTTGTATTTCTGATCCAGGAAGAAGCCGGTTTTCTGTCCGTCCGCCACATTCACCAGGTAGCGGACTCCGTTTTCTTCAATCTCTACTTTCGGATCAAAGGGTTCTCCGATAAAACCCTTAAACCGTTCCATGCCTTCTTTCAGCCGGATCTTGGAATCGCTGCGCTCGTAGATTCCCCGTATGGCGATCCCATTCCGGGCCAGCACGTCTTTTACCGCCTCCAGAATCAGAGGCTTGAGACGGTCAATGCCCAGGGCCAGGCTTTCCACCACCAGCACGTCTGAAAATTTGTCAATGACAATCCCGGGAAGAAAATCAGCCTCCCCGAAAATCAGCCGGCAGCAGCCGGTATCGGTTACCGCTTTCCGGTAGTTCCAGGCGTCCTCCACCCGGCTTCGGATCAGCGCTTCGTTTACCGGATGTTCCCGGCGGCGGGACATGAGGCGGACCGTGATTTTGGATCTTGTATTGATAAAGCCGTAGCCCATGAAATAACCGTCAAAATCCTGGACGGCAACGATATCCCCCTCCTCAAATTCGCCGGTGACGGAGGCGATTTCATTGTCATAGACCCACATGCCTCCGGCCTTCAGGGTGCGGCCTTCTCCTTTTTTTAACGTAACAACAGCTTCCTGCATATTTGGCTCCCTTCTTCTGACAGGTTAAACGATGAACCTATTATAGCCGCAGCCGGGGAGGAAATCAATGAGGGAAAACGGATGAGTCGCTTAAAATGCGATACATCTGATGCCGTGACAGCGGGCCGGGAACCTACAGACAGGATCCAGGCCTTTTGCCGCGCGGGCAGGAGATAAATGTGCTATAATCATACTGTTAAAGCCGCAGACATATGCAAGGCGGCGTAAGATGGAAGCTGTGAGAATACAAGGACAGCGCAGGGAGGAAAAATGAAAACAGTATGTATCGGATCAGCGGTGATGGATATCACCGCAAAACCTGTCAGCCAGAAAGGCAGCTGGCAGGAAAAACAGCGGATTGAGGATATTCGGATTCAGACAGGAGGGGACGCGGCCAACCAGAGCGTGCACCTGGCAGCCCTGGGCTGGGAGCCGGGGCTGATTTCCTGCGTGGGAAAGGACACAAACGGCAGGATGCTGCGGGCTGCCCTGGAAAACCGGGGTGTGGATACGTCCCTGATGCAGGAGATGGAAAAGTACCCCACCGGAACGGCCATGGTGCTGGTGGATGAGCAGGGAGAGAGGCATACCTTTTCTGTGAAAGGAGCCCACAGTATGCTGGACCGGGAGGCGCTTCCGGAAAGCCTGCCGCCGGAGTGCAGAGCTATTTCCCTGGCCAGCCTGTTTTCCATGCCGCTGCTGGAGGAGAAGGGGCTGCTGGAATTTCTGCAGCGGGAAAAAGAGAGAGGGGTTCTGGTGTTTGCAGACCTGGCAGCGGATAAAATGAAAAAAGGACTGAACGGAATACGGCCTTTTCTTCCGCTGATCGACTATTTCCTCCCCAGTCTATACGATGTGCTTGAGATGACAGGACTTGGGACGGCAGAAGAGGCAGCGGAGACGTTTCTGGCGCTGGGGGCAGGAAACGTGGTGATTAAATGCGGAGCGGAGGGGTGTTTTTGCGCAGGCCCCTCCTTTACCGGCCGGATACCGGCCCACAGAGTGGAACCGGTGGACACCACGGGAGCGGGAGACTGTATGTCTGCTGTGTTTCTTGCCAGGATCCTGGCGGGAGATGAGATGGAAGAAGCCTGCCGGTATGCCTGCCAGGCGGCCTCCTACAGCACGCTGTTCCTGGGAGCTTCCAGCGTGGAACTGAGCGATGAGAAGATCCGGGCCTTTGCCGGAGCTCGCTGGGATGCCTGAAGTTTTCTTTGGCCGGAGGTGCCGTTTAAACATAATCCTTTCTGCCATCTCATATATTGGAAGAGAACATGAAGCCTGAAAACTGTCCGCGACAGACCGGGCAGAGGAACCTGGGGCTTCCGGAGAAGGGAAATAAAGAATGGCGGAATACAGACGGTTTGTTGCCTATTTTTATGAGTACATAGATGGAAAGCGGCAGAGAAACGCAGGATTTGTAAAGGCACAGCGGCAGGGTGAAATCTGGAAACTGCAGCTGCAGCTGAAAGCAGGCCGCTGGCCGGAAGGACAGATGCCGGTTTACGGCTACGAGGGGAAAGAGGATTCTTTCCCCGCATTTTTTCTGGGGATGGGATACGGAAAGCGGGACAGCTTTCAGGCCAGCCTGGAGTACCGGCAGGAAGAATCTCCAGAGGAAGAGAAGCGGACGGAAAACCTGCAGGGGATGTGGATCCCTCTGGACAGCCGCCGCAGTTATATTTCGCACTGGCTGGAGGGAGAGATAGATCCGGAAAAACTGTTTCTGCCGGAACGGGAGCCGGAAGCGGAGCAGCCGGAAACGCCGAAACGAGAGCAGGAAGCGGAGAAACCGGAAACGCCGGACCGGGAATCGAAGCCACGCCTTCCGGAAACGCCGGCGCAGGAGCCGGATGGCAGTCCGTCTGAAACGCCGGAACCGGGGCAGCCCGGGGAAACGGAAGAACCGGCGCCCGCCCTGACTCTGCAGGAATTGTACCGGGAGATGAACGGGCACAGGCAGCAGCAGGAGGAACCCCAGGAACGGCTGACCGCCATACAAAAACTGCGGGCGGATTTTCAGGAGCAAGCGGATTTGCCGGGGGAGGGAGCAGTCAAAACGCCCAAACCGGAGGAGAAGCAGAAACTGCCTCCGAAAGCAGAAGAATGGGAGACTATCCGACGCACCCGGCAGCTTGCCAGACCTTTTGAGGGGCTGAATGCGGAATGCGCGGTGATCTGCCCCGGCGATGCGGCCAGACTGGGACGTAAGGGATGGCCTGTCGGGAAAAACAGCTTTCTGCTGCAGGGATTCATCCGGTACCGGCACCTGCTTCTTGGCAGGATGGAAGACGGAGATTTTCTGCTGGGGGTGCCGGGAAGAGAAAGCGGGGAAGATGAGCGGGCTGCCGCAGCTTTTGGGTTTCCGGAATTCCTGAAAGGAAGTTCTAAGGAGACAGGAGAGAGGGAATTTGGCTACTGGTGCCGGCGGTTCCGCCTGTAAGGAGAAAAGTTCCTTCTGAGGAGTAATTTTGCGCTGCGCCGGGCATACTGAAAGCAGGCGGGACTTCCCGTCCATTATAAAAGTGTGAGGTGCGCAGGATGGAAACAGATACTGTAAAACTGCTGGAGGAAATTGACCGGGGCTGCGAGATGGCGGAAAACAGCTTCCGCCAGATCCTGCAGTATAGCATGGAGGACCGGCTGGCCGGCGTGATTAAAAAATATCAGAAAAAGCATGAGGAAATTCAGAAAGAAGCCTCCGGACTTCTCCATGAGCAGGGAGGGCGGGATAAAAATCCAAACCCGATAACGGAGGCCATGTCCTGGATCACGACAGAGATGAAAATGATGCTGAAAAAAGACGGCACCCAGATTGCCAAGCTGATGATGGACGGCTGCAACATGGGGATGCAGACCATGGGAGAAAAAATGAGTCAGTTCCCCCAGGCCTCAAAGGAAGCGGGAGCGCTGGCCAAAAAGCTGATGAAAACAGAAGAAGAATTCCTGAGCGAAGTAAAAGAGTTTTTATGATTTGCGAAATCCCCGGCGGTTTTCAGTAACCGGCCGGGAATTTTTATGGGAGAAGCAGAGGGTTATGAGGTATTGTTTGGGCGCAGAAAAACAAGCTGTGCTGTTTCGGACTGGTTCGGGCTGTGAAAATTGAAGGCAGTGGAAGGAGTACGAAGTATGTGATAAAATGATACTGATGTCGATGGACCGATGGCGGACGATACAATTTATAATTATGTTCAGAACTATATGGACGGGAAAATTTCAAGGGCAGCTTTCTGGGAACTGGCAAAGTTCAAATATCCGACTCACTAAATCAGTTTTCATACGATTTCAGCCCTTGATACTTTAAAATAAATAGGAAGCGAGGTAGTGTATGGGAACGAAGAATAACAATGCCCTCTTTTTTACCTGCAGCCTGATTGAATACATAGGCCGGAGTATAAAACGGACAAGATGCGACGTGACCGATATGCTGGGAAAAGAGCGGATAAAGAGAATCTATGATTATGCGGATGTGTTTCACTGCGAACCGATTGAAAAGACAGCGGCAGAATTCATTGAAGAATCGGGGATGAAGGAAGGGGATTTTGACAATGTGGGAAGCTGCAGGTATACGATCCCGGGATACTGGGATATTGGAGAAGTCTACGAACGCCTGATTGAAGACAGTTATGAGGATGCCAATATCCTCGATGGTCTGTGGGAAGTGTACCATTCCTGGATTGATGCAAAGATTTCAAATTATAATACGGATTTTTATTATCAGCCGAGAGACTATATTGCGGAATGCTATAAGGAAGGAATGGTCCTATAAAAGGCAAGTGAAAAGCTGGGTTGATTACACACGATGAAGCAGGGGATACTAACGAATGAGTCAACATATTACAGTCGCAGACTATAATCCATATGAACGATTGGAGCAATATAGGGCGATATCTTGCGTTTCGCAATTATATGCGTACTCATGAAAAAGAACGAAAGGAATACGCAAAACTTAAAATAGAGCTTGCACAGAAATTTCCTTATGATATTGATGGATATTGCGACGGGAAAGAAAATTTCGTGCGTGAAATAGAAAAGATTGCGCTTTCTCAATTTGATGGCACATGGGATAAAATGTACATAGCGGCACGAAAGGTACAGAACAAACGAGAGATTTCTTCGTTTGTAGAAGCGGGAGGCGTTTCTGCCGCAGTTCTTACCGAAAAAGGGAATATCTATGTGGGTGTTTGTATTGATACTGCCTGTTCTTTGGGAATGTGCGCGGAAAGAAATGCGATTGCCAACATGATTACAAATGGGGAGAATCGTATTCGCCGGGTTATAGCGGTTGATGGGAGAGGAAAAGTAATCCCGCCCTGCGGCGCGTGCCGGGAATTCATGACACAGCTTATGCCAGAAAGCTGCCGTTCCATTGAGATTATGCTGGATTATGAAAAAGGAAAAACCGTTACATTGGGAGAACTTACTCCTGACTGGTGGATATAAGAAAAATACAGGCACAAGTCTATCTTGGCTTTTCGGCGCTGTGCCAGGCTTTACATCGATGCTGCGGATAAAATAGTCCCTTTTCAATTATGAAATCTGCTGTAGGAGTTCGGGAGGGGTAAGGAGACAAATGCCAAACTCTTCAAAATCCTTTGCTTTTCTCTGGTATGCGGTTAGAACATCGCTGGTGGTAATGCTGCATACTTTTACGATTTCCAGCATCTTCCCAACCGCATGATAGGCGAGTTTGGTGCTGTGGGTGTATTTTCTGACCAGATAGTAAATGTCGGTCACAGAGGAAGCG
>DSTMC04003__coassemble_3184_pt1 | contig 7931 bp, 5 predicted proteins | sample DSTMC04003__metabat2_low_PE_012 | metagenome-assembled genome bin DSTMC04003 | reverse complement strand
TTTCTGATACATGGCACCATATACAATTTCCTTTCCTGATCCGGATTCTGGAACCGTTCCAGCAGCAGCTGCATGGCCGTCCGCCCCATACCTTTCGCGTCACGGGTGACACAGTCATACCGGTAGCCAATCATATCCAGCGCCGGAATGTGGTCAATCGCCGCAATCTGTATATCCTCTTCCAAAATCCGCCCGCTCTCCGTCAGCCCCTTTAAAAATCCCAGCGTTGTGGCATTGTTGGAGAGCACCAGCGCCTGGGGCCGGTCTTTTGTCTCAAACATACGCCTGGTGATGCTGCAGGCCCGCTCCACCGTATAATTTCCTTCATATACGTAGGCAGGATTTACCGGCAGCTGATGATCCTCCAGAGCCTGTCTGTATCCCCTGAAACGCTCTCTGGCGTGCTTCAGATCCATATCTCCGGTGATAATGCCGATCTTTTTATTCCCCCGCTCGATGAGACGTTCCGCAGCCAGATAGCCGCTCTGGAAATTTTCATAGAACACCCCGTCCCACTGTACGTTCTCAATTTCACGGTCCACCAGCACCACCGGCACGCGAAGATTTTTCAGCTGCAGTCGGATAGAGCGGGCCGCCTCCTCATCAGAGTAGCCGATAGCAGGGGTAAAAATAACGCCCTTCACCCTCTGCTGCTCCATCATCCGCAGCGCTTCCTTTTCTTTTTTGGCATTATTGCTGGTATTGCACAAAATCATAGTCAGGTTATGGGCATCCGCCACCTCTGCGGCGCCTGCAAGAACCTCGCTGAAAAATGTGTTGTCCAGTTCAGGCACTACGATCCCGATGGTGTTGGAATCCTGCCTGGAAAGGTTCTGTGCCGTTGCCGACGGCGAATAGTTGTATTGATTGATAATCCTCTCGATTTTGTTTCGGGTGTCCTCATGCACATATCCGCTGGAATTAATCACTCTGGATACTGTGGATTTAGAAACGCCTGCCAATTCCGCAATCTGCCCTATGGTGATCATGCTATACTCTCATTTCTTTTCTGTTGTTCCGTCCAACATATACCGTTGGAACAGCAGCGCATCCCGGGCATCCCGATCCAGCATCTCCTCCGTCTTTTCGCCGCCCACCGGACGCCAGATCTTAATATCCTGTCCTACCTGGCCTCCCATGGTCACAAAAGGCTCCATCACGACCCGCTTATCATAGCCGATATCCGCCAGCGCCTCTCCGATTTCCTTCCAGGGCGTTCTGCCCTGTCCCGGCACCATGCGGTTGCACTCGCCGGTGTGGAAATGCCCCAGGCGTTTCCCTGCCGTGCGAATCGCTTTTCCGATGCTTTGCTCCTCAATATTCATGTGGAATGTATCCAGCATTACCCAGACATTGCTGCATTCTGTCTCAGTTACAAATTTTACGCCCTCTTCTGCCGTATTCAGAATATGATTCTCAAACCGGTTCAGGCACTCCAGATTCAGGTTTACGCCGTACTCCGCGGCAGCTGCCGAGAGAATACGCATTCCTTCCACAGCCGTTTTCCAGTCCTCTTCTTTGTCCACCGGTTTCGTATAATCGATGGGCCAGTAGGAATACAGGGCGCCTCCGATCACAGTGCTACCAAGCTGCTCCATTACCCAGAACAGTTTCTTGTACCATTCCAGCGCCTGGTCCCGGACTTCCCTGTTTCCCATGTTATGCGCAGCGGAAGGTCCGTATCCCACTGTCAGCTCAATCCCGGCGCCATCGGCGGCCGCTTTCAGTCTCTTAATATCATCTGCCGAAAAATCCGGCAGGGGCGTACCGCCTATCTCCAGAATATCATAACCCAACCGGGCCACTTTATCAACATATTTCACATAGTCCGCGGACCATTCCCGCTCCCAGTAGGCATAATAAATTCCATGTTTCATGGCATATCCTCCTGTTTCTTACTTTCTGGACTTAAGCTGGTCAACCACCACAGCCAGCGTGATCAGTACGCCGGATGTAACCTCCAGAACGAAGGTATTCAGTCCGAACTGGGTACCCGCATTGGTAATCATAACCATCAAAATCGTGCCCAGGATCGTGCCCGTTACTGCGCCCCGGCCGCCGCTTAAGGACGCGCCTCCTATTACAGCTGCCGCAATGGCGTCCATCTCATATCCGTCTCCACCGGTAGGCACCGCACTGTTAATTCTGGCCGCCAGCATCACGCCGGCCACGCCGCAGAGAAGGCCGCAGAGCGTGTAAACCATATAAAACATTTTCCGCACTTTGATACCGCTGAGTCTGGCTACCTCCACGCCGCTTCCCAGAACATACAGGTTTCTTCCGAAAATGGTATAGCGCAGAACCAGAACCGCCAGTATCGCCACGATCACCCAGATAACGGCCAGATAGGGAAATACTCCCACCGATGCTGTTCCAAGGGCTGTAAAGTTCTTATCCAGGCCGGAAATGGTTTTGGCGTCTGAAATAATTTTTACCGCGCCCCGGATGATGGTCTGGGAACCCAGCGTCGCAATCATGGGCGTTACATTAAACTCGTAAATGATAATCGCATTGTAGAAACCACAGACACCGCCGATCAGAACCGCCAGCAGGATAGACGGCAGAATTGCCATGCCCGCTTCCGACTGCAGCAGCGCGATGGACATACAGGAAAGTCCTGTGATGGCGCCTACGCTGATATCGATGCCGGACGTAATGATAATCATGGTTTCCGCGATAGCCAGTACGCCGGTGATGGAGCACTGCTTCAGCAGGTTCATCAGGTTATACTCGGAAAAGAAGTTTTTGGTTCCAAAGGTGGCTACCAAAAACAGCACTACAATCAGGGCAATCAGAGAAAACTCTGTGCGCTGATAAAAACTTTTGACTCCAGTTGATTTTTTCTTGTTCATAAGAAAAGCCTCCCGCCTCTATTCTTCAATGGATGCTGCCAGCAGCACCTGTTCTTCTGTTAAATCTTTCATCTGCTCCCTGTCATAACGGGCCGTGATCTTTCCCTGGGACATCACAATCAGACGGTCTGCCAGCCCCATAACCTCCGGCAGGTAGGATGAAATCAAAATAACCGCTTTTCCCTGTCTGGTCAGCTGTTCAATGAGCTTAAAAATCTCCTCTTTCGCGCCCACATCCACGCCTACAGTCGGTTCATCAAAGATCAGAATATCCGGATTGCGGCACAGAAGTTTCCCGATTACTACCTTCTGCTGGTTTCCGCCGGAAAGGTTTCCCACCAGCTGCGCAACGCTGGGCGTCTTCACATTGATCTTCTGTCTGTACTCCTCAGCCCGCTCATTTTCTTTCTTCAGGTTAATCACGCCGAGTTTGCTGATCATATCATAGGAGTTCATATTAATATTGACGCGAATAGCCAGCGGCAGCGCAAGACCGTCCGCCCGTCTGTCCTCTGTCAGGAAACCGATGCCCTCCCGCAGGGCCTGCTGCGGATTGCGGATGCTGATTTCTTTTCCCTTCAGATACACTTTGCCGGAGCGAAGCTTTTCCACGCCGTAGAGAGCCCGCATAATCTCGCTGCGGCCGGCTCCCACCAGGCCGAAAAATCCCAGGATCTCTCCTCTGTGTACGGAAAAATCAATATCCCTGAAATGCGTTTCATCGCTGAAGTTTTCTACCCGCAGCATTTCCTCACCCGGTTCAAAGTGGTCGATGGCGTAAATATCGGACATTTCCCGCCCCACCATCATGGACACCAGCGATTCCTTGGTTACTTCTCCAATCGGCTTCGTATCTACGTAGGTGCCGTCCTTCAGGATCGTCACCGTGTCACAGATGTCCATAATCTCTTCCAGACGGTGAGATATGTAAATGATGCTCACGCCCTGTTCCTTCAGTTCTTTAATAAACTGAAACAGCGTCTCCACTTTTTCATTTTCCAGAAGAGCTGTGGGCTCATCAAAAATAACCAGTTTAATATTTTTATTGACAGAAATTTTGCTGATGGTAACCATCGCCTGCATGGCAATGGGAAGGTCTTTGATTTTAGCCTGGGGATCCACGTTCATTTTAAATTTATCAATGATCACCTGGCTCTCATCGTTCATTCTTTTCCAGTCAACTGCGCCAAATTTTGTTTTAGGAATTCTTCCCAGAAAATAGTTTTCCGCAATGCTCAGTTCCGGAGCAATATTCACATGCTGATAGTTGGCAAACATGCCATGGGCCTGGGCCTGCAGCGCGTCCATACCGGAAATCCAGTTTCCGTCCTCATTCAGCGAAATGCTCCCCTCATTGGGAACCTCAACGCCCATGATACATTTGATCAGCGTGGATTTTCCGGCGCCATTCTCTCCTACCAGCGCCCGCACCTCACCTTTGTCTATTGTAAAGCTCACGTCCTTCAATGCGGTTACTCCGGGATAAAATTTACTTACATGTTCAATTTTTAAAATCGTATTGTCCACTCTATCTGCCTCCCGAATATATGAAAAGGAGGATGGCCCAAAACTATAAGCTTCAGCTGCGCCTGCGCTCTTATAGGAAGGTCCATCCTCCTCACTTATTATGCCCGCGGGACCTCATTCAGCCCGCCGCACATTTTTTCTGTTCTATTTTGCCAGAAGCGTGGGGTCAAGAAGCTCCTGAGTTGCCTGATCTTCCATCATATCCGGAGTTACAGCCTGAGGCTCACAGTTTACCTGCTGCTCTGCTTCAGGATTCTCGCCGTCCATGATCGTTCTGATGGCGTTTTCCATTGCCTTATAGCCCTGAGTATAAGCATCCTGTACAATCAGAACATCCAGAACGCCGTTCTGCAGCGCCTCAATCTGGGTTGCATCGGAGTCAACGCCCACTACCGCGATCTTATCGTTGATGCCGGCTGTCTGCACTGCCAGAACCGCGCCGTTGCTGGTTACGTTGTTTCCGCTGTAAATACCGATCAGGTCATCGCCAAAGGTAGAGATCTGGTTCTCCACGTTGGACTGTGCAGTTTCCAGGTCATTATTGTTGTAATAGGTCTCGGTGCAGACAATATCCGGTGCATTCTCTGCCATATAATCGGAGAAGCCGCGCATTCTCTGCTCGCCGTTGGCATTTACCATGGAGTAGTTCATGGCTACAGTTCCTTTGGGCTCCAGCCCTTTTGCTTCCAGAACCGCCAGCATCTGCTCCGCCGCCAGTGCGCCGATGGTTTCGTTGGAGCAGTAGTAGAACTCATTGTAGCAGTCTGCGTTGTCCGTCACATCCTCCTGTACCAGACCGCAGTTTACAAAGTTCAGTACAATGCCCTGTGCAACTGCTTCCTGTGCCTTGGGGATCGTTGCATCCGGAACCTGGGTAGCCGTTACGATCGCGTCCGGTCCTTCTGCGATTGCAGACTCAAACGCCGTTACATACTGCTCTGTCTGTGCTTCCTCGGACGGTCCGGTGGTCTGCAGGTTAATCGTAATGCCGTACTCCTCTTCCATGTCGATTACAGCATTGGAAATACCTACGCCGATGTACTGCCAGAATTCAGATGCGGTAGAGCAGGAAAGATAAATCACATCCAGCTCTTCCGGCGCTTCCTCTGCAAAGACAGTCATTCCGCTCATCAGGCCAGCTGCCATCGTTGCGCTCATCAGTAAGCTCACCAGTTTCTTTTTCATGTAAATACCTCCTTTGATTTTTAATCACCCTCCGTGAATTTAAACCGGATGTTCCATCGGAAAATGGATTTTTCTGATGTGTAACCGGTTCCATATCTGTACCATACCATCTATTATCTATTCTGTCAATTTTATTTTTCTATTTCCTTATATTTATGACGTTTTGTACAATATTGTATTTGCTTTTTTAGTTATTTTTACCCTTATATATTTTAAATTTCAATGTTTATTATGATTATATAATAAAAAACCGCTTCCATATTTTACAGATTCGCGGTTCCATTTCTTTTCCCTCCCTCCGTTTTACACACGCTTGAGGGCTTTTTAAAATTATGGTATGATTTGGCTAAATATAAATGGAAGAGGTGGCGCATATGTTTGAGCTTCATCAGATCGGCAAAAATACGTTTTATATCGAAAGCCCCGCCAAAATCGGTATCTATCGGGTGAGCGAATCCGATGTTTACCTGATCGACAGTGGAAACGACAAAGACGCGGGGCGCAAAATCCGGAAAATCCTGGATGAGCAGGGCTGGAATCTGAAAGGAATCATCAATACCCACTCCAACGCAGACCATATCGGCGGCAACCGGTACCTGCAGCAGCAGACAGGCTGCCCTATTTTTGCTGCCGGTATCGAGGCAGCCTTTACCCGATTCCCCATTCTGGAGCCTTCTTTTCTGTACGGCGGCTATCCCTGCAAAGATCTTCGCCACAAATTCCTGCTGGCTCAGGACAGCCAGGCAAAAGAGATTACCGATCCCAGCTTTCCAAAAGAACTGGAAGCAATCCCCCTGAAGGGGCATTTCTTTGATATGATCGGAATCCGCACGCCGGATCAGGCCGTTTTTCTGGCAGACTGCGTCAGCAGTGAAAAGACTCTGGAAAAATATCAGATTACATTTATCTACGATGTGGCGGAATATCTGTGCACGCTGGATCTGGTGGAAGAGATGAAAGGGGAAGTATTTGTCCCGTCCCACGCGGAAGCATCTTCCTCCGTCCGGGAACTGGTGCAGGTCAACCGTTCCGCTGTCCTTGCTGTGGCGGAAAAGATACAGACTCTTCTGGAAACGCCCTGTACCTTTGAAGTCCTTCTGCAGCAGATCTTCCGGGATTACGGGCTGTCCATGAACTTTGAGCAGTACGTGCTGATCGGCAGCACCGTGCGCTCCTACCTGTCCTGGCTGAAGGATCAGGGAAAGATCACAGCGGTTTTTGAAAACAATCTGCTGCTGTGGTCCAGATGCTGAGTGTTTTTTCGCAGGGAGCGAAATTTCCTGTGATAACGAAAAAACAGCGGTCATTTCGATCGCTGTTTTTTTCAGAGGCGTCAACCAGATTCGAACTGGTGATAGAGGTGTTGCAGACCTTTGCCTTACCACTTGGCTATGACGCCATATTAAATTTCCTATCTGACAAACTGTTTTTCTGACAGCTCATCAAATGACTCCTACGGGAATCGAACCCGTGTTACCGCCGTGAAAGGGCGATGTCTTAACCGCTTGACCAAGGAGCCTCGTTCGTCCCAGCCAAACTCATTCTCCTGGAACAGAGAAAATGACGATGGCATCATTTTCGATGACCAACCGTGTCAACGTATGCTATGATACCACATCAGCGCCGGTTTGGCAAGGGGATTTTTAAATTTCTTTCAACTCTTTGCTGTTCCTGCGCCGTTTTTTTAAGCAGTGGAAACGGCCATTATTTATGGCCGCTTCCCAAACTGTCAATAATCGTGATAACCAGCCCCTTGATGCTGTTTTCCGTGGTCCGGTAGGGGGCGATACGCAGGGTATAGTACTGGCTGTTGGTGGCCACCACCTCCCGGTCAATGGGAGTCAGCGTTTTCAGCACCTGCCTGGCGTCCTCCACAATCTTTTCATACGGAAAGCTGTGGGCAAAAATCTGGATTGAACGTCCGATATCCTGTTCCATCAGCTGGAATTCTCTCCCCACATACTCGGTAAATTTCCGGATGTTCAGGTTCCCGTCCACAAAGAGGATACCGATCATGGTGGAGGAAAGGAAGTTGGAAAGGTCATTGGTCATCATGGTCAGCTCGTCTACTTTCTGCTGATACTCTGTGTTGACCGTATACAGCTCCTCATTTACCGACTGCAGCTCTTCATTGGAGCTCTGCAGCTCCTCATTGGCTGTAAGCAGCTCCTCGTTGGCTGCCTGCAGTTCTTCGTTTACCGTCTCCAGTTCTCCGATGGTCTTGCGCAGATCATTCTGGGACTCCTGCAGTTCCTGCTCCAGGTCCGTAATCCGCCTTGCCGCCGTGGTATCAATATCGTATTTTTCCTCCACGCCGTCCTCTTTCTGCTTATCCTGTCCGTGCTCCCGGAAAATCATGGCAGTCAG
>DSTMC04003__coassemble_2974_pt1 | contig 8433 bp, 9 predicted proteins | sample DSTMC04003__metabat2_low_PE_012 | metagenome-assembled genome bin DSTMC04003 | reverse complement strand
TCTTTGACGCGGCTATGCCGCAGAGAATTGTAATGTGAGAAATGCCGTGCTTTATCTATAATATGATACCATATATTTCGCTAATCGTCCATATAATTTTCGCTGTTATTGCAAAAACTGATCATGTAAAAAAGCCCGGCACCCGGGTGTACACATGTCCGGGACAGACATGCCGTATGGGGCGGATTTATCCGCTCTATACGGACAGATGCCGTAAGGACAAGGTAAACACCGGGTGGCGGGCTTTTTTTACATTTGGGCTTTCTCTTTATCCAGCCTCACATTTCTGAAATAGAGGGCCATATCGATGGAAATCTCCACAATATTCAGCACGTAGGAAAACCAGCTCAGATAAAACAGCCAGCCCTCCCCTGCTCCGGCGGACCACAGGATTACCTTCCGGACAATGCCGAATATATAGCCGATCCAGATGAAAAATTCAAAGAAAAGGCTTTTTCCCTTTGCGGTGCGGGAAATCCAGGATTTCCGGATGGAAATGGGCCAGGAAAGGCCAAAACAGAGAATCATCAGCGCTTCCAGCAGATCCGTAAACGAAACCAGAGCTGTCATTTCCACTATACCTCACCTCTTCCCTCCGTCTGTTCCAGATAGGCCTTCCGTCCCTGCTCATAGAGATTGTTTCCCTGACAGTCGATAATCACCACCAGGGGCATTTCTTCCACATACAGCCTGCGGAGAGCCTCCGCCCCCAGGTCTTCATAATCTACAATCTCCGCTTTCTTGATGCACTTTGCCAGCAGGGCTCCGGCTCCCCCGATGGCGCCGAAATATACGCCGCTGTATTTTTTCATGGCTTCCACCACTTCCGGAAGGCGGGCGCCCTTCCCGATCATCCCTCTGGCTCCCACAGACATCATAGTGGGGGCGTAGGCGTCCATTCTGCCGCTGGTGGTGGGGCCTGCCGATCCGATCACCTGCCCCGGCTTTGCGGGGGTGGGGCCCACATAATAGATGGTGGCGTCTTTCGGGTCAAAGGGAAGAGGTTCTCCCCGCTCCAGCGTTTCGCACATCCGCTTATGGCCCGCGTCTCTGGACGTATAGATGGTTCCCGTCAGATAGACCGTATCCCCGGCGTGAAGGGTTCTGGCCAGCTCCTCTGTCAGGGGCAGCGTAATATGTCTTTCCATACTCAGATCACCTCCGTCTTATGGCGCGTCACATGACAGTTGATATTGATGGCGCAGGGCATGCCTGCAATGTGGGTGGGCAGGGTCTCTATATTCAGGCCGATGGCTGTCGTCTTTCCTCCAAAGCCCTGGGGACCGATGCCCAGTTTATTGATTTTTTCCAGCATCTCTTTTTCCAGATCCGCGTAAAAGGGATCCGGATTTTCCGAATCGATGGGGCGCATCAGCGCTTTCTTGGCCAGAAGGGCCGCCTTGTCAAAGGTTCCGCCGATCCCCACTCCTACCACCATGGGCGGGCAGGGGTTGGGGCCTGCCGTCTCCACGGTCTCGATAATAAAATCCTTGATTCCCTGCAGTCCGGCGGAAGGCTTGAACATACGGATCGCGCTCATATTTTCGCTTCCAAAGCCCTTGGGGCCCACCGTAATTTTAATCTGCTCTCCCGGCACAATCTCGGTATAGAGCATGGCGGGCGTATTATCCCCTGTGTTGCCCCGGCGTATGGGATCCTTTACCACAGATTTGCGCAGGTAGCCTTTTTCATAGCCCCGGCGCACGCCTTCATTTACCGCTTCCGTCAGATCGCCCCCTGTGATATGCACATCCTGACCGATCTCCAGAAACACGCAGGCCATTCCCGTATCCTGGCAGATGGGGACGCACTGTTCATCCGCGATCTCAAAATTTTCAATAATCTGATCCAGAACATCCCGGCCTATTCCCCAGTCCTCTTTCTCCCGGCAGGTTCGAATCGCGCATTTCACATCTTCAGGCAGATGCTCATTGGCTTCTATGCAGAGGCGTTCCACCGCTTCCGTTATCCTGCTTGCCTCAATTTCTCTCAAAACCAATCCCTCCTTTACATATGCCGCTTTCCCGCGTAGTCAGGCAGCAGCATGGGCGATACGCAGCCCGTGTGAAGCCCGGCCTCTTCCAGTTCCCGGGCATACTCCTCCAGGTGCCGCAGAGTCGGATTTCCCAGTGTTACGTCCTTTGCCTTCCTGGCCGCCGCTTTTCCCGCGTTCCGTCCAAATACTATAATATCAAGCAGCGAGTTTCCCATCAAGCGGTTTCTTCCGTGAATTCCTCCCACCGCTTCTCCCGCAACCAGCAGATTGCCGATGGTTTTGGTATATCCCTCGCCGTTAATTTCCAGTCCTCCGTTCTGATAGTGGAGGGTGGGGTATACCAGAATCGGCATTTTTCTCATATCAATGCCGTAGTTTAAGAACATGCGGAGCATGGCGGGAATTCTCTTTTCAATGGTTCCCTCTCCGTGAATGAGCTCAATCATGGGCGTATCCAGCCATACCCCGTATCCTTCCGGAACCGGCACGCCCTTGTTTCTGGAACGGCACTCCCGGATGATGCCTGCCGCGGCCACATCTCTTGTCTCCAGGGGATGTATAAACGCTTCCCCCTCCACGTTTACCAGCATGGCTCCCAGGGACCGTACTTTTTCCGTTACCAGCGCGCCGAAAATCTGAGCCGGATAGGCGGCTCCGGTGGGATGGTACTGAATGGTATCCTGGTACAGCAGGGGAACGCCTGCCCGGTATCCCAGTATCAGGCCGTCGGCTGTGGCTCCGTAATGATTGGAGGTGGGGAAGCCCTGATAGTGCAGCCTTCCCGCCCCGCCGGTGGCAATGATAACGGTTTTCGCCCTGGCAGTCAGATATTCTCCCGTCTCCATATTCAGAAGAACCGCGCCGGCCGCCTGGCCCTTGTCATCCTTTATCAGTTCCACCGCCGATGTAAATTCTGCCACCGGAATCCCTCTGTTTATCACTTCGTCCCGCAGCGTCCGCATAATCTCCGCGCCGGAATAATCCCTGCAGGCGTGCATCCGTTTTCTGGATGTGCCGCCGCCGTGGGTGGTAATCATTCTTCCCGTTTCGTCCTTGTCAAACATGACGCCCAGTTCATTCAGCCAGCGTATGGCGTCCGGCGCTTCCATGACCAGCCGTTTCAGCAGCTCCGGCCGGGCGGCAAAGTGGCCGCCTCCGAACGCGTCCAGATAATGCTGCATGGGAGAATCATTTTCTTTATCCGCGGCCTGGATTCCCCCCTCCGCCATCATGGTGTTGGCATCGCCGATCCTGAGTTTTGTCACCATCATCACATTGGCGCCGGCTTCATTGGCTTCAATGGCAGCGGAAGCACCGGCTCCGCCTCCTCCTATCACCAGCACGTCCACGTCGTAATCCGCATGGGTCAGATCCAGGGGCATTCCCAGAATCCGGCTGTTAGAGTGAAGCAGGTTCACCAGCTCCAGGGGCGCCTTCTCCCCCTTGTTCTGCCCCACCCGGATCTGATCGAAGCCGGCAATGCTGTAGTCGGGATGAAATTCTTTTAAAAGCGCGTCCTTTTCCTCCGCAGTCATCCGGCGGGGCTCCATGCCCATCCGCTCGCCTCTTGTTGCCTCCACCTTTTTGACAGATTCAAGCATTTTTGCAGTCAACATGGTCTCCCCTCCCTACTTTTCGATCTCTCTGTTATTGTAAAGTTCCCGCATTTCCTCCACGGGCCGGTTCATAATCTTCTCGATCAGTTCATCGTAATCGCCGTGGTTAATCTCCTCCACCCGCTTTTCCAGATGCCCGGCCTTTGGCGCGATGTATTTGCCTGTCAGCCTTCTTGCCAGCAACCCCACCATGGGATGGGAGATGCCCGCCGGGCACCGGGCGGAACAGATGCCGCAGCCCACGCAGTCAAAAGACTCCTCCGCGCACTTCTCAAATTCGCCTCTCTGGGCGTAGGCAATATACTGCATCACGTTCAGATTCTGGGTGCAGGCCTTTGTACAGGCGTTGCATCCGATACAGCTGTAAATTTCCGGGTACAGCTGCATCATAATCTGCTCCTCCGGCCGGATTTTTTCGATCTCATAAGTCCGCTTATCCGTGGGAAAGAAGGGCAGGCTTGCCACATACATGCCTTCCTCCACCTGGGTCTGGCAGGCCAGACAGGTTTTCAGCTCATTTTTTCCCTTAATCCGGTATATGGTGGCACAGGCGCCGCAGAAGCCGTGACGGCAGCCGCAGCCCCGGACCAGCCTGTAGCCGGCGTACTCCATGGCGTTCATGATGGTCAGATCTTCCGGCACCTGGTACCGTTTTCCGTAAAAATACACGTTCACTAATTTATCCATGATCCTTCACCCGTATTCCCTTCCTCTTTAATATTCATCCGGCAGTTCATCGATCTGGTCGCAGCGGAATACGGGCCCGTCCTTGCAGACATATTTGGAGCCGATATTGCAGCGGCCGCATTTTCCAATTCCGCATTTCATCCGTAGCTCCAGGGTAGTATAAATCTGCCGGCTGGAAAATCCCATTTCATGCAGCGCCTCCAGCACAAATTTAATCATAACCGGCGGTCCGCAGACCAGAGCCGTCTTATCGGCGGAAAACTCCAGTTCCTTCAGATAGGCGGGAACAAATCCCACATGACCCTTCCAGTCATCCTGGGGACAGTCAATGGTAAGGTAGACGTTTACCCCTTCTTTTTTATCCCACACTTCCTCTATCTCTTTTCTGGCAACCAGATCCTCTGCCGAGCGGGAGCCGTAAAGAATATCCACCGTACCGTAGTCTTCCCGGTTATCCAGCACATAGTTGATCACGGACCGAAGGGGAGCCAGGCCGATACCACCTGCGATAAACAGAAGATTTTTCCCTTTCAGTTCCGTATCTACCGGAAAGCTGTTCCCGTAGGGACCTCTCACCAGGATCTCCTCCCCCGCTTCCATAGTATGAAGATAATTTGTCAGTTCCCCGCAGCTTTTAATGCTGAATTCCTGGCACTCCCGGTTGGTAGGGGAAGAGGTAATGGAAAACATGGCCTCTCCCACTCCCGGCACGCAGACCATGGCGCACTGGCCCGGCATATGGGAAAACAGCTTCCCGCCCTCCGGGGCATTGACACAGAAGGTTTTTACATCCGGCGTCTCCTGCCGTATATCCGTAATAATCCCCACTGCGGGAACCAGCGTATCCTTTTGGCGGTTTTTCCCGCAGGAGCATTCCCCGTTTCTGGTTGTTGCATCGCTCATGGCCGTACACCTCCTCTGCCCTCATCTCCGGAGGACTCCGCGAATTTTTTTATAACTTTCACAATATTCAGAGAGGTGGGGCATTTGCTGACGCATCTGCCGCATCCTACGCAGGAATACATCCCCCCGTAATTTGCCGGGTAGTAGATCAACTTGTGCATAAACCGCTGGCGGAACCGCTGCATCTGACTGGTACGGTTATTTCCGTGGGCCATCATGGTAAAATCCGAATACATGCAGGAATCCCAGCAGCGATATCTGTATACGCCGTGCCCGGTGTCAAAATCTTTGATATCGTAGCACTGGCAGGTAGGACAGACAAAGGTGCAGGTGCCGCAGGCCAGGCAGGGACGGTACAGTTCTTCCCACAGAGGGGAATCAAACTTTTCCTGAAGAGACTCCGGATTCCATCCTTCCAGACTGAGATCCATGTAGGGAAGCTGATCGCAGACGGACCGGATGTTTTCCTTTTCTTCGTCCAGTTCCGACTCTCCGGCGTCCGTCAGCAGCTCCTCCACAAGTCCTGTGAGAGCCTCCCCTTTTTCTGTCAGAGGCTTCCAGTACAGGCTCTCATCCGTCATCCACACCGCCACATCCCCTTCCGGTTCCGCGCAGTCGATTCCAAACGCTCTGCAGAAACAGGTTTCTTCCGGCTCTCTGCAGGCCAGGGACACCACCGTTCCCATTTCCCGTCTGGCCTGATAGTAGGTGTCCGCCGGCTCATCCAGGAAAACTCTGTCCAGCACTTCAAGCGCTTTTACATCGCAGCTTTTCATGCCGAAAACCACGAAGGGACGGTCCCGCAGTTCTTCTGCCTTTACGGAAATTTTCTTCCCGTCTCTGATACAGGAGTAGAGGGTTTCGCTCTGGGGGAAAAACACGTCTTTGGGAGATTTGGATGTCTTCAGCGTCTCCAGGTCCGCCTGGGACTCTCTCTCCCACAATTCAAAATTGACCTGGCCGCATCGAAGAACCGGTACGATCAGATCCCGGGCTTCCCCGATTTTCTCCAGAAGCGCAGGAAGTTTTGCTTTTTCTGTCTTAAACATCTTTTAGCGCCCCCTTTCTGCCGCGTTGGGTTCCGGATCGCCGGCCGTATAATCTGTCAGGGGCATCTCGCAGTCTGTTGAGACCCCTGCCTGGTATTCCCCGTAAAAAGTATTGATATCTTTGATCAGTTTCCGATTGAACAGGTGCAGGGGAATTCCCTGGGGACAGACTCTGCTGCACTCTCCGCAGTCCGTACATCTTCCCGCCACATGAAAGGCCCGGATTATATGAAACATCTGCTCTTCAAAGGAATCCGCGTTGGCCTTCTGGCTGCTGTCAAACTGGCTGCCATCAAATACACATTTGCGGCAGCTGCAGGCCGGACATACATTCCGGCAGGCATTGCACCGGATACATTTCGACAGTTCGCCCTTAAAGAAAGCAAAACGTTCCTCCGGCGTCATGGCTTCTATCTGCCTCACCTGCTCAAACCGGTCTCCGTCCCCCGTCTCTTCCGATTCGCCGATCCGTTCGTCGTAAATCTGATGCTCCTTTCCCTTGCATACATGACACCGCTCCAGAAGCATCCGGCTGCGGGGACACTCTTTTTCACCGTATACGGTTTGAAAGCGCAGAACGTCTCCCGCTTCTTCCACCGCCTTGATGCCCCGGATTCCTTCCCGCTGCATTTTATTGACGTCCAGCTTTCCGCTGCAGCCCACTCCGATGATATAGGATTTTTCCCGGTCCACCCGGTGTTCCATCAACAGCTGCTTATAGCTGTATGTATCGCAGGGTTTTAAAAAAACCAGGGTTTTCCCCTCCATTTTTGAAGCCTCTATCATAAATTTGCTCAGATTGGCGCCGCAGAAGCCGTCATACACAAATTCGTCCAAATCCTGTTCTCCCAGGAAAAACGCCGGTTCCGGATTATAGCCCAGATCCCCTTTCTTCCATCCCAGGACCCGCTGCACCGCCCCGCCGGACAGAAGCTCTTTTCCGCGGCGGATCATTTCATTCATGAATTCCTGCATCTTAAGTCCTCCAATCTCACGTTTTTGCCAAGAGAACGGATCTCCTCCACAAACGCATTCATTGTCTGGGAAAATTTTACGCCCTCCGCCGCGGATACCCATTCCACTCTGGTTCTGCCGCTTTCCACTCCGATAAAGTCCAGCATGGAGAACAGCAGTTTCATTCTTCTTCTGGCGTAATAATTGCCGGTACTGTAATGACAGTCACCCGGATGGCAGCCGCAGAGGATCACGCCGTCCGCTCCTTTCTGAAAAGCCCGCAGGATAAACATGGGATTGACCCGGCAGGAACAGGGCACCCGGATAATCTTTACGTCTGCCGGATAGGAAAGGCGGCTGCTTCCTGCCAGGTCTGCTCCCGCATAGCTGCACCAGTTGCAGCAGAACGCCACTATTTTCGGCCTGAATTCACTCTTTTCTATCGACATATCGCATCCACCTCCGCCGTAATCTGTCTGTTGGAGAAGCCCTGCAGATCCATGGCTCCTGACGGACAGGCCACCGTACACGCGCCGCAGCCCTGACACAGGGCGTCATTTACCGCGGCTACCCGGCGTACCTCCCGGATTCCGTGATCATTGATTTCTTTTTCCTCATAGGTAATGGCCCCGTAGGGACATACCCGGGCGCAGCAGGAACAGCCGTTGCACAGCAGCTCGTCCGCTTTCGCCGTGCAGGGATTTGTCACCAGCTTATCCTTTGCCAGCAGTCCCACCGCCTTTATGGCAGCGGCTCCCGCCTGGGCCACTGTCTCCGGTATATCCTTCGGTCCCTGGCAGACGCCGGAGAGAAATATGCCGGCGGTGGGGGATTCCACAGGCCTGAGCTTGGGATGGGCCTCCGTGAGGAAATTGTTGGTATCGATGCTGGCGGTCAGCATGGTGGCCAGCCTGCGCACATCCGGATCCGGCTCTATGGCCGCAGCCAGGACCACCATGTCGGTTTTCATGAGAATCTGGCGGTTGTCCAGCAGATCCGAAGCCTGCACCAGCAGTCCTCCCTCCGTGGGAGCCACTTTTCCCACCTGCCCTTTAATATAATGGACGCCGTACTCTTCCACGGCCCGCCTGTAAAACTCATCAAAGTTTTTGCCGGGAGTACGCACATCAATATAGAATACCGTTACATCCACATCCGGATATTTGTCCCGGATCAGCATGGCGTGTTTGGCTGTGTACATGCAGCAGATCTTGGAACAGTAGCTTTT
>DSTMC04003__coassemble_2792_pt1 | contig 8922 bp, 9 predicted proteins | sample DSTMC04003__metabat2_low_PE_012 | metagenome-assembled genome bin DSTMC04003 | reverse complement strand
GCGGCATACGCAGACCCTTTGCCCCTGCATTGTGACCGCATCCATGTGGCGAACGAGAAAAGGAGAGCTACTCCAACCAGGATATTGATACCACCCAGACCTACCGGAAACGCTGGGAAAACCGGATGAATCCGGTCACCGGTACGGTGGAACGGAAAATCGGAAATACCTGGTATCTGCTGGAGACTGTATGTGACGGAAATGAGCCGCTTACCCACAAGGTAAAACGGCTCATTTTTTCGGATAAGGAGGTGCTTTGTTCATGACACAGACTCAAATTCATGCTACAATATCACCATGCACACCGATTCTGTCAGCTGACCCAACCGTAAAGGAGGACGTTATGTTGGATCAGCAGAAAATTACCATCCTGTACTGCCGCCTCAGCAATGAGGATGCACTGGATGGAGAATCAAATTCGATACAGAATCAAAAAGAGTTTTTAACCCGGTACGCAGCCGAGCATGGCTACACCAACCTGAAAATTCTGGTGGACGACGGATATACGGGAACCAATTTTGACCGTCCCGGCGTACAGGAAGGCTTTGCACTGGTTAAGCAGGGGCTTGTCGGTTGCTGGTTGGTCAAAGACCTCAGCAGGTTTGGCCGAGATTACCTGACCGTTGGGCAGTACACGGACATCATTTTCCCCAGCTACGATGTACGCTTTATCGCCGTCAACGATGGTGTGGACAGTGAACGAGGCGACAGCGACGGCTTTGCCGCTATTCGTAATTTGTTCAACGAATGGTATCCACGGGACACCAGCAAAAAAGTCCGGGTCGTATTCCGTCAGAAAGGCACCAGCGGAAAGCATCTGGGAAAACCGCCCTATGGCTATCGCACTGACCCAGCCGATAAAGACCATTGGATCATTGACGAGGATGCCGCCCCAGTAGTCAAGCGCATCTTTGACCTGGCCATTGACGGCAAGGGGCCGGAACAGATTGCCCGTATACTGGAGCAGGATAAAGTGTTGACTACCAAGGCACTGTATGCCAAACAGTCGGAAAACCATCCTGACCCGAAAAAGCGGAAGAAGATGCCGGAGCGCCCTTACCATTGGATTGGTCAATCGGTTGCGGGTATTCTGGAACGGATGGAGTACACCGGCTGTACCTGCAATTTCAAGACCTATTCCAAGTCCTATAAGCTGAAGAAGCGGATTCCCAATGCCATCGAAGATATGTGTATCTTCCCTGATACGCAGGAAGCAATCGTTTCTCAGGCTCAGTGGGACAGGGTGCAGGAGCTGCGAAAAAACAAACGCCGTCCCACAAAAGCGGAACGGCAGGGATTGTTCTCCGGGCTTCTGTTCTGTCCCGATTGCGGGAATAAGCTGCACTTTGCTACCTGCAAAAGCTTTGACGGCAAGCAAGACCACTATGTATGCTCCAGCTACAAAAGCGGTCGAGGCACCTGCTCTGCCCACTATATCCGGGAAGATGTACTGCGGGAACTGGTGTTGGAGCGCATTCGGGCGGTCAATGCCTATATCCGGCAGGATGTGGAGAGTTTTCAGGAGGAGTGGGTGCAATGCCGCCGCTCCGATCAGGAACGCAACATCCGTGAAGATCGGAAGCGAGTGGAGCAGGCCAAGAAGCGGCTGGCTGACTTGGATGTCCTTCTGTCCCGACTCTATGAGGATTTTGTCCTGGGCGATCTGAGCAAGGAGCGGTACAAGAAAATGACCGCCGATTACGAGGCAGAACAGGAACGGTTAAAACTCGAAATCGAAGTGACGGAAGAATGGCTGGAAACGCAGGAAACCATGAGTGCAGATGTAGATGCCTTTGTCGCTCTGACCCAGAAGTATGTGGATGTGCCGGAATTGACGCCTACGATAGTCAATGAGTATATCAAGAAGATTGAGGTGTTTGCGCCGGACAAATCCAGTGGCAAGCGGGTACAGAAGGTAAAAATCTATTTCAACTTCGTGGATGATGTAGAGATTCCTGTGATTTCCGAGCCTGTTGTTGCGAAATCTACCCCTGGACGCAGAAAAACGGCGTGACCATTGCGGTCACACCGTTCTCTGCCCCTCGCAAAGCTAAATAGTACCTTATCACTATTAAACCTTGTATTATGGGAGAAAATACCTTATGATAGCAATAGATTAATGTCAGATTAACGCACTGATGAGGGAGCTGCTGTTATGAACTGGAACGAAAAATGTCTGATGGAACTGACCCATCACAATCTGTTTGAGGATAACGCCCACCGGCTTCGATTCCGGGATCTGTTAAGCTGTTATTTCACCGCTCCTTTTTTTACAAAGGGGCTGTGCAAATGTATGTACCTTTCTTCCTGGGACGAGGAGCACTTCGCGGTGATGCTGGATATGCTGAACGAGATGACTCTGGAGGGCGCCAGAAATCTGCGCATGATGAAGGATCAGGGGGAAATAATGGAGCTTCATCTCTCCGGCTATGAGGCCGAGGTATTCCGCCTCTCCAACGCCTTTATCAATGATACCCCCTATGTGATGCCGGACCTGGGGATCATGGATCCCGAGGGCGCCCACATAATCCGCCAGGCTCTGAAGGCGGGCGAATATATCGACGAGCTGCCGGATCCGGGCCCAAGGCAAGATCGCTTTTAATTAAACAGAGGGTTAAAAACAAAAAGCCCTGTTTTCAGAGCGTTACGTCCGTAATTCTCCGAAAACAGAGCTTCTTTTTTACTGTATTACATTCTCGGGAACAGCTTCTCCAATGCAAAATAGCAGTCGTCAAACAGTTTCCGCACAGGCTGGTAGGCCTTTACCGCCTCCGGATTCGGTTCATGGACAGCTTTAATATCCAGGAAGCGTTCAATCGCGTCGAAGTCCTTGTAAATCCCGGTTCCCACGCCGCCTATTACCGCCGCCCCCATAGAACCGGCTTCTTCCAGCACAGCCGGCACTGTGATTCGGGTGTTAAAAATATCCGCCATAATCTGCCTCCAGACAGCCCCTTTGGCGCCGCCTCCCACCACCATGATTTCATCAATCTTTACGTGTGTGCGCAGAATGTCCAGGACAATGGCCAGATTCAGGGCCACGCCCTCCAGCACGCTGCGAAGCATATCACTGCGGGAGGTTTCTGCCGTCAGGCCAAGGAAAGCTCCTTTTGCCGCCGGATTCCATCTGGGAGCCCGTTCCCCCATCAGATAGGGCAGAAACAGCACGCCGTTGGAGCCCGCCGGACTTTTTTCAATTTCCTCATTGATCAGATCATAGGGCGATTTTCCCTCTTCCTTCGCCAGCCGGCTCTCTATCTGGCATATCGTATTTTTCAGCCAGCTGTAGGATCCTCCCGCCGACTGCATGGTTCCATTGGGCGCGTACAGCCCCGGCACCGCATGGGCCCAGGTAACAGAGCGCATCTGCTCATCAAAGACCGGCTTTTCCGTAGTCGTGGTAATCCAGGCGGAAGTTCCCATACAGCAGTAGGTTTTCCCGGGATGTACGGAACCCGCTCCTACGTTGGCGGTGACTCCGTCCCCCGCTCCCATTACCACAGGGGTTCCCGGCGCCAGTCCGGTGGCCGCTGCCGCCTCCTCTGTAACGCCCCCTGCCACAAAGGTGGAGGGCTTCACTTCCGGCAGCTTGTCCCCGTCAATCCCGGCATACTCAATAATCTCCTCCGACCATTTCAGATTATTTAAATCAAAGCAGGTCATGCTGTTGGCATCTGAATATTCGGTATAAAACTTCCCGGTCAGGCAGAACACAATATAATCCTTTGCGTTCAGCGTCTTGTAGGTCTGCTCATAAATCTCCGGCTCATTTTCCTTAACCCACATCAGTTTCTGTACACCGTAAGAGGCTGTATTCCGATGGCCTACAATACGGTAAAAATCCTGCTGGCTGATCTTTTCTTCAATCTGTGCCGCCTGTTTTTGGGAACGCAGATCTGCCCAGATAATGGCTTTGCGCAGAGGTTTCCCCTGCCGGTCCACACACAGGCAGCCCATCATCTGGCCGCTGAAGCTTACCGCGCCGATCTCTCCGGGATCAATGCCCGTGCTCTGTATCAGATTTTTGCTGGTAGTGCAGACAGCCCTCCACCAATCATCCGCGTCCTGTTCCGCCCAGGAGCCGTTAAAATAGTGCACGCCGTAGGAAAAAACCTGGCTGTCTACCAGCTTTCCTTCCACCGTGAATAAACTGGCTTTGTTCCCGGATGTTCCAAGATCATGGGCTAAAATATATTTGCTCATTCCTTTTTCCTCCGCTCTTTTGCTCAGCGGTTTACCACATGATCGCAGTCCCCTTTTGTCAGCACTGCGATCAGATTCTCTATGGCAAGCCGGGCCATATTGTCCGTAGCCTCTTTTGTATGGGCGCCTGTGTGGGGCGTGGCAATCACATTGTCAAATTCAAACAGCTTCGACCCCTTCGGCGGCTCCTCCTCAAACGCGTCCAGTCCCAGGCCGCCAAGAGTTCCGTCTTTCAGCGCCTCATAGGCCGCCTCCTCATCAATAATTCCTCCCCGGGAGGCATTGATCAGGATCGTTCCCTTCTGCATCATTCCAAACGCCTTTGCGTCAATCATATGGCGGGTGCTCTCCAGCAGCGGCAGATGCAGGCTGATCACATTGGCTTCTTTCATTACTTCCTCGAAAGATGCTGCCCGGATGTCCTGCTCCCTGCAGTATGCCTCATTGATATACGGGTCATAGGCCATCACCTTCATGCCAAAGCCCTTTGCGCATCTGGCTACCACTTTTCCGATGGCTCCCAGTCCCAGGATGCCCATGGTCTTTCCCGCCATCTCCATGCCGGAGGAGCGCACCCATTCCCCTTCTCTGGTTTTCCGATCCAGATACGGGATCTTCCTGGCTGCCGCCAGCACCAGCCCGAAGGCCAGCTCTCCTACCGCCTCCGCATTCACGCCCGGCGTATTGGTCACCTTAATGCCTCTGGCCCTGGCCGCTTCCAGATCCACGCGATCCACGCCTGCGCCATATCTGGAGATCACCTTCAGCTTCGGGCAGTTCTCCAGCGCTTCCTCTGTCACAAAATCCAGCCCTGCGATGTAACCGTCGCAGTCTGCCAGCAGTTCTTTCAATTCTTCTGCCGTCAAAGGTCTTCCGGTGGGGTTAAATATCAGATCCTCTGAAAATTCCCGCAGCACATCCAGCATCCGGTCATTTTTCCCCGGCTGCAGGGAGGTAGGGGTTACCAGTATCTTCATACTCTCTTCTCCTTCCAAAATATTCATATTTTCCAGGCAAAAGCTCTGGCAGGGTTTTCCCGCAGCATCCGCCCTGCCGCCTCTTTCGTCACGCCGCATTTCCACAGCAGCGGCAAAAACTCTTTCAAAAGATAGGTCAGACCAATCTGGCCGCCGTAAGCTTTCAGGCGCTGTCTGGTGGTATCCAGGGACAGCAGCAGCTGTTCTCCCAGCCCTGCTTCCAGCATATGGCGGATTATATGGACTTCCTGTTCATCACTGTGGTATTTAAACCGGCCAATGGTATCATATTCCAGATACGCCCCGCTGCCGGCCACCTCTTCATGGATCTCAAGGTCATGGCAGGCCCGGTCCATGTGACAGAAAATCATCTGTTCTCCCGGCACCCCCGCTCTCAGAAGAAGCTTCAGCAGTTCTCTCGGATCGGTTCCGTTCTCCACATGTACCATCAGAGGCGCTCCCGTTTCCACAGCCGCGTCAGCCGCCGCCAGAAACAGGCGGCGGTATCGGGGCGTCAGTCCCTCTGTGTCCAAAGCCGTCTTAATCTGCCCTGCTCTGGCCGCCGTGCGGTGTCTGGGCTCTTTTTCATCTCCGTCTCCGTACATTCCCAGTAGCAGCTCTTCCACAAAGATTTTTCTCAGTTCGTCCCTGCTTTTTCTGCCGATCCAGTGGCCCTCCGGGTAAAATGTCATTTTATGGAAGCCCGTGGACGCAATCACAGAAAGTCCTGTCTGCTCTGCGATCCAGACCAGCCCTTCCGCCATCCGGCCGCAGCCCACAGGCTGAGCCTCTACCAGGGCTCTTCCTCCTGCCGCCATATACTCTGCCGCTTCCTTCGCGCTTTTTTCCGGTTCATCCATAAACAGGGCCGGGTTGACCAGATAAGACTGCCCTTTGCGAAGTAGCAGATGTTCATGGCTCTGGCAGACGCCCAGCTGTCCCGGTTCAATCTCTCCCTTTACCGTTACAATTTTTCCATCTGCCATTTTTTCAGCTCCACTTCGGATTTGGTTCGATAACCGCCTTTCCGTCCTTTTTCCGTATCACATTCCGGTATCCCTTTGTCTCGATCGTACCGTAATCATGGCCCGCATCCGCCGCAAACACAAAGAACGCTACCAGCGTCTCCTTTCCCGTATTGATGGTTCTGTGGGCATATCCGCGGGGCACGTACACTGCCTTCCCCTTTTCCAGCGGCTCCGCCATCCAGTCCCCTTCCATGTTCTCCATCAGCATATACCCCTCCCCTTTCAGGGTGTAGTACACTTCCGCTGTGTCCACGATATTATGGAAATGGCCTTTTGTCATATAGTACTCGTCCCCGATGGTTCCCGGATGGATCATCGTGGTCCCGAACGCCAGGTCTCCCGCCCGCTCCGGGCAGCCCAGCTCATAAAACTCATAGATAACCGGGTCTTCCTTCTCCAGGATCTTTTTCACTGCCTCCTGGTCCTGGTACATCCCCGCCATCTGGGAAAGATGGCGCTTTGTGGCCTCCGCTGTCTTTGACAGGCCGTCTGTCAGATCAAAATCTACTGAAAATGTGCCGTCCCAATTAAACTGGTTCATCTCTCGCCCTTCCTTTCTTATTTTGCGATCTCACTCAGCATCTCCAGGGTTTCTCCCTCAATCGGGATATGGAATACTTCTGAAATGACCTGGGTCCACCCATGGATAAAGTAGGTCCATCCCCCTTCCACATGAAGACGCTTTTCCTTCATCTGCGCCTCCGCCTGGTCCTTGAAAATCAGGTTCCCTCGGTAGTTAATCTCCCATACCAGGCTGTCCTCCGGGAACTGGCAGGCGTCTGTCAGGGGGCTCCCCGGCGCGTCTTTTCCCAGTCCGGTGGCGTTCACAATCAGAGAGTGGGGTTTTAAGGAAGCCAGCGTCTTATCATTATCTGCCGGCGTGGGGTTCAGGATAAATTCAAATTTCGTCTTCGGGTTCAGTCCCTCCAGTATTTTCTTTGCTGCGTCCAGCCTGGGCTGGCTCCGGTTGGCGATGATGATCTTCTCCGGTACGTTGTCCCCGAATTTTTCCTGGGTCAGATAGACTGACATGGCCAGGGAACTTCCTCCCGCTCCCATCAGCAGCACATCTCCTCCGTACTCCTTCCAGTATCCTTCCGGCACAAAATGCTCCAGGGCCAGACCGCTGGAAATGGGATCTTTGGCATGGGCTCTGTACTGGCCGTCCTTCTTGGAAATGGAGGACACCTCCCCCAGTCTCTTTGCAAAGGGATCTACATAGTCAAACAGATCCTCGCAGGTTCTGTACAGATCGATTTTATGAGTGGTTACCAGGGCTCCCAGGGAAAGGGGATCATCCTTGATAAACTGTACCGCTTCCCGGTATTCCTCCGCGGAGGAATGGGGTTTAAAATCAATGCCCTTGATTACCGCGTCCTTCAGGCCCAGGGCCTTTGCCCATTTGGGGAACACCTTCATAATAGAGGAGCTTCCCGTGGTCACTCCGATAAAATAAATAGTGGGCGCCGTTGCTTTCTCGTAATGATTTGCCATTGTCATCAACCTTCCTTTCTTAAATCTTTCTATTGAACTATACAAACTCCAGAGGCGCAATGATTTCATTCAGCCTGGAAAGCATTTCCTCATCCAGTTCCCAGGTGAGGGCATGAATATTCTTCTCCAGCTGCCCCACAGAGGAGGCGCCTCCTATGATGGATGTCACTTCGTCTTTCTGCCGCAGCCAGTTTACAGAAACCTCATTCATGGGCCTGCCGATGTCATCCGCAAAATCTTTGATCTTCCGGGCTGTTTCCATATAGGTCTGGAAAGCCGGGCCCGCCAGCTTGGGGTTGGCGCTGCGGATGTCATGTTCCGAAAACTTATGGCCGTCCAGGAATTTACCTGCCAGAAGGCCCTGGAACAGCGGACTGTAGGGAAGAAAAGCCTGTCCGTATTTTTTTACCACAGGAAATACTTCGCTCTCCGTGCGGTAATCCAGGGGAATGGAGTGATAGCTGTCTGTGTTCCTCTCCAGCATGTTGTACAGGGACTGCTGGCAGTTCACCTCAATCATGGTCATCATGCGCTCCACATCCTTCTGGTTAAAATTGCTGAGTCCCACATAGCGGATTTTTCCGGCCTTTTTCAGCTCTTTAAGGGCGTCCGCCGTCTCTTCCAGCGGCGTATTCGGATCCGGCCAGTGCATCTGGTAAATATCGATATAGTCTGTCTGCAGCCGTTTCAGGCTCTCGTCAATCTCCCGGAACAGGTTTGCCCTGGACAGATCGTTTTTTGTCTCAAATTTTTTCTCCCAGGTCAGGCCGGCTTTGGAGGCGATCATGACATGATTCCTTTTTCCGTCTTTTAAAGCTTCTCCCAGAATCGTCTCTGACACGCCCCAGCCGTAAACCGGCGCCACGTCAAAGAAATTAATGCCCATATCGATTGCCGCATGGATAATGTCAATGGATTTCTGCCGTTCAGAAGTATCCCAGTCGCCGCCAAAGCCCCAGCATCCGATGCCGATGGCAGAGATCTCTTCCTGAATCATTTTTACCTTTTTATAAATCATCGCTGTCACTCCTTTCTTTCCCCTGTTTTACAGTGTGGAACCGGTGCCACACAGGTATAAAAAGCAGGCTGCAAAATATAACATGCCTCTGATGGCAATCCTTCACCTGTTATATTCCGCAGCGCCGCCTCCTGTCATGTACGAAACTTTCTGATACATGGCACCATATACAATTTCCTTTCCTGATCCGGATTCTGGAACC
>DSTMC04003__coassemble_2776_pt1 | contig 8983 bp, 7 predicted proteins | sample DSTMC04003__metabat2_low_PE_012 | metagenome-assembled genome bin DSTMC04003 | reverse complement strand
CTGGACTGGAGCTACCCCTATCTGACCTACCAGGAATTTCTGGATGCCTGCAATCTGACAGAGGAGGAGTTAAATCTTGCGTAAAGTATTTTATTATGAATGTAAACGACTGCTGTGGAATAAATTTTTCTTCGGTCTTTTGCTGGTCCTGCTGTTTTTCGGCTGGCAGGTGCTGGACCGGGTCACCATCCTGGGGGTATCCCACACGGCCCCCTTCTCCCCCTGGAGTTTCGGGGATTACCTTGGCCGGCTGCTGCCCCTGCTCTGGATCGGCGCCCTGTTTTTCCTTACCTTTTTTATCTCCGCCAAAGCCCGGAGAGTATCTGTGCTCACCGACGCGGCGCCTGTGCCGGCCAGCCGGTACGTCCTCGTCCGGTGCGGCGCTGCCCTGACCGGCACATTCCTCCTCTCCCTGGCCTGCCTGGCGGAAGCCGCTCTGTTCTACGGCTGGTATTTTCACTGGTTTGACTGGGGAAGCCTGCTGCCCTGCGCCCTTACTGCCCTGCTGCCCCCTCTGCTCTTCGCCCTGGGAAGCGGCTGGCTGCTGAGTCAGATCAGGCCCTGGCTGCTCTATCTTTGGATGGCCCTGCCCTTCCTGCTGGCCCCGCTGCCCCTGCCGGAGGCTCTAAGCCTCTTAAACGGCAGTTTCTTTACCGCCTATCCCCTGGGCCTTGATGCCCTGGATCCCGGCTTTTCTCTGCCGGCGTCTGTTCTCATCGTTCAGTGCCTCCTGACGGTTTCCGGCGCAGGCCTTTTTCTGGCAGGGCTGCGCAAAAAATCCTTGCATCCGCCCCGTAACACTGGAGGAGGCTGCTCTTTCTGAATCAAAAGGCCGGCGAATTTCCTGTCTTAGTGAAATTCGCCGGGGTTTTCCTTTTTCCTGTCTGTTTTCACAGGTGATCGTTTTTATCCTCTCCGGGCCTTCTGATGCTGCATCATTCCCAGCATTCGCATATCTGCATGTTTATCCTGTTTCTGTACGCCCTGATTCCATACCTGCACAATTTCATCGCTGTAACCAAAAAATGCCTGGGGCAGACGGGGAAACAGATATTGCAGCAGTTCCTGTGCTCCATTCGTTCCCATAGTCAACGCACGGTGATCTCCCCCATCCTCCGTACGCAGCGCCACTGCGTGAAAACTTCCTGTCGTTACCACACCGTACAGCTTTGCTTTCGTGTTGAGATGATACACCCATACAATATCAGAATTTTTCAGTATCTGGAACCCCAGTTTATTTTCAATAATCGTATACTTCTCGTCAATCCGCACTCCGTGTACCGGCGCTGCCGTTTCATAGAGCCGTTCCAGCTCCTTCCTGACTTTTTCCGGGTTTTTCTGATCCTTTAAAAATCTCCTGATCTCGCCTCTGTGCAAAAGTGTGTCAAATGCCATATTCCTCTCCTCCTGTTTTTATACCAACTGTTTCCGTGTATCTCTTTCTGTTAACAGGAGTATAGCAGGAAAAGGCAAGGGTTCTGTCGCATGGAAGGCAACGAATCATAAACGTTTCTGCATGCTACTCTGCCATATGCAAGTCTTTTCCGGAAATTTTCTTAATTTACAGCTAAGCAAATAAGAACTATCGATAAAATATGAATTACAGAAATAGTGCTGGTCTGACTTTAAGCAGTACATTCAGAGTTTAAATACATCGGAAACTGTGGAAGACAGCAAAGAAACAGGTGGTGATTGCATGAATGGCATTTATTATCTTACAGATGATGAGGTTCAGGCACTAAAAAATTAATTTCAAAATTTCAGCAAAATCATTTAACTCCTTCTGCTGCAGCAAAACCATGGGAAATATCGCTCATCGCTTTTCCGGCTCCGGAAAACCTGCTGTAGCTACCGGATGCCCGTCAAAAAGAATGATATGTCATTGTTGCATCCCCTCTTGATAATTACGCATTTTCCAAATTAGATATACCTGTTTTTCGAAAATGTGCTGTACTTATATTTTAGAAAGTGGGGCAATTACATGAATCTTAGGAAAGTAAGTTTTGGGAACTTCAAATGTCTTTATAAGACATCTTTTGAACCGGGAAAGGTCAATGTGTTTATCGGATCCAACGGTTCTGGTAAATCCACGATTCTGGAAGGAATCGGTTTGTTAAGCGCAGCCATGACAGATCGGGTTGATGCTGCCAGTCTCCAGCGCAAGGGGATTCGTCTTAGCGTTCCTGCCCTCTATAAGTCAAATTTTAAGAGCATCAACCGGCTAAAATCTACCGTTGATCTTTCTTTGGAATGGGATGATGGCAGCAGCTCGGATGTGTACCAATATGATGTTCACTTAACTACTCCCACTGATACAGAGTATTGGAAATATCATTCTGAAGCATTTTTCCAGAATGGCGAAAGGTTGTGGGGAAGGAGCAACGCCTCCTCCCGGCAGAGCAGCAACTATATTGGCTTCTTTCTTATTGATGATGCGATTAACTTGAATGCCAGCCGAAAAATTGCAGAGGATTTTTCAGCATACGGCATTTTTCAGCCTAACACTATGACATTGCGCGGTACCATGCCTGACACGACCCAAACGCCCCCGATTGGGCTGAACGGCGGTCGCCTTGCAGAAGCTATCAAGGCATTGATCCACTCCGAAGATGATGAAGTGTTTTTCGGCAGTCTCTGCATGGATGACATTCTCGATATGATTGACTGGGCTGCTGCTATTACAGTGGCCGCGCCAAAGAAAAGCAATATCAACGCCAATGTTCCAACCACTCGTGATGTTATCGAGTTCACCGACCGCTACATGAAGGATACCGCTCAATTATTAAATCCGCGTCTGGCCAAAAAAATGATGGAGGTTTTCTGTGATCAGATTTTGCGGCAGGACAAGCATGTTTTTCTGACTACCCATAATCCACTTGTTTTGGACGGATTGAATTTGAGCAATGACAATATCCGCTTATTTGCAGTGGATCGCGATTCCAACGGCTACGCTCAGATACAGCGGGTCAGAGTTTCTCAGAAACTGATCAATGAAGGCCAGCCGCTGTCCCGGCTCTGGATTTTTTAGTTATCCAAATGGGAGCAACTCAATGTGTTCATAAGGGAGAATGGAATCCTTTAGATTGCAATATCACCCCCGAAGAGAGAGCTGCCTGTCCCATTGTTCTCCCGTGCCCGGGACATACTGCTTCCGTAGCAGGGCATATGTCCCACCTCAAAGGACTCCTTACCACATGGCTCGAAGAAACGGATGATACCTGTATTGTCATCCCATGTGACAGTACTGAAGCCTGGATCGTTGCAGCAAAGGAAGGGAATCTACTCTTTTTGTAACTTTCCCTTGTATTTATAGCAGAAAGAGGATGCTGCTCTATCATGAATTTCATGATAGAGAACACCCTCCCCTGTTTCAGACTATCTATTTCCCGACAGTTCCAATAAAATCTTTTTACAGCAATCCTATGTTATGCAACGGTCACGGTCAGGGTGTTGTCTCCAACGGTGATCACATGCTCGCCTGCTCCTTCCAGGGTGATGTCCATCGTCACGATGGAGAAGGACTCGCCTTCTACGCTGACGATCTGGGAAGCCAGCAGGGTATCGCCCTCGTAGGCCTGTGCCAGGATCGTTCCGTCTGCGCCGGCATTATCGGCGATCATGTAAATCTGGAAGGTTTCGCCAGAAGCAACGGTCTTATTTGCCGCAACGCTTACTTCTTCCATTTCGCCGGTCCAGGAGTTCTCCTGCTCTGTGGTGGTCACTTCCTGATCCATCACCAGGGTGTTCAGGTTAATGTCGGAATCCTCGCCGTAGCGCATACCGAAGTCGGCGGGATACAGCACGTCTCCCAGGTTGTTGGGAAGCAGAGCGGTGGGATCCTGGCGGACAGTGGCTGCCATATACAGTCTTGTGGTGGTATCCACGCCCGTATCATAAGCCAGCTCGCCCCAGTCTGTCTGCGCGTCATCACCATCTCTGGGGATCTCATATACCAGGCTTCCTTCCGGCTCCTTCTCGCCGAATACCATATCCGCCAGTACGGAAGGCAGGGTATAGGTGAAGAAGTTGCCCATGCTGGAACCATGGTCTGTCTTACAGTCATAGGTCATCATCAGAAGCGCTGCGCTGTTTTCCGCAATGTAGGAATTGGGCTCTACGCCGGCGCTGCTGAAGCTTCCGTTGGATGCCTGGTAAGCCACGACAACGGGCTTGCCTGCTGCCTGAGCCTCACCGATAATGGTCTCGGCGGAAGCAGTATCCCCAATACGGGCTACCACCACATCCGCTTCCTCCATGGTGCTTACCACATTTCCATAAGCGGCCATAGCCTCCGCATCGTTTGCGGCTGTCTCCTCATCGCTTCCTGTCACATAGATGGCGGTTCCATCTGCCAGAGGAAGAATGTTGTCATCGTTCTTCAGCAGAACGGTGGATTCTGTCTGAAGACGGATTTCCATCTCATTGGTCTCTTCGCTGCGGGCTGCGTAAATGTCATCAATGGTGGTCAGTTCAAACTGCTCTGCCTGATACGCTTCGCTTGCCGCCAGAGTCAGCACTTCCTCCGCGCTGCCGTAGGGATCCTCAAACAGGCCCATCTCAAATTTATTGCGCATGGTGCGTGCCACTGCCCGGTCGATCAGCTCGATGTCGCAGGTGCCCTCTTCCACTGCCGCTACAATGGTATCCGGCCATGCAGGCTGCTGTCTGTGGGAATAATTGGCATCCACATACTCCTGGCTGGCGTCTGTTCCGTCTGCCATAAAGAAGCATCCGAACTGGTCAACGCCGGCTTCCAGCATGGTGGTGTAAAGCTCTGCCACATCCATGGTGGACAGATCGTCTCCCTCAGGAGTGGTGCCTTCCGCAGAGGGCGCTCCCAGGAACAGAGGCCAGTCTGTTACGATGATGCCGTCGTATCCCAGATCATTCCGCAGGATACCCAGTGTCTCAGAGTCATAGCACACGTTGCAGTCGTTAAGGGCCGGTCCGTTGTTCAGCATGATGTAGGAAGTTCCGGCATCCACAGCCGCCTGCCATCCTACCAGCCAGCTGTCCAGCAGGTTTGCGGGGCTGACTGCATTGGCGTAGCTGGATCTTCCGCCTCTGGCAATGTAGTGCTTGGTGCAGGCTCCTACGCCGTTCTCTTCATAAGCCAGTGTCTCAGTGGCAGTCATCGTGGCAATATTGTTTACTTCATCGCCGTACCAGCTTCCGATCTCCACGCCATAGGTGTGGAAGGGGATATGGAAGCCTATCGCTCTCATTTCCTTGGAGTACTGAGCTACCAGGTCATACAGCAGATCCTCATCATCCGCCACGCCGAAAGCGTAGTTGGACATATTCACCATACCGCCCCAGGTATTGTAGGAGCGGTCACAGCTTAAGGTAATGGGAATACCCAGACGGCTGCTCTCTCCGATCTCCTGGATCGTGTTATTTTCTTCCAGCTGCTCCAGCGGCGTACCGTTTACATTGTGCAGAAATACCGTATTGTAGTCTGAAATAATCTGATGGTACAGAGGCGTATAATATTCTCCGTTCACCTCGATCTCGGACTCGTTGCTGTACAGAAATTCATCCGTCACGGGATACAGAGAGGTGAAGGTGCCGCCTGTGGACGCATGGAACAGACTGCCCACCTTTTCTTCCAGGGTCATCTGGGAGAGCAGATCGTCCACACGGTCATCAATATCCGCCCGCCAGTCCTCATACACGTCCAGCTGGCCGTTTCCGTTCAGATCTTTAAACTGCAGCCCATCCACCTCAATAATCGTTTTGGTGTGAGTCTCCAGCGCCGCCTGATCTCCCTCGGCCGCTACCTCTACCACATTTACCTCATAAGGCCGCTCATAAGTTCCTGAGGCCTCCGTTGTTCCTTCTGTCTCCTCCGCCATGGCAGCGGTGGGGAAACAGGCGCCTGCTGTCATGCTCATCATAAGCAGCAGCGCAATGACTCTCTTCCTTTTCATACTTTTCCTTCCTTTCCTTTTTTATTTAAAAATACCTGGGGTATTTTCTTTTTAGTAAGATGTTTTATCGTCCGGCCTGTATCACTTTTCCTCAGGCTTTTGCCCCTTCCAGGGAAAATCCGGCATAAGACCCTTCTATCAGCGTCAGGATCTGTTCCATGGGCACATCGCTTCCCAGGGCATGCTCCGCTGTGCTGACCCACTTGAAGGAGGCAGTCATCTCTTCCATGCCCTCAAACCGGTCCGCTGCCGTTTCCTCGTCCAGCCTTTCCTCCGTTACAACTCCATCCTTCAGGGAAAGAACTGCCGTCTCCGCTGTTTCGCTGCCGGCACTGGCATCCTGGAACATATAGTAGTAAGTATCTTCCGCCTCATCATAGTAAACCTGGGCACTGGCTGTAATCAGATCCGGCTGGCTGTCCCCTTCCTCCCAGGGAAGTTCACATGGAACCAGCTGTCCTTCCGGTGAAACCTCCCATATTTTTGTCACGGTCTCCTTGGTTTCATCGTCATAGTCGGCAGACAGGATTTCCAGGCTGCCGTTTTGATCCAGGTCAGTCACCGTATAGCTGCCGGTCTTGTCCGCAGGTTTCCATTCCTCCACGTTTCCGGTGATCCGCCTCTGCTGGTCTGCCGCAGACAGCTGCTCTCCTCCGCTTTCCTGGGCCAGCGCAGGGAAACTGCAGCAGGCAGCCAGCAAAGCCGCGCTTAACATAAGCATTCTTTTTTTCATAGGCTCCGGTTCCTCCTTGTTTTTTCTGAAATACAGCATAGCAGACCTGTAAGCCTGCCTCAATTCTTTTGTCACCAGTGGTCTGAAATTGTCACGAATGGTTTGGGAAAGGAATTGTCTGTGACGGTTTAAAAATGCTATACTACAGGCAGGGAAGAGGAGCGGGATGTTATGAAGAGTTGGAAAACAGCCGTCTGTGATGATGAAATTATGCTGCTGCCGCAGCTGGCCGCAGTGATAAAGAATGCCTTCCGCAAGCGGGAACTGACTGCCAGTCTGGAAGTGTTTTCTTCCGCAGAGGATCTTTTAAAACAGATTTTAGGGGGAAACTACTGCGATATTTACTTTCTGGATATTGATCTTCCCGGACAGAACGGGATTCTGCTGGCGCAGAAAATCCGGGCAGTCTGTCCGGATGCCCTGATTCTTTTTGTCTCAGCCAAGGAAGAGCTGGTCTACCACACCTTTCAGGTGCAGCCCCTGGCTTTTGTCCGAAAATCCTGTTTCCGCGAAGACATGGAGCAGGCCATGGATCTGCTGGCGGACCGCCTGCGAAAAGAACCGGAGCCTGTTCTTATGTTTGAAGACGACCTGGGACATGTTATTCCCCTGCACATCAATCAGGTGCTCTATGTGGAAGCCCAGGAAAAATATCAGTATATTGTGGGGACTGACGGAAGAAAACTGGTTCGCTGTACCATTACAAAATTAGAGAGAGAATTGACCTCTTACCACTTTTTCAGGATTCACAGGGGGTATCTAGTAAATTTCAGATATGTATACCGCATTGATACCGGCCATGTCATACTGGACAACGGGGAAAAACTTCCTCTAAGCCGTCACCGCCGGAAGGAAGCGCTGCAGCTTTTCTTCGGCTATATTCGATAACAGAAAGGAGTTCCAATTATGCTTCAGATTTTTGCTATGTATAACACACCAGCGGAAACCATTCTGCACATCCTGGGACAGATAACGGATTCTTTTCTCTTTGTCTATCTGGTGAATCATTTTTTTCATCCCCGCAGGGGAACCTCCGTTCCTTATTTTCAGACGGCTGCCGTCACGGCCGCCTCCACTCTGATTCTGTTTCTGGCGGACTGGCTCTCCGGCAATAATTACTACCTGTATTATTCCATGATCCTTCTGATCCCGCTGCTTTACAGCGTCCTTCTGTTTCGCGAGAAACTGTTTATCAAGATTGTGATCTGTTCGATTTTTACCTTGCTGATTCTTTCTCTTGAAAATCTGGTGATTATATCATTGCGGCCGTTGATGGACGCGTCCGCGTCCGGGAGCCTGACGCATCTGGCCGGCTTCTTCTTCCAGCGCATCGGCTGCAAGGTTATTCTGTATTTTATAATCCATCGGCTCCTGCTCTGGCCCCGGGAACAGCAGATTCAGCTTCCCGCCTCCTGCTGGGCCTTTCTGTTTCTGGTCTCAGTGGGAGACACCATTATGCTGACGACTCATGTGCCGGAACAGATCCCATCCTATTTTCTGAAACTGGCTGTGATCGGGTTTTTTACAGTTCTTCCCATTCTCCTGCTGATGCTGGTAAAGACTCTGGCCGTCATGGCGGAAAACACCCGCATTGCCGGTGTGCAGAATGCCGCCGTGCGGATACAGAATCAGTATCTGCAGCAGCAGATCGACATGACGGAATCCCTGAAAAAATTCCGGCACGACTACAAAGCCCACCTGTTTGCCATGGATGCCCTTCTGGAAGCCGGAAAGACCCAGGAGCTGCACCAGTATCTTCTGTCGCTTCATCAGTCACAGTTTGAAGGTGTGCACCTGCGCCAGTATACGGACAATGTAAGCCTGAATATTCTTCTGAATCAGAAAGCGACCGTTGCGGAAAAGTACGGCATCCGGTTCAAAGCGGATATTGTTCTTTCCTCTGACGGAAAAATTATTGTGGGGGATCTGATTTCCCTGTTTTCCAACCTGTGCGACAATGCCATTGAGGCATGCGCTACTCTGCCGGACGCCAGCATCAGTCTGTCCGTTCACAAGGCAAAAGCCTATCTGGTTATTGAGATTTCCAATACCAGCAGCAGCGATGTACGAAAAACCAATCCGGAATTTGTCACCAGCAAGAGCCGGCCGGAGCTTCACGGCATGGGAATTAAGATAATCAAAAGCATTGTGGAAAAATATCACGGAATCTATCAGATCGACAGCACCGACCACTCTTTCACCACTATGATTATGCTGCAGGATGAATAGCGGCAGAAAACACCGCCTTTTTCAGGGAGCGCAAATGGGGTAGAGTAGGTTAGAGGGCTTTGGCCCTCTTTCCCCTCATCAAACCGTGCAT
>DSTMC04003__coassemble_2596_pt1 | contig 9593 bp, 5 predicted proteins | sample DSTMC04003__metabat2_low_PE_012 | metagenome-assembled genome bin DSTMC04003 | reverse complement strand
GAAGAGGAAGAGGATTACGTAGACCTGGACGAAAACTTTGACGAAGAGTGAAAGGAGTGCTGTCATGCCAGAAACAACAAATAATGAAACGTATCAGCCGATGACGTTTGACGCAATTAAGATCGGCCTGGCATCTCCGGAAAAGATCAGAGAATGGTCGCACGGAGAGGTAAAAAAGCCGGAAACGATTAACTACAGGACTCTGAAGCCCGAGAAGGACGGTCTGTTCTGCGAGCGAATCTTCGGACCCAGCAAGGACTGGGAGTGTCACTGCGGAAAATATAAAAAGATCCGCTATAAAGGCGTGGTCTGCGACCGCTGCGGCGTGGAAGTGACGAAAGCCAGCGTCCGCAGAGAGAGGATGGGACATATTGAACTGGCAGCACCGGTTTCCCATATCTGGTATTTCAAGGGAATTCCCTCCAGAATGGGACTGATGCTGGATCTTTCTCCCAGAACGCTGGAGAAGGTGCTCTATTTTGCCAACTATATTGTGCTGGATAAGGGAACCAGTGATCTGCAGTATAAGCAGGTGCTTACGGAGAGAGAGTATCAGGATGCCAGAGAGAAATGGGGCAGCACCTTCCGGGTAGGCATGGGAGCCGAGGCGGTAAAGGAACTGCTGGAGTCTATTGATCTGGATAAGGAATCCGCCCAGCTCAAGAAGGGACTGCAGGAGTCTACCGGACAGAAAAAAGCCAGAATCATCAAGCGCCTGGAAGTGGTGGAAGCTTTCCGGGAATCCGGGAATAAGCCGGAGTGGATGGTGATGACTGTGATTCCGGTGATTCCCCCTGATCTGCGTCCCATGGTACAGCTGGACGGCGGCCGCTTTGCCACCTCCGATCTGAACGATCTGTACCGCCGTATTATCAACCGGAACAATCGTCTGAAACGGCTGCTGGAGCTGGGAGCTCCCGATATTATCGTGCGGAATGAAAAGAGAATGCTGCAGGAGGCTGTGGATGCCCTGATTGATAACGGCCGCCGGGGCCGCCCTGTAACAGGACCGGGCAACCGTGCCCTGAAGTCTCTTTCCGATATGCTGAAAGGAAAATCCGGACGTTTCCGTCAGAACCTTCTGGGAAAACGTGTGGACTATTCCGGACGTTCCGTTATTGTGGTGGGACCGGAGCTGAAGATTTACCAGTGCGGCCTGCCCAAGGAGATGGCCATTGAGCTGTTTAAACCCTTTGTTATGAAGGAACTGGTAGCCAACGGCACCTCTCACAATATTAAAAACGCCAAAAAGATGGTGGAGAGACTTCAGCCGGAAGTCTGGGATGTGCTGGAGGAGGTCATCAAGGAGCACCCTGTTATGTTAAACCGTGCTCCCACACTGCACCGTCTGGGTATTCAGGCGTTTGAGCCGATACTGGTAGAAGGAAAGGCCATTAAACTGCATCCTCTTGTGTGTACCGCTTTCAACGCTGACTTTGACGGAGACCAGATGGCTGTCCATCTGCCCCTGTCCGTGGAGGCGCAGGCGGAGTGCCGCTTCCTGCTGCTCTCCCCCAACAACCTGCTGAAACCTTCTGACGGAGGTCCTGTGGCGGTTCCCTCCCAGGATATGGTGCTGGGTATCTACTATCTGACCCAGGAGCGCCCCGGGGCGCTGGGTGAAGGCGGCATCTACAAGAATGTCAACGAGGCGATCCTGGCCTATGAGAATAAAGCTCTGACTTTGCAGTCCAGAATCAAAGTCCGTGTAAGCCGGAAGATGCCGAACGGAGAGACTGTCACCGGCATCGAGGAGTCTACTCTGGGAAGATTTCTGTTTAATGAGATCCTGCCCCAGGATCTGGGCTTTGTTGACCGGAGCGTGCCGGGCAACGAGCTGAAGCTGGAAGTAGATTTCCACGTGGGCAAGAAGGGACTGAAACAGATCCTGGAGAAAGTCATCAACACCCACGGAGCCACCAAGACGGCGGAGGTGCTGGACGATATTAAGTCCATGGGATATAAATATTCCACCAGAGCGGCTATGACCGTATCAATTTCCGATATGACGGTGCCCCCTGAGAAGCCCCAGATGCTGCAGGAAGCCCAGGATACGGTTGATAAGATCACCAGAAACTATAAGCGCGGTCTGATCACAGAAGAAGAGCGCTATAAAGAAGTGGTGGAGACCTGGAAGGAAACAGATGATAAGCTGACCAAAGCACTGCTTGGCGGCCTGGATAAATACAACAATATTTTCATGATGGCTGACTCCGGAGCCCGTGGTTCCGATAAGCAGATCAAACAGCTGGCCGGTATGCGGGGACTGATGGCGGATACCACAGGCCATACCATCGAACTGCCTATTAAGTCAAACTTCCGTGAAGGACTGGACGTACTGGAGTACTTCATGTCTGCTCACGGAGCCAGAAAAGGTCTGTCCGATACGGCTCTGCGTACAGCGGACTCCGGTTACCTGACCAGACGAATGGTGGACGTTTCCCAGGATCTGATCATCCGGGAAGTGGACTGTGCCGAGGGAAGAAATGAGATTCCCGGCATGTATGTGCAGGAGTTCACCGACGGAAAAGAGGAGATTGAGAGCCTGCAGGAGCGTATTACAGGACGGTTTGCCTGCGAGACGATCCGGGACAAGGACGGCCAGGTGATTGTGGAAGCCAACCATATGATTACGCCGAAGCGGGCGGCCCGCATCATGAAAGAAGGCGTAAATGAAGAGGGCGAGCCTTACAAGAAGATTAAGATCAGAACCATTCTGACCTGTAAGTCCCGCATCGGTATCTGCGCCAAGTGTTACGGTTCCAACATGGCTACCGGCGAACCGGTGCAGGTGGGTGAGTCTGTAGGAATCATCGCGGCCCAGTCCATCGGTGAGCCCGGTACACAGCTGACCATGCGTACTTTCCATACCGGCGGTGTGGCAGGCGGCGATATCACCCAGGGTCTTCCCCGTGTGGAGGAGCTGTTTGAGGCACGTAAGCCAAAAGGACTGGCTATCATCACGGAGATTCCGGGACGGGTTGAAATCCGGGATACCAAGAAAAAGCGCGAGGTGATTGTCACCGATGAAGAGAGCGGAGAGGCCAAGACCTACCTGATTCCCTACGGTTCCAGAATCAAGGTAACCGACGGCGCTTATCTGGAGGCCGGCGATGCGCTGACAGAAGGAAGCGTGAACCCTCACGATATTCTGAAGATCAAAGGAATCAGCGCGGTGCAGGATTACATGCTCCGGGAGGTGCAGCGTGTGTACCGTCTCCAGGGCGTGGAGATCAGCGATAAGCATATCGAGGTGCTGGTGCGCCAGATGTTAAAGAAAGTGCGGGTGGAGGACAACGGCGATACGGATCTGCTGCCCGGCACGCTGGTGGATAATCTGGAGCTGGAGGACATCAACGAAAAGATGATGGCGGAAGGCAAGAAGCCGGCGGAAGGTAAACAGATTATGCTGGGTATTACCAAGGCTTCTCTGGCTACCAATTCCTTCCTGTCAGCCGCATCCTTCCAGGAGACTACCAAGGTGCTGACAGAAGCCGCTATCAAGGGCAAGATTGATCCTCTGATCGGTCTGAAGGAGAATGTAATCATCGGTAAGCTGATTCCTGCCGGAACAGGTATGAAGCGTTACCGCAACGTGCATCTGAACACAGATGACATGCAGCAGGAGGAAGACGATTTCCTGGATCTGGATGAGCTGGATCAGGATGACGATTTCCTGGATCTGGACGAACAGGAGGAGCTGGATACAGAAGAATTTGGCTCTGACGCGGAAGAAACTTCTGAAGAAAATTCGGAGACGGAGGCTGCCGCAGACGAAGCGGAAGAACCTGCTGAGGATACAGAAGAATAGAATGAAATGAATCAAAACGAGGATGCTGCAAAATCATGAAATTCATGATGAAACAGCATCCTCGTTTTGTTTTTGAACATTTTAAGTTTCTTATTTCTTTCCTTTTGGATTCAGCAGATGAGACAAGGGCATGTCATCTGACAGTTCGTCGGAAGAGTGATCCTCCGGCTGTTCCATATCCTGAGGAGGATAGGGATAAGAGGACCCATATCTATAGCCGTTTCTGGGAATGTTTTCCCCGGGCCGGTATCCGTTTTCATAATAGCCGCCGGGACCGGGATTGTATCCGTTCCCCGGATAAGGGCCAGGACCGGGATTGTATCCGTTGGGAGGATAGGGGTAATCAGGCGGGTAAGGGCCGGGGCCGCCCTGCCGGGCTCTCATCTGCTGCTCCATTTCCCACTGGCGCCGCATCTGCTCCTCCATCAGCCGCTGCTGTTTTTTAGAAAGCTTCCGCCCCTGCTCATCTTTCGGTACCGGACGGAACAGGGTCATCCGTCCTGTCCAGCCGATGATCCGAACCACAATAATACCGATAAATACGCCGATGCTGTCAATCCCCACATCCTTCAGGGAAGGCGATCGGCCGGCCACAAAGGACTGGTGATATTCATCCCCGCAGGCAAAGGCAATACACAGCCCTCCTGCCAGTATCATCAGCAGAATACCGTGGAGGCCGTACACATACAGGGGGAAGGAAACTGCAATGGCCAGGAGAAAATACTCCGTCATATGGGCCAGCTTTCTCGTTACACCGTTAATTCTGGTAGCATAGTAGGAAACCTGATAGTCGTCCAGTCCTATATCAAACAGATTGTCTGCCGCCTCTACAAGAACACAGCTGGCCTTGTAGCTGACAGAGGAGGAGAGATCCCCCTCCTGGGCGGAAAATGAGTAAATCATGTACATCAACAGAAGCGCCGGTACAAAAGACAGGGGCTTCAGGAACGTCCTGATACGCATAGTAATCACCTCCGATGTTTCATTATCTTACCATTCCCGGCGGGGAAAGTCCAGTACTTCACAAAAAAGTTACATTAATGTAAGAAACAACCTTGACAAGAAAAGTCGCAAACCTTATAATATTGGGGTGTGCGGGCAGACCAGGGGTCAGCTGCGCACTTCTTTCCTATTTAATATGAAAGAACATGACACAGACATGCAACCACAGGATGAGCGTCAGCTCAAAAAATCAGGAGGTGAAAGAAGAATGCCTACATTTAATCAGTTAGTAAGAAAAGGCAGAGAGACATCTGTTAAGAAATCTACTGCACCGGCACTCCAGAAAGGATTTAACTCTCTGAAGAAGAAAGCTACCAATGTTTCCGCTCCTCAGAAGAGAGGCGTGTGCACCGCAGTGAAGACCGCTACACCGAAGAAGCCGAACTCCGCTCTGAGAAAGATTGCCAGAGTTCGTCTGTCAAACGGTATTGAGGTAACCAGCTACATTCCGGGTGAGGGACATAACCTGCAGGAGCACAGCGTTGTGCTGATCCGCGGCGGCCGTGTAAGAGACCTTCCCGGTACCAGATACCATATCGTGAGAGGTACGCTGGATACCGCAGGCGTTGCCAACCGGAGACAGGCCCGTTCCAAGTACGGCGCCAAGAGACCGAAAGACGCTAAGAAATAAGACAGCAGATCAGATCATGAAACAAGATTAGTATCACAAACAGAACTATATGGTTTCGTTTTGATGGAGGAATTCGTATTCACCAGGTGGTTGCAGGTTAATATAGAAGTCCTTTCGCACGAAACGCAGATGTAGAACGACACATGTGAGTACCTATGATCTAATTATTTATTATTAAGGAGGGAAGTAACGTGCCACGTAAAGGACATACTCAGAAAAGAGACGTATTGGCAGATCCCATGTACAATAACAAAGTGGTGACCAAGCTGATCAACAATATCATGCTGGACGGCAAGAAGGGCGTAGCCCAGAAGATTGTATATGGTGCATTCGCCAGAATTGAGGAGAAAGCAGGAAAGCCGGCAGTTGAGGTTTTCGAGGAAGCCATGAACAACATCATGCCGGTTCTGGAAGTTAAGGCAAGACGTATCGGCGGCGCTACCTATCAGGTGCCCATCGAGGTAAGACCCGACAGACGTCAGGCCCTGGCTCTTCGCTGGATCACCCAGTATTCCCGCAAGAGAGGCGAGAAGACCATGGAGGAGAGACTGGCTAACGAGCTTCTGGACGCTTCCAATAATACGGGAGCATCCGTGAAGAAGAAGGAAGACATGCACAAGATGGCAGAGGCAAACAAGGCGTTTGCTCACTACCGCTTCTAAGACCGGCCCACTTTACAGATAAGTGTGCAGGCCAAGATCGAGGAGGAAAAAATGGCTGGAAGAGAATATCCATTAGAGAGAACCAGAAACATTGGTATTATGGCTCATATCGATGCGGGTAAAACCACACTGACAGAGCGTATTCTTTACTATACCGGTGTTAACTACAAGATTGGAGATACTCACGAAGGTACCGCTACCATGGACTGGATGGAGCAGGAGCAGGAGAGAGGTATCACCATCACTTCAGCCGCTACCACATGCCACTGGACCCTGGAAGAGAACTGTAAGCCAAAGCCCGGCGCTCTGGAGCACAGAATCAACATCATTGATACTCCCGGCCACGTGGATTTCACTGTGGAGGTTGAGCGTTCTCTGCGTGTACTTGACGGCGCTGTGGGCGTGTTCTGCGCAAAGGGCGGCGTTGAGCCTCAGTCAGAAAATGTTTGGCGGCAGGCTGACACTTACAATGTACCCCGTATGGCTTTCATCAACAAGATGGATATCATGGGCGCGGACTTTTACGGCGCCGTGGAACAGATCAGAACCAGACTGGGAAAGAACGCGATCTGCATTCAGCTTCCCATCGGCAAAGAGGACCAGTTCAAGGGAATCATCGATCTGTTCGAGATGAAGGCTTATATTTACAACGATGAGAAGGGCGACGATATTTCCATCGTTGATATCCCGGAAGATATGAAGGACGACGCGGAGCTTTACCATACCGAGATGGTGGAGAAGATCTGCGAGCTGGACGACGATCTGATGATGCAGTATCTGGAGGGCGAAGAGCCTTCCGTGGAAGATATGAAGGCTGTTCTGAGAAAAGCGACCTGCGAGTGTACGGCTGTTCCGGTATGCTGCGGTTCTGCTTACAGAAACAAGGGCGTACAGAAGCTTCTGGATGCGATTCTGGAGTATATGCCCGCGCCCACCGATATTCCCCCCATCAAGGGTGTGGATCTGGACGGCAACGAGGTTGAGAGACATTCCTCTGACGAGGAGCCTTTCGCTGCCCTGGCTTTCAAGATCATGGCGGATCCCTTTGTCGGCAAGCTGGCATTCTTCCGTGTGTATTCCGGTACCATGAACTCCGGTTCCTATGTGCTGAACGCTACCAAGGACAAAAAAGAGCGTGTGGGCCGTATCCTGCAGATGCATGCCAACAAGCGTATGGAGCTGGATAAGGTATATTCCGGCGATATTGCGGCGGCAGTAGGATTTAAGATTACTACCACAGGTGATACCATCTGTGATGAGCAGCATCCGGTTATTCTGGAGTCCATGGAGTTCCCGGAGCCGGTTATCGAGCTGGCTATCGAGCCCAAGACCAAAGCCGGTCAGGGCAAGATGGGTGAGGCTCTGGCGAAACTGGCTGAGGAGGATCCCACCTTCCGCGCTCACACCGACGCGGAAACCGGTCAGACCATTATTGCCGGTATGGGCGAGCTGCATCTGGAGATCATCGTGGACCGTCTGCTCCGTGAGTTCAAGGTAGAGGCTAACGTAGGCGCTCCTCAGGTTGCTTATAAGGAAGCCATCACCAAAGAAGTTACGGTGGACAGCAAGTACGCCAAGCAGTCCGGCGGACGCGGTCAGTACGGTCACTGTAAAGTTATCTTCACTCCCATGGATCCCAACGGAGAGAAGACCTTCGAATTCGAGTCCACTGTTGTGGGCGGCGCTATTCCCAAGGAGTACATCCCCGCTGTGGGCGAGGGTATTGAGGAGGCCACCAAGGCCGGTATCCTGGGAGGCTTCCCGGTTCTGGGCGTGCATGCCAACGTATTCGACGGTTCCTACCATGAGGTAGACTCCAGTGAGATGGCATTCCACATCGCAGGATCCCTGGCCTTCAAAGAGGCTATGCAGAAGGGCAATCCCGTACTGCTGGAGCCCATCATGAAGGTAGAGGTTACCATGCCTGAGGAATATATGGGCGATGTAATCGGTGATATCAACTCCCGCCGGGGACGTATCGAAGGTATGGAAGATATCGGCGGCGGCAAGATGGTGAGAGGTTATGTGCCTCTGGCTGAGATGTTCGGTTATTCTACCGACCTTCGTTCCAAGACCCAGGGCCGCGGCAACTACTCCATGTTCTTTGAGCGTTACGAGCAGGTGCCCAAGTCCGTTCAGGAGAAAGTGCTGAGCGCAAAATCCAAATAATGAAATTATAAAAAATCCGGCGGGCAGAGGAATAAAAAAACGGGTAAAAAGGCCGTAAAATCTGCCCTCACCGGTGAAAAATAACTTGCAAAAGTTCCTGTTATGAAATATAATGGGAACTAGCCTATGTTTCATTAAAACAAGACAGCCGATCCAGGCGAAATTTCAAGGAGGACATTCAAAATGGCAAAAGCTAAATTTGAAAGAACGAAACCCCATTGTAACATTGGTACCATCGGACACGTTGACCATGGTAAAACCACTCTGACCGCAGCTATCACCAAGGTGCTGTCTGAGAGAGTTGCTGGTAACGTTGCTACCGATTTCGAAAACATCGATAAGGCTCCCGAAGAGAGAGAGCGTGGTATCACCATCTCTACCGCTCACGTTGAGTACGAGACCGATAAGAGACACTACGCACACGTTGACTGCCCCGGACATGCTGACTATGTAAAGAACATGATCACCGGTGCTGCTCAGATGGACGGCGCTATCCTGGTAGTAGCTGCTACCGATGGTGTTATGGCTCAGACCAAGGAGCACATCCTTCTGTCCCGTCAGGTAGGCGTTCCCTACATCGTTGTATTCATGAACAAGTGCGACATGGTTGACGATGAGGAGCTGCTGGAGCTGGTTGACATGGAGATCCGTGAGCTGCTGAACGAGTACGAGTTCCCGGGAGATGACACTCCGATCATTCAGGGTTCCGCTCTGAAGGCTCTGGAAGATCCCAGCAGCGAGTGGGGCGACAAGATCATGGAGCTGATGGATGCGGTTGACAGCTGGATTCCGGATCCGCAGCGTGCTACCGATCAGCCCTTCCTGATGCCTGTAGAGGATGTATTCACCATTACCGGCCGTGGTACTGTTGCTACCGGTAGAGTAGAGCGTGGTGTTCTGCATCTGAACGAGGAAGTTGAGATCGTTGGTATCAAAGAGGAAATCAAGAAGACTACCGTAACCGGTATCGAGATGTTCCGTAAGCTTCTGGACGAGGCTCAGGCTGGTGATAACATCGGTGCTCTGCTTCGTGGTATCAAGAGAGAGGAGATTCAGCGTGGACAGGTTCTGGTTAAACCCGGTTCCATCAAGTGCCACACCAAGTTCACCGCTCAGGTGTACGTTCTGACCAAGGACGAGGGTGGCCGTCATACTCCGTTCTTCAACAACTATCGTCCTCAGTTCTACTTCAGAACTACCGACGTTACCGGTCTGATCAAACTGCCCGAAGGCACCGAGATGTGCATGCCTGGCGACAACGTTGAGATGACCATCGAGCTGATCCATCCCATCGCTATGGAGCAGGGTCTTACCTTCG
>DSTMC04003__coassemble_2589_pt1 | contig 9630 bp, 9 predicted proteins | sample DSTMC04003__metabat2_low_PE_012 | metagenome-assembled genome bin DSTMC04003 | reverse complement strand
TTCCATATTCCGTTTTCCCCCTCTTCCCTCTCTCTACCATATGCGCCTCCTTTTCTTTTGTTCCTGCCTTCTTTCCGGTTGAAAAGCCGCATCTGCTTCGCTATAATGGGAGAAAAAGATCAAGAACACAGAAAGGATATGCAAAACCTATGGCAGGATCATCATATGGAACTTTATTTCGCGTTACTACCTGGGGCGAATCCCACGGCAAAGCCATCGGCGCGGTGGTAGACGGCTGTCCGGCAGGCCTTTCTCTCTGCGAGGAGGATATACAGCCCTTTCTGGACCGCCGGCGTCCCGGACAGAACCGCTACACCACCGCCCGCAGCGAGTCGGACCAGGTGGAAATTCTCTCCGGTGTTTTCGAAGGAAAAACCACCGGCACCCCTATCTCCATGATTGTCTATAATAAGGACCAGCGCTCCAAAGATTACAGCGAGATTGCCTCCTATTACCGTCCCGGCCACGCGGATTTCTGTTTTGACCAGAAGTATGGCTTCCGGGATTACCGGGGAGGAGGCCGCTCTTCCGGCCGGGAAACCATAGGCCGGGTGGCGGCAGGTGCCATCGCGTCCCGGGTGCTGAAGGAGCTGGGCATCACCCTCACCGCTTACACCCGTTCCATCGGCCCCGTCCAGTGCGATCCCGGCCGCTTCCAGCGGGAATATATCGAAAAAAGCAGCCTGTACATGCCGGATCCGGAGGCTGAAGAGCAGGCGGTCCGCTATCTGGAGGAATGTATGAAAAACCGAACTTCCTCCGGCGGCGTGGTGGAATGCCGGGCGGAACACATGCGCCCCGGCATCGGAGAACCGGTTTTTGAGAAGCTGGACGCCGCCCTGGGAAAAGCACTCTTCTCCATCGGGGCGGTTAAGGCTGTAGAAATCGGGGACGGTACAGCCGTTTCCGCTGCCCTGGGACATGAAAACAACGATCAGTTCGAGACCGGACCAAACGGAAAGCCGCAAAAAGCCACCAATCATGCCGGCGGGATCCTGGGCGGAATCAGCGACGGCAGCGATCTTCTGGTAAGAGTTTCCTTCAAACCCACTCCCTCCGTTGCCCGTCCCCAGACAGCCCTGTTTAAGGACGGCAGCTGCCGGGAGGTCAGCATCCGGGGACGGCACGATCCCGTCATCGTTCCCCGGGCCGTGGTGGTAGTGGAGTCCATGACCGCCATCACCCTTCTGGATCTGCTGCTGCAGAACATGTCCGCCACTATGGAGCATCTGCACCGGATTTATTCCTGAACAGCTATTTTTCTGCAGCTCTTCCCGGTCCTGGCTGAACGCCAAAAGCCCGGGGAGGAAACGGCCTTCTTTGCCGTCTCCTCTCCGGGCTTCTTCTATTTTTTCTGCCGCTCTACTCTCGTGTCTCTGAAATCAGGATGCAGTTGGGCGTCTCCACCGGCAGCTGTTTTCCCTTCATCACCAGGGTTCCCTTCTCATAGTTCACCGTAAAAAACCGCATATAGTTGGACTCATGACAGAGCACCACCATCGTCTTCTCATCCGGCAGCACATCCACATCCTTGGGGTATCCGCCGCTGATAGGCAGAATGCAGACTTTTGTCAGCAGGCCTGTCTGGGGATGGATGGAAAAGACACCCACCGTATTTTCACCGGCGCTGGAGCAGTAGAGATATTTTCCGCTGGGTGAAATCTTCAGCGCGCAGCAGGCGCTGCTGGCCTCCTTTTCATCCATCAGGCTGTCAACCTCCTGCAGCAGTTCAAACTCCGGATATTTCCCCTCTCCGTTGTAGGAATACACCCGGATCTTATTGGTCAGCTCGCAGTTGATGTAGGCGAATCTCCCGTCTTTGCTGAAGCAGATCAGTCTGGGGCCGGACTCCAGCTCACAGCGCAGGATATCCACCAGCTTCAGCTTTCCCGTGGTGGGGTGCACCTTGTAAATCTTTACCTGATCCACGCCGTTGTCCACCGCGCAGAGATATTTCCCGTCCGGCGTAGGATGGACGCAGCTGACGTGAGGCCGGAAATTCCGCTCCGCCACACTGCCCAGTCCCTTGTGGAACACGCCGTCCATCACGCTGCCCAGTCTTCCGTCCCGATGGGTATGCACCACCGTCACCTTTCCGTCGTGGTAACCGCCCACAAAGAGGAACCGGCCGGATACATCTGTGGAGAGATAGCAGCCTCTCATCCCGTCAATCCCCACCTTGTTAATCGGCGTCAGATCCCCGTTAGGTTCTATCTTGAGCACTTCCACTCCCTCATCCGCAATGGAATACAGGTAGTCGCCATTATAAGATTTGGTCAGATAAGACGCGTTGTGCACCGGAACCACATTCCGCTCCGTCAGCCTTCCTGCCTCCACATCCACATCATATACATGTATCCCGATACTGCTGCCGTGGGTGTAGGTTCCCACATAAGCTACATATTTTTTCTTATCCATCAGACGCTCCTCCTTATGGCCGATCCTGTCGCTGACGCTATTTTATCATATCCCCGGAACTTTGTTAAGTAAATTTCCCGCAAAAAATTTGTAACGTTTCCGGGAACTTTATATTTTTTTTATATTCTTCTTGACAGAATAAACAGAAGGAGTATAATCGTCTTAGTTTGTTTAGTGTTTCTAAACTTTTTGTTTATTTTAACTGTTAATTCAGTATAGCTAAACTTTTTGTTTAACTGATCGGGAAAGGAAGCGAACTATGCAAATTGGTCTGAAACTCAAGGAGCTGCGGATGGCCAAGGGCCTGACCCAGGAGGAACTGGCCAATCGGGCGGAGCTGTCCAAGGGATTTATCTCCCAGCTGGAACGGGATCTGACCTCCCCCTCCATCGCCACTCTGGTAGACATCCTTCAGTGTCTGGGGACGAACCTGAAGGATTTTTTCTGGGACGTATCCGATGATCAGGTTGTGTTCCACGACTCTGACTACTTTGAGAAAGAAGATACGGAACTGAAAAACAAAATTGAATGGATCATCCCCAACGCCCAGAAAAACATGATGGAGCCTATTCGCCTGACACTGGAGCCCGGCGGGTCCACTTATCCCGATATTCCCCATGAGGGAGAAGAATTCGGCTATGTGCTGAGCGGGAGCGTCACCATTCATCTTGGCCAGAAAATATTTAAGGCCAAAAAAGGGGAATCCTTTTATTTTACCCCCAATACGCAGCACTACATTACGGCAAGCAAGCGAACCGGTGCTGTCCTGATCTGGGTGAGCACGCCCCCCAGTTTTTAAAACATTAAATACAAACCGAGGAGAACGCCATGAGCAACAAGCTGATCGATCTGGTGAACATCACCAAAATTTATGACGGGGTAACCGTGCTGGATGATCTGAACCTGTACATCCGGGAAAATGAATTTCTGACTCTGCTGGGACCTTCCGGCTGCGGCAAAACCACGACGCTGCGAATCCTGGGAGGCTTTGAGCATCCGGATCAGGGAAAAGTGATTTTCAGCGGACAGGATATCACGCAGCTGGCGCCCAACAAACGGCAGCTGAACACGGTATTCCAGAAATACGCCCTTTTTCCCCATATGACCATTGCGGAAAATATTGCCTTCGGTCTGAAAATCAAGAAAAAAAGCCGGGAGTATATTAAAGATAAAATCCGATACGCCCTGAAGCTCGTAAATCTGGAGGGTTATGAGAACCGCTCTCCCGATTCTTTAAGCGGCGGCCAGCAGCAGCGGGTTGCCATCGCCCGGGCTATCGTAAATGAGCCGAAGGTTCTTCTCCTTGACGAGCCTCTGGGAGCCCTGGACTTAAAGCTGCGCCAGGATATGCAGTATGAGCTGATCCGGCTGAAAAATGAGCTGGGCATCACCTTCATCTATGTTACCCATGACCAGGAGGAAGCCCTGACCATGTCTGATACGATTGTGGTTATGAACCAGGGGTATATCCAGCAGATCGGTACGCCGGAGGATATCTACAACGAGCCGCAGAACGCTTTCGTGGCAGATTTTATCGGCGACAGCAACATTATCGACGGCACCATGATTCAGGATAAGCTGGTGGAAATCCTGGGCGCCCGCTTCCAGTGCGTGGACGTAGGATTTGGAAACAACCAGCCTGTGGACGTGGTGATCCGCCCTGAGGACGTGGAACTTGTCTCTCCGGCGGAAGGCACCATCCAGGGCAAGGTCACCCACCTGATTTTCAAGGGCGTCCACTATGAAATGGAAGTAATGGCCGGCGGCTTTGAATGGCTGGTTCACAGCACCCGCCTCTACCCGGTAGGAACAGATGTGGGTATCCGGGTGGATCCCTTCAATATTCAGATTATGAACAAACCGGAATCCGAGGATGAACAGGCGGTGATGATGGATGAGTAAAAAACAGAGGCTTCTGTCCGGCCCTTATCTGATCTGGACCGTGGCATTTATTGTGATCCCTCTGCTCCTGATCGTCTATTACGGACTGACCTCAGCCGAGGGAGGCTTTACCCTGGACAATATCGCCCAGATGGGCAGACCGGAGAATCTGAAAGCGCTCTGGCTGGCCCTGGTGCTGTCGGTTGTCAGCACCCTGATCTGCCTGGTGATGGCCTATCCCCTGGCCATGATCCTCAGCAATATGAAGTTTAACGCCAACAGCTTTATCGTGATGATTTTTATTATTCCCATGTGGATGAACTTCCTGCTGCGGACCCTGGCCTGGCAGACTCTGCTGGAAAAAAACGGCGTCATCAATATGGCGCTGAAGTTCCTGCACCTGCCCACCCTGAATATCATCAATACTCCCTACGCCATTGTGCTGGGCATGGTATACAACTTTCTTCCCTTTATGCTGCTGCCCATCTACAATGTGCTGATCAAGATTGATAAAAATGTGGTGAACGCCGCCAGAGATCTGGGCGCCAACAGCTTTCAGACCTTCTGCAAAATCACCTTCCCCTTAAGCCTTCCCGGCGTCATCAGCGGGATTACCATGGTGTTTGTGCCCTCCCTGACCACCTTCGTGATCAGCGATCTGCTGGGAGGCAGCAAAATCCTTCTCATCGGAAACGTGATCGAGCAGAAATTCAAGCAGGGAAACAACTGGAATGTGGGAAGCGGACTTTCCCTGGTGCTGATGGTATTTATTCTGATCAGTATGGCTATTATGCAAAAATATGACAAAGACGGAGAGGGGGCTGCATTCTGATGAAAAAGATCATACAGAGAATTTATCTGATTTTTATTTTTGTGCTGCTGTACGCTCCTATCCTGACACTGGTTGTACTTTCCTTCAACAATTCCCGTACCCGGGCCAAATGGGGCGGTTTTACCACGAAATGGTACGTCAGCATGTTTGAAAACAGCGCCATCATGGACGCTCTGTACAACACTCTGCTGGTAGGCGTTCTCTCCGCTTTTATCGCCACTCTTCTGGGGCTGACGGCTGCCATCAGCATCAATAAAATGAGACGGCGCAGCCGCACTCTGGTGCTGGGCGTTATCAATATCCCCATGCTGAACGCGGAGATTGTGACCGGCATCTCCCTGATGCTGGTTTTTATTGCCGTTGGAAATTTTCTTACCCAGTTTGGCTATACCATTCAGTTTGGTTTCTGGACGGTATTGGCCGGGCATGTAACCTTTAACCTGCCCTATGTGGTAATGAGCATCCTTCCCAAGCTGAAGCAGGTGAATATGAGCACCTACGAGGCAGCCCTGGATCTGGGTGCTTCCCCCATGCGGGCCTTTTTTACCGTGATTCTGCCGGATATTATGCCGGGAGTTCTCTCCGGTTTTCTTCTGGCTTTCACTCTGTCCCTGGATGATTTTGTCATCACCCACTTTGTAAAGGGACCGGGATTTGAAACCTTGTCAACCAAGATCTACACGGAAGTACGCAAGGGTATCAAACCGGAGATGTATGCCCTCTCCACCCTGCTCTTCGTCTCTGTGTTGGTTCTTCTGCTGCTTGTCAATGTAAAGCCGCAGAAAAAAAGAAGCGGAGATACCGCAGTAAAATTTTAAAGCAGGAGGATTGCAGTTATGAAAAAAATGTTAGTTCTTTCCCTTACCGGTCTTGTGGTGCTGGGCTCCCTGACCGGATGCGTCAAGATTGACGAAACCGAAGAAACCGCGGCTGAAACTGCTGCGGCAGAGGAGGCGGCAGCAGCAGACAGCGAAGGCGCCTCTGAAGGTTCGGCAGAAGAAGCCGCTCCCGCCGAGGAAGCGTCCAAGGAAGGCTCCGGCCAGGTGGTTGTGTACAACTGGGGAGAATATCTGGATCCCGAAGTGCTGGATATGTTTGAGGAGGAGACCGGCATCGAGGTTGTCTACGAAGAATTTGAGACCAATGAAATCATGTATCCCAAGGTAGCCACCGGCGCTATTGCCTACGATGTAATCTGTCCTTCCGACTACATGATTCAGAGAATGATCCAGGAAGATCTTCTCCAGGAAATCAACTTTGACAATGTTCCCAACATCAAAAATATTGATGAGGAGTACATGAAATGGTCCGAGGAATTTGATCCCGGAAACAAGTACTCGGTTCCCTACTGCTGGGGTACGGTGGGTATTCTCTATAATAAAGAAATGGTGGAGGAGCCTATTGACAGCTGGGAGGTTCTCTGGGATGAGCAGTATGAGAACAACATCCTCATGCAGGACAGCGTAAGAGACGCCCTGATGGTGGCCCTGAAGCTGAAGGGCTATTCCATGAACACCACCAATGAAGACGAAGTTGCGGAGGCCACCGATCTTCTCATTGAGCAGAAGCCTCTGGTGCAGGCTTACGTCATCGATCAGGTACGGGATAAAATGATCGGCGAAGAGGCAGCCATCGGTGTGATCTACTCCGGCGAGGCCATCTACACCCAAAGAGAAAACGAAAATCTGGAGTACGTGATCCCCAAGGAGGGAAGCAACCTGTGGATCGATTCCTGGGTAATCCCCAAGAACGCCGCCAACAAGGAAAACGCGGAAGCTTTCATCAACTTCCTCTGCCGCCCCGACATCGCGCTGATGAACTTTGACTATATCACCTACTCAACGCCCAACAAGGCGGCCAGAGAGCTGATCGAGGACGAGGATATCCGCAACAGCACCATCGCCTTCCCCACCAGCGACATGCTGGAAAACTGCGAAACCTTCCAGTACCTGGGGGACGACGTGGATACCATGTACATGGACTACTGGAATAAGGTAAAATCCAGCTGAGCATGATGAACAGAAACTTTCATTATCTTATTTCCGGCGAAGAAGCCGGAAGTACCATCCGGGAATACCTGCGGCAGCGCGGGTATTCCCATCATATTTTAACCGGACTGAAACGAAGCCCCAGGGGAATACGTCTGAACGGGGAGCGGGTTCCTGTCTCCCGGATCTTATCTTCCGGAGATTTTCTGGACATCTGCCTGGAGGAGACCGACCCTTCCGCCAACGTTGTCCCGGTTCCCATGGAATTATCCATCCTCTATGAAGATGAGGATCTGCTGGTGCTCAATAAGCCGGCGGACACTCCCGTCCATCCTTCTGTAAATAACCGGGAGAATACCCTGGCCAACGGCCTTGCCTGGTATTATAAGCAGCAGAATCTTCCTTTTGTCTGCCGCTTCATCAGCCGCCTTGACCGAGATACCAGCGGCCTGCTGCTCACAGCCAAAAACGCCCTGAGCGCATCCCTTCTCTCTGCCGCTCTAAAACAGGGCCAAATTGAAAAAACCTATCTGGCCATCGTACAGGGACAGACCGACGAAACCGGCACCATCAGCGCTCCTATTGCCAGGGAGGCTGGCTCCGCCCTGAAGCGCCGGGTGGATTTTGAAGAGGGCGATCCTGCCGTTACCCACTATCAGCTTCTGGCTTACCGGCCTGATCCGGACATCAGCCTGCTCTCCCTGCGGCTTGAAACAGGCCGGACCCACCAGATCCGGGTTCACATGCTGTATCTTGGCCATCCCCTCATCGGGGACTTTCTCTACAACCCCGGCCGGGAGCTGATTGGCCGGCAGGCTCTTCACGCCTGGAAGCTTAAATTTTACCATCCCATCACCGGAAAGCTTCTGGAATTTCAGGCTGACCCTCCGAAGGATATGGCCGGTCTTTTTTCTGCTTTTAATCATACGCAGGAACTCCCACATCCCCGCCCTCTCACTCCATCATAGACAGGATTTTCTTTGGCTTCAGCCTGATCACCGATACGGAAGAAATTCCGGTGGAGAAAACTGCCAACAGACACTCCACTCCCAGGATGATCAGAGAGGGCCCGGGGGTGACCCGGATCTGCAGATCCACATTCTCTCCTTCCATCGTCACTTCCTTTGCCCTGGCAAGCTGTATCTGCTGAGCTTTCGGCTCCGTTTCCGCTGTCTCTATTGTACCGTTGAGCAGAGGTTCTATGCTCCCTGCCACGGCCCACACCGCCGCAAAGGCAATACAGAAAGCCCCAGCGGCTATACAGACATTTTCAAAAAGATACTGGCCTATGATACTGCGTTTTCTGTATCCGATGGATGCCAGTACCCCAATCTCATGCACCCGATCCCGCATTGTCAGTACCAGCACAAGGGACAGCACAAGAAATCCTACAAAAAAGAATACCAGTATCATGGACAGCATCATCCCGTTCAGACGCTCCAGTACAGCCGCTGTCTCTTCATAGGTTTTATTGTTTTTCGTAAACACATATTTCTCTTCCGCTGCGTTCAGCTCCTGCTCCGCCTCTCCCATTACCCGATCCAGATTTCGGGGATCCGTCACATAGAAGGTAACGCCGTAACTGTACGCGTCAATCCGCTGTCCCCGGCTCTCCCATAGCATATCTCGGATACTGCCGGTATTGACAAATATAAAATTTTCTACCAGATCGCATTCCGCAGTATTGGCTGTCTTTTCATTCTGGGTGCTTTTAATGCTGTAAATCCCTGCCACTTCTACTTCATGAGCCGATCCAACCCTGTGCTCCTGGGTTTCATTTTCCTGATACATCTGAAGTAAAATGGTATCCCCTGTTCTGATCTGATTTCTGTCCGCCAGTTCCCGGGAAATCAGCGCCTTATCCCGCCCTCCTTCTGCCAGCGGCTCTCCCTCCTCCAGTACCAGAGACCCCAGAGAAAAATATTCATTATATCTGCTGTCTGTGGTTCCAATTACTCTGGCCAGCTTTGCCTTTTCATCCCCTTCCATGGTGAAGCGCCCTGGCTCCAGCTCCAGGTTTTCCGCCAGAGCGTAGACAATATCCGTACCATTATAGGCTTTGATCCCCTCGTTTTGCATAATCTCATCCACAAGCTGATCTGTCACATGGTTCGCATACCCTTTATCTATATTTGCCTCAATTTTAAAATATCCGCCCATGCTGCTGCGCAGATGTTCCATTGCCTCATCCGTTGACTTCCATACCGTTCCGCACAGAAGAAGCAAGGCGGTAACCACCGACAGGATCAGCAGAAGAATCACGGTTTTCCCTTTCTTTCTTGTCAGATAAATTTTCCCTCTTTTCGCTGCGTTCATCCTTTTCCTCCTATTTGTGGTCTGTAAAACTGCTACTCCGTCAATATCTGATAAATTTTCTCCGTCATTTTTTCTCTTTTTTCGGTTATGCTTTTATTCTCATAAGATGCCCTGAATAACTCATCTGTTTCATTCAGATAGATAAAAAGATCTATATCATCAAAATCTTTTACGTCCATATAATGTTCCATATCT
>DSTMC04003__coassemble_2468_pt1 | contig 10075 bp, 10 predicted proteins | sample DSTMC04003__metabat2_low_PE_012 | metagenome-assembled genome bin DSTMC04003 | reverse complement strand
GTATCTTCCGCCGTAAAGGTTCTGGGAGCCCTCATGATTGTCACCAGCACTTCGTCAATCAGTTCCTCCCCGTCCCGGATATAGCCGTAATGAACGGTATGGGAAGGTTCCCGGGAAAGCTTTTTCTTTCCCCCCGGGCTGCAGTATATCTTATCTATAACAGAAAAAGCCTCCTCCCCGCTGATCCGGATTATGCCGATTCCGGACTGGCTGACGGCGGTGGAAATGGCAGCAATAGTATCCTTGTACATCTGTTTTCCAGCCTTTCTGGTTCTGCTCTTTTTTCTTACAACAATGCCGCAAAATCGCTTCCGGCAATTTTGCGGCATCTCACAGAAACATTACTCTTCTGCCTTACCTCTGTTTTCCCTGCTCTGGTAGGAATTCTTTTCTCTCTTTTTCAGCGTTACCACTACTTTTCTGCAGGGCTCTTCACCCTCGCTGTGAGTGGTCACATAGGGATCTCCCTGGAGAGCGGAATGGATGATTCTTCTCTCATAAGGGTTCATGGGCTCCAGATAAACCGGTCTTCTGGTTTTTTTCACCTTAAAGGCAATATTCTTGGCCAGGTTTTCAAGAGTCGCTTTTCTTCTCTCCCTGTAATTTTCCGTATCCAGCTTTACGCGGATGTAGGAAGATTTTCCCTTATTCACCACAAGGCTCAGCAGATACTGAATGGAATCCAGGGTCTGTCCTCTCTTTCCGATGAGAACGCCCATATCCTCTCCCTCCAGATCCACCTGCAGGGTATCCTCTTTATATTCTGCTTTGATATCCACCTTCATATTCATGGTGGAAAACAGCCCTGCCAGGAAGTTTTGGGCTCTCTCCTCCGCTTCTCTTGGATCAACCGGAGTTTTGGGAGCTTTGGATACGAAATCCTCTTCTTTAAACTCCATGACAGGGGTTTTCCCCTCTGTCTCTTCTTCCTGAGAGACGGAAGGTTTATCTGCCTCTTTTTCCGGCTTACTCTTTGCCTCCGCCATCTCTCTCTCCGGCTTTTTCTCTTTCCGTTCCGGCTTCTGCACTTCTTTTTCCGGTTTTTTGTTTTCTTTCGGCCGCTGAACGGGGCGATTTTCTTTCTTTTCCGGACCCTTTGCAGGAGCAGGGGATTTCTTTTCCGCGAAGATCTCGTTGATAATATCCTCATCGGATTTCTTCTTTCTTGCCTCGATCAGAGCTTTTTTGGCTCCGATCCCCAGAAATCCCTTTGTCTCTTTCTCAATAACCTTATACTCTACGTTATCTCTGCTGGTTCCAAGCTGAATGGAAGCCTCAATAATGGCATCTTCCACTGTCTTGGCGCTCACTCTGATATACTCTTCCATTTCCTCACTCCCTATTTCTTGCTGTGGGTCTCGTTATACTCCTTCACCATCTGGGCTTTTGACGCCAGACTTCCCGGTTTTGCCTTGGGGGCGCTGCTCTCAGGAATCTTTGACGCCTGCTTCTGCATGTCCGCCTTTGTATCCTTCTTCACATAGGAACTGTTATTCACGCTGATATTTCTGGTGGACATTCTGGCAGCCTCCGAGGTTTTCTGTCCCTGGGGCGGAAGCCCTCTTTTCTCTCTCTTTTTATTCAGTTTTTCCATGTTTTTCTTCATCAGCTCATCCAGATCCATCTTATCCAGATGCCGGTTGATCACAACCTGCTGAATACTTCTGATCACGGCGCCGGCGATCCAGTAAACGCCCATACCTACAGGAAGAGTCAGACAGAATACGGCTGACATGATAGGCATCACCGTGTTCATGGTCTTCATGGTTCCCGCCATGGTATTGTTCTCATCACTGTTGGTCGCGGCCGCGGACACGGAGGACATCAGCTTCGCGTTCAGCCACTGGGTCACAGCGGAGAGAATGGGGATCATCAGCGCTCCGATCACCATCAGGAAAGCGCCGGCCTGGAAAGCGGATGTAATGATGCTTAAAGGCGCGTCCGCAATGTTTAATCCCAGGAAATAATTCATCCTGTCCGCTTCCGCCTGGGTGGAGGTAATGGTATCCGCCAGTCCCGGGAAGTTCTGGGCCAGATCTGTCCAGTTGGAGGGACGGAATTTATAAAGCACATCCACCACGGTCAGATTGGTCATCTCTTTAAAGGATACGTTCAGGGAAGACGCCGCCTGGGTCAGATACTCCTGGGCTCCGTTTGTGCCGATCAGGGCCTCTGCCAGAGGAATAAAGGCGTCTCTAACCTTTGATACATAGGCAGGCACATTCCAGATCACCTGATAGAGGGCAAACAGAATGGGCATCTGTATAATCAGCTGCAGACAGCTTCCCATGGGATTTACGCCGTACTTGGTATAAACAGCCTGGGTCTCCTCATTCATCTTGGCCATGGCCGCCTGATCCTGATTTTTCCCTTTATATTTCTTCTGAATGGCCTGAATCTCCGGATTCATTCTGGAAGAAAGTCTGGAAAATCTCTGCTGCTGAATGGTCAGCGGCGTCATGAGCAGATAAATCACCACGGTAAACAGGATGATGCACAGACCGATGTTTTCCAGCCCAATCTGTGACTGCAGCCAGTAAATCGCGTCCATAATATAGCCCAGAAGACTGGCAACGGGCCCTATTAAAAACGCACTGCTCTTGGTTAATAACATGTTTTTCAATTCCTCCTGGTCAATTTAAGGAACCGGATCATATCCGCCCCTTGAAAAAGGATTGCACCGCAGGATCCTCCAGGCCGCCAGAAGCCCTCCCTTCAGCGCCCCGTATTTCTGAACGGCCTCCAGGCCGTACTGGGAACAGCTGGGTATATAGGGACATTTGGTGGTTTTCATGGGGGATATATATTTCTGGTACAACCGTATCATTTTAATGAGAATTTTTTTTATCATAAATGACTCTTCTCTTCTTGCTTTCGATGTGTACATTCATCCGCCAGTATTCCGTGAATTCCGGCAAGATGAAGCAGCGCGCTCTCGATTTCAAAGAAATTTCTTTCTTTCGCGCCAGGCCTTGCGATTACGATCATATCAAGGCCGCCAACGAATTTTTTTTCATTTAAACGATAACTCTCACGAATTAATCTGGTAATCCGATGTCTGACTACGCTGTTTCCCACTTTTTTGCTTACGGAGATCCCCACCCTGTTTTTGGATCCGTCTCTCCGATACAGATACATTACCAGATATTTGTTGCCGCAGGATTTCCCGTTTCGATAGATAAACTGAAAATCCTTGTTTTTCTTTAAGGACTCAGAAAACTCCATAAATTTCTCCTATGAAAAGGAAAAGACCACAAATTTGTGGCCTATGCGGATAAAACTTTTCTTCCTTTTGCTCTTCTGGAAGCCAGCACTTTTCTTCCTCCAGCTGTGCTCATTCTGGCTCTGAAGCCGTGCACCTTGGATCTGGATCTCTTCTTAGGCTGAAACGTCATTTTCATAACTCCGGCACCTCCTTTTTATGACCAAATATCTATCATAATTGGCAGATTTCTTCGATTTTGTCAGAAACAGCCTGCAAAACATCATTTTTCATTATACGCATAAAAGATACCCCAGTCAAGTGCTTTCTTTGCACATCTTTTACCGTTTTATCCACAATTTGTTGATAATTTGTGGATAAGTACAGGAGGGGTTGTTTACTCTTTTTTTGTTCCTTCCGTCCGCCTTTTATCTGCTGGGATAAAGACTGCCGGAACTATGTGTAAAACTCTGTCGAATTATACACATTTTTCAGTTTATCCCCCTTTTTTTCTTCTTTTCCACCTGAAAATGTGGATAAGTTTTTCCACCCTTATGTGGATGAAATCATGACAGCGGAAAATTTCTCATTGATAATTTACGGCATTTAGTTTAATATTACTATAGGTAAAAATGCGTTAAGGAGTAATCTCATAATGGACATAATCAGAGAAAAATGGGAAGAAATACTCTACACCGTAAAAGCGGAACATGAGCTGTCCGATATTTCTTTTAAAACCTGGCTGAAGCCGCTCCAGATTCACAGCATCAGCGAGAATGTGGTGACGATTCTGGTTCCCTCAGCCCAGATGGGCGTGGACTATATCAGCAAAAAATATATGTTTCCGATTAAAGTGGCGATTGCGGAACTGACAGGCACAGAGTATGAGATCGAGTTTATTCTGCCGGAACAGGCCAGGCAGAGGGAAAACAGATCCGCTCTTCCCCAGAATGCGAAACATTCCCAGTTTAATACTGCCATTGAACGGGCCAATCTGAATCCCAAATATACCTTTGATACGTTTGTGGTAGGAAATAATAACAAATTTGCCCATGCGGCAGCCCTGGCTGTGGCGGAATCGCCGGGTAAGATGTACAATCCCCTTTTTATTTACGGGGGAGCCGGACTGGGAAAAACCCATCTGATGCACTCCATTGCCCATTTTATTCTTTCCCAGCAGCCGGACAGGAAGGTGATTTATGTCACCAGCGAATCTTTTACAAACGAACTGATTGAAGCCATCCGAAATGGAAATAATACAGCTATCACCAGTTTCCGGGAAAAATACCGGAACGTGGATGTGCTGCTGATTGACGATATACAGTTTATTATAGGAAAGGAAGCCACTCAGGAAGAGTTTTTCCATACCTTCAATGAACTTCACGGAAACAAGAAGCAGATTATTATCTCCAGTGATAAGCCTCCCAAAGAGATTGAGACCCTGGAGGCCAGGCTTCGTTCCCGATTTGAGTGGGGAATCCTGGCTGATATTTCTTCTCCGGACTATGAAACCAGGATGGCAATTCTACATAAAAAAGAGGAGATGGACGGCTACGATATCGACAACGCCGTCATCGAATACATTGCCACCAACATCAAATCCAACATCCGGGAACTGGAGGGAGCCCTGAACAAGCTGGTGGCTTTAAGCAACCTGGAAAACAGGGAAATTACAGTAGATCTGGCAAAGGAAGCCCTGAAGGATATCATATCCCCGGATCAGAAGCGGGATGTGACCCCTCAGCTTATTATCGATACCGTGGCGGAGCACTTTCATATTTCCCCGGAGGACATTACCAGCAGCAAGAGAAGCAGCGAGATTGTGATGCCCCGGCAGATTGTCATGTATCTGTGCCGCCATATGCTGGATATTCCCCTGAAATCGGTGGGAACCTACGTGGGAAAAAGAGACCATTCCACTGTCATTCACGGAGTAAATAAAATTGAATCGGAGCTTAAAACCTCAGAAACTCTCCGCAATACCGTGGATATTATCACAAAAAAGCTGAATCCCAGCTGAATTATCCACACTTTTTTCCACTTATCCACATGCAATATGTGTTAAGATCTGTTCCTACGAGTGAAAAAACGAGACCGGCTCCTGGGATGCTTTCTGAGGATCCTGTGCATAACCTGTCCCTTATCCATAAAAAATAAAGGGATTTCAACAGAGCTTTTCCTGCTGGTTTTTCTTGATTCCAGAAGGAGATTCCGGGTTTTGCACAAATCCACAGCCCTTAAGATTAAGACTAAGGATCTTTTATATAGTTTTATTTATGGAATCGCCGCCCTCCGGGATGGGATTCGAAATGGAAAGGAAGTAGCGACATGAAAATTATCTGCTCCAAGTCCGAGCTGTTAAAAAGCGTTAATATTGTAATGAAGGCGGTGCCTTCCAAAACAACCATGCCGATTCTGGAATGTATCCTGATCGACGCGTCAGCCGGTCAGATTAAATTTACGGCCAATGACATGGAACTGGGAATTGAGACGGTTGTAGAAGGAAGAATCGAATCCAGAGGAATCGTTGCGCTGGACGCCAGACTGTTTTCTGAAATTATCAGAAAACTGCCGGATAATGAGGTGACCATCGAATCCGATGAAAAACTGAATACGTCCATTGTATGTGAAAAGGCCAAATTTCATATTATGGGAAAAGAGGGAGATGATTTCTCCCAGATTCCCATGATTGAAAAGAATGATCCGGTTTGCATCTCCCAGTTTACACTGAAGGAAGTGATTCGCCAGACCATTTTTTCCATTGCGGTAAATGACACCAACAAAATGATGACAGGAGAACTGTTTGATATCAGCGGAAACGAGTTTAAGGTGGTTTCTCTTGACGGCCACCGGATTGCCATCCGCAAGATTGAGCTGAAGGAGAGCTATGAGCCCAGAAAGGTTGTGGTTCCCGGCAAGACCCTGACGGAGGTTTCCAAGATTCTGTCCGGAGAGACAGAGGATATGGTGAATCTTTATTTCACCCAGAATCACATTATGTTTGAGTTCGACCAGACCATCGTGGTGTCCAGGCTGATTGAGGGAAATTATTTCAGAATTGACCAGATGCTTTCCAGCGATTATGAGACCAAGGTGACCATCAACAAGAGGGAGATGCTGGACTGTATTGACCGGGCCACCCTGCTGGTGAAAGAGGGAGACAAAAAACCCATCATTCTGCATATTGACGATATGGTGATGGAACTGAAGATTAATTCTCAGATCGGTTCCATGGATGAAGTGATCGATATTCAGAAAGAGGGAAAGGATATTCTCATCGGTTTTAATCCCAAGTTCCTGATTGACGCCCTGCGGGTGATCGACGATGAGACGGTGGATATTTATTATGTAAATCCCAAAGCCCCCTGTTTTATCAGGGATGAAAACCAGACATATATTTATCTGATTCTTCCGGTCAATTTTGTGGCATAGTCTTTGCGGACAGAGGAAGAGGCAGATACGTTTTCGGAAAGGAAGGTCCTGCTATGGAAACCATTGTGCTGCGGGATGAATTTATAAAACTCGGACAGGCGCTGAAGGCAGCCGGCCTGTGCGATACGGGAGCCCAGGCCAAGACGGTGATACAGGAAGGTCTGGTGTCGGTCAACGGCCAGGTGGAAACTCAGAGAGGAAAGAAGCTGTACGCCGGAGATGAGGTTTCATTTGAGGGACAGACTGTTAAAATTGTGGATAAGTCATGAGAATTGAAACCATCAAGCTGGAAAACTACCGGAATTATGAGAGCCTGGAGCTGAAACTGGATCCGGGGACGAACCTGTTTTACGGGGATAATGCCCAGGGAAAGACGAATATTCTGGAATCTGTGTACCTGTGCGGAACCACCAAGTCCCACCGGGGCAGCAAAGACCGGGAGATGATCCGTTTCGGACAGGAGGAAGCCCACATCCGCATGGAGACTGTCAGAAAAGAGATTCCGTGCAGAGTGGATATGCACCTGAAAAAAAACAGGGCCAAGGGCATTGCCGTTAATGGGGTTCCCATTCACAAGGCCAGCGAGCTCATTGGCCTTGGAAATTTTGTATTTTTTTCACCTGAGGACCTGAACATTATCAAGAACGGTCCGTCTGAGCGAAGGCGATTTCTGGATATGGAACTGTGCCAGCTGAGCAGAGTATATGTCCATAATCTGATCAATTATAATCGGGTTCTGATGCAGAGAAACAGGCTGCTGAAGGACATCTCCTTTCACCCGGAATACAGAGATACCCTGGATATATGGGATGAACAGATGGCATCCTACGGCATAAGCCTGATCCGTTCCCGGGATGATTTTATCCGGGAATTAAACGGCATTATTTTTCCTATCCATGGAAGATTATCCGGAGGAAGGGAAGAACTGACGCTGCTCTATGAAAAAAATGTTTCAGAACAGGATTTCAGGGAACAGCTGGCGGGGAGCAGAGAGAAGGATATCCGCATGCGGGTGACTCATATCGGTCCTCACCGGGATGATATTCTTTTTCAGATAGGAGGAGTGGACATCCGCCGATTCGGTTCCCAGGGACAGCAGCGGACAGCGGCCCTCTCCCTGAAGCTGGCGGAGATTGATCTGGTCCGGGAGAAGAGCAAGGATACGCCGGTGCTTCTTCTGGACGATGTGCTCTCAGAGCTGGACGCAAACAGACAGCGGTATCTGCTGGAGAGTATTTCCAGGATACAGACACTGCTTACCGGTACCGGTATAGAAGAATTTGTAGAAAACCGTTTTCCCATCCACAGGCTTTTTTATGTGGAGGCGGGAAAAGTGACAAGACAGAAGTAAATTCATGTTAGGAGGAATTAAAATGGGCGTGGAATACGGCGCGGATCAGATCCAGATACTGGAAGGACTGGAGGCAGTTCGAAAGAGACCCGGAATGTATATCGGAAGCACCTCTTCCAGAGGACTTCATCATCTGGTTTATGAGATTGTGGATAATTCCATTGATGAAGCGCTGGCAGGATACTGCAGCAAAATTTCCGTGACCATTCATGAGGATAATTCCATAACAGTGATTGATAACGGAAGGGGCATTCCGGTGGGAATCAATGCGAAGGCAGGCATTCCCGCTGTGGAAGTGGTCTTTACCATTCTCCATGCCGGCGGAAAGTTCGGCGGCGGGGGATATAAGGTATCCGGAGGACTCCACGGAGTGGGCGCTTCTGTTGTGAACGCCCTGTCGGAATGGCTGGAAGTCGAGATTTTTATGCAGGGGAAAGTCTACAAGCAGCGGTATGAGCGGGGAAAGGTTATGTACAAGCTGGAGATCGCGGGACCCTGCGATCCTACCCTGACGGGAACAAAGGTAACCTTCCTGCCGGATAAGGAAATATTTGAGGATACGGTATATGATTTTGATACCCTGAAGCAGCGGCTGCGGGAGATGGCGTTTCTTACCAAAAATGTGAAGATTGAGCTGATTGATGAGAGGCCGGAAGAGAAAATTGAAAGGACTTTCCACTATGAGGGAGGCATCAAGGAATTTGTCACCTATCTGAACAAGGGGAAAACCCCTCTTTATCCGGACATCATTTACTGCGAAGGGGAAAAGGACGGCGTGCTGGTGGAAGTGGCCATGCAGCACAATGATTCCTATACGGAAAGTACCTACAGCTTTGTGAATAATATTACGACTCCAGAGGGAGGAACCCATCTTACCGGCTTTAGAAATGCCCTGACAAAGACGTTTAATGATTATGCAAGAGGCAACAAGCTTTTAAAGGACAGCGACCAGAACCTGGTGGGAGATGATATCAGGGAGGGCCTGACAGCCATTATCAGCATCAAGATCCAGGAGCCTCAGTTTGAGGGCCAGACCAAGCAGAAGCTGGGAAACAGCGAGGCCAGAGGCGCGGTGGAGAGCGTGGTGACAGACCAGCTGGAGATTTATCTGGAACAGCATCCCCAGGTGGCCAAGATGATCCTTGAAAAATCTATTATGGCCCAGAGAGCCAGGGAGGCAGCCAGAAAAGCAAGAGAACTGACAAGAAGAAAGTCCGCCCTGGAAGGGCTGGCCCTTCCGGGCAAGCTGGCGGACTGCACGGATAAGGATCCCTCCAAGTGCGAGATATATATCGTAGAGGGAGATTCCGCAGGAGGATCCGCCAAGACGGCCAGAAGCCGGGCTACCCAGGCAATCCTTCCTCTGCGGGGTAAAATTCTGAATGTAGAGAAGGCCAGACTGGACCGGATTTACGGAAACGCGGAGATCAAGGCCATGATTACCGCCTTTGGAACAGGAATCCATGAAGATTTCGACATTACCAAGCTGCGGTACCATAAAATTATTATTATGACCGATGCGGATGTGGACGGCGCGCACATTGCCACCCTGCTTCTTACTTTCCTGTACCGGTTCATGCCGGAGCTGATCAAGCAGGGCTATGTGTACCTGGCTACCCCTCCTCTCTATAAGCTGGAGAGAAACAAGAAGGTCTGGTATGCCTACAGTGATGAACAGCTGGCCAATATCCTGAACGAAGTGGGAAGAGATCAGAATAACAAGATTCAGCGCTATAAAGGTCTGGGCGAGATGGATGCGGAACAGCTCTGGGAAACCACCATGGACCCGGAAAAGAGAATTTTAAAGAGAGTGACCATGGACGAAGCCCAGTCATCCGAGATTGACGTAACCTTCACTACTCTTATGGGCGACCAGGTAGAACCCAGAAGAGAATTCATCGAAGAAAACGCCGGCCGCGTCAAAAACCTGGATATTTAAGTTCAGAGCGACATAGAAGGCGGAAAGGAGGACTCTCCCACTTGTGGGAGAAGGACTTCTTGACGGCTTCGTAGGGTGGGCGGAACGCCCGCCCAGCCGCAGAGAGCTGCGAAGCAGCGAAAAGCCTTCGAAGAAGGCGATCTGCGGCATG
>DSTMC04003__coassemble_2393_pt1 | contig 10375 bp, 6 predicted proteins | sample DSTMC04003__metabat2_low_PE_012 | metagenome-assembled genome bin DSTMC04003 | reverse complement strand
ACGACGCTTACTGCAATGATATCCTGATACAGTCCGCCGCCGTAAACGCAGCGGTGAATTCCTTCAACAGAGAACTTCTGGCCAGCCATATCCGTACCTGCGTGGCGCGGGACATCCGTGAAGGAAAAGACGAAACCATTGACGAACTTGTGACTACTCTGCAGAAAATAATGAAATAATCATTTTCAGGAGGAATTTGTTATGGAACAATATACCGTAACCGGGATGAGCTGCGCGGCCTGCAGCGCCCGGGTAGAAAAGGCTGTCTCACAGATTCCGGGAGTTTCTTCCTGTTCTGTCAGTCTTCTCACCAACTCCATGGGCGTGGAGGGGACAGCTTCCCCAGAGGATATTATCTCCGCCGTGGAACAGGCCGGATACGGAGCTTCTCTTAAAGGAGCTTCCGGCGAAAAGAAAATTTCCGCTGCCGAAGCGGAAGAGGCTCTGGCTGACCATGAAACGCCTGTGCTGAAAAAACGGCTGATCGCGTCTATCGGTTTTCTGCTGGTGCTGATGTATTTTTCCATGGGGCATATGATGTGGGGCTGGCCTCTGCCCGCCTGGTTTGACGGCAATCATGTTGCCGTAGGACTGGTACAGCTTCTGCTGGCAGGCATTGTTATGGTGATCAACCAGAAATTCTTTGTCAGCGGTTTTAAGGCTCTGTGGCACCGCGCTCCCAACATGGACACCCTCGTTGCCCTGGGCTCCATGGCATCCTTTGTCTGGAGTGTCTATGCGCTTTTTGCCATGACGCGGGCCCAGGCAGACGGAAATATGGCGGCCGTCATGGAATATATGATGGAATTCTATTTTGAATCCGCCGCCATGATCCTGACACTGATCACTGTGGGAAAAATGCTGGAGGCCCGTTCCAAGGGAAAGACCACCGACGCTTTAAAGAGCCTTATGAAACTGGCTCCCAAAACCGCCGTGATCCTTCGGAACGGAAAAGAGACTACTATTCCTGTTGAACAGGTGCATAAAGGAGATATCTTCCTGGTGCGTCCCGGAGAAAATATTCCAGTGGACGGCATTGTCCTGGAAGGAACCAGCGCGGTCAACGAATCCGCCCTTACCGGAGAAAGCATTCCTGTTGACAAGGCGGAAGGCGATCCTGTGTCCGCAGCTACAGTCAACCAGTCCGGTTTTATCAAATGCGAGGCAACACGGGTTGGAGAGGATACCACTCTTTCCCAGATCATAAAAATGGTCAGCGACGCGGCAGCCACCAAGGCTCCTATCGCCAAGATCGCGGACCGGGTTTCCGGGATCTTTGTCCCGGCTGTTATCACTATCGCAGTCATTACTACTATCGTCTGGCTGCTGGCAGGGCAGACCTTCGCCTACGCTCTGGCCAGAGGGATTTCTGTTCTCGTTATAAGCTGTCCCTGCGCCCTGGGGCTTGCCACCCCGGTAGCGATCATGGTAGGAAACGGCATGGGCGCCAAAAACGGAATTCTCTTTAAAACCGCCGTATCTCTGGAGGAAACCGGAAGGATCCAGATCGTGGCTCTGGACAAGACCGGCACCATCACCAGCGGTCAGCCGGAGGTGACAGATCTTCTTCCTGCAGATGGATTTTCTGAGAAAGAACTGCTTACCTATGCTCTTGCCCTGGAAAAGAAAAGCGAGCATCCTTTGGCAAAGGCTGTCCTCGGTCATGGAGAAAAGCTTCATCTTGAAGCTCCGGAAGTGACAGGATTCCAAGCTCTCCCCGGCAACGGCCTCTCCGCTGTTCTTGAAGGGAAAACCCTCCTTGGCGGAAGCATGAAATTTATCGGAGAACAGGTAACTGTTCCGGACCGTCTGGTAAAAAAAGCAGAAGAGCTTGCAGAGAACGGCAAAACTCCCTTACTTTTTGCCAGGGACGGAAAGCTTCTGGGAATTATCGCCGTCGCGGACGTGATCAAAAAGGAAAGTCCCCAGGCAGTACGGGAGCTTCAGAACATGGGCATACGTGTAGTCATGCTGACCGGAGACAACGAGCGGACAGCCAGAGCGATCGGCGCCCAGGCGGGAGTTGATGAAGTGATCGCCGGCGTTCTGCCGGACGGAAAAGAAAGCGTAATCCGGTCTCTGAAAGAGCAGGGACGGGTAGCTATGGTGGGCGATGGCATCAACGACGCTCCGGCCCTCACCCGCGCGGATATCGGAATCGCCATCGGCGCAGGAACCGACATTGCCATTGACGCGGCAGACGTGGTACTGATGAAGAGCCTTTTAAGCGATGTTCCCGCAGCTATCCGTCTCAGCAGAGCTACCCTTAGGAACATCCATGAGAATCTGTTCTGGGCGTTCTTCTACAACGTGATCGGAATTCCTCTTGCTGCCGGCGTGTGGATCCCTGTATTCGGATGGACCCTGAATCCTATGTTCGGCGCCGCGGCAATGAGTCTTTCCAGCTTCTGCGTAGTAACAAATGCGCTGCGTCTGAATCTTTTTAAGATTCACGACCCCAGTAAAGATAAAAAAATAAAACCTGCCGCCCCCGCGGATTCCTGCTGTACAGACACATGTCCCGTTCCCGATCCGGAAAGCGGGAGTTCCAGTACCGGGCCGGAAAGCTGTCCGGCTCCCCAAGCCGGAATTCTCACAAAAACTCTTTCCATAAAAGGGATGATGTGCGAACACTGTGAGGCCCATGTAAAAAAAGCCCTGGAAGCGCTTCCCGGAGTGGAGGAAGCTACTGCCAACCACACGGCAGGAACGGCCGTCATCACTCTTTCCTCCCCAGTGGACGATGCAGTTTTGAAAAAGGCCGTAAAAGAGCAGGGCTATAAAGTAACCGCAGTAAAAAATCACCTGTAATCAGGTTAGCCGCATCCTGTGCGGCAATAAAATATAAAAAAGGAGAGATGAATCATGATCAAAGTAACAGCAAATGTAGACGGTATGATGTGCGGAATGTGCGAGGCTCATGTAAACGATGCAGTGCGGGCAGCCTTCAACGTAAAAAAGGTGACTTCTTCCCACAGCAATGGAACTACGGAAGTGATTTCCGAGGAACCTGTGGACGAAGAAAAGCTCCGTCAGACCATCGAGGCCACAGGCTATAAAGTAACCGGTATTCAGACAGAGCCATATGAAAAGAAGGGATTTTCGCTGTTCCATAAATAAAAAAACTTTATAAAAATTTAACAAAATTTACAAAGTTTTTTTGTTTAGTATTTTTCTGGACAAATCCGCTGATGTCTGGTATGATATCCACGGTTGAAAAAAGAATGAACGAAAAGGTTTGTTACTGAAATATATTATTATCGTCAGGCAAGACCTATAGTCTGGGCGTTTCTCCCCGGATTATAGGTCTTTTTATATTTATCTCAGGGAGGATGCAGCGGATGAGAATAAGCAAAATACTGAACAACAATCTTGTTTTGTCCAGAAATGAGAAAAACGAGGAAATCATTGTAAAGGGTCTGGGTATCGGTTTTCACGCAAAGCGCGGAGATAAGATTGAGGAATCCCTGATCGAAAAAATCTTCTATCCGGAAAATCATCAGAACAGCATCCAGATTCAGCAGTATCTGCTGTCCATTCCTGAAGAATATCTGAATTTTGTACAGAAATTCGTCGATCGTGTCAAAGAAAAAGAACAGGATCTGCATCTGAACAACAGTATTTATCTCTCCCTCAGCGATCACCTTATGGGAACAGTGGACCGCTTCCGGAACGGGATCAGCCTAAAAAACGTTCTCCTGCTGGATATCCAGCAGCTTTATAAGAAAGAATATGAATACGGATTGAAAATGATCGATGATATCAATCAGACTTTCCAGGTACAGCTCCCTGTAGATGAAGCAGGATTTATCGCTCTGCATTTTGTAAATGCGGAAGAAGAGCAGCAGAACAACGACAATTACCAGATTGCCCTGATTGTAAATCAGGTTCAGGAAATTGTGAAAAATTACTTTTCAGATATTACCTTTAATGAGTCGAGCCTTTACTATCAGAGGTTTCTGACACATTTGAAATATTTTGCCCAGAGATATCTTCATAAGGAGCTCCAGTATGACGAAGACGAAACTCTTTTCCAGATCATTCAGGAGCAGTGCCGCGAAGCGTACGGATGTGTAAAACTCATCTATCTTATGATGGAGGAAAAATATCACTACGCGCTGAGCAAAGAAGAAATGATGTATCTTTCTATCCACATCCAGACAAATGTGGACAAATCCCGGGCAGCCGCAAAAAAAGCGGACACAAACAATTAAATTTTCGTTTGCACTGGCTTGTGACCGATATGTACGGCCGGCATATTGGGCAAGACCTTTCAATAAAATCCAATTATTTAAAGGAGAAAAGCCATGAAAAAAGATTACACGCAATCAGCAAAAAAACTGGTTCAGGCATTGGGCGGCAAGGATAATATCACCCGCGTCTTTCACTGCATGACAAGACTCAGATTCTATGTAAAGGACAGAAGTAAAATCAATGAGGCGGAGATCAAGAAGCTGCCGGAAATTTCCGGTGTGAACTGGCATCAGGATCAGTTCCAGGTTATTGCCGGTAATGAAGTAAACGAAATGTACGCAGAGCTTGTAGAAATGGGCGTACCCAATGACGACACCGATTCTTCTCAGAAAACATCCGAAAAGAAAGGAATCGGTTCTGCAATCATTGATTCCATTACCGGTTGTATGACTCCGATGATCCCGGCTCTTACCGCTGCCGGTATGATCAAGGTAGTGCTCACACTCCTTACCACCTTCCATCTGGTAAGCGACACATCCAGCACCTATCAGGTAATCTCCTTCATCGGAGACGCGGCTTTCTACTTTATGCCCTTCCTGATCGCTGCTAACGCCGCTAAAGTATTCAACGTAAATCAGTCTCTGGCTCTGATCATCGCCGGTGTATTCCTGCATCCGAACTTTACCGCAATGATCGCTTCCGGTGACCCGATCACATTTTTCTCCATCCCGGTGACGCCGACTACTTACAGTTATTCGGTAATCCCTGTCATCCTGATGGTATGGATCATGTCTTATATCGTAAAACTTGTAGACAGGATTACCCCACGTATTGTGAAACTGATCCTGCATCCGACACTGGTCATCCTGATCAGCGCTCCCATCGCAATTATTGTTGTAGGCCCCTTAGGCGGTATTATCGGTGACGGACTTGCTGTCGCTATCGATTTCCTGTCCGCAAAACTTGGCTTTATTATTGTCGGAATCCTTTCCGCAGCATTCCCGTTCATTGTTATGACAGGTATGCATCATGCCCTTACCCCCATCGGCCTTAACGCTGTAGCAACCGGCGGCGATACTCTTATCTTCGCTTCACAGGTATGCTCTAACGTAGCCCAGGGCGGCGCATCTCTGGCAGTTGCAGTAAAATCAAAAGACAGGAACATGAAACAGCTTGCAAGTGCGTCCGGCATTTCCGCTCTTATGGGAATCACAGAACCCGCCCTTTACGGCGTCACCCTGAAACTGAAACGTCCGGTGGTTGCAGCAGCCATCGCAGCCGGCATCGGCGGTATTGTGGGCGGACTTCTTCAGGTAACTCTGTATATTGCGCAGAACTGCCTGCTTGCCATTCCCGCATTTATCGGCGAAAAAGGAATGACGAACTTCTTCTACGGTTTGCTTATGATCGCCATCTCCTTTGTGGGAGCTTTCGTTCTCACCTTTGTCTTTGGATTTAAAGATGAAATTGAGGAGGAAGAAACTACAGAAACAGCATCCGTTTCCAAAGACACCGGCGCTGCGTCTGAAACAAAACCCCTGGTGGAAAAAATTCAGATTCTCTCCCCTGCTACAGGTATGGTAAAAGATATTACAGAGGTGCCCGACCAGACCTTCGCCGACAAAGTACTGGGAGACGGCGCTGCAGTTATCCCTGATGAAGGCAGGATTTATGCCCCGGCAGACGGTATTGTGGTAAATATCATGGATACCAAACACGGAATCATGTTCCAGACAGCTCAGGGAGTAGAGCTTCTGATTCACATCGGACTTGAAACTGTAAATCTGAAAGGAAAATATTTCACCTCTCATGTAGAAAACGGCGCACAGGTAAAAGCCGGAGATCTTCTGGTAGAGGTTGACCTGGATGCAATAAAGAAAGAAGGCTATAATCCTATCACACCGGTTGTTGTAACCAACGGAGACGATTATATCCGTTCCGTAAGCATGGCAAAATCCGGTGAAAAGATCCAGCACGGCGACTGCCTGCTGACTATCGTCTGACACCTGAAACTCATTTGATATACAGACAGGAGGATTATCTTTATGCTTGAAAAAAAAATGCCGGAAAACTTTCTCTGGGGCGGCGCAACAGCCGCCAACCAGTACGAGGGAGGATGGGATGAAGATGGAAGAGGCCCTTCCATCGCCGATATTCTCACCGGAGGCAGCGTAGACAAAGAACGGCGGCTTACGGTTCCCGAACCTGTGGAGGGAGAGTTTTATCCCAACCATGAGGCTACGGATTTTTACCATCATTACAAAGAAGATATCGCGCTTTTTGCGGAAATGGGCTTTAAAGTTTACCGTTTCTCCGTATCATGGTCCAGAATCTTCCCCATGGGAGACGAGGCAACCCCCAACGAAAAAGGACTGGAGTTTTACGACAGAGTAATTGAGGAACTGGAAAAATACGGAATCGAACCGCTAATCACCATTTCCCATTACGAAAACCCGCTGCACCTTTCCCTTTCCTACGGCGGCTGGAAAAACCGGAAGCTCATCGATTTCTATCTCCGCTTTGCAAAAGTGCTCTTTGAGCGCTATAAAGGCAGGGTGAAATACTGGCTGACCTTTAACGAGATCAATATGCTCACAGAGCCTTTCGGAGCAGTCTTCTGCGCCGGAATGCTGGATGAGGCGGACAACAATGAACAGACGCGCTATCAGGCAATGCACCATCAGCTTGTGGCCAGCGCCCTCGCGGTAAAAATGGCCCACGAGATCGACCCGGAAAACATGCTGGGCTGCATGCTGGCATACCACAACGGTTATCCCTACACCTGCCATCCGAAGGATGTCTTCTTTGCCCAGCAGTACTGCCAGATCCACAACAATATCGCCGGTGATGTACATGTGCGGGGAGCTTATCCCGGTTTTGCATACCGTTATTTTGCGGAGCATGATATCCATCTTGAAATACTGCCTGAGGATGCGGAAATTCTTAAAAACGGCACCGTGGATTTTGTAAGCATCAGCTATTATTCCAGCAACTGCGTAAGCCTGACCCAGGAAGGTGCAGAAACCACCCAGGGCAACGGTACCGTCAATATCAAGAATCCATACCTGAAAGCTTCCGACTGGGGCTGGCAGATCGATGCTCTCGGCCTGCGCTACGTGCTGAACCAGATTTACGACCGCTACCAGGTGCCCATTATGATCGTGGAAAACGGTCTGGGCGCAGTGGATGAAATCACCGAGGACGGAAAGATCCATGACGACTACCGCATCGACTATATGCGCCAGCATATTGAGGAGATGAAAGAAGCCGTGTGCGACGGCGTCGACCTGATCGGCTATACCTGCTGGGGCTGCACAGACGTGGTCAGCGCCTCCACCGGAGAGGTGAAAAAACGCTACGGACTCATCTTCGTAGATAAATTCGACGACGGTACAGGCGATATGTCCCGTAAACGCAAAGATTCCTTCTACTGGTATAAAAAAGTAATAGAAAGCAACGGAGAAATCCTGTAAAAAACAGGCAGGTCAGCCGCCGGACATCCCAAAACGTCCGGCGGCTTTTCTGCGCCCTCCGGACGCCGGAGCAAGGATTGACTTTGCCGTTATTTCTGTTATATTAAAATTAACGGATATATAATGCCTATGACTATTTTATCAGCAGCAGGAGAAATAAAAATGACTGAAAAAAAATCTCCCCGGGAACTAAGGGTTATTCATTATTACGGCAAACGGATATGGCGGGATGCCTCCAACCTGGTGAAATGGCTGGCTCTGGCAGTACTCACAGGCTGTCTTGTAGGCGTGGTCAGCAGTCTCTTTGCCAGAGTTCTGAAAATCGTCACCGACTATCGTACAGAGCATCTTTTTGTGTTCTTTCTTCTTCCCCTGTCCGGTGTTCTTATCGTTTTTCTGTATCAGAAAATCGGACGGGAGGACAGAGGTACCAACCAGGTGCTTTCTTCCATACGTTCGCAGGACGATGTACCTCTTCGTTCCGCTCCTTTGATCTTTGTTTCCACAGTGCTGACCCACCTTACCGGAGGCTCCGCCGGACGGGAGGGCGCGGCTATCCAGCTTGGCGGAAGCATCGGAAATCAGATCGGACGCTGGCTCCGTCTGGATGAGGAAGATAAGCACGTTATGGTCATGTGCGGAATGAGCGCCGCTTTTTCCGCCGTATTCGGAACTCCTATGGCCGCCGCGGTGTTTTCCATGGAAGTAGTCAGCGTGGGAGTCATGTACTACGCTGCTCTTCTTCCCTGTGTAATTTCATCTCTTATCGCGTCAAAATTTGCCGCCATCCTGGAAATCCAGCCGGAAAATTTCAGAGTGCATCAAATACCTGAACTTACAGTTATGACAGGACTTAAAATGGCTGCTGTGGCTGTTTGCTGCGGTATTGTAAGTATTATCTTCTGCATGGCGCTTCAGGGGATCAGCCGTTTTTACGGCCGTTATTTAAAAAATCCGTATCTCCGGATAACGGCAGCATCCGCCGTCATTATTGTGATCACTCTTGTTTTAGGCACTACTGATTACATGGGCGCTGGAAATGAATTGATCCAGAGGGCCATTGAAGAGGGAGAAGCCCGCCCTCTGGACTTCTTTTGGAAACTTGTTTTAACGGCGCTAACCATGCGCGCAGGATTCCGGGGCGGTGAAATTGTTCCTTCCTTTTGCATCGGCGCTACACTGGGCTGTATTCTCGGACAATTTCTGGGACTTTATGCACCTTTAAGTGCGGCTGCCGGAATGGCGGCCCTTTTCTGCGGCGTTACAAACTGTCCTATTACTTCTATTTTGATCGCTTTTGAGCTCTTTGGATTCCAGGGCGTATCATACTATCTCATTGCTGTAGCTATAAGCTATGCCGTTTCCGGTTATTACGGACTTTATAAGGATCAGACAATCGTCTACTCCAAATATAAAGCAAAATACCTCAACCGGCATACAAAATTCTGAAAAGAAGCTGATATTAATATTCTCCATATGCAGGCCGTATTTCCTGCCCTAAGCAGTAAGAAAAGCCCGCGCTAAATCTGCACAGATATTACAAAAAACACTCTGAAAATTATACATAAATTTGCTTGTAGAATGTTCATAATATGATAAAATAGAAGTATATTTTGGGTAACTTTTCAGGAACCTGCAACTCTGAAATCTGAAACAGCTGCCTATTTCGTAAAATATCAGGAGGAATTATATAATGCGCAAAACAAAAATCATTTGTACTCTGGGTCCGTCTACAGATAAAGAAGGAATCCTTGAGCAGCTTGCCATTGAGGGCATGGACGTAGCAAGATTCAATTTCTCTCACGGTTCTCACGAAGAACAGAAGGGACGTCTTGACAAACTAAAAGAAATCAGAAAACGTCTGAACAGACCCATTGCTGCGCTTCTTGATACAAAAGGTCCTGAAATCCGTATCCGTGAATTCAAAGACGGAAAAGTCACTCTCACGGAGGGCCAGGAATTTACTCTGACCCCTGAGGAAATTGAGGGAAACGAAAAAATAGTCTCCGTGACATATAAGGATCTGTACAAAGATGTAAAGCCCGGCGACAGCATTTTGATCGATGACGGTCTCATCGGCATGGAAGTCCAAAGCATCGAAGGACACGACATTCACTGTATCGTCAAAAACGGCGGCGTTGTTTCCAATAAAAAAGGAGTAAATCTTCCCGGTGTAGAAGTCAACATGCCTTTCATCAGCGATAAGGACAGAGATGATATTCTTTTCGGTATTCAGGAAGGATTTGATTTTATCGCGGCTTCCTTTACCAGAACGGCAGCCGATGTCAAAGAAATTCGTAAAATTCTTAACGAAAACGGCGGCCGTGATCTGAATATCATCGCAAAAATTGAGAACCAGCAGGGTGTTGATAATATTGACAGCATTATTGAGGCTGCTGATGGAATTATGATTGCCCGAGGAGATATGGGTGTAGAAATTCCTCTGGAGGACGTTCCTGTAATCCAGAAAGAGATCATCAATAAGGTATACACCGCCGGCAAACAGGTAATTACCGCTACGCAGATGCTTGATTCCATGATGAAAAATCCACGCCCCACCCGGGCGGAGACCACAGACGTTGCCAATGCTATTTATCAGGGAACCAGCGCCATTATGCTTTCCGGCGAGACTGCTGCCGGCAAATACCCTGTGGAAGCTCTCCGCACCATGGTAAAGATCGCCATCCGTACAGAAGCTGATATTCCCT
>DSTMC04003__coassemble_2263_pt1 | contig 10947 bp, 10 predicted proteins | sample DSTMC04003__metabat2_low_PE_012 | metagenome-assembled genome bin DSTMC04003 | reverse complement strand
AGTTTTAGAGTTTAATCAGGTGAAAGATACTATAAATGTTTTGAAGGCAACGATTATATCTATTTTCTTTTCCCATATGGGAATAAAAAAAGAGTTGATTCGTAAAATATTGGCGTTTGATACGGAATTACACTGGCAGACAAAGTGCTTGAGAAATGAAACTGATCGTCCATTTGTGCCGCCAAGTGAGATTAGAACAGCAGAACAAAGAACAGTTGTAGATAAAGATGAGGAGTGAATATTATGATGCGGTATCACCGTAATATTCAGAGGTAGCGCAGCGGTGAGGCGCAGTGCTGCTTGGCAGCAAAGGACGCTGGTTCGACTCCAGCACTCCGCTTTCAAAATTCTTTCAAATAGACAGTACATATATGGGGATAAATGGAAAAACTAGAGGCTATTGAGCTGGCTGCTTTAAAGTTAATGCAGCAAAATCTTTCGGAAGCGAAGGGGATCATTAAGAACGAATATCCATTTCATAAAACTGCTGCCCGGAGAAGAACTTATTCGGACAGACAAAAGATGGAGCAGTTTGTCAGGGACGGCTTTATCGACAGATACAGCGGACAAAAACTGGTAAACCCCGGAATATTGAAGGTTCTGTCATTTTATATGCCGGAGGCGTTTCCCTATCATTCCCATTGGAAGATGGCAGAATGCCACCATGCTTATTGGGAACTTGTGCCAACAGTAGATCATATCTGTCCGGCAGCGCTGGGCGGAGCGGATACAATGGAAAATCGGGCTACCACATCGATGCTCCATAATTCAATAAAAAGTAACTGGACGCTGGAACAGCTTGGATGGAAACTTTATGAGGCGGGAGATTATGCGCAGTATGACGGATTGACAGGGCTGTTTATCAAACTGGTCAGCGGGGATGAAGGGTTATTAAGGGATGATTATATTCGGCGGTGGTATAAATTATCGCTGGAGCAGCGCCCTGGTTCGGGTAAACTATAAGGATCTGAGAAACGGTATCCATAACTGAAAACCCAGACATCCAAATACTAAAGGTGCACCAATGGAAATAAGAGAAGTGACAGAAAACAAAAAGCAGTACCTTTCCCTGCTGCTGCTGGCGGATGAGCAGGAGGACATGATCGACCGCTATCTTGACAGGGGGACCATGTATGTGCTGGATGACAGCGGGGTGAAGGCGGAATGCGTGGTGACGGATGAGGGCGGCGGCGTGCTGGAGGTAAAGAACCTGGCAGTGGCGCCGGAAAGCCAGAGAAAAGGATACGGCCGGGCCCTGCTGGAGTATATTGCGGACCGATATCGGGAGAGTTTTTTTGTGCTCCAGGCGGGAACCGGGGACAGCCCGCTTACGGTTCCGTTTTACGAGCGCTGCGGGTTTGTCCGGCATCACACAGTAAAGAACTTTTTTACGGAGCACTATGACCATCCCATACTGGAGGCCGGAGCGCGGCTGACGGATATGATCTATCTGCGAAAAGATCTGCAGGCTCCGGCAGGAATGACCGGGAGGCTCTCAGAGAAGAATTCAAGCGGCGCTTGAATGAAAAAACAGCGGTTCAAGGCGCGGATGCTGTCATAAGGGAAAGAAAAGGCGTACACTTATCCTGTGAAAAAAGTACGGCGAGGGAGGATGAGTAAATGACATTTTCTGAGAGACTGGCAAAGGCAAGGAAAGAAAGAGGACTGACCCAGAGCGAGGTGGCGGAGAAACTCCATGTGTCCTTTCAGGCAGTCAGCCTGTGGGAGAGGGGAGAAACGGTTCCGGAAACAGATAAGCTGGCGGATATTGCGGATCTGTACAGGGTAAGCACAGACTGGCTGCTCACCGGGAAGATCCAGGAGAGGGTGCTGTTTGATTTTCAGGACTCCCTGTCGGACCGGCTGTTTGATGAGAGCAGAATGTACACCTATGTAAAAACCTATGCCGGCGTGAAGAACCTGTATCAGACTTTAAAAGTGCTGCCCTATGCGAGGGACCTTCACAAAGGGCAGGTGCGGAAAGGGCGGGACCAGGTTCCCTACATTTATCATCCGCTGCTTATCGCGTGCCACGCGCTGGCGCTGGGGCTGGATGACGACAATCTGATTTCAGCCGCCCTGCTCCACGATGTCTGCGAAGACTGCGGCGTTTCCGTTTCGCAGCTGCCGGTGAATGAGCGGACAAGGGAGGCGGTCTCTCTTTTGACCAGACAGGCGGGCATGAAAAAGGAAGATTACTATCAGCGGATTCTGAAAAATCCCATTGCCGCCATGGTGAAGCTGCTGGACCGCTGCAATAATGTTTCGGGGATGGCAGCAGGTTTTTCCAAAGAAAAGCTGGTGGCATACATCCGGGAAACCGAACAGTATATATACCCGCTGCTTCATCAGGCAAAGAATGAGTATCCCATGTATTCCAATCAGATATTCCTGATCAAATATCATATGACAAGTGTGATCGAAGCGGTTAAACGACAATAGCGGAGGAGTGAGACAGATGAAGGAGGGACTTTCACGCTTCAGGCAGCCCCATCAGGCGGATTATCCCCGGGCGCTGTCTGAGATCAGAAACGGAAGGAAAACAGGCCACTGGATCTGGTATATTTTTCCTCAGCTGAAAGGGCTGGGGTACAGTTCCATGTCGGATTATTACGGCATTCGGGACCTGGAGGAGGCGAAGGCCTATCTGGCGGATCCCGTACTGGGAAGGGATTTAGTGGAGATCTGCGGGGCGCTGCTGTCCCTGGACCGGGATAATCCGACGGAAGTGATGGGATGGCCGGATGACCTGAAGCTGCGCTCATCCATGACGTTATTTGACGCGGCGGCGGAAGATACGGATATTTTTCAGAAGGTTCTGGACAAGTATTTTCAGGGAAGAAAGGACGGGCGCACTCTCAAAATGCTGGGACTGGAAGAATAGGGCAGATGTCATCTGCCGGGCGACCCCGGATGGAAGGAAGTATGCTATCATCAGGTCATCAGCTGAAAAATAAGTTAAACCTGGAGGAAAACAGTATGTATGGCGCATTTATCGGAGACATCGTTGGATCAAAGTATGAATTCCACAATATTAAAACAAAAAAATTTCCCCTTTTTTCAAAGGACTGCGATTATACGGACGACACCATTCTGACAGCGGCAGTGGCCAAGGCGATTCTGCTAAGCGGTAAGGAGCGGGAGGAGAATCCCCGGGACGGGAAAGGCTTTCAGGAAATTCTGGTGGAAGTGATGCGGGATTTCGGGAAAAGATATCCCTGCCCCAAGGTGGCATACGGCGGCCGGTTTGCCGCCTGGCTGCACCAGAAGGATCCCCAGCCCTACGGAAGCTATGGAAACGGCTCCGCCATGCGGGTTTCGCCCTGCGGCCTGATGGCCGTTACCCTGGAGGAGGCGATCATTCTGGGCCGGGCCAGCGCCGCGGTAACCCATAATCACCCGGAGGGCATCAAGGGAGCCGAGGCCGTGGCAGCCGCGGTATTTCTGGCAAAGAGCGGAAAGACGAAAGAGGAAATCCGGCAGTACATCGAGGAAAAGTATTACAGGCTGGATTTCACCCTGGATTCCATACGGCCCGCCTATAAGTTTGACGGTTCCTGCCAGGGTTCGGTTCCCCAGGCCATCGTGGCTTTTCTGGAGTCTGAGAATTTTGAAGACGCCATCCGGAACGTGATCTCCATCGGCGGGGACTGCGACACTACGGGAGCCATCACCGGCTCCATTGCCTGGACCTATTACATCGTCCAGAACGGAGGCTGGGAGAGCTGGGTATCTGACCGGATCGATCCGGCCATGCAGGATATAAGAGAGCAGGCCATGGAGTATCTTCCGGGGGAATTTACGGATATCGCGGAAGCGTTTCGCAAAGCCTGCGGCCAGAGGACAGAAGTCTGGGAGAAAACCGGAGCGTGCGGTTCCATTTTAAGCCCGGAGGAAAGAAAATTCACTGGAATGAAACTGACTTTTAAACAGGAGGAGCAAAATATGTTTACATTTATCTGTTATGAAAAATGCAGCACCTGCCGCAAAGCGGAGAAGTGGCTGCAGGACAAGGGCATTCGCTATGAGAAGCGTCCGATCAAGGAAGAAAATCCTACGGCGGAGGAACTTCGCACCTGGCGGGAAAAGAGCGGCCTTCCCCTGAAGCGCTTCTTTAACACCAGCGGCCAGCTCTACCGTTCTCTGAATCTGAAGGAGCGGCTCCCGGACATGGGTGAGGAGGAGCAGCTTCAGCTGCTGGCCTCAGACGGCATGCTGGTAAAGCGGCCCATTTTGCTGGCGGGCGATAAAGTCCTGGTGGGCTTTAAGGAAGCGGAGTGGGAGACACTATGAGGATGCATAACCCCCGCCAATGTGTTAAAATCAGTTTGACACAGGGGAAAAATAATTGCGAAATACAGATGGACAGGAGAAACCACTATGCCAGTTTTTGATTTTAACCATTCGCCGGAACCGGCGAGGGAAGCGGAATGTACCTACGAGATTTTTTATTCCCACAGCGGGGAGCCTTCCCCGGAGCAGCCCATTCTGGTGCTGGACAACCGGGCGGGGGAGCTGAAACATCATACCAACGGAATGTTTACCAATCCGATCCGGCGGACCGCCTTTGAATTTAAGGGGGAGAAGGATACGGTAAGCGCGGATATTCTGCGCATGGACGCCCGGTTTATCAGCCTTCTGAAATGGCTGGGGGAGAACCATATCAATGTGCGGCTCTCCGGCGCGGTGCGGGAGGAAGGATATGCGGTTTACAAGATCCGGGAGATTGCGTTTGGAGGAGGCTCCAAGCTGTCCGCGGAGGACGGTTTTCTGCAGTTTATGATCGAGCGGCTTCTCTCCAGCGATCCGCCCTCCCCGGAGATACCGGATGAGGACGAAGAGGAGACTGGGGACAGTATGCGGCTTACCAGCATCCAGAGCATTACGGACTTTCTCACCTGCGCGGGCAGAACCCTGCCGGAAAATATCCGGCTCTGGGCCAGAAGAAACCTGGCGGTGGCCCGCTCCAGCGAGGTGTCCGCGGAGGAGCGGCGCCATGCCCAGCACGCCCTGTCCATTATGATGAATATCCAGTGGAAGGGAAATTATTTCCAGGCCATTGATCCCGACGAGGCCAGAAGGATCCTGGACGAAGAGCTCTATGGCATGGAGGCGGTGAAGCAGCGGATTATTGAAACCATTATCCAGATCAACCGCACCCACACTCTGCCGGCCTACGGCCTGCTGCTGGTGGGGCCGGCCGGAACGGGAAAATCCCAGATCGCCTACGCGGTGGCCCGGATTTTAAAGCTGCCCTGGACCACCCTGGACATGAGCTCCATCAATGATCCGGAACAGCTGACGGGAAGCTCCCGGATCTATGCCAACGCCAAGCCCGGTATTATTATGGAGGCCTTTTCTATTGCTGGGGAGTCCAACCTGGTGTTTATCATCAATGAGCTGGACAAGGCGGCCGCCGGAAAGGGAAACGGAAATCCCGCCGACGTGCTGCTGACGCTGCTGGACAATATCGGCTTTACCGACAATTATATTGAGTGCATGATTCCCACCGTGGGGGTCTATCCCATTGCCACCGCCAACGACAAGGAGCAGATCAGCGCACCCCTTATGTCCCGGTTCGCGGTGATTGAGATTCCGGACTACACGCCTGAGGAGAAGAAGGTGATTTTCTCCCGGTACGCCCTGCCCAAGGTGTTGAAGCGGATCGGGATGAGGGAGACGGAGTGCGTGCTGACGCCGGAGGGGCTGGACGCGGTGATCGAACTGCATAAGAATACCAGCGGCATCCGGGACCTGGAGCAGGCCGCGGAGCATATCGCCGCCAACGCCCTCTATCAGATCGAAGTGAACCATGTGAAAACCGTATCCTTTGACGGGGAGATGGTCAGAAAGCTGCTGGGGTAAAAGACGGCATCATACAGAAGGAGCACGGAAAGATGATAGACGGACATATTCATTACGCCAGCATGTTAAATCCCCGGAAGCTGAACGAGCTGATCCGGCGGGAAAATTTGAGGGGCGCGGCCCTGCAGTGTATTCCGAAGGCGGATGACCTTCCGGTGGAAGAGGACGCCTTTGCGTTTGCGGCCCAGGCGAAGGTGCCGATATATGTGTTTGGAGGCCTCAGGCGGGAGCTCTACCGGCTTTCGGAGCCGGAGCTTTCCGATGCGCTGGTAAGGGAAGCGGAGAGGCTGATGGACAGAGGCTGCGCCGGCATAAAAATGCTGGAGGGGAAGCCCCAGATCCGGAAGGCTCACCCCATCCCGGATTTTGACAGGCCGGTGTGGGATCCTTACTGGTCCCTCCTGGAGGAGAGGCAGATCCCGGTATATTTTCATGTAAACGATCCGGAAGAGTTCTGGGATCCGGAGAAGATTTCTAAGCACGCCCTGGAGAGCGGCTGGCTGTACGACGAAACCTTTATCAACAATGAGGAGCAGTACCGGCAGGTGCTGGCTGTGTTAGAGAGGCATCCCGGGCTTCGGATCGTGTTTCCCCACTTTTTCTTTTTCTCCGGCCAGCTGGATCGGCTGCGGAGGATCATGGAGGCTTTTGAGGAGATACGGATCGACGTGACCCCGGGGATAGAACTATACTATAATCTGTCCGGACAGCCGGAGGCGGCAAAAAAATTTTTCCGGCAGTTTCAGGACCGGATCCTGTACGGCACCGACAGCGGCGCCGGAGAGATTGTGAGAAGCCAAAACGAGGAGCTGTCCATGGAGGATGCCCTGTCCAGGATGAAGCTGATCCGGGATTTTCTGGAGACAGAAGGAACCTATACCCTGTATCCGGACGGGTACTATGTAAAAGAAGGCCCCCGGCAGATGCAGGGGCTGGGCCTTTCCCCTGCCATCCTTCAGAAAATCTACGAAACCAACTTCCTGGAACTGGTCGGGGAAAGAAAAAAAGGCCAGACTGCCTCAACGAAAAGAAATAGAGAATAAAGCAGATGTGACATATTAAAAAAATCACATAAAAAAACTGCCGCAGAGAATTTCTGGCGGTTTCCGGGACATCCAGGTGTACACATGTCCGAGACAGATGTTCCGTACAGAGCGGAGATATCCGATCTGTGCGGACAGATGTCGAAAGGACAAAGTGAACACCGGATGTCCGGAAATGCCAGAAACGTGTCGAAACGGCAGTTTCTATTTTATGATGATTTTTATTTATTCTTAAAGGCCGCCCTCTTCCGCAGGGTGGGATCCAGAATCTTTTTGCGGATCCGCAGGCTCTCGGGGGTTACCTCCAGAAGCTCGTCCGTGTCGATAAATTCCAGGGCCTGCTCCAGGCTGAGAATTCTGGGGGGCGTCAGCTTCAGGGCTTCATCGGAGCCGGAGGCCCGGGTGTTGGTCAGGTGCTTGGTCTTGCACACGTTCAGCTCAATATCCTCGGATTTTCCGCTCTGGCCGATGACCATGCCGGCGTATACTTTTTCACCGGGGCCGATGAACAGGGTGCCACGGTCCTGGGCGTTGAACAGTCCGTAGGCCACCGCCTCCCCGCTCTCGAAGGCGATGAGGGAACCCTGGCTGCGGTACTGCAGGTCTCCCTTGTAGGGGGCGTAGCCCTCAAAAATGGTATTGATGATGCCGTTGCCCTTGGTGTCGGTCATAAAGTCGTTGCGGAAGCCGATCAGGCCTCTGGAGGGAATGGAGAACTCCAGACGGGTGTAGCCGCCGGAGGTTTTGCTCATGCCCTGCAGTTCTCCCTTGCGCAGGCTCAGCTTCTGGATCACGGTGCCGGCAAATTCGTCCGGCACGTCGATGTAAGCCAGCTCCATGGGCTCCAGTTTCCGGTTGCGCTCGTCGTAATGGTAGATGACCTCCGCCTTGCTCACCGCGAACTCATAGCCTTCCCGGCGCATGGTCTCGATCAGAATGGAAAGATGCAGCTCGCCTCGGCCGGAAACCTTGAAGGTATCCGTATCTTCCGTATCCTCCACCCGCAGGCTTACGTCCGTGTTCAGCTCCCGGAACAGCCGGTCCCGCAGATGGCGGGAGGTGACATACTTGCCCTCCTGGCCGGCCAGAGGACTGTCATTTACCACGAAATTCATGGAGATGGTGGGCTCGGAAATCTTCTGGAACGGAATGGGATCCGGATTTTCCACGGCGCAGATGGTATCTCCGATGCGCAGATCCGCGATGCCGGAGATGGCCACGATGGAGCCGATGGTGGCGGAGGGAACGTCCACCTTGTTCAGGCCGTCAAACTCATAGAGCTTGCTGATCTTTACCTTCTTCTTTTTGTCCGGGTCGTGGTGGTTGACCAGAATGGCCTCCTGGTTGACCTTGATGGTGCCCCGGTCCACTTTTCCCACGCCGATGCGGCCCACATACTCATTGTAATCGATGGTGCTGATCAGCACCTGCAAGGGTCCCTCCGGGTCTCCCTGGGGTGCCGGGATGTAATCCAGAATGGTTTCAAAGAGGGGGCTCATATCCCTGGGCTCGTCCTCCAGATTTTTCAGGGCGTATCCGGCTTTGGCGGAGGCGAAGATAAAGGGGCAGTCCAGCTGCTCGTCGGAAGCGTCCAGGTCGATGAACAGCTCCAGCACCTCGTCGATTACTTCATTGGGCCGGGCTTCCGGACGGTCGATTTTGTTGATGCAGACGATCACCGGCAGGTCCAGCTCCAGGGCTTTCTGCAGCACAAATTTGGTCTGGGGCATGGCGCCCTCAAAGGCGTCCACCACCAGGATAACCCCGTTTACCATCTTCAGCACACGCTCCACCTCGCCGCCGAAGTCGGCATGGCCGGGCGTGTCAATGATATTGATTTTGGTGTCTTTATAGAATACGGCGGTGTTTTTTGACAAAATGGTAATGCCCCGCTCCCGCTCCAGGGCGTTGGAGTCCATAACCCGCTCCGCCACTTCCTGGTTGGCGCGGAATACGCCGCTTTGCTTTAACAGCTCGTCCACCAGGGTGGTTTTGCCGTGGTCTACATGGGCAATAATCGCGATATTTCGGATGTCTTCTCTGATCATAATTTCCCTTCCCTTTCTATTTCTTCAGACGGGTCTCTTCTTATTTTTATGCGTTTAATCCTTTGCCATTTTATCACAATTCTTTGAGAAAACAAGCACCTGCGTAAAAAATGTTGGGTTTGCGGGGGCTTTTGCGGCCGTCATAATTCGTATTATTCCGATTTCGGCTTCCGGAGGTTCTATTTTCCCGGCGGGGTGAATACACATAGTATATACCGTGCGGAAGAAAACGCCGGGAATATTCTGAAAAATACGAAAAAGACACTTCAGCCGGGGCAGAGGGGCCGGCTGACGGAAGAAGGGAGAACGGAGATTATGCCAGACAACGCGCAGCATTATCAGATTATTGAGAATAATCAGGTGACGATCATAGGGGAGATCATTTCTGATTTTACATTCAGCCATGAGGTGTACGGAGAGGGATTTTACATGGTGGACATTTCCGTAAAACGGCTCAGCGAGTCCTATGATATTATACCGGTTATGATTTCGGAGCGGCTGCTTGATGTGACCCGGGATTACAAAGGAGAGATGCTTCAGGTATTCGGTCAGTTCCGCTCCTACAACCGGCATGAGGAAAAGAAAAACCGGCTGGTGCTGTCCATCTTTGCCAGAGAGGTCAGCTTTGTGGAGGAGGAAAATGAGAAGGTTAAGAGCAACCAGATTTTTCTGGACGGCTATATCTGCAAGCCGCCGGTATATCGCAGGACGCCCCTGGGACGGGAGATTGCGGATATGCTGCTGGCGGTGAACCGGCCCTATGGGAAATCGGATTATATTCCCTGCATCTGCTGGGGAAGAAACGCCCGGTTCGCTTCCGGCTTTCAGGTGGGGGGCCATGTCCAGATCTGGGGAAGGATTCAGAGCCGGGAATATTTAAAGCGCCTGGATGACGAGACGACCCAGAAGAGGGTGGCCTATGAAGTTTCCGTGAGCAAGCTGGAATATCTGGAAGAATAGGGCTGAATGTGAAAAATGTATGAAAACGGCCGGATTTCCACAAAAATATGTGGAAAACAGGCTTAAAATGTGTATAATTAGTATAAAATTGAAAAAACGGAACAGGGGTTGCATTTGCCTGTGGTATGTAGTATAAATAGCTGAAAGAAGACAATGACACGGATCTCTCCCGCAGGACAGTCTGCAGGGAAGGAGAGACGGAGCAGTGTGCTGCATGGAAAGCATGAGGTGCAGAATGGATAAAGAAAAACGATATATACATATGTACTGCGGAACAGGATGGGGAAAATCTTCCGCGGCCATCGGCCGGGGGATTAAAGCTGCCTGTGCGGGAAAGACGGTGTTTGTGGTACAGTTCCTGAAGGGAAAGGCGGGCTCAGAACTGGATTTTATCAAGCGCCTGGAGCCGGAGATCAAGCTGTTTACCTTTGACAAGTTTGAGGAGCAGTTTGCCGAGCTGTCCGAGGCGGAAAAGCGGGAGGAGATGATGAACATCCGCAACGGCCTGAATTTTGCCAAGAAGGTGCTGGTGACCTCCGAGTGCGATGTGCTGATCCTGGACGAGATTCTGGGACTTCCCCAGAAGGGTATTATCACCCAGGAGGATATTATCCCCCTGATCGAAGCCGTGGGGGACGGCGTGGAGCTGATCATGACCGGAATTGACCGGTGCGAAGCTCTCTGGCCCTACGTGGACGAGGTGACAGAGGTGAGAACCGATTATCTGCGGGAATAATCCAAAGCGGTTGACAAGGATTTACCGGGATGATATAGTTATTTTAATTAGATAGAGGTTGCGTGTTTCATGAGTAATTGACCGGATGTATTCAGGTACAGCGGAAGGCCAGGGAAAGGGGAAAACGCCGAAAGGATACAGAGCCTGAACCTGTATGCTTGGGCACAGGGTGAATAATCATGTGACTGCCATCGATGAGATGGAGCGCTATCGAAGAATGTAACGTAAGATGGATTCTTTGGGTGGGTGCGAAAGTATCTGCCCTTTTTATTTCCGCGGGCAGCGAGCCAAGCAG
>DSTMC04003__coassemble_2224_pt1 | contig 11164 bp, 12 predicted proteins | sample DSTMC04003__metabat2_low_PE_012 | metagenome-assembled genome bin DSTMC04003 | reverse complement strand
TTGTTTGTGACTTTTTCGTGAATTTGATTAAAAAAAGGAGACAGCAAGAGCGATCATCAGCATCATCACAGGCACCAGATATTTCCGGGGATGATGCCACAGATCGCTTTCGGTTTTCCAGTCCCGGATCGGAAATTTCCATTCCAGGATGGCCGAAAGGACGGCGCTTTGCAGAGCAAACAGAAGAAGCGTTATCACATGGACAAAACCAGCGCCGCCGTTGATGATCTGCCAACTGCAAAGGTAGATACCGGCTACAAGCCCATCGACAGAAAAGATGAACAGACAATACTTCCGGCAAAACTGTCCTGCCTGTCCGGGGAGCACACGAATCGCCCGCTCCAGGTCTGGATCACCGGAAAGCAGCGTACAGATTGGAGTGTTCAGGCAAAGGATCGCAAGGCCGATAGGAAACATATTCAGCCTTTGAAATTCGCCGAACAGCAGCGGCAGAAAACAGGCAGCGGCACACAGCCCCGCAGTATTGATCAGACAGCTCTTGTTTGCCAGCAGATACCGCACAAGGTAAGCAAACACGCTCCCGCTATGGCCTGTATGCCGAGCGGCTCTTTTAGGAATGAACGCGCTGTAAAAACCGTAGGCGTCCGCAAAAGCCAGATACAGCACCCCGGCAAAAAAGCTGATGGCTGCCGCTGCCAGTACCGCCGCCCACCGGCGTATCAGCAAGATGGCGGCCAGAATACAGGCGGCCCAAAGGATCGCCGGCACGGCATGGCCTTTCCGGCACATCTGATACCCCGCCGCTGTCACGGCACACGCCATGCAGCCGCATAAGACCGCAAGCGCAATTTCTCCTGCGCTCCATGAGGCGACAGCAAAGAACAGTGCCCAAATTGGAAGTGTTTTAGTAATCAGGGTGTGCGCTGCCAGCACACATACATAGGAAAAGACAAAGCTGCGGTTATCAAAGGGGAGCATAAACAGTCCCTGCATGGTTTCCATGTGACGCCGCCCGGTAAGCACCTGCCACATGACACCGGCGGTAAAAATGGCAGAAGTCAGATAGAAAATAAAGGGCGCAATCTCTACCCGAAATTCCGCAGCGCAGAGTGCAGTAAACAGAATCACTGACGCCAGCAGACTTTTCCCGGCGCTCTCATACTTTGCGCCGAAAAACTGTTTGGAGAACGCCTTAATCGTGTTTTTCATCGGCCAGCACCTCCCGGATATTTCCGGCAGCGATCTTTGCACCGGCGAATGTCCGGCTGATCCTGCCTTGCTCTAAAACCAGCACCCGGTCAGAAGTCAGACAGATGCTTTCAAGGATATGAGATGAAAACAGAAGCGTTCCATACTGCTTATAGCCGCCCATGAGCTGATAGAGAAATTCCGTGCTTTGAAAGTCCAGCCCGTTCACAGGCTCATCCAAAAGCAGCAGCCTGGGACGCAGGGCAAACGCCGTAATCAGATAGGCTTTTTTCAGATTGCCGGTGGACAGCTCTCTCAGGAGAACATCCGTATAATCCTCGAAGTGGAAGCCTTTTACCAGCCCGGCCACATCCGGCAGCGGTACGTTATAGGACGCAGACACATAAGCCAGATATTCCCGGAATGTGAAATACTGAAAAGACCGATCTTCCGCAAAGACGATGTATCGGCTCTTCTTAAACGCTTTATCCCGGAATGAGAACGAATGACCGCTCCATGCCGCCTGATCCAGATGGCAGCCCGGCAGCAGTCCGGCCACGGTTTTAATAAAGGTGGTTTTTCCGGCACCATTCAGACCGATCAGCCCGACGACTTCATGTTCCCCCAAATCCAGGGAAAGGCCGGAGAGTACGGTATGACCGGCAGTGTACCATACATTTAAATTGCGCAGGGACAGAAGTGCATGGTCTTCCATGCCGGTCACCTCCAGTCATCTTTGCCCTTTTTCCAAAGCGTGTGAGCGGAAACCAGAAACAGCGTGCCGAGAAAAAGATACAACAGGGCAAAGGGGATATTCATGGTGGCGATACTGAAAATCATGCAGACGGCAAATACAATGCCGAGAATAAGACGAAAATAAAAGTGACGCATAGTAAATCCTCCTCTTTTAGCAGTGTGGTTTTTCTTTACGCTCAGAGCATACTGCAAAAAGAGGAGGAATGCGGGAATGTCCGCAAACAGCAGGTTTTTGTCCGCGAAAAATCAGTCTGTTTTCACCGGCCGGAAAGACAGGGTGACGACCGCCTGAAACACGCCGTCCCTGTAAGAAGCCGTCAGGGCGCCGTCGTAGCGGTCCGCCGCCGTCTGTACGCTTTTCAGTCCCCAGCCGTGAGCGGCCTTATCAGACTTGGAAGTGATAAGAGTTCCGTTTTCCTGTTTGGGAGCATTGCCGCAGCCATTTTCCACTTTAATAATCAGCATGGCATTGATCCGACGGATCGTCAGGTTAAGAAAACGCAGTTCTTCCGGGGCAGACTGAACTGCCTCCAGAGCGTTGTCCAGCAGGTTCCCCAAAATGGTGGTCAGGTCGGCGCTGCGGATATTGGTGTTGCGGGGATATTCAATATGGACCGCTGTTTTAATCTGTTTTTGTCCGGCCAGCGCCATTTTGCTGCTGATCAGGCAGTCCGCCGCCTTGTCGCCGGTCCAGACGGTCTGGGAAACTTCCCGGATGGGGGTTCGCAGATCCTCACAGTACCGCAGCGCCTCCTTCGTCTCTCCCCGGGCAAGACAGTGATAAAGGGCTTCGATATGATTGTGCAGGTCGTGATACAGCTTGGCGTTGTCTTCATAGGTGCGGCGCAGCGCCTGATAATCCCGTTCCACCGTTTCGGCCTGCTCCTGTTTTAAGCGGGCAATTTCCAGTTCCATTTCCCGCTGCCGGCTCAGGCGATAGAACAGGACGGAAAACAGCAGCACCATGGAAAGAATGATCCATGTGCCGGTCTGCTCTTCGCCAAGAGGCAGGATCTTCTGCTCAGAGAGGGTGACAGCCCCGAGAAGTCCCAGCAAAGCGGCGGCGGAAGCCAGACCCCGGATGGTATGAGAGTGCTCTTTTGGCGCTGCCAGAAACAGGATGAATCCTGCCATTCCAAGCCGGACCAGCCAGATACCGGCCAGATATTCCGGAGCGTTCGGATTGATAAAATCTTCCGAATGAAACAGGATTCCCAGACCGGACCGGGCCAGAAAATCCCACAGCCCGGCCCCGATTTCATAGAAAAAACCCAGATACAGGCAAAGGTTCAGTTTTTCATGCAGACCATGCCAGGCGGCCGCCGTCATAATCAGTATTTCAGCGGCTGCTGTGAAAGCGGCAGGTAAAGACGCCGCCTGCAGGACGGTGACAACGCCGCCTCCCAAGCCGGAAAGCAGCAGCGTTTTTTTTCGGAGGGGAAAACCTGTCAGCACGGATAAGAGATACAGTCCCAGAAGGAGCCGTATTTCATTTGCAAAAAGATAAGAGAAAAATATAAGCCGTTCCATCATATATGCGCCCCCCAGAACCGGTTAATCGTTTCCTTTACATCCTGCAGATGAGAACGGCTGACGGGCAGCTGTTCCCCGTTTTTCAGGATAACCATGCTGCCGCTGATTTTCATGATCTGGATGAGATTGACGATATATCCCCGGTCAATGAAGATAAATTCCGGCGCGTTCAATTCCGCGAATACCTGCTGCAGGCTTTTGCGCACCTTTGAAGTTCCCCTGCCGGATACGATACAGGCATTTTTGCCGTCCCGCCGGATATAGAAGATATCTTTGTATGGTATTTTCTCCATGGTATTTCCGGACCGGATGGCGTATTCCTGACCGGACTCCAGCTCAATCAGACGGGCCGCGTCCGTCACTGCGGCGGACAGCTTCTCTTCCAGACAGCTTTTTGGCACATAGCGGAAGATGGACAGCTCAAAGGCGTCGATGGCGTACTCGGTGTGGGAGGTGACAAAAACAATCCGGACGTCGGGAAGAAACCTTCGGATCTGTCCGGCAAGCGCCATGCCGTCTATGCCCGGCATCTCGATATCCAGGATAATCAGATCGTAGAAATATTGGTCATCGGCTATGTCAGCCAGCAGATTCCGGCTTTGAGAATACAGGGTTATTTCGTGGCTGATGCCCTGGGAGCGGAGGCTGGCTCTGCATATTGTTTCATTCCGCGCGGCGGCGTCTGTTTCATCATCGCATATGGCGATCCTTACCATGACGGTATCCTCCTGTTCTTAAAAAAACGGGAAATTTGCCCGATCTTTTATGAATGCTATTATAATTCTTTTGTCTTCGCATGGAAAGAGAGATTTTTTGCCGGAAGCTTCAAAACAGACAAAATATCTTTATTTTTCAGTGGCAGATGCGGGCGGGATGTGCTATGATACAGAAGAATAGATGAGCGAAGGAAATCTTGTCACCAGACAGGATTTTTTCTTTGGCACCGGATGGAGGGCAGGATTTGAAGATGAGAGACAGGATATGCGTCGGCAGCAGGGAAAGCCGGCTGGCCGTGATACAGAGCCGGATCGTGATGGAGTATATACAGAGGAACAATCCGGGGATGCAGGTGGATCTGCTGACCATGAAAACCACCGGGGACAAGATCCTGGACCGGACTTTGGATCAGGTGGGAGGAAAAGGGCTTTTTGTGAAGGAACTGGACAAAGCCCTGCTGGAGGGCCGCAGCGATCTGTCGGTGCACAGCCTGAAAGATATGCCCATGGAACTGCCCCAGGAGCTTCCCATTCTGGCTTTCTCCAAAAGAGAGGATCCCCGGGACGTGCTGGTTCTGCCGGAAGGCCGGGAGAAGATGGATGAGAGCCTGCCCATCGGCTGTTCCAGCAGACGGCGGGTGCTGCAGCTGCAGGAACTGTTTCCGGACAGGCGGTTTGAACCGGTGCGGGGAAATTTGCAGACCAGGCTGCGCAAGCTGGAAGAGGGAAAGTACGGGGCTTTAATTCTGGCGGCGGCGGGACTGAAGCGCCTGGGACTGGAACAGCGCATTCACCGGTATTTTACTGTGGATGAGGTGATACCGGCGGCGGGGCAGGGAACCCTGGCGGTTCAGGGACGGGCCGGGGAGGATGTAAGCTTTCTGGCTGGCTTTGAGGATGCGGCTAACCGGATCGCCTCCCTTTGCGAGCGGGCCTTTGTAAGAGAACTGGACGGCGGATGCAGTTCACCGGTGGCCGCTTACGCCCAGGTGCAGGGAGAGGAAATCCTGCTGCGGGGCCTGTATTATGAAGAGGAGACCGGAAGATACCGGAAGGGATGCGCAAGAGGAAATGCCCGGGAGCCGGAGCAGCTGGGGAAACGGCTGGCGAAGGAGCTGAGAGACGGTTTGGCCGGACAGAAAGGAGAGAAAGCAGATGGCAGGTAAGGTTTGGCTGGTAGGCGCAGGGCCGGGAGATCCCGGGCTGTTTACCCTGAAAGGACGCAGCGTGCTGGAAGCGGCTGACGTGGTGGTGTATGACGCCCTGGTGGGCCAGGGAGTGCTGGGAATGATCCCTCCCCGGGCAGAACTGATTAACGTGGGAAAGCGGGCCAGCAATCACACCATGCCCCAGGAGCAGATCAATCAGGTGCTTCTGGAGGAAGCCCGGAAAGGAAAACAGGTAGTGCGGCTGAAGGGGGGAGATCCCTTCCTCTTTGGAAGAGGCGGCGAGGAGCTGGAACTGCTGGTAAAAGAGGGGATCGCGTTTGAGGTGGTTCCGGGAGTGACCAGCGCCGTGGCGGTGCCCGCCTACAACGGCATACCCGTCACCCACCGGGATTACTGCTCTTCCCTGCACATTATTACGGGACATAAGCGGCAGGGAGAACCCTACAACATTGATTTTCAGGCGCTGGTGCGCACCGGCGGAACCCTGGTGTTTCTCATGGGCGTATCCGCCCTGGGCGATATATGCCGGGGACTGCTGGAAGCCGGCATGGAAAAGGATATGCCGGCGGCGCTGCTGGCCAGGGGCACCACCGCCGGACAGAAGCGGATTGTGGCCGCCGTGTCCACCCTGGAGGCGGAAGTAAAGCGGCAGGGAGCCGTTACGCCCGCCATTATCGTGGTAGGAAAAGTGTGCGCCCTGGAGAAGGAATTTTACTGGTATGAGAGGAAGCCTCTGGCGGGAAAGAAGATTCTGGTAACCAGACCCAGGGAGCTGTCCTCCCAGATGGCAGATAAGCTGCGCAGACGGGGGGCGGAGGTCCTGGAGCTTCCGGCGATCCGGACGGTGCCGATCTGTCCGAACCCGGCTCTGGAAGACTGCCTGGAGAGAGGGCAGGCCTATGACTGGATTGTGTTTACCAGCCCTACGGGAGTACGGGTGTTTTTTGAACGGCTGATGGAGCGATATGATGTGCGCAAAATTGCAGGCGCCCGCTTTGCCGTAATCGGCAGCGGAACGGCAAAGGCCCTGAAAGAAAAAGGCTTTGAGGCGGACCTGATGCCGGACGTGTACGACGGAGCCAATCTGGGAAGGACTCTGGCAAAGCAGTGCCGGCCCGGAGAGCGCATCCTGATTCCCAGAGCGGCCCTGGGGACCAGAGAGCTGATACGGGAACTGGAGACGGTGCCGAACCTTACGGTGGAGGATATCCCCATCTACGAGACAGAATATGAGACATCGCCTCTCATCGATGAAAAGAAGGAGTTTGAGAACGGGGAAATCGATTACGCCGTATTTACCAGCGCCTCCACCGTGAGAGGATTTGCCCGGGCCGTGGAGGGCCTGGATTTTTCAAAAGTAAAAGCGGTGTGCATCGGAGCGCAGACCCGGGCTGCAGCGGAAGAGCTTGGCATGAAGACCTGGATGTCTCAGAAGGCCACCATGGATTCCGTGGCAGAACGGCTGGAGGAACTGGTGAGAATGGAAAAGTAAAAAACCTGACAGAAGGAGAGGATAGAGATGGAACTGGTGAAAAGACCGAGAAGAATCAGAGGAAAGGAAACGCTGCGGAGAATGGTGAGAGAGACCAGAATGGATAAGTCATCCCTGATTTATCCCATGTTCGTGGTGGAGGGAACCGGCATTAAGGAGGAGATCCCTTCCATGCCGGGCCAGTACCGCTGCAGTGTGGACTGCCTTTCCCGGGAGCTGGAGGCGGTGCTGAAGGCGGGAGTGGACAAGGTGATGCTTTTTGGCATTCCGGATCACAAGGATGAAGCGGGAAGCGGCGCCTATGACGAGAACGGAATCGTACAGAAGGCCCTGCGGGAGGCAAAAAAGAATTTCCCGGAGCTGTATCTGATTACGGACGTATGTATGTGTGAGTATACCTCCCACGGCCACTGCGGCGTGCTGCGGGGAGACTATGTGGACAATGATCCCACCCTGGAACTGCTGGCCAGAACGGCCCTGTCCCATGTCCAGGCAGGAGCGGATATGGTGGCTCCCTCGGATATGATGGACGGCAGAGTGGCCGCCATCCGTCAGAAGCTGGACGAGAGGGGATTTGTGGAGGTTCCCATTATGTCCTACGCGGTGAAATACGCCTCCTCTTTCTACGGACCCTTCCGGGACGCGGCGGAGAGCGCTCCTGCCTTCGGAGACCGGAAAAGCTACCAGATGGATTACCACAACAGGAAAGAGGGGCTGAAGGAAGCGCTCCTGGATGTGGAAGAGGGAGCGGATATCATCATGGTAAAACCGGCCATGTCCTACCTGGATATTGTGCGGGAAGTGGCGGACACGGTGAATCTTCCTGTGGCGGCCTACAGCGTCAGCGGAGAATACGCTATGGTGAAGGCGGCGGCCTCTAAGGGATGGATCGAGGAGGATAAGATTGTCTGCGAGATGGCAGCCTCCGTTTACCGGGCGGGAGCCGGCATTTATCTCACCTATTTTGCCAAGGAACTGGCCGGCTATATGGATGAAGGGAGAATCGGATGATGACCAGATCAGAAGAACTGTTTGAACGGGCCAGAAAGTGCATTCCCGGAGGCGTGAACAGCCCGGTCAGGACCTTCGGCTCTGTGGGGGAAACGCCCCGCTTTATTACAAAGGCGGACGGAGCCTGGATGTTTGATGAGGATGGAAATGAGTATCTGGATTTTGTAGGTTCCTGGGGTCCCATGATCCTGGGACATAACCAGCCGGATGTGCGCAAAGCCGTGGAGGAAGCCGTGAAAGAGGGGCTGAGCTTCGGGGCGGCCACCCGCCGGGAGGTGGAGATGGCGGAACTGATCTGCCGGATGGTGCCTTCCATTGAGATGGTCCGGATGGTAAACTCCGGCACGGAGGCTGTGATGAGCGCTGTCCGGACAGCCAGGGGCTACACGGGAAGAAACAAGATTGTAAAATTCACGGGATGCTACCACGGACATTCAGATGCCATGCTGGTAAAAGCCGGTTCCGGCGTAATGACCCAGGGAATTCCGGACAGCGCGGGCGTTCCCGCCGGCTGTACGGAGGATACCCTTTCCGCTGTGTACAACGACCTTGGAAGCGTGGAAGCTCTTTTTGACGCCAACCGGGATCAGATCGCGGCTGTGATTGTGGAGCCGGTGGGAGCCAACATGGGAGTGGTGCCCCCGGAGGAAGGATTTCTGGAGGGGCTGCGCAGCCTGTGCACGAAAAACGGAGCCCTGCTGATTTTTGACGAGGTGATTACAGGATTCCGGCTGGGGCCTGACGGAGCTCAGGGATATTTCGGGGTAACGCCGGATCTGACCACCTTCGGAAAGATTATCGGCGGCGGCATGCCGGTAGGAGCCTACGGGGGATCCAGACAGATCATGTCCATGGTGGCGCCGGCAGGACCGGTGTACCAGGCCGGCACGCTGAGCGGAAACCCTGTGGCCATGGCGGCGGGTATGGCTCAGCTGACCATACTGAAGGAGCATCCGGACATTTATAAAAAGCTGAATGAGACGGGAGACTGGTTTTTCGCGGAAGTGAAGACTATATTGCGGGAAGCGGGACTTCCCTGGCAGGTGAACCATGTGGGATCCCTGGGTTCCATCTTCTTTACTCCGGAGCCGGTGAAGGATTACGCATCCGCCAAAACCTCTGACGTAAAGAAATACGGCGAGTACTTCCGCTATATGCTCTCCCATGGTATTTATCTGGCGCCGGCTCAGTTTGAAGCCATGTTCCTTTCCGCCGCCCATACCCGGGAGGATCTGGAAAATACGCTGGATGTGCTGCGGGCCTTTGCCAGACAGAAAAAGAAACTCTGAGGATTTGAAAACTGCCCGGGTCCGGGGGCTTACCGGATCGTTCCGGTGACCACACCCAGCTTGACCCAGTGCGTCAGATCCGCCACGTTGTCATTATCAATACTGTATGTTCTGCCCCTGCCGGTCAGGGGCAGAAGTTTTGTGTAGCGGTCCTCTTCTTTTACCCGACGGAAAACCATGCGGACGCGGCCCTCGTCCTTCCAGGCATAGGCGCCGATATCCCCGTCCTCCGGGTCGTCGTTTCGGATCAGCAGAATGTGTCCTTTCAGGTAAAGCGGACTCATCCGGTTATCCGGAAGCCGGAAACCGAAATAGGACATGCCTTCCGCGAAGGAGCTGCGGAAACTGATGGTTTCCGTCCGGTCGAAATTCAGCCGGTGACCGCTTAGCCGGTCCGGGTCAAGCAGATAGCTTATCCCGTCAGACAGCAGATCGATGCAGGGGATCTCCCTGCATTCTTTTCCTGAGACATGAAGTTTTTCCAGAATATTCAGCACATTTGTCAGAATCGTTTTCTCATACTCTGAAATGTGGGAAATGCGTTTGTACAGTTCCAGATTCTCACTTTCATCTCCCAGAATTTCCATGATGGGGGTGCGGGTGGCCCGGGCGATACACAGGATCGTATAAATATCAATTTTCTGCACATCGCAGGAGAGGATCCGCTTGACCGTCATATAGGGAATGCCGCATTTTTCGGCAAATCTGGAAACGGACAGATTCCATTTGCTGCAGTAATTTCCGATGAAATCAGATACATTTTGATTAATCTCACGGTTCACCAGCATAAAAGGACACCTCTCATTTTTGTTAAAAAATATCAGAAATAATTCGATAAATTGGTACAGAAAATTAACAGAAATTATGATACATATATAGGTGCGAACATCGAAAGAGTTCGCCGCAGACGGTTCAAAAGAGGGATAATCTGCGGAATTTTGTAAGGCTGAGGAATTCCTTATCTAAATATAATATTTACGAATATTATATTCAACGCCATTTTTCGCGAAAAATCTGAAAAAACTAAAAATAATGCAGAAGCAATGATGAAATATGCTTGGGAGGAGAGAACTATGAATCAGAATTTTGCCATTCTTGGAATGTTCGACAGGAACAGTATTATGAGTGTGATCGATCAACAGCCGCCTACATACAAATTTATTGTGGCTGCCGTCAATTCAGGAGCAAACCCTGATGAGATCTTTCATGAAGAAAATGTTTTGTCAAAAGAGAAAGAGATATTAAATAATCTCGGGATACGCTGCAATCTGCTGGGATACAATTATATTTTGGACGCGCTTCATATGATAAAAAAATCGCCGGATACACTGAAGAATATTACGAAAGAACTTTACCCGGAGCTGGCCCGTCAGCACAGGACGCAGCCCTGCAATATAGAAAGGGCCATACGCCACGCCATTGAACATGCCTGGAATATGGGAAATGTGGAACTGAAGAATAAGATTTTCGGCTATACCATCAGTCCGGAGAAGGGACGCCCTTCCAACGGGGAGTTTCTGGCGGCGGTAGCCCACTATCTGAATTACTGAGAATAAAATGAAAAAATCAGGCCATACTTCAAACATATAGAAGATGGAAGGGGGCATGGCCTGATGGACGAGCATCCGAAGAAAACACCATCCTGGGAAGGACTTCCGGAGGAAGAGCGGATAAAATACGAAATTGCGCAGGAACTTGGGCTGCTGGAGCAGGTGCGAAAGGGCGGATGGAAATCCCTGTCAGCCAAGGAAACAGGACGCATCGGCGGTCTGATGACCCGGCGCAAACGGGAAAAAGAGAGAGAAAAAAAGAACTCTGGCAGGTAGCCAGAGTTCTTTTTTTCGTGTATACTGGTAAGGTATGGGAGAAAAATCGAAAGAAGGATATGGGAAGTATGGAGAAAATCGTAATCATCGGCGCCAATGATTTTCAGCGTCCATTGATCAAAAAGGCCCGGCAGATGGGATATGAAACCCACGTGTTTGCCTGGCGGGAGGGGGCCACAGGAGCCCGGGACGCGGATTTTTTTTATGAGATCAGCATTACGGA
>DSTMC04003__coassemble_2179_pt1 | contig 11421 bp, 6 predicted proteins | sample DSTMC04003__metabat2_low_PE_012 | metagenome-assembled genome bin DSTMC04003 | reverse complement strand
ATAAGCTGCTCTACCGGGCCATTAAAGCGGATAAGCTGCGCTCCATTATATTTTATGGTCCCCCCGGAACAGGAAAAACCACTCTGGCAAAGGTGATTGCCAATACCACCAGCGCAAGGTTTACCCAGATCAACGCCACGGTAGCCGGGAAAAAGGATATGGAAGAGGTGGTGAAGGAGGCAAAGGACAGTAGGGGCATGTATGGAAAGCGCACCATACTGTTTGTAGATGAGATTCACCGCTTTAACAAGAGCCAGCAGGATTATCTGCTGCCTTTTGTGGAGGACGGCACGGTGATTCTGATTGGGGCCACCACGGAGAATCCCTATTTTGAAGTGAATGGGGCGCTGCTCTCCCGGTCTGTTATTTTTGAACTGAAGCCCCTGGAAAAGGAAGACATAAAAACGCTGATCCGGCGGGCGGTTTATGATCAGGAGCGGGGACTGGGAGCCTACGGGGCTGTGATAGAGGAGGACGCTCTGGAATTTCTGGCGGACATGGCGGACGGGGACGCCCGGGCGGCCCTGAACGCGGTGGAACTGGGCGTTCTCACAACCGGTCCTGGTCCGGACGGAAAAATACACCTCACCCTGGAGGTGGCTTCGGAATGTATCCAGAAGCGGGTGGTACGGTATGACAAAGCGGGAGATAACCATTATGATACCATCTCAGCCTTTATCAAGAGTATGCGGGGATCCGATCCGGATGCGGCGGTTTATTATCTTGCCCGAATGCTCTACGCAGGTGAGAGTGTGACCTTCATTGCCAGAAGGATCATGATCTGCGCTTCGGAGGATGTGGGAAACGCGGATCCTGCCGCGCTGCAGGTGGCGGTGGCTGCCTCCCAGGCCGCGGAGCGGGTAGGTATGCCGGAGGCACAGCTTATTCTGGCTCAGGCTGCCCTCTATGTGGCTTCCGCTCCCAAGAGCAACTCGGTTACCATGGCGATCGGGGAGGCTATGGAGTCGGTGCGCACGGTCAAGGCTTCCGTGCCGGTCCATCTCCAGGACGCCCATTACGGGGGCGCCGGAAAACTGGGACATGGAGCGGGCTACCAGTATGCCCACGATTATCCCAAGCATTTTTCCAGACAGAGGTATCTGCCGGAGGAACTGGGAGATACGGTATTCTACCGGCCCACAGAAAATGGGTATGAGGGCAGAATACGGGAATATCTGGACTGGCTTCATGAACTGTGATATACTGAACAAAGTTATGACAAAGCGGGAAAAAGATCCCAAGGAAAGGATAAGAGAAAGATGAAGCAGATACTGGATCTGATCAATGCGGAACTTGTGCGTGGATTTGAGACGGCAGGATACGACGGAAGCCTGGGACGGGCCACTCTGTCAAACCGGCCGGATCTGTGCGAATATCAGTGCAACGGCGCTATGGCGGGAGCAAAGCAGTATAAAAAGGCCCCTATCATGATTGCGGGCGATGTGGTGGCAGCCCTGAAGGACAGTGAGCTGTTTGAGGAAGCGTCAGCGGTGAATCCCGGTTTTATCAACCTGAAGCTTAAGAGAGAATTTGTGGCGGACTACCTGAGACGGATGCAGGCAGACCCGGACCTGTCGGTGGAAAAAGCCGCCCATCCCAGGACCGTGATGATTGACTATGGCGGGGCCAACGTGGCAAAGCCTCTTCATGTAGGCCATCTGCGCTCCGCTATTATCGGAGAAAGCCTTAAGCGAATCGGACGGTTCATGGGGGATAAGGTGATTGGCGACGTGCATCTGGGGGACTGGGGACTTCAGATGGGACTGATTATTACGGAACTGAAAAAGCGCCAGCCGGATCTTCCCTATTTCCAGGAGGATTTTCAGGGGGAGTATCCTGCGGAAGCTCCCTTTACGATCGGCGATCTGGAGGAAATCTATCCGGCGGCCAGCAAAAAGTCCAAAGAGGATGAAACATACCGGGAGGAAGCCCTGGAGGCGACGGCCCTTCTGCAGCAGGGAAACAGGGGCTATCGGGCTCTCTGGCAGCACATTATGAATATTTCCGTGGCAGATCTGAAAAAGAATTACGGGGCGCTGAATGTGGAGTTTGATCTGTGGAAGGGCGAGTCTGACGCCCAGCCCTACATTCCGGATATGGTGCGGCGGCTGAAGGATGAGGGCTATGCCCATGAAGATCAGGGGGCTCTGGTGGTGGATGTAAAGGAAGAGTCGGATACCAAGGAAGTGCCGCCCTGCATTATTCTGAAATCGGACGGCGCTTCCCTGTATGCTACCACGGACCTGGCCACCATTGTAGAGAGAGTAAAGCTGTATAATCCGGACGAGATTCTGTATCTGACAGATAAACGGCAGGAGATGCATTTCATTCAGGTGTTCCGGACAGCCCGGAAAGCGGGGATCGTAGGGCCGGACGTAAAACTGCGCCATCTTGGCTTTGGAACCATGAACGGGAAGGACGGAAAGCCCTTTAAGACCCGGGAGGGCGGGGTGATGCGTCTGGAAACCCTGATTAAAGACATCCATGAAGAGATGTACCGCAAGATCATGGACAATCATGAGATTGATCCCGATGAGGCCAGAGAGACGGCCCGCATTGTGGGCCTCTCGGCCATTAAATACGGAGACCTGTCCAACCAGGCTTCCAAGGATTATGTGTTTGATATTGACCGGTTTACTTCCTTCGAGGGAAATACCGGTCCCTACATCCTGTATACCATTGTCCGGATCAAATCCATTCTGAATAAATACCGGGAGTCCGGGAAAAATGTGGAAGAGGCCCGGATTGCCGGTGCGGTCAGCGAGAGCGAGAAAGCGCTGATGCTGGAGCTGTGCAAGTTCAATGAGGTGATGGAAACGGCGTATGCGGAGATTGCGCCCCACAAGATCTGTTCCTATATTTATGATCTGGCCAACGGACTGAACCGCTTTTATCATGAGACAAAGATCCTTACAGAGGAGAACCAGGAGCAGAAGGCTTCCTGGATTGCCCTGCTGGAGCTGACCAGAAAAGTGCTGGAAACCTGCATTGACCTGCTGGGCTTTTCCGCTCCGGAGAGAATGTAGCCGGCAGAAATGGATTTATATTCCATAATCAGAGGATGGGAATGCTGCAATAAGATCTTTTTGCAGCATTCCCATCCTTTTGGTTTATTTGGAACAGAAATTTCTTGACAAATACAACAAATCATATATAATGATAGATACAGATCGATGCAAAGACACACATTGCATTCTATTTTCTGCCGGCTCTTCGGAGACGGCGTTTCTTAAGGGATATTCATCCCGCATATTTCACGGATTATCATTGACAGAGCAGGCGGACAGCAGGGAAGGCGGTGACGGAACTGTATGCCGGATATTTACTGAACGGAAAGTACCGGATGGTAAAACCACTGGGACAGGGAGGAGAAGGGAGCGTCTGGCTTGCCCTTCATCTGCAGACGGAACAGCTGTGGGCGGTAAAAATTATATGGAAGACCCGGCAGGGGAGAGAACGTCACGAACTGGATATGATGAAGCAGCTTCATCACCCCTCTCTTCCCAGAATTATCGACACGGCGGAGGAAGAGGATAAAGTTTTTCTGGTCATGGAGTATGTCCACGGGCGAAGCCTGGAAATGATTTTGAGGGAAAAGGGGCCTTTTTCACCGGAGCAGGTACTGGACGTGGGAGTCCAGATCGGAAATGCACTGTGCTATCTCCATGGACGGAAGATACCGGTGCTCCATCTGGATATAAAGCCGGCGAATATCATAAGAAAAAAAGAGGGAACCCTGGTGCTGGTAGATTTTGGCGCCGCAAGAAAAGCAGCCGGCGGCACCGGAAAAGAAAAGAGCAGAGGAACGGCGGGCTTTGCCGCTCCGGAGCAGTACGACCCGGATGGAGTGCTGTCGGAACAGACAGACCTCTATGAGCTGGGGGCAATGCTGTATTACCTGCTTGCAGGGGTCTGCTATGTGCCGGACGGGGAAAAGGACAGAATACCGGGATGTCCGGACAGACTGGCGGATATTATCCGAACCTGTCTGCGGCAGGAACCGGGACGGCGCTATTCCAGTGCCCGGCAGCTTTGCAGGGCTTTGGGGAAAGCGGGACGCAGACAGAGGAGGAGAAAAAAGAAAAGGGAAACGGGAATTGCGCTGCTGCTGGCGGCAGCGGCAGTTTTGGCGGCGGGAAAGGGAGTGGCGGAAGAATTTTTGCGGCAGGGGAAAAAGGTGTGGAATTATCAGGAACTTCTGAGGGAGGCGCTGTGCGTGGGAGAGGCAGAAAGCTTTGCCTGCTACCAGAAAGCGGTTTTTATGAAGCCGGGAAAAAAGGAAGCCTATCTGCAGTACCTTCGCCAGGCAGACGCAGACGCCAGCTTTACATTGGAGGAAGAAGAAAAAATGCGGCTGCTGCTTCATACCATTCCTCTGGGGGGAAGCGAAACGTATGAGGAGATACTCGCCCGCTCGCCGGAGCAGTACGGGGAAGTGGCGGCTGTGCTGGGAATGATATACTGGTACGATTATGAAGGGAAAGGAGGAGAGGATATCGGTACCGGCTGGTTTATGAAAGCGGCTGCCGCAGGAGAAGAAACAGAAGGTTCCCCTGCGTGGTCGGTTCGCGCCAGCCTGTTTGCCCATATGGGAAGTTATGCTGCCCGTCTTGGAAAGGAGGATGAAAACGGAGAAAGGGAAAACTCCATGAGGGCATACTGGGAAGATCTGGGAGAACTGCTGAAACAGGATTTTGCGGGATATGAATATCCTGTTACGGTCCTGCGATTTTACGGGGAAGCGCTGGAACGGATTGCTTTCGGGACAGCGGATCTGAGAAAGACGGGTACCGCAGGGAAGGAGATGGAGGAAAGGGTGATGGAAATTCTGGCAAAAGCCGGGGAGATCAGGGAAAAAAACAGAGAAACGCAGAGTGAAGCCCTGGAGGTAGAATACAGGGAAATTCTGAACAGGGGAAATACTGCGCTGGAGATGATTGCGCACATGGAAGAGTATGAGCAGAACCGGGAGACATAAGATATAAAAGCCGGGCTGGCAGCACCGGATAAAGGAAGGGGCGGGAATGATGAAAAAGCGGGAAGGGATCAGACTTGCGGCAGTGATCATTCTGTCACTGATAGCGGCAGGTTTTTATGTGGAGTATGGCAGGCAGATTCAGGCTTCCGCCACAGAGGCAGAAGAGAGGGCGGGCTGTACGGAAACAGAAGGAGAAAGCGGGACAGAAACGGAGAGTGAAACAGAAACGGAGACAGAGAGCGAGACGGAAACAGAGAGCGAAACAGAAACGGAGCCGGAGAGCGAGACAGAGCCGGGGAGCGAGACTCAGCCGGAGACGCCTGGTGAGCCGGAAACCGAGACAGAGGAGGAGAGCGAGGTCCAGCCGGAGACGCCTGGTGAGCCGGAAACCGAGACAGGGAAAGAGAGCGAGGTCCAGCCGGAGACGCCCGTGGAGACAGAAACCGAGTCAGGGAAAGAGAGCGAGGTCCAGCCGGAGACGCCTGGTGAGCCGGAAACCGAGACAGGGAAAGAGAGCGAGGTCCAGCCGGAGACGCCTGGTGAGACGGAAACCGAGACAGAGGAAGAGAGCGAGATCCAGCCGGAGACGCCTGGTGAGACGGAAACTGAGTCAGAGGGTGGGACAGAAACGGAAACAGAGAAGCAGGAGCCGGCGGTGATTTGTATAGAAAATATAGCGGCGGAGGATAAAATATACGACGGGACGAATCAGATATCGCTTCGATATGATGTCAGGCTCCCCCAGGGAGCTCCGGAAGAAATCCGGGAGATGGTAACCGGGCAGGCTGCGGCGGCGGGGTGTGACGCAGGCAGACAGGCGGTTTACTGTTGTTTTTCCCTGCCGGAGGATCTGCAGAGCAGCTATGTGCTGCAGCCGGAACAGACCAAACTGGAGGCGCAGATAAAGCCCCGGCCCCTGTCCATACAGCTTCCGGATGGCTGGAAACTGTATGGGACCAAAGCGGTGATGGACCAGGTATATCTGACAGGGCAGGTGGAAGTTTCGGGATTTGTGGAAGACGAGCAGGGAAATGCGGTTATACCGGAGGGGTTTTTACTGCCCCAGGTCAGACTGGATAAAAATGTTGTGGAAAGATGGAGTCCGGTTTATGAGGAAGGAAAACAGAAAATATACAGAAATGCCATTGTCCTGCGCTATGAAAAAAACGGGGAGATCACAGGAAATCCCACGGCGAATTATTATTTTGACACTGATCCGGACTCGGGACGCTACAGAAAAGGAAGCCTGACCGTTGTCAGGGCTCCGGTGGAGGAAGGGAAGGATTACGATGTATTTGGAGAGGAAGGGAGTAGCTTCCGGTCGGGAAATGTTTTATGGGTACGGCAGGGAACCGGGGTTTATGTGGTGCCAAGAGATGGAAGCGGCTATAACCGGGGAATGGATTTTGGACAGCTGTATACAGGAGGAACTTTGACTTTTACGCTGAAAAAGGTGAATGAAAAAGGAAAGATCCTTGCAGATTCCCTGGAGGGGCAGATACAGGTGATCGTAGACGGACAGGTCCCTCAGGCGGAAATAGAGATTTCAGGAGCCAAAGAAGTGGAGGGAGTGTACTACGGTAAGCCCGGAACAGCCGTATCTTTCCGGATACCGGAAGACGGACTCAGCGGAATGAAGGCGGCCCGCTACTTTATTTCTTCTGAAAACGGGAAGGTTCCCGGCCGGCAGGGCAAAGGCAACTGGTGGGTTGACTGCGGGGACGGCGATACCATAACCCTAAAAGAGGAGGGAAGCTATCAGATTTATGTGCTGACAGAGGATCAGACAGGAAATCAGGCCTATGCCAGAAGCGCGCCCGTTGTGATCGATTCCGCGGGTCCTGTTCTTGAAGTGACTGGTGTGAAAAACCAGAGCGCCAACAGCGGAACCGTCCGGATCGGGGTAAACTGCAGTGACCCCTATTATGAGAAAGGCTCCCTGCAGATCGAGATCAGGAGAGCCGGAGAGAATACGGGCCCGGCGGAAGAAATCCGCAGGGAGCGCGCGGACGGGGCAAAGGTAACATTTTCGGATTTTCCCCACATGCTTCAGTGGGACGGCAGCTACCGGCTGACAGCATCTGCCAGAGATTACGCGGGAAATGAAACCCGGATGGAGGTTGTTTTTTCGGTAAACCGGTTTGGCTCGGTGTATGACCTGGGCGAAGAGACAAAGGCCAAACTGGAACAGTTTTACCACACGGCAGCTTTTCCGGTGGTGTTTTTTGAGACAAACCTGGACGATGTAAAAACTGCCCGCATTTTCTGCCTGAAAAACGGAACGGCGGCGGTTTTGTCTGAAGGAAGAGACTATACGGTAAAACGCATGGAGGAGGGGGAATGGAAGCAGTACTGTTATACGGTGCTGCCCCAGGTTTTTGAAGATGACGGGAGTTATGAGGTGATTCTTACTTCCCGTGACCGGGCTAGCAACAGCTCTGACAATCAGGCGCAGCAGAAAACCGTTCGCTTTTTTATCGATAAAACGCCGCCGGAATGCCTGATCACCGGCGCCGCGTCGGGAGAGATCTTCCGGGGAGAGGAACTGTGGCTTTTTCTGGAAGCCAGAGATAACGGGGAACTGGATACTTTAAAAGTATATCTTGACGGAGAGGAAGCGGCGGCATATGGAAGAGAAGAGCTTGAGGCCCGGAAGGGCATTCTGAAATGGAAGCTGAACGCAAAGACAGAGTGGCAGAGAATACAGGTATATGTAAGGGATCTGGCAGGAAATGAATACTGGACGGAAGAACTTCCTTATTACATAACGGAGGCGGAGACAACTGCGCCGGTTGAGCCCTATCGAAAAACAGAAAAAACAGCAAAGGAGAAGGTGCTGGAAGAACGGGAGAAGGAAGAGAAAGCAGAGAAAGCAGACGCAAAAGCAGCGCCAAAGGAAAAGAAACAGGAGGAAGCGGCGGCAGAAAAGAAGAAGGAGCAGAAAGAACGGGAGGAAAAGATGCCTGGGAAATCGGAAAGGATTTTCTGGAAGCAGGCAGCTTTCCCGGCAATGCTGGCAGGGGGAGGGCTGATTTTCCTGGCGGCGGAGCGCAGGGAAAAAGGCCGGAGAAGAGGACGGAAAAAAGGAGACAGAAGGGGGAATTGTTGAATTTTCAATATGTCTGTGGTAATATGGCCCGTGAAGGGGTGAACTTACAGATGAGAAAACGGAATATAATAAAGCGGAACAGCGGCTTTATTCTGGCTTGTGTGATAGCGGGAGGCGCGTCTTTCCTGGGAGCGGATACGGTGTTAAATGAACTGTATCAGAGAAGGACGATGCCGGAGCCGGAGGAGGAGACGGCCCTCGTGCAGGCAGAGACAGAAAAACCCTCCGGGAATTTCGCAGAGACATATGAGACAGACCCGTTTACTATTACTGCCAGCGGCGCGGTTTTAAATCAGGTGGACAGCGAGACTATGGCGGCACAGCCTGAGGAGGCGGAAAGCGAAACAGAGAGCACAGAGAGCGGGGAAGAAACGGGACTGTCCGGGAATCAGGAAGGAGCAGAGGAGACACTGCACAACGCGGCCGGGGAAAATGAAAGCGGAGCGGACGGCAGCGGCTTGGAGGAAAACGGGACGTCGGACGGGAACGGCAGCTATGACGGAAGCTGGAGCCCGGACGATGGCTCCGGAGGTGATACAGGCACAGGAGACGGCGGCTATGACCAGGGATGGATTGCGGAGGATAACGGCTATGAGGATTCCTGGACGGCAGAAAATACCGGCGGTTCCTGGACGGGAGACGGAAACAGTGCGGACAGTGGAAGTTCCTGGGATACCGGACTGGGAGGCGGTGTTGAAATCATCGATCCGGGTGACAGTACTTATGAAGAAAACGGCGGCTGGACAGACGGGACCGGCGGCACAGGGGACGGCGCCGGGGATGCCGGGATCCAGTCTCCGGATGACCTGATTCTCTGGGGGATTAATGCCCGGTATATCAGCGAGGAGGAACTGTATCCGTTTGACGCGGCCACGATACGCCTGATCCGGAATGAGATTTTCGCGCTTCACGGCAGAATATTCCGGTCGGAAGACCTGCAGGCTTATTTCAGCACAAAATCCTGGTATGTGCCCACCTATGAGCCGGACGAGTTTGACGCCAATATGGAGTCTTTCCTGAACGATTATGAACTGGCAAACCTGAATGTGATTCTGGCTTATGAAGCAGCGCTGAATGGCTGACAGAGAGGAGAAAGGTATGAAGGTCTGGAAAAGAATACTGATTAAAACTCTGCTGTTTGCTGTTGTGGCGGCTGCGGCGGGGGCGGGCGGCGTTGCCTGGAAAGAGAGCAGCAGAGATACCGCCCGATATGCGCTGGAGCAGTATGCGCAGCATCTGATTGACCAGGAGCCTGACCGGGCGTATCTGTATCAGGATACAGAAGGGGAAGGGGCTCTGACAAAAGAGGAATTTACCGCTGCGGCGCAGGCCAGGAAATACAGTCTGTACGCAGGCTACCAGCTGGAAAAAGAAAACAGCCGGACAGATGAAAACGGCAGCGAATATGAAGATTACCGCATTTCTTTTGTCAATTCCGACGGTGAGGAGCAGCTGTCTGAAGAAATAGCGGTGCGGAAACAGGAAGAAAAGAAATTTTTCTTTTTTGACCAGTGGAAAGTGCTTCCGGATCACTGTATGGTAAAGGATTTTACGATTCAGGTTCCGGCGGGTTCCGCTGTGACAGTGGGAGGAGAACGGCTGGACGCGTCCCTTATCCGGGAAGATGAGGACGATGCTTCCGATACCTATGTGGTGCCCTCCATACTGCCGGAGACCGTGGAAGTGTCCGCATCCCACAGCCAGTTTGACGACCTGACGGTTACAGTCAGCACCATGGATCAGACCGTTGATCTGAGGACAGATATGCAGCTGAGTGAAAACGCCAGGGCCGCCTGTCTGGAAACCGGCGTGAAAGCGCTTCGGGAAGTACTGCGCCAGGCTGCGGCGGATGAGGAGAACGCCGGAGAGGAAGCGGGAGATGAAAACCTGTTTGCTCTGTGTGAGGAGGAGACAGGCCGGCTGATACAGGAACAGCGCCTGGCATTGGAAGCACAGTCGGATGAAGGATATGAATTTGAGAGCGTGGCTGTATGGGAATACAATCCCCGGTTTGAACAGCCTGTTTATACGGAAGAAACCGGAATTCAGGCTGTCATGGAACTGACATTCCGATACAGCTGGACTTTCCGGTATCCGGAATACCTGGAGACGGGAGATTATGACGAGAACGGAGAGCCGATTCTGGAAGAGAGCAGCCGGGAGGATGTACGGCCCGGAGAGGGAAGGGCAAAGCTGACCTTTTCTTACCGCGAAGGAAGCTGGCAGCTGACCGGACTGGAACTTCCCCGGATATTGTAAAAATTTCCCCGGAAGATTCAGAACGGTTCAAATCCGACCGGGGGAAGCGGCGGGCCGCAGAAGAGAGGAAACACATGACGGAACTGATAAAAAAGACGGGACGGGTTCTGGCCCCCCTGCTGGTGCATCTGGGTGTCACGTTTGTGGTGGCATTTCTGGGAATTACCTTCCATATGATCTGGAATTTGGGAACGGATGAGGATACACTGCTCACCTCCTTAAGCGCCCTGTGCAGCATTCCGCTGCTTGGGAAAATGTGGAAGGCTGACCGGCTGCAGATACCCTCCGCGGTAAAACGGCAGAACAGAGGATGGGTTTTTTATCTGCTGGTTTTTGTGGGAGGAGCTGCGGCTTCCCTGGCCGGCGGCTATGTTATGAACAGAAGCGGCCTTACCGGAATGTTTTCCAACCAGATTCAGGAAAACCTTTTTGCCGCCAGGCTGTGGCTGCAGATAGCCGGACTGGGGGTGGCGGTGCCTGTGGCGGAAGAACTGATCTTTAGGGGACTTTTTTATGAGAGGCTTCGGGAATGGCTTCCCCAGGGGCTGGGGATCCTCTGCGCTTCTGCTGTTTTTGCTCTTTACCACGGCAATCCTGTTCAGATGATCTATGCCTTTCCCATGGCGCTGCTGCTGCATCTCTGTTATGAGAAAAGCGGTTCTCTGGCCGCCCCTGTTCTGTTTCATATGGGTGCCAATCTGATTTCCGTAATACTGGAAAGCGCAGGCTGAGAAAAACAGGAAAAAATAAAAGTAAAAAAGGTGTTGACTTTTTGAAAAAGCTGTAATATAATCTATCTTGCGTTTGAGAGAGGAAAAACACCGAGGCCAACGGGGTGTGGCTCAGTTTGGCTAGAGCGCCTGGTTTGGGACCAGGAGGTCGCAGGTTCAAATCCTGTCACCCCGATCCTGTAATTCAGACTATCGGTTATAATTTGTATGCGGGTGTAGTTCAATGGTAGAACACTAGCCTTCCAAGCTAGATACGTGGGTTCGATTCCCATCACCCGCTTTTTGAGTCTGTAGCTCAGTTGGATAGAGCAACGGCCTTCTAAGCCGTGGGTCGGGGGTTCGAA
>DSTMC04003__coassemble_2165_pt1 | contig 11554 bp, 6 predicted proteins | sample DSTMC04003__metabat2_low_PE_012 | metagenome-assembled genome bin DSTMC04003 | reverse complement strand
TGCTTTGCCACCCCCTCGGCGGCTTCCGCTCCGCCAAACACGCCGGCTCCCGCCTCCGTCCTGGCAAATGCGATCAGCTGCTCCAGGGGCATAATGTCTGCCTCAAGCTCCGCCACATATCTTGCGGTCTCCTCTTTTTCCCGGTCTGTTCCCGCAGCGTCCAGCCAGGTCTGAGCGGCTTCCTTCGCCTCTTTGCTGCAGGAAAAAGCAGCCATCAGCTCTTTCGTTTTTTCTGTCACATAGTTTCTTGTCTCTGTTGTCATATTGGTTCCTCCTTCCGGAATATTTTTTAAGGGATGCCGACAAATCCTGTGATTTCTGTATGCGGCATCCCTCGTTTTTACGCTTCTGTTTCTGTTTCAGTCTCCGTCTCGGATTCTGTCACGGCTTCTGTTTCAGCTTCTGTCTCTGTTTCTTCTTCCGCCTCGGTCACCGTTTCCTCTGTCACAGACTCCGTCCCGGCTTCCGTTTCAGCCTCTGTGGAAGCTTCGCTCTGACTCTCTGCCGCTGCTTCTGAACCGGCTTCGCTCTGGCTCTCCGCCTCAGTGGCAGCCTCTGTTTCCAGGGTCAGAGACATATCAAACACCATCTGATCCAGTACGTCTTCATCAACGGTAAATTCCGCTTCTTCCATCCACTCCTCATAGAGAGCGTTGACCGCTTCGCTCTTTCTCTCTGCCACGATGCTTTCTTTCTTCTCCTCCGTGGCCGCCTCGTCAAAGGCATCGTCCACACGCAGTACATAGAAACCGTTGTTTACCTGCACCACCTGCTCTACCAGAGTTCCGTCCTCCAGACCTGCGGTAGCTTCAATGATCGCTTCGTCCGGATAAGTATCGTCTTCTCCAAATGTAAAGGTAGAAGACCCTACATTCTCGTTTTCCTCAGCAGCCGCCTCTGCCGCTTCGGTAAAGTCCGCGCCGCCTTTTACTTCCTCCAGGAAAGCTTCCGCCTGGGCTCTGGCCTCTTCTCTGGCAGCCGCCAGTTCCGGATCCAGTTCCTCGGTTTCAGTCTCGGTCTCAGCCTCAGTGGACGCCTCGCTGTCAGCCTCGGTTTCCGCTGCCTCGGTTCCCGCCGCTTCGGTTTCCTCCTCGCTCACGGCCTCGGTCTCAGCCCCTTCCGTGGCTTCCTCCGTATCCGCGGATTCTGTCTTGTCAGCAGCCGCCTCTGTCAGAGAAGCCTCTGTGGCATCCTCTGCCGGCGCGGTCTCATTCTCAGTCTCCGCAGCCTCGGTTTCCGCTTCCGCCGCAGCTTCCGTTTCGCTCTCGCTGCCGGTCTCTGTCTCCTCCTCAGCCTCCGCCTCTTCGGTATCACTTTCTGTTTCTGCCGTAAATCTTACATAGGATACGGTTCTCTGAGCCGCCTCCTCATCGGAAACTTCTGTGTCCACATCCGCGCTCATCTGCGTCTCCATCTTGTTCTGGATCGTATAGAGAGTCAGCAGCCGCTCCGCGTTTTCCTGGGTAGCGCTCATCTTCTCCAGAACCTCTTCCTCGTTGGAATCCATAAATTCCTGGGCGGCCTGGGTAATGGCGGTTTTCTCCTCATCCGTCAGTTCCACGCTGTAATCGCCCATGTGTTTCTCCGCCAGCAGCAGTCTCTCCAGAGAATTGATCACATCATTTTTAAATGTCTCTCCGTAAGAAGTGCCTGTACCGCTCAGATCCACGTTCCAGATATCTGTTCCGTAATAGCTCTGCAGCCATGCGCCATAGCTGCTCTCAAACTCCGCCTGCTGATACCGCAGGAAAAAGTTTACCAGCCCCGCCGGGACCTCCTCGCCGTCCAGCGCAGCCGCCGCTGCCGCAGCATCCAGTTCCTTTCCTTTTCCGCAGCCTGTCAGAACGGAAGCCGCCATGCAGACGCCCAGTCCCATTGCCAGTCCTTTTTTCCAGTTTACTCTCATATCCAAAATCCTCCGTCAGTCGAACAGCCCCGGGGCAGTGTCTTCTGCCGTCATGAGCCTGTTCTATTTTTTCAGCGGCATGTCCCGCTGTCATAATCCGTAGCTTTCATTATATCCTTTTTGCGCCCCTCTGGCAATCCTTTTCTTTCAGAAAACTGCTTGCCCAAACTGCTTGGCATTCCCTTTATTCCTTCACCAGTTCTCTCATCCGCTCCAGAATCTCCCGCACCAGGGTCAGTATATCCTCATTGTCCCTGCCGCTCTTTCTGGGCTTGAGGTAGGTGAAATAGGGATTGGCGTCCACGGTAAATTTCATTTTTCCCCGGTAGTCTTTCAGAAATCCGTCAATTTTTCCCGCGTCCACCCGGGCCTTCTCATAGAATACAAACCGGATTTCATCCCCCTTCTGGGTCAGCTCTGTCAGATAGTTCTCATGGGCCATTGCCTTCAGCCAGGCAATGGACAGCAGGTTCTGCACGGACCTGGGGGGCTCTCCGAAGCGGTCCATCAGCTCCTCCAGCATGTCGTCATACTCCTCTTCATTGGAGATGGCGGCGATTCGCTTGTAAATATCCAGCTTCTGGGCCTCATTGCGGATATACCGTTCCGGAATAAAGGCGTCAATATCCAGATCAATGGCGGTCTCGTAGTCCTCCCGGATGGTGGACTCTCCCTTCATTTCTTTCACGGATTCATTTAACAGCTTGCAGTACAGATCATATCCCACCGCCTCCATATGGCCGTGCTGTTCACTGCCCAGCAGATTTCCGGCGCCCCGAATCTCCAGATCCCGCATGGCGATCTTAAAGCCGCTGCCCAGTTCCGTAAATTCCCGGATGGCGGAAAGCCGCTTTTCCGCCACCTCCCGCAGCATTTTATTCCGGCGGTACATCAGAAAGGCATAGGATGTGCGGCTGGAGCGTCCCACTCTTCCCCGAAGCTGGTACAGCTGGGAAAGTCCCATGGTATCCGCATCGTGGATAATCATGGTGTTGGCGTTGGAAATGTCCAGCCCCGTCTCAATAATCGTGGTGGTCACCAGCACGTCAATGTCCCCGTTGATAAAATCGTACATGATGCTCTCCAGCTCCCGCTCCTTCATCTGGCCGTGGGCGAAAGCCACCCTGGCTTCCGGCACCAGCCGGGCCACGGTATTGGTCATCTCCACAATGGTATTCACCTTGTTGTATACATAATAGACCTGTCCGCCTCTGGCCAGCTCCCGGCTGATAGCCTCCCGCACCATCTCCTCGTTGTATTCCATTACAAAGGTCTGGATGGGCTGTCTGTCCTGGGGCGCCTCCTCCAGCACGCTCATATCCCGGACGCCAATCAGGCTCATGTGAAGCGTTCTGGGAATGGGGGTGGCCGTCAGGGTCATCACGTCAATATCCTGCTTCATCTGCTTGATCTTTTCCTTGTGGGTCACGCCGAAGCGCTGTTCCTCATCAATAATCAGAAGCCCCAGATCCTTAAATTCCACATCTTTTGACAGCAGCCGGTGGGTGCCGATCACAATATCCACCAGCCCCCGCTTTAAATCTGTCACAGTCTTTTTCTGTTCCGCGGCCGTGCGGAACCGGCACATCAGATCCACCCGCACGGGGAAATCCTTCATCCGCTGCACAAAGGTATTGTAATGCTGCTGGGCCAGAATAGTCGTGGGCACCAGGTAGGCCACCTGCTTGCCCTCCTGCACCGCCTTAAAAGCAGCCCGGATGGCAATCTCTGTCTTGCCGTAGCCCACATCCCCGCAGATCAGCCGGTCCATAATCTTGGTGCTCTCCATATCCTCCTTCACCGCCTCGATGGCCTGGAGCTGATCCTCCGTCTCCTCAAAAGGAAACATCTCTTCGAATTCTTTCTGCCACACCGTATCCGGTCCGTAGACGAAGCCCTCCTTCCGCTGCCTGGCGGCGTAAAGAGCCACCAGTTCCCCGGCAATCACCCGCACCGCTCCCCGGACTCTGGTTTTGGTCCGGTTCCAGTCCTGGGTGCCCAGTTTGTTCAGCTTCGGCTTCTTTGCGTCCCCGTCCGCGTACTTCTGGATCATGTCCAGCTGGGTCGCCAGCACATACAGGTTGCTGCCGTCCGCATATTCGATCTTCATGTAATCCTTCATTACATGATCCACTTCTACCTTCTCGATTCCCCGGTAGATTCCAAGGCCGTGGTTTTCATGCACCACATAGTCCCCCGGGGACAGCTCGGTAAAGCTGCTGATCTTTTTTCCCTCGTAGGAGGTACGCCGCTTCTTTTTCTTTCGCTCCTTTCCGAAAATATCGCTCTCGGAAATCACTACAAACTTGATAAGGGGATACTCATACCCCCTCTGGACGCTGCCGTAGGTTACCAGAATCTCCCCGGGGTTCACCAGACGCTCTTCCTCTTCCGTGCAGAACGCATTCAGCTCATGTTCCCGCAGATCCTCCGCCAGCCGTTTTCCCCTGGTGCGGGAGGCGGACAGCAGAATCACCCGGTATCCCTCCTTTTTCCAGCGCCGCAGATCTTTCACCAGCAGTTCAAAACTGTTGTTATAGGGATTTACCGCCCGGACGGATATATTATATTTTCCCTCCACCTTCCAGGGAGCTCTGGCGTTTTCCAGGGTACAAAGCCCCACACAGCAGCGGCGGCAGAGGCGGCCGATCATCTCCTGGCAGGAAAACAGCAGGCCTGTCTGGCCGGCCAGGGCATACCCCTTTTCCAGCCGGTGCTTCATGCTTTCCTGAAACTCCTGTTCAGCCGCCGCCGCGGACTCCGCCAGACGGTTGGGCTCATCCAGAAAAATCACCGTATTCTCCGGAAAACAGTCCAGAATCGACACCGCGTCCGGATAAAAGTAGTCCAGAAAGCCGTCCAGGCCGGCAGGATCTTCAAACTCTTCCAGCCGGTCCTTTGTATCCTCCAACAGCTGCTTCACCCGATGGGCCTCCTCCGTTTTCATGGCCTGGCGGAGCACCTTCTCCGCCTTTTCTCCTTCCCGGACTATCTTTTTTAATCCCGCTTCCCGCACGGAGGGATCCAGAATCAGCTCGGAGGCCGGGTAAATATCCACATAATCCAGATTTTCAATGGATCTCTGGCTCTCCGCGTCAAAACTGCGGATGGAATCAATCTCATCCCCCCACAGTTCAATGCGGACCGGATTCTCCTCCGTCAGAGGGAATATATCCAGTATGCCGCCCCGCACGGCGTACTGTCCCGGTCCTTCCGCCTGGGCGTTTCGCTCATAGCCCAGCGCCGGCAGAAGGCTTTTCCATTCCTCCAGATCCATCTCATCGCCCGCCTGGAGGCGGCGCACCTGTTTTTTCCATTTTTCAAAAGGCATCAGATGGTTCATAAATGCCGCCATGGTAAGAACCACCGTCACAGGCCGTTCCTGGGCAAGAGCCTTCCACACCTCGATGCGCTGCTGCTCCAGCAGATTGCTGTGAATGTCCGCCTGAAAGAAAATAAAATCCTTGGCCGGGTACAGCAGCGCCTCCCGGTCAAAGAAGCGGACATTTTCATATAATTCTTTTGCTTTCAGGTCATTGGCGGTCACTATGATTTTATGGGAATATCCCTCCCCCAGACAGTCAATCAGATGGGCTTTCTGGGAATCAATGCAGCCGGTAATCTGCAGAACGCCCTGATTTTTCTTCAGTTTTCCCCTGATCTCCTCTATCTCTCCCAGTTCGCCGAGAGGGGCACGAAATGCTCTCATACCTGAACCGCCTTTCCGCAGCTATTCGCTCTGCTTCCTGTTATACTCATTCATCACTTCTTCCGCCGGACGGGTCACCAGATCCGCAGCCGCCCTGGCCGCCCGGTCAAAGGTTTCCTCCATCAGGATCCGGTCAGAAAAAGAAAAATGTCCCAGCACATAATCGGCCAGGTCATATCCTTCCGGTTTTTCGCCGATGCCCACCTTTACCCGTTTAAATACCTGGGTGCCCAGCTGAGAGATAATGCTCTTTACACCGTTATGACCCCCGGCGCTGCCTTTTTTGCGCACCCGGATCTGTCCCGGCTCCAGGCTGATGTCATCGTAAATCACAATCAGCTCTTCCTCCGGATCGATCTTGTAAAAATCGCATACCATCCGCAGGCTGTCCCCGCTTAAATTCATAAAAGTCTGAGGCTTTACCAGAATCACCTTCTGCCCCTCTATCGCCCCGGTTCCCACCAGGGCTTTGAATTTCTCCGCGGACACATCGATGCGGTACCGGTCCGCCAGCACATCCAGCGTATCAAACCCCACATTGTGCCGGGTCTTCGCATATTTTCTGCCCGGATTTCCCAGGCCTGCAATTACATACATAGGGTACCTCTCTATTTCTCAAATGTCTCTTATAATTCCTGCAGCCGCTCTACAATTCTGGGGAAATTCATAAAATGGGAGGCCTTTACCAGCACCGTATCGCCGGCGCTCACTTCTCTGTCCAGATTTTCCAGCAGTTCCTCCAGGCTGTCATAGTGGGCCGTCTCAAGCGCCGGGTTGGTTTCTTTCGCTCCCTCTTCCAGATGAAGGCTTAAGGGTCCTACCGTCACCAGCCGCTGAATGGCGCAGCCTCCCGCAAAGGTTCCCACCTGCCGGTGCAGCTCTGCCTCCTTCTCGCCCAGCTCCCCCATATCTCCCAGGATAGCCACCCGGCGGCCTGCCGCTTCCTGCAGCACCTCCAGGGAGGCTTTCATGGAAACCGGATTGGCATTGTAGCAGTCGTCAATAATTTTATACCGGTCTGTATTAATAATGTGAAATCTTCCGCTTACCGGCTGCAGGCTCTCAATTCCCTCCCGGATCTGATCCGGCGTCAGCCCGTAGACCAGGCCCACCGCCGCGGCTGCCAGGGCATTATGTACCATGTGGCGTCCCGGCACCGGGATTTTCACTGCGAAATCTCCTGCCGCCGTGTGGATCCTGCACCTGGTTCCCTCCAGTCCCAGGCTTTCCGTCTGATCCGCCCGGACGGAAAGTCTGACTCCCGCCGCAGACGGTTCTGTTCCGAAAAACAGCGGCTCCACACCGTTTGCCGCTTTCACTCCGGCCAGCTTGTCGTCGTTTCCGTTTAAAATAATATGCCCTTCCGGCTTCAGAAAATCAAATATTTCCGTCTTGGCCCGCAGAATACCGTCCCGGTCATGCAGGTTTTCCAGATGGCACTGGCCGATGTTGGTAATCACGCAGGTATCCGGTCTGGCAATTTTAGCCAGCCGGTGCATCTCCCCGAAATCGCTGATCCCCATCTCCAGCACCGCGATTTCATCCTCCTCCCGCAGCCGGAATACGGTGAGGGGCAGGCCCAGCTCATTATTGAAATTCCCCTGGGTTTTTAGCGTCCGGTATTTCTGGGAGAGCACAGCGGCAATCACTTCCTTGGTGCTGGTCTTTCCCACACTGCCGGTTATGCCCACCACCGGAATGGCCAGCTGCCCCAGATAATACTCCGCAATATCCTTCAGCGCCTGCAGGGTGGAATTTACTTTTATCCAGCTGCCTGCCGTATCTTCCCTCAGTTCCTGTTCGGAAAGGACGCAGACAGCGCCCTGCTCAAATACTGCCGGGATAAACCGGTGGCCGTCCACCCGCTCTCCTTTGATGGCCGCAAAAAGCGATCTTTCTTTTGCCTGACGGCTGTCTGTTACCAGAGAGGAAATCTCCCGGTCTTCCTCCCCTTTTTTTGCGTGCAAAATACCGCCGCATGCCTGGGCAATGCGGCGCAGCGTCATATTTTTCATATTTTGTCCCTGTTCCTTTATTTTATGTTGCATTCAGTTGTTATCCCGCCGTCCATTATACACAAAGGCGGGGCTAAAGTACACTGTTTTCCACAGAATTTTCTTCAGCCCCGTCTTATGACTTTACCCTAATGAGGAATGGGTCCCCGTACCGTCGGATTTATAGCAGATCACCGGCGTTCCGATCTCCATTTCCTGATACATAATGGCCGCGTTGGCCGTAGGCGTATTGATGCAGCCGTGAGATCCTCCGTACAGATAAATACTCCCCCCGTAGGAATTTCCTCTCCAGGAGTCCGCGTCATGGATGCCCACGCCCTCATAAAATGGCATCCAGTAGTCCACCGGAGTGGAATAGCCCTCTCCTTTCAGGATCTCATCCTCGGATTTGTCCACCACACAGAAGATACCCTCCGGCGATTCCGTTCCGTTGGCCACGCATCCTGTTACCACCGGCGTGTCCACCACCAGGCTGCCGTCCTTGTAATACCACATCCTCTGGGTGGTGTAGTCGATCTCCACATAGGTATCTCCGATATCGTTCACTCCCCTGGCAGCCGCTCCCTCATAGTAGACCGGCCACCGCTCGGTGGACTCTCCCGCCATCAGAACCTGATACAGTTCCTCCGCCTCCTGCTCCTGATTCAGCTGCCAGCCGTAGGTTCTGGCCTCCACGTACACTGTCTGTCCCAGGGAGGTGGTAAAGGGCTCCCAGGTTCCGATGGTATCATACTTTTCGGCCAGCCCGGCCACATAGGCCCGTATGGCCCCCCGGTCAAACACAGGATTATCATTTTCATCCGCGCTCAGCCACCCGGTGATAGTGTCGGAATCCAACACTTCTGTCACGTCTCCCCCCATCTGATAGGTAACGGTCATGGATGCGTACCGGTTCAGGGCCGCTGCCTTTTCGTTCAGTTCCTCATCGTCCCCGTATATGGAAGGATTCTGATAGCAGCCCTCCGCCTCCAGATCCACTTCCCGTTCTCCCGTCCTGGCGGCGTCCTTCAGCAGTTCAAAAACCTTCTCCTCCTGCAGCGTATTTCCCATAATCTCCGGCATCACCTGATAAGAACCGTCCTCCTGCCGGACAATCTCCGCGTCCGCAGGCGCCGTCACCTGCTCCGGGTCAAAGCAGTTCAGTTCCAGCATGGACTGACGCAGCCTTTCTTCCTCAAAGGCGGTGGCCGCTGTCATGGTATATGCCGTTCCTCCCCTCAGGCGGTTGGGCAGCCACTCCAGGATATTCTGGGAATCCAGAAACTCCTGCACCTCCCCGCCGGACACGAACCGGTAGCCCATCTGCTCCGCTCCGATCGTCTCCCGGCTGCCGCCTCTCTCCTTCAGGGTGATTTCATAATCTTCCACCATGCCGGCTATGGCCGCTTCCGCCTGGCTGACCGTCATGCCCGACACGTCTATGCCGTTGATGGATGTGTTTTCAAAAAAACGGTCCGCGTATCGAAGACCGATCCCCAGATAGGTGCCTGCCAGCCCGATCACCGCTGCCGCCCCGATCACGAGGGGGATAATCACTCTCTTCTTCATATGTACCTCCTGTGCTGACTGCCATTCAGGCCATATTCAGTCTAACACAGGAAGCTTGAAAATTCTGTGATGGTCTTATTATGGATTTCTTAAATCTTTGTTTGTTTTTCCGTTTTCTCCCCATTGGGCACAGCCATCAGCACCATGGCAGAAGTAGGGGGCATATGGAGCCTGAGTTCTCCCTGATCCGCCTGGTATTCCTCCGGTTCCGCCGTATAGCCTGCTCCGTCCGTGAAGAAAATCCGCCGCAGCTTCTGATTGGCTTCCACCTCGGCGGGCCATACCTTTATCGTCAGATCCCGGTCTTCTCCGTTATTGTTAAACACCACCACCATCTTCTCCCGGGCGTCAAATCTTCCGTAAGCCAGACAGTTGTAGTCTCCCATCAGAAACTGCAGCGACCCGCCGGTAAACACCGGATGGGCTTTGTGCAGGGCAATGATTTCCCGGTGGAATTCCAACATCTGGGTGTCCTCATGGCCCCAGGGATAGGTCCGACGGTTGTCCGGATCCGTAAAACCGCAGACTCCCGCCTCATCCCCGTAATATACAGTGGGAGCGCCGGGCCAGGTCATCTGCATCACCACGGCCTCCCGCATCACCGCCGGATTTACGCCGTCGCTGGCCGCATCGTAGTCAAAGTGGTCCATCCGTCCCACCCTGTGGTTGGTTCTGGTCAGGAACCGGGAATGATCGTGGTTGGAAAGCTCATTCATGGCCACCTGCTGGGAAGGGGCCATAAAACTGGCCATATGGTAGCGCATAGCCCCTATGAAGCTGTCCGCGTTTCCAAACTGCCCCTCCTGGTAATCGTCGCTGTGCTTTTCCATACCGGTAAAAAACCAGGTGAGCGGTTCCATGAAAGCGTCATAGTTCATCACCGTATCCCACTCGTCTCCCCGCAGCCATGCCGCCGGGTCCCCGTAGTGCTCCGCCAGGATCAGGGCGTTGGGATTGGCCGCTTTCACCGTCTTGCGGAACATTTTCCAGAATTTATGGTTATACTCATTGCTCAGCCCCAGATCGGCAGCCACGTCCAGCCGCCAGCCGTCCACATTGTAGGGAGGGCTGACCCACTTCCTGGCAATCTCCAGAATATATTCCACCAGTTTGGAAGAATTTTCGTAGTTCAGCTTTGGCAGGGTGTCATGTCCCCACCATCCGTCATAGTATTCATTGTAGGGCCATTCATGCTCATTGGTAAAATGGAAAAAGGTGCGGTAGGGGCTGTCCGCGGACACATAGGCTCCTTTTTCATAGCCGGGCTGGTTCTCATAAATGCGCTCCCGGTCCATCCATTTATTAAAGGAACCGCAGTGATTAAACACGCCGTCCAGGATCACCTTCATCCCCCGGCTGTGAATCTCCTCCACCAGCCGGATGAAAAGCTGATTGCTGGCCTCCAGATTTTCTTTCCTGGTGACCCGGTTAATATACCGGGTCGCCTGCATGTTGTCTTTTGCCCAGCTTGGAAGAAGGGCGCCTTCATCCATCACGATTTTTCCGATATGGGGATCAATGTAGTCATAGTCCTGAATATCGTATTTATGATTGGAGGGGGATACGAACAGGGGGTTAAAGTAGATCACATCCACTCCCAGCTCTTTCAGGTAGTCCAGCTTCCGGCGCACCCCTTCCAGATCTCCGCCGTAAAACTCCCGGACGCCCATGGCGGCGGGCCGTTTTCCCCAGTCTGTCACCCGCCGGGTGCCCTCTTTGATATAAATGTACTCATTGTCCAGCACATCGTTGGTTTCATCTCCGTTGAAGAAGCGGTCCGTATAGATCTGATACATCACCGCCCCCTTGGCCCAGTCCGGCGTGGAAAATCCGGGCTGTATGGAAAATGCCCGGCTGTCGCTCAAGTCCCGGGTCACTCCCATTTTATTGTAAAAGCAGTGCATTTTGCCGCTCTTAATCTCAAAGAAATACCGAAGCGCCTCCTCGCCCAGCTGTATCTGCGTCACATAATAATCAAAAAACTCTTCATGCCGCTCCAGATCCATCTGCTTCTTCAGCGGTCCGCTGATGAGATAAACCGTATCCACGTTATCCCTGCCGGTCCTGAAGCGGATCGTCACCGTATCGCCGGGTTTGGGCTCCATGGGGGATACATAGTTTTCTGTCTCATCGGAAAAAAGGGCGTCGCCGTTAAACACAGGGCGCATCTGCAAAATATATTTGGCAGCCCGCAGGGACTGTTCATAGCTCTTATAACTCATACCGTCTCTCCTTCTTGCCTTTCCCTGGCTGTTCTCTTATCCGTGCGTTCCTCCGGTTTCTGACCGGAGTCGATACCTTATTGTATATCACCCGGGGATTTTATACAACATTTTCCTTATTAAAAGGTATGTAGGGGAGTACGATCACATGAAG
>DSTMC04003__coassemble_2137_pt1 | contig 11679 bp, 10 predicted proteins | sample DSTMC04003__metabat2_low_PE_012 | metagenome-assembled genome bin DSTMC04003 | reverse complement strand
GAGGACTGGAACCTGGTAGACTGGTAAACAGAAAGGAGAGGCAGACGCCTCTCCTGTTTTATTTTTCCAGAACCGGAAGGTGAAAGATCACAGTGGTTCCTTTTCCGGCAAGCGAAAGAATTTTCATATCCGAGCTGTTTCCATAAAACAGCTTCAGCCGTTCTTTTACATTGTTCAGACCGATGGAATGGGAGGGGGAACGGAATCCCGTTCTGTGCTGGTAAATACTGGACAGGCTGTTTTCGGGAATTCCCGCGCCGTTGTCTTTCAGCGAACAGATCAGAATATCCCCCTTGCGCTGTATGGTGATCCAGATATGAGGGTTCGTACAGTTCTCATTAAATCCATGGAAGATGGAATTTTCTATAATAGGCTGGAACAACATTTTTAATATTCGGCAGTCGTATACAGATTCCCTGGCATAGACGTCCATAACTATTTTCTGCGGTATATGAAGCTGCATAACCTGAAGATATTCCCGGAGATATTCAAGTTCCTCCCGGACAGTAAAATGATCGTCTCCGGTTTTCAGCGTTTTCTCCAGAAGTCTGCCAAAAGAGGAAATGGTATTTGCCACTTCGGTATCTTTATTGAGAAGCGCCATCCATTTGATGTTGTTCAGGGTGTTGAACATCAGATGCGGATTGATCTGGGACTGCAGGATCATATACCGGAAACGTTCCTTTTCGTTTTCCTGTTCCAGAAGTTTCCGCTGCTGTGTCTGAGTACGTTCAAAAAGCGCGGACAGTTTTTTGGTCATATGGTTAAAGCTGTTTCCCAGATCTGCCAGTTCGTCTGAGGAGCGGCTCTGGAACCGGCAGGAAAAATCTCCTTTTTCCACCCGGATCATCAGATCCTTAAGGGTGCGGACCGGCCTGAGAAAGGAATGAAGGATGATCAGCACTCCGAGGATCAGGCAGACCGTCACAAGAATATCAATGCCTATAAACAGATTTCCATAAGAAACTTCACGGTACAGAACGTCCTCCGGAATCATGGAAATAAATTCCCAACCGTTGTAAAGGGGGCAGGAGAGAACATAATTATCGGTATGTTCCTTCAGATAAGTTTCACAGGATTTACCGATAAGCGATTTGTCTCCTGCTGAAAGAATTATCCCGTCCGAATCGCACAGAAGATGTATGCTGCCGTCATATAATGTGGATGACTGGAGAATACGGAACAGTTTTTCCTCATCTATGATCAGTATAGCTTTGCCGAGATACTGACGCTTATAATTCCGGATATTTTTTCCGATACACAGAACCTCTGTATCGGAGTCGCTTCCAAGATCCTGCATGGATGCGGAAAAATATGTATAGTTCAGATCCTTTTCCTGTATTTCTTCCAGATAGGCCATCGTCTGCGGCGAGTCCAGAGCGGAAGATTCGTTGATATAATATGTGCTGTACGCGGTTCCGTCTCTGTCGAGGATCAGAAAGTCCACATAGCAGTAAAAAACATATCTCTGGTACTGTGAAGTAAGGTTATCGATGGAAATAGTTGTTTTTATCTCGTCGTTGAAGGTTTCCTTGTCTTTTTCCAGCGCTCTGTATAAAGTGGAATCCGTAGAGAGAATATTCAGTGTCACGCCCATTTCCCGCATCAGAGTTTTCAGTGTATTGTCCACATTTACAACCGCGTTCTGAAAGGCAAAATCCGCGCTTTTCAGAAGCTGTTTTTCCAGCTGAAGCTGGAGGGTAATGTTGACGGCCATAACGGGAATAACGGCAAAAATCAGTATACATCCGGTAATCTTTCCCTGCAGACTGTGAAAATATTTTCTCATGAAGCGCCTCCTTCCTTATAGCGGTTTGGAGACATACCGGTAGATTTCTTAAATACTTTACAGAAATATCCGGTGTCGCTGAAACCGGTCATTTCCGCAATTTCGGCGATGCTGTAGCGCTTTCCGGATGTCAGAAGTTCCTTTGCTCTGGAAATGCGCAGTTCTGTGAGACAGTCGCTGAAAGCGTGGCCGGTTTCTTTGCGGAACAGATAACTCAGATGGTTTTTGCTCATATGGATATGGGAGGCGATATCGGAAAGCGTAATGTTGTCTCTGTAGTGTTCTTCCATATAATTTAAAGCGTCGGTAATATCGGAGCGAATCTGTTTCTGTTCTTTGAGTTTATGCAGGGGATCAGAAAAAGAATCCTTCTGTTCTTCCAGAATTTTTTGCGAGACGTCCCGGATCATACCGGATATTTCTTCCGGGGTAGCGGAGAGTTTGAGAATATAATCACGCACGCCTTTCTTAAAAGCATCTCTCACATAGCTGTAATCCTCGTGACAGCTTAATATAATGATATTTGTCTTGATGTTCAGTTCTTCCAGCTTCTGAATCAGTTCCATTCCGTTCATTTCAGGCATGATCAGATCAAGAAGAATAAGATCCGGAGTTCCTTTCATGATGATATCCAGGGCTTCCCGTCCGTTGGATGCTTCTCCGATCAGCTTCAGATGCAGAGCTTCCCAGTCTATACAGTTGATCAGTCCGGTGCGGACAATAAATTCATCGTCTACAACTAAAACTTTCAGCATAAAAACACCCCATTATATTGGAAAAAGGTTTTTGCGACACAAATATTATACAATATTTTTCTGGTTTTTAACAATAAATATAAAAAGAACGTAATATTTTCCAATTTTTTCGTGATTTTTTCCAAATATAAGGCAAACCTCATAAAATTTTACAATTTTGCCATAGATATGTTCATTGTATGAAAATAAAAAATATGTAAGAATAATTTTACCAAATAACAGAAGAAAAGGAGGAAAAAGAATGAAAAAAGGATTAAGGAAATTGTTGAGCGTAACCTTAAGTGCATGTATGGCGCTGCCGATCCTGACAGCTGTACCCGTAGCGGCGGAAGAAGAGAAAACCATCCGCGTCTGGTACTGGGAGGATAACGACGGTTCCTATGCGGAAGCCTATGAAACATGGAGCGAGCAGTATCCGGATGTGAATCTGGAACTGGAAGCCATTCCCTGGAACAGTTATCACGATACGCTGATCGCGGCCGCGGCTTCCGGAGATCTTCCCGATGTGTACAAGATCCAGCCTACCTGGATACCGGAGCTTCTCAGCCTTGAAGCTGTTGCCAGTCTCGATGAATACATCGATTCCTGGGAAGACAAAGACACGATTCCGGAAAGTATGTGGGAATCTGCAAAAGCGGGACAGGAAGAAACCTACGCATGGCCCCACAGTCTTGTAGTGCTGTATCTGTACTGCAGAAAATCTTATTTTGAAGATGCGGGTCTGGAATACCCCAAGACAATGGACGAGTTTTATGAGGCATGCGAAAAACTGACGCAGGATACTGACGGAGACGGCGCTACAGACGTTTACGGATTCAGTATGAGAGGCGCAAGAGGCGGTCATTTCATGTGGGCCGGCCTGACGTTAAATGAAGGCGTGGACTTCTTTGACAGCGAAGGAAATGTGACTCTGAATACGCCGGAAATGGTAGAGGCAAACCAGAAATATCTGGATATTTATCTGAACGGCTGGGCGCCGAAGACAGCTCCTACCGACGGATACACAGAGATTGTACAGAACTTTGAGAGCGGAGTAACGGCAATGCTGATCCATCATCTGAATTCCGCAAAAGAGATTACGGAAGTTCTTGGCGATGATGTGGACGTTGTATCTCTTCCGGAAGGGTCCGGCGGAAGATATCTTCCAAGCGAACCCTGCCACTGGGCTGTTTCCGCAAACAGTGAAAACATGGATGAAGCCGTTGATTTCCTGAAGTATTCCACAGGAGAAGAAGCGCATAAAGCGCTTTGCAAGAGCGCGGGTCTCGTTCCTTTTGTATCACCTGTCACAGAAGATCCCGAGTTCACAGAAGACAAATTCTGCGCGGCGTCCATGGAATATCTTGATGATGTAAAGACTTTCCCTGTAGTAAGTACATTTGGAGACTGGTCTGAGACAGTGTGGCCCCAGACAATGCAGCGGGCAATGATGGGCGAAATTGACAGTGCGGAAATGATGGAAATTCTGGCTGACAATCTTGCGGGAGAATGAAGAAAACCCCCGTCCGCAAGGACGGGGGTTTTCGCTACTGATTGTCCGGAAGGACAAGCAGAATTTCAGGAGGAAATATTATGAAATCAAAAAAGAAATTTGAATACCAGCCCTATCTTCTTCTCTCGCCCGCTATTCTGATCGTAGTTCTTATCATCGGCTATCCGGTGGTGCGGGCAATCGTTCTGAGTCTGTATAAATATAATCTTACCGATCTGCAGGGAGTGGAGTTTGTAGGGCTGCAGAATTACATTGATATATTAACCAATGATCCGGCTTTCTGGCCGGCGTTTAAAAATACTGTAATCTGGGTGGGAGTTACCGTAGCGGCGCAGCTTCTTCTGTCCCTTCTTCTTGCAAACATTCTGAATAAAGCGTTTGTGGGAAGAGGCCTGGTCCGTTCGGTTGTGCTGATTCCCTGGGTAACGCCCTGTGTTCTGATCTCACTGATGTGGGCATGGATTTTTAACGGAAATTATGGAGTTATGAATGAGATCCTGAAACGCCTTCATCTGATCGATGAAAATATTGCCTGGATCGCGCAGCCGGACACAGCGCTGTGGGTACAGATCCTGGCTATGATATGGCAGGGTATTCCGTTCTTTACGATCATGATCCTCGCGGCAATGCAGTCCGTTCCGAGAGAACTCTATGAATCCGCCAGTGTTGACGGGGCTTCGCGGATCAGACAGTATTTTCATATCACGTTGCCGGGCATTGCGTCGACCATCGTATCTACAGTGATGATACGACTGATCTGGGTATTCAATAATGTGGATATAATTTATACCATGACAGGCGGAGGTCCGGGATACAGTTCGCTGACGCTTTCCGTGTACACCTATCAGCAGGCGCAGAAATCCATGAAATTCGGTTATGGAAGCGCGGTGGCTATTATCGGGGCGATATTTATGTCAGTGGTGATCTTTGTTTATCTGCGGTTGACAAGAGAGCAGGGAGGTATGATAAGTAAATGAGAGAGAAAAAAAGTATATGGACATTTTACATCCCTCTGGTGTTTTTTATGGTGATAGTTCTTTTCCCGTTCGCCTGGATTTTTCTGACATCACTGAAAGAAGAAAAGGAAATGTTCTCTTCAGAATTTCATTTTCTTCCGCTGGCGCCGACACTGGACAGTTACAGGGAGCTTTTTGAAAAAACAGAATTTCTTCACAATATGTGGAACAGCCTTGTAGTATCTTTCTCCACGGTACTGATAGCGGGAATTGTTTCTTTTCTTGCGGGTTACGCGCTGTCCAGATACCGGTTCAGAATGAGAAACGGCCTGATGTATTTCTTCCTTCTGCTTTATCTGGTACCCAGCACCCTCCTTCTGATCCCGCTTTATACAATCTTCAACACCATGGGGATCCTGCACACACAACTCTGCCTGATCATTGCATACAGTACATATTCCATACCTTATGCGGTATGGCTGACGACAGGTTTTATCAATCAGGTGCCCTTTGAGCTGGAAGAAGCCGCGGCTCTTGACGGATGTAATCTGTTTCAGAGAATGACCATGATCGTTCTGCCGCTTCTGAGACCGGCCATGGTGGCGTCCCTGAGTTTTATTTTTATCACGTCATGGAATGAGTATACTTATGCGAATATGTTTACCAATAAGGAATCCCGGACGGTGACCGTGGCGCTGTCCAACTTTATGTCACAGTATAACATCCGCTGGGATCTGATCACTGCCGGAGGGATTATCGTAGTAATTCCTGTTGTCATAATGTTTGTGATCGTACAGAAGGATCTGATCGCAGGTCTGACGGCAGGCGGAGTGAAAGGATAGGTGAAAGAAAATGAAAAATATGGAGCAGATATGCTATGTCGTACATGAACCGGACAATGTCGCAACAGCAATGGCGGATATAGAGGCCGGAAAAGTGGAGCTCACAGGAGAAACCGGAAACGCGGGAAGCGGGCTTACAGCGCTTCAGCCCGTTCCCTTTGGACACAAGATCGCTCTCCGGGATCTGGACGAGGGGGAGCCGGTGGTCAAATATGGTGTTTCTATCGGAATTACCACGAAAAAAATAAAAAAAGGCATGCATGTTCATCTTCACAATATGAAAAGCGCCTATGATTTCCGGTCGGCCCAGCTGGATCCGGTAACGGTGCACGCAAAGGATATTGAATATAAAGTGTACTAGGGGGGATTGATTTGAAAGAAGAAATTTTATGCCAGGGTTATCAGAGAAAAGACGGAACCAAAGGTATCCGCAATAAGATTCTGGTGGTATTCACCGTAGAGTGCAGCAAACATGTATGCCGGAGGATCGCGGAGCATTTTCAGAATCTGGGAGAAGATGTGGAAACAATAGGATCCCACTCCTGTCTGCATAATCAGGTAAATATACGGAGACTTCTGAAATACTGTACTCATCCCAATGTGGGCGGCGTTCTTGCGGTTGGACACGGATGCGAATACACCTATCCATCCATGCTGGCGAAAGTTACGGAAAATTCGGGACGTGAGGCGGCGTGGTTTTATCAGCAGGAAGAGGGCGGAACGGAAAAAAGCATTATAAAAGGAATTTCCATCGTACAGAATATGCTGGAGAAACTTAAGGCGGTTCCAAGAGTTCCGATGTATTTCAGCGATCTTGTAATAGGCGGCGAATGCGGAGGGTCGGATTTTACTTCAGGACTGGCGGGAAACGCTCTTGTGGGAAGTGTATTTGATTACGTGGTGGATCATGGAGGATCTGCGGTATTCGAAGAACTGAGCGAAGGCATCGGTCTGAAAGATTATCTTATGAACCGTGGGATCGACGACAGGGTAAAAGAAGATATTGCGAATGCCTATGATAAGACAGTGGATTTCTGTTCCGCATACGGACAGTTCTCCATTGCCCCCGGAAATATGGACGGGGGACTGACGACGATTGAGGAAAAAAGCATGGGAGCCATGGTGAAAAGCGGGCGGAGACCAATCCAGAGCGTGCTTAAAATTGCGCAGACGCCGGGACGGAAAGGCCTTCATCTGCTGGATGTGATACCTGATGAAAAACTGGAACCTGCACATTTTATAGCTGCGGATCCTTCCGATATGCTGGACCTCATAGCAGTCGGATGTCATCTCGTTTTTCTTGTAACCGGAAGAGGCCATGTGGTGGGAACTCCGGTGAGTCCCGTTATTAAAGTGACAGGAAATCCCAGAACGTATGAGAAAATGTCGGATGATATTGATTTCTGCGCCGCAGGTCTTCTGGACGGTTCGGAGAAAATGGCCGACATGACACAGCGAATGGTTACTCTGATGACGGACGTATGCCGTGGAAAAGCAAGTAACGCGGAAAAAATGGGGCACAGGGAAGGGATTCTTTATTTTAATTTCCAGGATCCTGTAAACGTACCAAAATGCTGGAATTTTCGGTGAGAGGAAAGACAATGGATCATAACAGAAAAAAATTAACAGGAATAATACCGCCGCTGGTAACTCCGCTGGATGCATCCGGAAAAATAGACGAGAAAGCTCTGAAAAGGCTGATCGAATACTGTATACAGGGCGGAGTGTCCGGAATATTCATGCTCGGGTCCTGCGGAGAGGGTGCTTCCCTTACCGGCGCACAGAAAAGAACTGCGGTGAAATGCGCGCTGGAAGCGGCGGAAGGGAAAGTTCCGGTCCTGGCAGGCGTTCTGGAAACATCGACAGAAAAAGTCCTTGAAGAGATCAGATGTTACGAACAGCTGGGCGCGGAATATTTTGTCTCGGCTGTACCGTATTATCTCAGCCCCGGCGGGCAGGAAGGGATTCTGGAACATTACCGTTTCCTGGCAGAGCATACAAAAGGCAGTCTGATTGCATATAACATTCCGCCCTATGTTCATTATGATATCCTTCCGGAGACCATGAAGAAAATTCTCGAGATCCCGGGAGTAATCGCGGTGAAAGACAGTACAGGAGACTGGAGCCTGTGCCAGAAAGCGCTGTTTTTAAATGAATCAGGAGGAATACTCAGCGGGAACGAGGATTTTTGCGGAGCAGCCATGCTTTTTGGCGCGGAGGGCTGCGTTCCCTGTCTGGCAAATGCGTATCCGGAATTTTATTCCCGTTTTTACCGGTATGCAATGGAAAAGAATATAGATAAGATTCTTGAATGCCAGAAGGCAGTGGTAAAGATGAAAAAAACTCTGGAGTTTGCGGGAAACTGGATTGCGGCGGTGAAATATCTGTGCGCCAGGAAAGGCCTGATCAGTCTGTACACAACCAGAGGGATTCCTGAGCCCGACCAGTCGGAGATCAGGAAAATGGAAGAATATCTCCGGGAAAATGAAAAATATTTTATAAATGAATAGTGTCAGTGTGCAAAAACCGCCCCGTGAACGGGCGGTTTTTGATGTGGAATAAAAACATGAATTATTATGTAAATTTAATAAATAATAATTATTGTAAAACGTTTTAGGGAAATTGTTTTATAATAAAAAAATGAAATTTGTGCAGTATACACAAGATTTAAATGGAAAAACGTTTAAATATGCACAAAAATAAATTTTTTGTGAACATTATATTGACAAAACGTTTTTCTGGAAGTATGATATAAACACAATAAACAAGAGACGGGACAAAAAAAGGATTCACAAAGTAATATTGCACAAAAACACAGACGAAAAAATTTGTGAATTTATTTTTTTCCTTGGAAGAAAAACGTTTTACCAAATACACAAAAAGGGAGGTAGGTAAAATGACAGATCAGAAGAGACTGGCGGAGCAGGCTCTGGAACAGGGCGGCGGCATTTTAAGACTTACACCTACATGGGTTCCGAGATCCTTCTGCAGACCAGGTAAACGTATCAAGCTGCATCCGGATGATTATTTCATTCTCGGACAGAGGGGCGGAATCGATGAGAGATGGTTCTCTTCCACGACATGGGCGGAAAACGGTCCGGGAACCCCGGAGGACGAAGGCCTCAGCTATGTTGCGGTTGATGAAGAGGGAAAAGAGAAGATCCTTCTTCGCGACGTGGTGGATCTCATGGGAGCTGAAGTGGTCGGAGAAGCTCTCTGGAACAAGTATCATCGCTGGCCGATGTTTTCGAAGTTTTTTGACAATGCGGGCCCTCTTCCTCATCACATTCATCACAGACAGCAGCATGCGGAGAGGATCGGAGCGTCGGGAAAACCGGAAATGTATTTCTTCCCGTCGCAGATGAATAACCACGGAGGAGAGTTCCCCTTTACTTTCTTCGGATTTAATCCGGAGACGACGAAGGAACAGGTTCTGGAGGCGCTGAAGAATTTCACAAAAGGCGACAATAATATTCTGGCTCTGGCAATGGCGTACAAACTTGAACTTGACACAGGCTGGGATGTGCCCCCGGGAGTTATGCATGCTCCGGGAAGCCTCTGTACATATGAACCGCAGTTTGCATCCGACGTATACGCAATGTACCAGTCAGTCCTGATGAACGGACAGATCGTAGGCGAAGATCTTCTCTGGAAGAACACCCCGGAAGAAGAGATCGGAAATTATGAGTATCTGCTTGACGTGATCGACTGGGAGCGCAATGTGGATCCGGAATTCCACAAGAACCGTTTCATGAAGCCAGTTCCGGTAAGGCCGGTGGAGGAAATGAGATCCGAAGGATACATTGAGGAGTGGATCTGCTACAAATGCGGGACTGTCTGTGCAAAACGCCTGACCGTTCTTCCGGGACATACAGTGACCATTAAGGACAGCGCTCCGTACGGCCTGATCTGTCTGGAAGGACATGGAACCTTCGGCAAATGGCAGATCGAATCTCCGGCGCTGATCCGCTACGGCGAACTTACGCATGACGAATATTTCGTGACAGAAAAAGCGGCAAAAGAAGGCGTGGTTATCACGAACCCGTCTCTGACAGACCCGATCGTAATTCTGAAGCATTTTTCAGAGAATCCGGATCTGGTAATCAAATAAAACTTTAAAAGGAGGAGAGAAATCTTGGCAGGCAAATACATACTGGAAGCCAAAGGGATCGATAAATCTTTCTCCGGAGTAACTGTTCTTAAAGGAGCGGAACTGTGCATTGAGCCGGGCGAACTTCACGCGCTGATGGGCGAGAACGGCGCGGGTAAATCCACTCTGATGAAGATCATCATGGGAATCTACACAAAAGATGCAGGTCAGGTTATTCTGGACGGAAAAGAAGTGGATTTTAAATCCGCCAGAGAAGCTCTGGACGCAGGAATTTCCATGATCCATCAGGAGCTGAGCCCTATTCCGGAAATGACCGTTGCGGAAAATGTATTTCTCGGCAGAGAGCAGAAGAAGATCAAAGGTCTTCCTTTTGTGGACAAGAAAGAGCTGAACAAAAAGACGCAGGAACTCCTGGTGGAATATGATCTCAGCGAATTTATCAAACCGAATATGAAGATGAAGGATCTGAATATCGCGCAGATCCAGATGATGGAGATCATCAAGGCTGTTTCCTATAATTCAAAGGTTATCATCATGGATGAGCCCACATCATCTCTTTCAGAAAAAGAGACGGAAACTTTGTTCCGCATTATTGACAACCTGAAACAGAAGAAAGTCGGAATCATCTACATCTCCCATCGTATGGAGGAAGTGTTCGAGCTGGCCGACAGGGTTTCCGTTCTTCGTGACGGACAGTTTATCGGCTGTGTGAAGGTTGCCGACGCATCCAGAGAGCAGCTGATCAACATGATGGTAGGTCGTGAACTGGAGGGAGGTTATCCGCGTAACACTGCCGAAAAAGGCAAGGTTGTCCTGGAAATCAAAAATTTCAGCCGCGAAGGAGTCTTTAAGGACGTAAATCTCAAGGTTCATGCGGGAGAAATCCTCGGCATGGCCGGTCTGGTAGGCGCCGGACGAAGCGAGGTTATGAGAGCTCTGGTAGGATATGACAAACTGGATTCCGGCGAGATCATCCTGGAAGGCCAGAAGATCGAGATCAGACATCCGAAGGACGCCATCAAACATCATATTATCATGGCCTCCGAGGACAGAAAGCAGCTGGGTCTGGTGCTCTGCAGAAGTATCAAAGAAAATGTTTCTCTTCAGAATTTTGACAAGATGTCTTCCGGTAGCTTTATCAATAAGATAAAGGAAAGACAGCTTGCGAAACAGTACACGGAAGAGATGGCCACAAAAATGAACGGTATCGGCGATCTGGTATCCAGTCTTTCCGGCGGTAACCAGCAGAAGGTGGTACTTGCGAAATGCCTTATGTCTGATCCGAAGGTGCTGATTATGGACGAGCCGACAAGAGGTATCGACGTAGGAGCAAAAGCTGCGATCTACAATATTATGATCGAGCTTGCAAAACAGGGGATCGCAATTATTATGATCTCTTCGGAAATGCCGGAGCTGATCGGAATGAGCGACAGAGTGGTCGTTATGGCCGGCGGCGAAGTGAGAGGCGAGCTGGTGGGAGAGGAAGCGAAATCCCAGCAGGTAATCATGAATCTAGCGTTTGGAGGAGAATGAAATGACACAGAAAAAAGATATGGGCAAGATCCTGAGGCAGTTTGGCCTTGTGTTTGTGGCCCTCATTATCATTATATTTATGAGTATCACGTCAGACGTATTCCTGACAAGCCAGAATATCATCAATATTCTGAGGCAGATCTCCATTAACGGTATCCTGGCAGTAGGTATGACGTTTGTAATCCTGACAGGAGGCATCGA
>DSTMC04003__coassemble_1973_pt1 | contig 12510 bp, 9 predicted proteins | sample DSTMC04003__metabat2_low_PE_012 | metagenome-assembled genome bin DSTMC04003 | reverse complement strand
TATTAAGAAAGTATTAAGAAATGTAAACAGACTGAAAAAAAGCCGGCTAAATCCGGATCAAATCCGCTGTACAAGGCCGGGGTTTTTTGATAGAATAGCGGATGATGAGGAAGGAGAAAACCATGTCAAAAAAGAGAATAAACAGAAAGTTTCTGCTGAAATATACCCTGCTGTTTCTGCTGCTGAGCCTGGCGGTGTATCTGCCTTTTGTGCTTTCCGGGAAAAGCCTGATCTGGATCACAGACGGAAAGGCGCAGTACTATCCCTATCTGTATTACATGGGAGACGCGGTCCGGGATTTTATCCAGGGTCTTTTCCATGGAGACTGGATTCCCAGGCTGTATGATTTCTCCATAGGAATGGGGGACGACGTGAACGCGGTGATCCGCTTTCATCCCCTGGATTTTCTCAGCACGCTGGTTCCGGGACGGTATGCGGAATATCTGTATCAGTTTCTGGTTCTGTTCAGAATTTATCTGGGCGGACTGGCTTTTAGCGCCTTCTGTTTTTACTGGGACAAGAAGGAGGCGGCCATTCTGGTGGGCAGCATGATCTATATGAGCGGCGGGTATGTGCTGAATTTGTGCACAGAGCATCCCACCTTTGGCTCCGCCCTGATCATTCTGCCCCTGCTTTTGCTGTCCGCGGAGCAGGTGATGCGCAGACAGAGCGTGCTGCTGTTTTCGGCGGTGACAGCGCTGGGATTTTTGAGCAACTATTATTTTATGTATATCTGCACGGTGGGCCTGGCGTTTTATATTCTGCTGCGCTTTTTCGACCTGTACCGGGAAAAGCGGATAAGAGCCTTTTTCCTTCTGGCGCTCAGAATGGGAGGCGCCTACCTGCTGGGAGTGGGGATGACGGCAGTGGTGCTGCTTCCCACGGTGCTCCGCCTGGGCTCTTCCGCCCGCCTGGGCAATGAGGAGGTGGAAAACCTTCTGACATATAATTTACAGCGGTATTATACCTGGTTCCTGGACTTTATCACTCCTAACCGTCAGACTGGAAGCAATACACGTCTGAATTATACGGTGCTGGCCCTGCCGGCCCTGGCGCTTTTGTTTGTGAGAAAGTGGAGGCAGCATCTTTCTCTGAAGCTGGCTTTTCTGATTGAACTGGTTTTCCTGCTGGTTCCTGCCGGCGGCTATGTGATGTCCGGCTTCAGCACGGTGAACAACCGCTGGGTGTTTATCATGGCCTTTACAGTGAGCCTGATTTTTGTGGCGGTGGCGGAGGATTTCCCCCACCCCGGCAGAGGACAGAAGGCGGGGATGCTTCTGCTGCTTCTGGTATTCGCGGGGCTGAGCCTGTACTGCCATTTCCAGGTGAAGGAGAACGTTTACAGCCTGACGGCGCTGGCAGAGCTGGCCGTCTGCACGGCGCTGCTTCTTGTTCTTCCCCGCTTTTCCCTGAAGGAGAGAAGCTGGATGCTTCTTCTGGGAATCCTCACCCTGGCGTCCGCCGGCATCAGCGGCTACATGACGTTTGACGAGAAGCAGGGAAATGAGGTGGCTGTCTATGAGGAGCAGGGAACCGGCCTTACCGCCTACCAGTATTCCCCCAACGCCTCTTTTCTGAGGATTGCAGATGATTCGTTTTACCGGACAGACACGAACCGGGTGTACGCAGGATCGGAAAATTCCTCTGTGATCCTGGGGTATAACGGCATCTCCATGTACAACAGTATTATTAATAAAGATATCATTCAGTATCTGCTGGATCAGGACAGCATCGGCGTCAACGCCATACACCGAATCTTCTCCATGGACGGCAGAGCGATTTCAGAAAACCTGGCCAATGTGAAATACTACATGACGTCTCCGGGAGCGGAGCAGAATGTTCCCTACGGCTATACCCTGCGGGAAGATCTCTCTGACGGGAGCGCGCTGCTGTTTGAAAATCAGTATCCGCTGTCCTTTGGCTATACGTATGACACCTGGATAGACCGGGAGGAGTATCTGAAGCTGACGCCCCTGGAGCGGCAGCAGGTGATGCTGGAGGCAGTAGTGCTGGAGGAACCGGCAGGGGAAGAACTGACAGAGACCGACGCTTCCCGGGCGAAGAATGAGAGAATACAGAAGACGGAGGTGGAACTGCCGGAGACAGGAACTTCCGTAAAGGCAAATAAAAACGGATACAAGGTGAAGGAATCAGGCGGCACGGTTACGTTCGCGGCTGAAAAGAGAGCGGGCTGCGAGCGGTACATTCTTCTGAAAGGACTGGAGAGAAATAAAGACCATACTTTCATGAATGTGTCCACGCCGGAACTGACAAAGCAGATTACCGTCCGCCAGAATAACGCCACCTATTCCCTGAACCGGTCAGACTATATGATCTGCCTGGGATACGATGAGGAGAACGGCCAGGATGAGATTACCCTCACCTTTATCGGAACCGGAAATTACCGGCTGGAGGGAGCGGAGATCTGGTACGTTCCCATGGAAGGGTACGAGGAGAATGTGGCGGCCAGGAACCGGGAGTCTCTCCAGAATGTGGCGGTGGGAAAAAACAGGGTTTCCGGAACAGTCTCCCTGTCCACAGACAAGTTTATGGTATTTTCCGTTCCCTGGAGCGAAGGCTGGAGCGTTTACGTAGACGGCCGGGAGAGAGAGCTGCAGAAAGCCAACGTGATGTATATGGGGCTTGAACTGGAGGCGGGAGACCACGAAATTGAGCTTCGCTACTGTACGCCGGGCATCCGGGCAGGAGCCGCGGTTACGGCCGTGAGCCTGGCGGTATTCGGAACGCTTCTGGTGATCTGGATCCGGAAAAAAAGAAGAAACTGTACAACCCGATGATTATTATGTATAATGATTAGAGCATCAGAAGATGCCGAAGGGACCGCTTCGCGCCTGGCGCCCCGCGGTCCGGAAAAACAAAGAAAAGATCGAGGGAATATGAAACAGACAGAGAGCGAGCAGAGGCTTCATTCCGTTATCATTCCCTGCTACAAATCAGACCAGACCATCCGGAAGGTGGTGGAGCTGACCATGGCGGAGTTTGAACGGATGGGGCGCAACAGATATGAGTTTGTCCTGGTGGATGACAACTCTCCCGACGGGGGAAAAACGGTGCGGGTTCTGCGGGAGCTGGTGCGGGACTATCCCTGCGTAAGAGTGGTGGAGCTGGCGAAAAATTCCGGGCAGCACAATGCGGTGATGGCGGGACTTAATTACGCTGCCGGGGATATTATCATCGCCATGGATGATGATATGCAGACTCATCCCTCCCAGCTTCCCAAAATCCTGGGAGAGCTGGATCAGGGATATGATATTGTATACGGGTATTACCCCCAGAAAAAACACAGCCGGTTCCGGAATTTCGGCAGCTACATCAATTATCTGACGGTGCGGATCCTGCTGAAAAAGCCCAAGGACCTGAAAACCTCCAGCTTCTGGGCCATCCGGCGGTTTGTCCGGGATTACGCGGTGGAATACCGCAGCGCCTACACCCATCTGCAGGGGGTGTTTCTGCGGATTACCAGAAATATCGGCTCCGTACCCATTCAGCACTTTGAGAGGGAAGTGGGCACCTCCAACTACACCATGAAGAAGCTTCTGCAGCTGTGGTCCAATATTATAGGCTTCTCCATTGTGCCGCTGCGGATGGCGACCATTCTGGGCTATATTTTTTCTCTGATCGGACTTTTGGGAGCGGTGGCGGTTATCGTCCGGAAGGTGGTGCGGCCTGTCACCTATATAGGCTGGCCCTCCATGATGGTGTGCATCTGCTTCTTCTCCGGACTGATTCTGCTGTTTATGGGACTGATCGGAGAATATGTGGGAAGAATTTTCCTGGGGATCAGCAACAATCCCCAGTTTGTGGTGCGTCAGATTGACGAGCACGGAAGGCCGCCCTTCCTGATTAACCAGGAGGGAAAGCGGTTTGAGCAGGCGGAAGAGACAGAGGAAGACGCCGGCGGGGAAAGGCCCGGTTCTGTCCGGGAGCAGGAAGAGAAAGAGAGGAACTGAGGATGAAAAAGCTTATGATTATGGGAGCCGGGATCTACCAGGTGCCCCTGATCAGGAAGGCGAGGGAGATGGGAATCTATACCATTGCGGTGAGCATTCCCGGAAACTACCCCGGCTTTGCCGTGGCAGATGAAGTGTGTCACATTAATACGGTGGATTACGAGGCGGTTCTGAAAGTGGCCAGAGAAAAACAGATAGACGGCATTGTAACCGCGGGAACAGATGTGGCTGTGATCACCATCGGAAAAGTGTGCGATGAACTGGGCTTAAAAGGCCTCAGCTTTGAGGCGGCCAGGATCGCGTCGGATAAAATGCTGATGAAGGAGCGCTATGAGGCAGGCGGGGTGCGGTCCGCCCGCTTCCGCCGGGTGGGACTGGAGGAGGACCCCAGACAGGCTGTCCGGGAACTGGCCTATCCTCTCATTTTTAAAGCGGTGGATTCCTCCGGAAGCAGAGGCATTACCCGGGTGAATGATCCCTCCGGCATTCCGGGGGCTGTGGAGGCGGTGAAAGCCACCACCAGGAAAGACTACTATATTGTGGAAGAATTCCTGGAAGGCGAGGAATTCGGCGCCCAGGCCTTTGTCTATGACGGGAAGCTGCAGTTTGTCCTTCCCCACGGGGACTATGTGTTTATGGGAGATACAGGGGTGCCGGTGGGGCACTTCGCGCCCTACGAGCTGTCCCCCCAGGCGGCGGCGGATGTGTACGACCAGACGGAGCGGGCCATCCGGGCCATGAAGCTGGACAACTGCGCCATCAACGCGGATTTTATCATGAAAGACGGAAAGACTTACGTGCTGGAGATCGGCGGCCGTTCCGGCGCCACCTGCCTGGCGGAACTGGTTTCCATTTATTACGGCTATGATTACTATGAAAAAATCATTCAGGCGGCCCTGGGCGAGTCGCCCCGGTTTCCTCAGGACCAGGCTGTGCCGAATGCCAGCCGGCTGCTGATGAGCGACCGGGACGGAGTGATCCGCTCCATAGCCAACCATAACGGCCCGGACGAGAATATCTATGAGATTATGTTTGACTATACGGTGGGAGATCCGGTGAAGAAGTTCCATGTGGGCCCCAACCGGATCGGCCATGTGATCACCAGGGGAACGACCCTGCAGGAGGCGACAGACGCCCTGCAGAGGGCCATGGACCGGATTGAGATTATTGTGGAGTAAAGAAAGGAGACTTGCATGTTCGAAAAACTGCAGAAAAAGATGGGAAATGTATTTCTTCTGCTGGATCTGACGAAAATGACGAAAAAGATTCCCAGAAACTTTTCCAGGGTAATGGACACCCAGTCAAGAAGACTTCAGAAGCTGATGAAAAAGGCGTATAAAATCCCCTTTTACCGGGAGCGATTTGACGCGGCCGGCGTAAAGCCGGAGGATATTAAGACTGCCGACGATCTGGTCAAGCTGCCGGTACTTACCAAGGACGAGCTGCGGGAGTGGATGGCAAAGGAAATCCAGAACCCCAAGTATAAGAACTGGATTGTGGATACAACCAGCGGTTCCACGGGAAAACCTCTGTCCATTCTCTTTTCGCCCAGGGAGAAAACCTATATGCGGGCCAACTGGTTCAGAGTGATGATGGTGGCAGGCTATAATCCCTTTTTCGGGAAAACCATGAGCCGCATCAATGCCCACGATGAAAATGCGGGAGGACCGGATACCTTTCTGCAGCGCTTCGGTATCCTGAGACGGAAATACGTGGATCAGTACGCGCCGGAAGAAGAGGTGATTGACGCCATCAACGCCTACAAACCGGACTGGCTGTACATGAATAAGACCGAGCTGATGCGCCTGGTGCTTTACAGCAACAAAACGGGCAAGAAAATTTTCCACCCCCGGTTCTATGATCCCATCAGCGAAAAGGTGGATGAAAATAACCGGAAGCTCTTTATCAAGACGCTGGGAGAGGGGATTATCGATTCCTACGGCAGCGCCGAGACAGGCGCATGCATGGTGCGGCTGCCGGGAAAGAATTACTATGTGGTGCACAATGACTCCTTTGTGGTAAACGTGCTGGATGACAACAATCAGCTGGCCCAGGAGGGAAAACTGGTAATCACGCCCCTCTACAAGACGGACCTGCCGTTAATCAACTATTCCATCGGAGACAAAGCTACCTGCCGCATGAAGCAGGGCGTGCGCTTTATTACCAGCGTACAGGGACGGATGAATGATTATTTCTACTACAGGGACGGCAGCGTGACCAGCTTTTTTGAGGTGACGCCGGTGATTGCTCACTGCGCGGACATTCTGCAGATCCGGTTTATCGAGGAAACCTACGATCTGATTCATGTGCAGATTGTGCGGGACGACCAGGCGAAGATGAGCCGGGAGGAGATTGAAAAATATCTGACCTCCAACCTGAACAAAATTTTCAAAAAGCCCTTTGACTTCGAGTTTGAGTGGATGGATTCCATTCCGCCGGATAAGAACGGGAAACTGCGCATGATTGTCTGCAATGTGGAACACGACTGAAACCATTTGTAAAAACTCTGTAAAAGAGAAGAAAAGACAGGGAGAGGATGCGGCAAAAGCGTCCTCTTTTTGTATGTGCGCTTCTTTTCTTAAAAGAAAATTTAGAATTTCAGGGTTTAAAATACCTGGCAATATGTGTTAGAATGTGCAGTGAATCTGAAAAAGATGGAAATACTCAAAGTAAAGATACGAAATGAGGAAAACAACGTGAATCTGAAAAAGTATTTGCCAAATAAAAAAAAGGAAGAGGCGGCTTTGGGGGAAATGCCTGCGGCGGAAGCGTCCCCGGGAGAAACCCGGCAGACGGCTCTCACCGTGGGGGAGACACCGGTGTTCAGAACGGCGCCCCTGTCAAGGTGCAAACCCAGCCTCAGCAAGGGGCTTACCGCGGAACAGATACAGAACCGGATTGAAAACGGGGCTGTAAACACGCCGGTGGACGCGGAGAGCCTGACCTTCAAGGATATTGTGCGGGAAAATGTGTGCACCTATTTCAACCTGATTTTCCTGATTATTGCCATCCTGCTGTGCGTGGTGGGATCCTTCCGGGATTTGACCTTCCTTCCTATTATTTTAGCCAACATTTTTATCGGTATTTTCCAGGAGTGGAGATCGAAAAAGACGCTGGATAAGCTGACCATCTTAAGCGCTCCGAAGATCCGGACGCTTCGGGAGGGAAAAGAGCAGGTGATACCGGCGGAGGAACTGGTGCTGGACGACCTGGTAATTTTTGAAGCCGGCAACCAGATACCGGCGGATGCGGTGGTGGAGGAAGGAGAAGTCTCCGTGAACGAAGCCCTGATCACCGGTGAGGCGGATGAAATATCCAAAAAACCGGGGGACAACCTGCTTTCGGGGAGCTTTATTGTCTCCGGACAGTGCAAGGCCAGACTGGATAAGGTGGGGGCAGACTCCTACGTTTCCAAGCTGACGCTGGAGGCAAAGGCCCAGCAGCGGGGAGAGCAGTCTGAGATGATCCGCTCTCTGGACCGCCTGGTAAAGATCGTGGGTATCCTGATTATTCCCATCGGCATCCTGCTGTTTTCCCAGCAGTTTTTCATCAACGGCGAAAGCTTCCGGGGCAGCGTGACGGGAACCGTAGCGGCCGTGATCGGCATGATCCCGGAGGGCCTGTACCTGCTGGCCAGCGTGGCCATGGCGGTGAGCGTGATGCGGCTTGCCATGAACAAAGTGCTGGTGCACAATATGAAATCTATTGAGACGCTGGCCCGGGTGGATGTGCTGTGCGTAGACAAGACCGGCACCATTACGGAAAACACCATGACGGTGAAGCGGGCCGTTCCCCTGCGCCCTGCGGCTGCTGCCGCGGAACCTGACAAAGCCGCTGAAGGGGCAGCTGAAAGCGCGGAGGGCGCACATAAAGAGACGGCCAGGGAGAAAACGGATACCATTCCGGCCCAGGCTGTTTCCGCGCCGGAGACAGATTCCCTGAACGGAGAGAGCGCCGGGGAAGAATTCACCCCGGAGGAGCTGGCGGCGCTGGAACTGCAGCTGGGTGATTTTGTGGCAGGCATGAGCAGCGACAATATTACCATGAAGGCCATGAAGGATTACTTTAAGAAGCAGACCGGGAAGCGGCCGGATCAGGTATTCCCCTTCTCCTCCGCTTTCAAGTACAGCGGGGCTGTGTTCGGGGAAAAGTCCTTCGTGCTGGGAGCACCGGAGTTTCTGCTCCGCTCCCAGTATGAGAGCTACCGGCAGGCCATCGAGCGCTACAGCACCCAGGGATACCGGGAGCTGGTATTCGGGGAATATCAGGGAACCCTGGACGGAAAAGAGCTGACGGCCCAGGTGCTGCCCAAAGGCATGGTGCTTTTGGCCAATCCCATCCGGGAGCAGGCGCCGGAAACCTTCCGGTATTTTGCGGAGCAGGGAGTTGCCATCAAGGTGATTTCCGGGGATAATCCGGTAACCGTATCGGAGGTGGCAAAGGAGGCGGGAATTGAGAACGCCCATCTGTATGTGGACGCTTCTTCCCTCCATACCATCGACGAGGTCCTGGACGCGGTGGACCGGTATACGGTGTTCGGCCGGGTAACGCCGGAACAGAAGAGAATGTTTGTGGGAGCGCTCAAACAGAAGGGCCATACCGTAGCCATGACGGGAGACGGCGTGAACGACGTGCTGGCGCTCAAGGACGCGGACTGCAGCGTAGCCATGGCTTCCGGAAGCGACGCGGCGGCCCACGCGGCTCAGATTGTGCTGCTGGAATCCGATTTTGCCAAAATGCCCTCCGTGGTGGCGGAAGGCCGCCGGGTAGTGAACAATATCGAGAGAACGGCCAGTCTGTTCCTGGTGAAGAATATTTTCTCCCTGCTGATGTCCGTGTTCTCCATTGTGTTTATGATGAACTACCCTCTGGAACCCTCCCAGATTTCGCTGATCAGCATGTTTACCATCGGCGCGCCGGCGTTTATCATGTCCCTGGAGCAGAACCGGAACCGGATACAGGGACGTTTCCTGAGCAACGTATTTTTCCGGGCCCTGCCCGCGGGAATCACCGACTTTGTGGTGATCAGCGGACTGGTGGTTTTCTGCCGGGAGTTTAATGTGTCGGATTCGGATCTGTCCACCTCCTGCACCATTCTGCTGGCGATCGTGGGCGTGATGATCCTTTACCGGATTGCCTCTCCTATGACAAAATACCACTGGGTGATGTGGTTTGGCATGATTTTCGGCCTGCTGTTCTGCATGATCTTTATGAACCAGATTTTTGCCATCTCCTCACTGTCCAGAAAATGCGCCATGCTGCTGATTATCTTTGCGGTGATTACGGAGCCGGCGCTGCGCTACTCCAGCCTCCTGATACAGAAAATATGGGATCTGGCGGCCTGGATCGGAAAAAAGCTGGAAGAGAGAAAAAGGGCGCGCATCGTGTAGCATTTTAGAGACAGGTGTGCTATAATAAAAAAAATTGTTGCGAGGTACAGGGATGAAGAGAGTATTGTTAAAACTCAGCGGCGAGGCTCTGGCCGGAGAGAAGAAGACGGGATTTGACGAGCCTACGGTGGCAGGCGTGGCCAGACAGGTAAAGCAGCTGCTGGATTCCGGAATTCAGGTGGGAATCGTGATCGGCGGCGGCAATTTCTGGCGGGGACGTTCCAGTGAAAATATGGACCGGACCAAGGCGGACCAGATCGGGATGCTGGCTACGGTGATGAACTGTATTTATGTGTCTGAGATATTCCGCTCCGTGGGGATTGAAACGGAAGTGTTCACCCCCTTTGTCTGCGGGGCCTTTACGGAGCTGTTTTCCAAGGACAGAGCGGTGCGGGCTCTTAAGGAGGGGAAGGCCGTATTCTTTGCGGGCGGCACGGGACACCCCTATTTTTCCACGGATACCACCACTGTGCTGCGTGCCATTGAGATTGAGGCGGAAGTTATTTTGCTGGCGAAATCCATCGACGGTGTATATGACAGCGATCCCAAGGAGAATCCTTCCGCGAAAAAGTACGATACGGTTTCCATTCAGGAAGTGATTGACCGGAAGCTGGGCGTGGTGGATATGACGGCTTCCATCCTGTGCATGGAAAACAGGATGCCCATGCTGGTATTCGGGCTGAATGAACCGGACAGCATCATCAATTCTGTCAGCGGACAGTTTACCGGAACGAGAGTGACGGTGTAGGAAACAGGAAAACCAGGAGGAAAGTGACATGGATGAGAGAATCAAAATTTACGCGGAAAAGATGGACAAATCCTATCGGAACATGATGGAGGAATTCGGTACGATCCGGGCAGGCAGAGCTAATCCCAACGTGCTTAAGAAGATACAGGTGGACTATTACGGAACCCCCACCCCCCTGCAGCAGGTGGGAAATATCAGCGTTCCGGAGCCCCGTATCCTGCAGATACAGCCCTGGGAGGCCTCCATGGTGAAGGCCATTGAGAAGGCGATCCACATGTCCGATCTGGGGATTAATCCTACCAACGACGGCAAAGTGATCCGCCTGGTATTCCCGGAGCTTACGGAGGAACGGAGAAAAGAACTGGTAAAGGATATCAAGAAGAAGGGGGAGGCCGCCAAGGTGGCTGTCCGGAATATCCGCAGAGATGCCAACGAGTTCCTGAAGAAACTGGGAAAGACGGATGTTTCCGAGGATGAGATCAAGGATCTGGAAGATGTGATTCAGAAGGAAACGGACAAACATATCAAGGATATTGACAAAGCAGTGGACGAGAAATCAAAGGAAATCCTTACGGTATAAAAAACAGCTGAGGATGGGAAATTCTGTGAACCGGATAGAGGCGGCAGATTCCCATCCTCAATGTCAGTTATAAGGGAGAATGGAGGATAAGACATGACCATACCCCAGCATGTGGCGATTATTCTGGACGGAAACGGCCGATGGGCCAGGAGCAAGGGAATGCCCCGCAACTACGGACATGTGCGAGGCGCGAAAAATCTGGAGGTGATCTGCCGGGACGCCTACAATATGGGCATCAAGTATCTCACGGTATATCTGTTTTCCACAGAGAACTGGAAGCGGTCCCAGGATGAGGTGGGAGCGCTGATGAAGCTGTTTCGCAGCTACACGAAGACCTGCCAGAAAACGGCCAGGGACAATAACATGAAGGTAAGAGTCCTGGGGGATCCCAGCGCCCTGGATGAGGATCTGCAGGAGAGCCTGCGTCAGCTGGTGGAATCCTCGAAAAATAATACGGGACTGAATTTTCAGATTGCCATCAACTATGGCAGCCGGGATGAGATTATTCGGGCCATCCGGCATCTGGCACAGGACTATAAAGAAGGAAAGCTGGAGCTGACGGATATCACGGAGGAAACCTTTTCCGGGTATCTGGACACGGCGGGGATACCGGATCCGGACCTTCTGATCCGCACCAGCGGAGAGCAGCGCCTGTCCAATTATCTGATGTGGCAGCTGGCCTATACGGAATTTTATTTTACGGATGTGCCCTGGCCGGCTTTTACCAAAGAGGACCTGAAGCTTGCCATTGAGAAATATAACAGCAGAGACCGCCGGTACGGCGGAGTAAAGGAGGAATGACCGTGTTTGTGACACGACTGATCAGCGGCGTCATACTGGTGGCTGTGGCTCTGATCACCATTATAGCGGGAGGGCCTGTCCTGATGGTGACGCTGGCGGCAGTTTCCCTGATCGGCATGGGGGAACTGTACCGGGCTGTGGGAGTGGAGGAAACGGGGAAAATCAGCCTGCTTTCCCTGGCGGGATACGCGGGGGCGCTTCTCTTTGACCTCCTGTTATATTTCCAGCTGTCCGCATATACTATGGTAGGGCTGATGGGAGCGCTGATCCTTCTGATGGCCGTCTATGTATTTACCTATCCCCGCTACCGGGCGGAGCAGGTGATGGCCGCTTTTTTCGGCCTGATTTATGTGGCGGTGATGCTCTCCTATATTTATCAGACCAGAAACCTTCCGGACGGCGCCTTTCTGGTCTGGCTGATCTTTCTGTGCTCCTGGGGATGCGATACCTGCGCTTACTGCGTGGGAATGCTGATCGGGAAGCACAAAATGTCTCCCAGGCTGAGTCCCAAGAAGTCAGTGGAAGGAGCCGTGGGAGGCGTGGCGGGAGCGGCTCTGCTGGGAGCCCTCTACGCGGCCGCAGTGGGGAGATTTTTGGAGGCTCCCGGCAGCCAGATCCCGGTATATGCCCTGATCTGCGCTGTGGGAGCCCTGATTTCCATGGTGGGAGACCTGGCGGCTTCCGCCATTAAGAGAAACCATTCTATTAAGGACTATGGGAAACTGATACCGGGCCACGGCGGAATCCTGGACCGGTTTGACAGCGTGATTTTTACGGCGCCGGTGATTTATTTCCTGTCGGTGCTGGCAGGCAGCCTGTAAAAGGAGAACATATGAAAAAGATTGCGGTACTTGGCTCTACGGGTTCTATCGGAACCCAGACCCTGGATGTGGTCCGGGCCAACAAAGATATAGAGGTGAAGGCTCTGGCGGCAGGCCGGAACATCAAAAAACTGGAGGAGCAGATCCGGGAATTTCATCCTGACCTGGCAGCGGTCTGGGATGAGAAGGATGCCGGAGA
>DSTMC04003__coassemble_1818_pt1 | contig 13309 bp, 16 predicted proteins | sample DSTMC04003__metabat2_low_PE_012 | metagenome-assembled genome bin DSTMC04003 | reverse complement strand
GCCATACTAAAGGCAGAATTTAAAAATTATGATGTGCTGGAAGAAGAGGATATGATCACCCTGGTGCTGGATCATGAATATCTGGCCGGAGGACTGCGCTGCTATCCCTCCGGCCCGGACATAGACCGCATTCCGCTGACTCCGGGATTTTGCAACGTCACGTCCGCATCCGGAAGCAAAACCTCCTTCACCGTGGACAATATCGATCAGTATTTTATTCTCGAAGTGGACTATGCCGCCGGAACAATGGCGGTCAGAACCGCCACCCGGGAGGAAATATACGAAGAATCTCTGTCCCAAGAACAAATAACCAGGGAGGGCTAACCTGCCATGATGGAAAAACTAAAGGAACTTGCCATGAATCCTGCTCACGAGATCCTCTTTCGTGAAAAGACAGCGAAAACCACGGGCAAATATTTCTGGGCGGCGAATATCTTTGTTCTCCTTTTCCAGATCTACAATATTTTATATACTCTTTTTTATACCGATTTCCAGCTGAAATCCCAGGCAAGCAGAGTCTATATGGTTCTGTACGGGGCTATGCTGCTGATCTGTATCCTCACTGCCGTCTGCGGATGGATCCTGACAGCCGGCAGAAAAGGAAAAAGCGCAAAGTTTCTTCATCTTTACACAGCATTTGGCTGCCTGCTGCTGATCTGGTCCGCCTGCATCACCCTGTACGACCAGAGAGTTTCCAGCAATATCAGCGTTTATATGACCACCGCCGTCTATATAGCGAGTCTGATCTATATCCGGCCCCGGATCTCCGTTCCGGTTTTTATTTTCTGTGAGGCCATTCTCCTTGCGGGAATTCTGCAGCTGGATCTGGCACCTTCCAGGGACATTTACGGTTTCTGTGTAAACTCAGTCGGTCTCACCCTGGTGGCGCTCTTCATCAGCCTGTACCGCTGGGCTTCCCTGCGAAAGGACTTTCTAAACCACCTGGAGATGGAAGAGAAAAATGAAATGATCACCCGACAGAGCGAACGGCTGAATTATCTGGCAAATCACGATCCTCTCACCGGGTTATGGAACCGGAACTACCTGAGCGAATGGACGGACCGCTTTTTTTCCGAAAACAGCCGCCGCCAGATAGCCGTATTCGTCATAGATATTGACCACTTTAAGGAATATAATGACACCTTTGGCCACGTTGAGGGAGACGAATGTCTGAAAAAGGTGGCAGGCGCCCTTCAGGAATTAGAAGGGATTCACTTTCGTTACGGAGGCGAAGAGTTTCTCTGCCTGCTGGAAATCACAGATGAAACCCAGGCAAAACATCTGGCGGACAGGCTGTGCAGCCAGATTGAGCAGCAGAAAATCCCCTCCTCAAAACCGGGCCGGTATCTTACCGTCAGCGCAGGCTACGCTGTGGGAACCATGAAAAATGACCTGGAATTTCGCAGGCTGCTTCATGGAGCGGACGATGCCCTGTACTGGGCAAAGAACAACGGAAGAAACCAGACTGCCCGCTGTGCCCCTCGCTAAAACCAGACCGAATCGCGGCCCTGCCGGGCGGCAAAAGCCGCCGGACAGGGCCGCATTTTTCTAAGCGTTTTCTCCGATCCAGTTTCGAATAACTGCTCTGGCAGAGCGATCCATTTCTTTTTTAAAATCCGCCTGAAACTTTCTTCTGGCATAACCCGCAATATAGTTTTCCAGTTCTTCTTCCTTCATTCCGGTTTTTCTTTTAAAAACATCCTTCCATTCCTCGGCCGTCCGGTCCGGATATCGGTCTTGGAATACCATGTCGTTCAGGCAGAAGCGCCCCGGCTTCGCCCGGTTCTTCTGCTGCTCTGTGGGTCTGCCGAAGGTTACCAGCACAAGGGGCACCGCATAACGGGGCAGATGAAGCAGCTTCTGATTTTCTTCAAAATTTTCCAGCATATCCCCTATATAACAGGACCCTATTCCCAGAGCTTCCGCTGCCGTCACCGCATTCTGCGCCGCAATCATACAGTCCTCCATAGCCAGGAACAGATCTCCCTCCGCAAATGCAGGGGCTTCACTGTGATAACACTGAAACATTTCGTACCATTTCTGGCAGTCGGCAAGGAACACCAGCACCAGGGGCGCGGAAGCTATAAACTTCTGATGGTCGCACCGCTCTGCCAGTATATCTTTAATTTCCTGAGACTGTACATCAATAACCGAAAACAGGGACATATTTCCCGCCGTGGGCGCCTGTATAGCGGAAGTCAGAATCAGTTCTTTTTCTTCCTCTGTAATCGGTTCATCCGTATAGGCTCGGACAGATTTTCTCTCATATAATTCTTTTACAGTACGATTCATTGGCATCTATCCTCCCGAAAAATCTTTATCCGTCTGCTTCAGATTTTATATTCTTTATACAGAGCTTCCCGATACTCCGGATCGGAGGCAATCTTTATGATCTGGTCCGCCCGGTTGTCCCGGTTTAAAAGCAAAATCAGACGGCTGTACCGCTCCGAGGCCTGCGCCTGACCTTCCTCGCGGCCTTCCTCACGGCCGATACTGCGGCCTTCCTCGCGGCCCTGTTTAACCGCGTCATCCCATATCATCTGCCCAAGTTTTGTCATTGCCATCTCCTCCTTAATTTTCTTCAGTTCACTCTCATTTAAAAACTTTGCCGCCATAATATACAGTATCGCTTCCATCCTGCGGATCTCCTGATCCGAAAAGGCTGTTTCCGCCTTCCTTAAAATCCGAATACTTCCAACAATCCGGCTCTGCATCGTATGTTCCCCGTTCATCAAAGGAGTCAGAAGTACCGGAATAATCTCGTCTCTCTTCAGTTCATTCCCTGATTTTCCGGCCAACTGTTCCAAAATCCGGTCTGCATCCCAATCTTTGAGTCTGATTATGTTTACCCGGTATGTGTTGATCCCTTCTGTGATACTGTTCCGAAGCTTTTTAACCCTGGACGAACAAATTACATAGGTAATTACCGGCATTTCGTATGCTGCGGATGTAGTCGCTTCATATTCCCGAAATCTTCTCAGGTCTGCTGCCGTAATAGCATCGCTCTCAAACTCAAAGTGATACAGACTACCGTTTTCCATTTCATAAAGAAAGTCCTCATAGAGATGCCGTGTCTCCACCTTCACGGTTTCCGTAGGTACGCTTCGCACCGCTTTCTCTTTGATACCCAGCCACGGAAGCAGTTCCGACCCAAAATAAGAGGACGCCGCTTTCAGCGCCAGATCCTCACTATGGGCTGGTCCTCCGCTCTTTTGCGTATTCTTCTGTGTGTTTTCCTGCAAGCCAACTCCTTTCCGCATCACAGGAATCACCGCTATATTTTAATCATATCACAATCGACAGCAGTTTGCTCTTGTTTTTATCTATGAATTTCTTAGCTTTAATAAAAAAGGAACCTTGTCCGATATGGACAGAACTGTTGATAGAAAAATCTGAAAAGTCATGCAGTCAAGGTACATACAGCGGTCATTTCTGTGCCACCCTGCTGTCTTCATTTACAGAATATAATAAAAAAACAGATCCTGCAACCTTTTTTATACTGGTCTTTTCCCAGATCACTCCGGTCTTTTCTCAATGATCTCGTCCGAACGCACCGGCGCCTGGCCAATCCAGGAAAGGGCCTCATCCATATCAAAGGTCATTTTTCCGTCCTCATTCACAAACAGGGGAATCCCGATCCCTCCCCGCTCCCGCAGAGGCGCGAAGAGGGGCGCATGATCCCGGATCTTCAGGAATTCCTTCAGTTTCCCGGTATCCTCCGTAATCTCGATATATTCTGCTTCAAACCCCCGTCTTTTCTGAATCGCTTTATAATTTCTGCAGTCAATACAGATCTCCGCTCCGTATACTTTCATGTATCTGTCTCCTTCACTGTTTTTTCAAAAAATTTATTCCCCGTAAAACGTTGTCCATCTGCCGCTGTATGTTCTGCATGGCATAAAAGGATGGGGCTCTCCTGTCAATTCTCCATTCCGCAGTGCCCTGGCATCCAGAAGATTCTTCTCAATCCAGTCCGGCGCAATGGGGCAGGCATGATGGCAGGGAAGAATCGTTTCAATCCTGTCCCGGATTTTAAGCAGTCTTTCCAGGCTTTCAATATACAGATCCAGATTCCTGTGGGGCCCGAACATATAGATGGGACCTTCCTTCTGCACCGTATCTCCCGGCAGCAGCAGTTTTTTCTCCCAGTCAATCAGGGCCACGCTACCATAGGTATGCCCCGGTATTTCCATCACTTCCCATTTATACGCTCCGTATGGCAATACGTCTCCTTCCCGCAGCGGCTCGGTCTTCACCCTTCCATCCAGCAGCGGCCAGTCCTTCTCATGCAGGCAGCAGGAAGCAAAGTCCGCCAGGCCGCCCGCATGATCCGGATCCCCATGGGTCAGCACCACTTTAAGCGGCAGATCTGTAACCTGCCTTGCCGCCTCCAGCACATGGCTGTCCGCAAATCCCGTGTCGATCAGCAGCGCCTCTTTCTCCCCCGGAATCAGAAACTGCCTCACCCGCTCATCTTCCAGAATGTAAAATCCGTCCTTCCACCATTTAATCTGCAGCATTTTCCCTCTCCCTTATCCGGTTCATTCTCATTTTCTATTGCTTCCTTTTTTTCTGACTCTCTGCAGCCTTATCTCCAGTTCATACTTCGGCAAACGTACCTTCCCGCCATTTTTATCAATCAATCTCCGAATGCATTCTGCATATTCTTCATCTTCTATGTATTTTCCGTTGTGCAACTGGTCAAGAATTCCTATCGTTCCCATAACGTTCACGCCTTCTGCCGCCGCTGCTTTTCTAAGCGGACCATCTCCAGTCAACAATGTTAATCCTCTGATCTTAGCTATTGCAAGCGCAATGCAGTCATAAACAGAAGTTTTTGCATATTTTAATGCCAGCGCTTCAGCCAGATAAAATTCTTCCTCTGTAAGTTCCGTTTTCTGCAGCCCCATCCGCAGCAATTCATCACTAAGCCCGGGAGGACTGAGCAGTTCATCTTCAACTGCCTCATCATTCATCAAATATACATACGGCAGTTGGAATGGAAGATTTAATTTTTCTATTTCCACAAAGTCAAGCCATACATTGGTATCGCTGCTAATATACTCCATGGGCTATTCCTCTGCGGCAAAGCAGTGATCAGCCACAAACTTATAAGGCTGCTTTAGCAGCTCTGCACCTTTCTGAACCGTTATTTCATTCTCGCTGACTGCTCTAAATACAAGCTGCTCAAATAAAAATGGTACTTCCGGATCGCTTCGAACAGGTTCGTTCTTTTTCCACCCTGCTTTTCCCGCTTTTATATAAAAATCTTTTTCAATAGTGCCCGTAATAATACCACAAAGCGCGGCCCTCTTTACGAGCAGATACAAGGAAATACCATACTCCCTGCAGATCAATTCCATATCTTTGCTAATTCTGGTTCTTCTTAAACCAAGCTCTCTTTTGGCATCTGCTTCTGGAAAAAGAAAAGCTCCACTTATAGCAGTTGCCATTTTTTCAATTTCCTTTTCTTTCATTTCATCCGGCCAGATAAAAATAAAATGCGCCACTTCATGCGCAATCGTAGAACGAATTCTTTCCGGGCTCATATGCTTGTTAAAAATAATATAGGGTCTTCCATTAACTCGCCCATTCATACCAGAGAAAGCATCATTTTCTATATCACAGGCATACACCAGAATTCCTCTGTTCTCCAAGAGCTGAATCAGGTTTCCAACAGGACCAGTTGCAGAAACTCCAAGATAGTCTCGCATTTTTTCTGCATCTTCTTCCGGATTTCCTGCAAGCATAATCTTATGAACTTCCGGTGCATCCGGCATCACTTCACCGCCCAGAATATCAACTGCAGAATAAAATCTTCCCATGTATTCTTCTACATCTTCACGAATATAGTCCTGCTGGCCAGCAGTAAGTTTACTGCCTTTTCGGAATTCACCATGTGCAAAAACAAGGTTTTGGTTACGATTGCTCAAAAAATCAGCAGTCTTCACGCCAAGCGCTTTTGCCAAAGCTTTAATCGTTTTCATATCAGGTCTTCTTTCGCCGCTCTCATAATAAGTGACTGCCATCGGAGTCACCCCAATCCGTGAGGCGAGCTCCTTTTTTGACATATTTTTCTTTAAACGGTAATACTTTAAATTTTTATTGAGCATATCATCGCCTCCTCTTCTGTTTATATTATAGCATTTTATATTGAAAAGTAAACAGCGAAGTATTAAAACACCAGAAATCCGCTTGCCGAGCGCACCACAAAAAAAGCCTCCAAGCACCCGATTTCCAGTGCTTAAAGGCTTTTCTTCATTCACTCATATCTGACCAGATCAATTAGTCCTGCACATAGGGCATCAGGGACAGATGACGGGCTCTCTTGATCGCCACGGTCAGGGCTCTCTGGTGCTTCGCGCAGTTTCCGGTGATACGTCTGGGCAGGATCTTGCCTCTCTCAGATACGTATCTCTTTAATTTATTTACATCCTTGTAATCGATCTCGTTATTCTCTTTTCCGCAGAAAACGCAGACTTTCTTTCTTCTGCGGCCGCCTCTTCTCTTCATGGGAGAATCGCTTCTATCTTTGCTGTAAGCCATTGCTCATTCCTCCTTACCAAACGGTTTTTAATTAAAGGGCAGCTCCTCATCGATCCCGTCCGGGATATTCATGAAGCCGTCACCCACAGAGGCCTGGCTGGGGGCCGGTGCAGAAGGGCTCTGGGCCGGAGCCGGCATAACGCCTCTCTCCGCGGAAGCCGCCTTGCTCTCCGCGAACTCCTGATCCTCCACCACCACGTCCGTGGTATATACCTTCTGTCCCTCTCTGTTGGTATAGCTGCCTGTCTGAATCCTTCCGGTGACCACCACTTTCAGGCCCTGACGAAAATATTTCTCCGCGAACTCGGCGCTTCTTCCGAAAGCGACACAGCCGATAAAGTCCGCGTTGGACTCGCCGTCTCTTCTGCCGAATCTGCGGTCTACCGCCAGCGTATATCTGGCAACCGCCGTAGCATTCTCTCCCGCTGAATAGCGAACCTCAGGGTCTCTGGTTAAACGTCCCATCAAGATGACTTTATTCATATAATCTCCTCTTCTCTATCTATGCATCCTGTCTAACACATAAATATCTGATCACATTTTCCATGATCCGGACATGTCTCTCGACTTCTGCCGGGCATGTGCCATCAGCCTCGAAGTGAACGAAATAGTAAAATCCTTCGCTCATTTTCTGGATTTCGTAAGCCAGCTTTCTCTTGCCCCAGTCATCTACGTCGGTCACAGTACCGCCGTAACGGGCAATGTACTCTTTCACCTTTTCGATGGTAGCTGCTCTTTCTTCGTCTTCGAGCTTTGCGTTGACAACAACTGCCAGTTCATACTTATTCATGCTTTCCGCACCTCCTTATGGTCTCTGGCCCCTCCCTGCCGGGAAGAGCAAGGAAAATAATACATCACAGAGTTTTACTTTACCATAAGAAACCGCGGATTTCAAGCCTTTTTTCTCAGTCCCCGGGTATTTTTTTCCACCAGCCGGCGGGCAATCATGATCTGATGGCCGCATCCCTGGCACTTCAGCCTGAAATCAGCTCCCACCCGGAGAATTTCCCACTCGCTGCTGCCGCAGGGATGGGGCTTCTTCAGTTTCACAATGTCTCCCACCTCATAGTGGGGCCGCTGTTTTCCCTCTTCCATCCGGTTACCTGCCTTTCCTTCCTGTCTTTTTTGTCCCCGTACGGTGTTCCCCTATACCCGGATCGCTCCCAGCACCTGCCCGATGCTTTCCTGAATCAGCAGGTCGGCCATGGAGTCTCTGGGAGTGGAGGATTTATTGATCACCACCAGATATTTCCCCCGGAAATAGTCGATCAGGGAGGCCGCCGGGTAGACCGCCAGGGAGGTTCCGCCAATGATCAGCAGATCCGCTCTGGACAGAAACGACACGGAATTGCTCAGGGTGCGCTGATCCAGTCCCTCCTCGTAAAGCACCACGTCCGGCTTGATCATGCCGCCGCACAACCGGCATCTGGGCACCCCTTCTGCCTCCTTCATATAGCGGGCGTCATAGAACGCACCGCATTTCATACAGTAATTCCGGTGCACGCTGCCGTGCAGCTCCATCACCCGCTGACTCCCCGCCATCTGGTGCAGGCCGTCAATATTCTGGGTAATCACCGCTTTCAGCTTTCCCTTCGCCTCCATCTCGGCCAGCTTTTTGTGGGCAGCGTTGGGCTTGGCGTCCAGGCAGAGCATCTTGTCATGGTAAAAACGGTAAAATTCTTCCGGATTTTTCATAAAGAAGGTGTGGCTCAGGATTGTTTCCGGCGGATAGTCGTATTTCATGTGATAAAGGCCGTCCACGCTGCGGAAATCCGGTATGCCGCTCTCCGTGGAAACTCCGGCGCCGCCGAAAAATACAATGCTGCTGCTCTCATCCACCATTTCCTGCAGTCTTTTGATCTCATCCATCCAAATCCCTCCTTTTTAACCGGGGCCGCCGCAGAATCTGCGGCAGCCCCGTTATCGCCTGTTTTATCCCTTATAGGAAATATAAACCTGTTCCAGCTTGCCCTGCACAATCCGCCTGGTGGAATCATCCGCCGTACAGGTGGACAGGGTCACAATCCGGTCGTCGGTGGTCACCTGCACCCCGCAGTTAATGTTTGAATTGGCAAGGCTCTGGTCAATGTAATTCTGAAAATCTTCCGTGGTGAACCGGGTCCGGTAGGGATCTCCGATCTTATACACCTCAGAACTGGAGAAAATCCGGTACTGATAGATAAAGTCCGGGGTGAAAATCCAGAAATAGGGGTTTTTGTCGTAGGTCTCCTGGTTCTGGAATTCCCGGAGCGTGCCGAACATGGAGCCGTTTTTCATATTGTGGCCGTAGATAATGCTGTTCTGGTCCGTCAGGTACCGGGTATTGTCGCAGTTTAGGAAAATACAGCCGGCAAAGTTGTCCACGCCCTCAAAAGTCCGGTGCAGGTAATAATCATTGTCCTTTCCCTGGGCCACCGGATAGGAAATATCCAGGGCGCCGATGCGGATCCAGCCCATAATGTCCGGGTTGATGGCGTTAAGCTCGGCAAAATTGATGGGATTCACCAGAACGGGCAGCGTCTTTTCCTCGCTGTCCTCCACCGCGGTCTCCTTGGCCGCGGCCTCCACCCTGGTTTTCACCGTATCCGGATTTTCCAGCTCCGCCACATTTTCCAGCACAGCCCCCTCGCTCTGGGGTTCTGTCTGCAAGGTTCCCCCTCCCGCCTCTGTTTCCACGGGCATGATATTTACATATTTGTCGTTCAGATTTCCGTACTCATCCGTCCCCGCCTTATACTCCCGGTAATAACCGTACAGCATAAACGCGGCGTAGCCGAACACGCCGATGGCAATCACCAGCAGCAGGCTGGTGAAAAACGTTCCCACGGCACTCCCCTTTTTTCTCCTGTTCTCTCTCCGGTTATTGTCTGCGTATCTGGACAAATCGCCGCCTCCCCTTATCCGCCGCTCCCTGCGGGAAGCGGTCTGCGTATGCTTGCTGTGTCTTGGTTACTCGCAGTTGCCTACTGTTCTGGGATAGGGAATCACGTCCCGGATATTGCCCATTCCGGTCAGGTACATGATCAGACGCTCAAATCCCAGGCCAAATCCGGCATGGCGGGTGGTTCCGTACTTCCGCAGGTCCATATAGTACTTATATTCCTCCGGTTCCATGCCCAGTTCCTGAATCCGGGCTGCCAGCTTATCATAGTCGTCTTCCCTCTGGCTGCCGCCGATGATCTCGCCGATGCCGGGCACCAGGCAGTCCATGGCCGCCACGGTTTTCCCGTCCGGGTTCAGCTTCATATAGAAAGCCTTGATCTCCTTGGGGTAATCCGTCACAAATACCGGCCGCTTGTAGATCTGTTCTGTCAGGTAACGCTCATGTTCTGTCTGCAGATCACAGCCCCAGGAAACCTTATACTCAAACTTGTCGTTGTTCTTTTCCAGAATCTCCACCGCCTCTGTGTAGGTCACATGGCCGAAATCCGACTCCATCACATGGCGAAGCCGCTCCAGAAGCCCCTTATCCACAAAAGAGTTGAAGAAGTTCATCTCCTCCGGAGCGTTCTCCAGCACATAGCGGAATACGTATTTCAGCATGGACTCCGCCAGCGCCATATCGTCCTGCAGATCCGCGAAGGAAATCTCCGGCTCAATCATCCAGAACTCCGCCGCATGTCTGGTGGTATTGGAATTCTCGGCCCGGAAGGTGGGTCCGAAGGTGTACACATTGCGGAAAGCCTGGGCGTAGGATTCACAGTCCAGCTGTCCGCTCACCGTCAGATTGGTGGACTTGCCGAAAAAGTCCTTGGAGAAGTCCACTTCTCCCTTCTGATCCAGGGGCACGTTTTTCAGATCCAGGGTGGTAACCCGGAACATTTCTCCCGCGCCCTCACAGTCGCTGCCGGTAATCAGGGGCGTGTGCACATACACAAAGCCTCTCTCCTGGAAGAATTTATGAATGGCGTAGGCCGCCAGAGAGCGGACCCGGAACACGGCCTGGAAGGTATTGGTCCTGGGACGCAGATGGGGCACGGTCCGCAGAAACTCCAGGCTGTGGCGCTTCTTCTGCATGGGGTAATCCGGTGTGGAAGCTCCCTCCACCGTCACTTCCTCCGCCTGTATCTCAAAGGGCTGCTTGGCCTGGGGCGTGGCCACCAGGGTGCCCCTTACGATCACCGCCGCCCCTACGTTCAGCTTGTTGATCTGGCTGAAGTTGTCCAGCTTATCTCCGTACACAACCTGCAGCGTCTCAAAAAAAGTACCGTCGTGAAGCACCAGGAAACCGAAGGTTTTGGAGTCGCGGATGCTTCGCACCCATCCTCCCACCTGAATCTCTTTTCCCAGGAATTCTTCACGGCTGCGGTATAATTCCCTTACTGTCACTAAATCCATGTTTTTCTCCTCACTGTCATTCCTTGATATTTGCAGGAGCAGGAAGCCTGTCCGCAGAGCGCGCCGCCGCTTCCGGCTCCGAATTTCCTCTATTGTATCATTTCTTTTCCCGCTTTACCAGAGGTATCTTTACATCCCGCCTGATCCTCTGCCTGTTCCGCGGCTTTCTGGGCCATCATGCCCCCCAGCAGCACCAGGGGAAAAACCGTTCCCGCCAGAATGCCCGCCGCCAGATTGTCTCCCAGTACGGAAGAGATGCTTCCCACCATAGCCGGCCCGGCGCAGCACCCCACGTCGCCGCCCAGGGCCAGCAGGGCAAACATGGCCGTCCCGCCCCGGCGGATTTTCACAGCGGAGATGCTGAAGGTTCCCGGCCAGAAAATGCCCACGGAAAAGCCGCACAGACCGCAGCCCACCAGTCCCAGGGCCGGGAAGGGGGAGAGGGAAATCAGCAGATAGCTGCCCAGGCAGAGCACGCCGCAGGCCATAATGGCCTTCCGCAGATCTATTTTTTCTCCGAATCTGCTGTAGAGCAGTCTGGCGGTTCCCATCAGGGCCGCGAACATCATGGGACCGGCCAGGTCTCCTACCGCCTTGGATACCCCAAGCCCTCTCTCCGCAAAGGCGGAGGCCCACTGGGCCACGGACTGTTCGCTGGCGCCGGCGCATACCATCATCAAAGCCAAAATCCAGAACATCCGGTTTTTCATCAGTTCCCGGATGGTAAGCCCCTGCTCTCCCTCCTGGTGCAGGCTGGCTAAGGGCACCCGGGAAAATAAAAAGGCGTTGGAGAGAGGGATCAGTGCCCAGAGAAGGGTCAGGATTTTCCAGCTTCCCGTGCCAAAGGCCAGGAAAAACAGGGTGGATCCCAGCACAACCGCCACCCCTCCCCAGCAATAGAAGGAGTGGAGCAGACTCATGGCCGATTCCTTATTGTCGCTGGGGCAGGCCTCAATAATAGGGCTGATCAGCACCTCCAGCAGCCCTCCTCCCACAGAGTACACCATGCCGGCGCAGAGAAGGCCCAGAAACGGGGTGGGCATCATCTCCGGCAAAATTGTGAGGCCCGCCAGGCCCGCCGCCGCCAGGATATGGGCCGCCACCGAACAGATCCGGTACCCCACCCGGTCCGCGTACAGAGCCGCCGCCCAGTCTACCAGCAGCTGCAGAAAGAAATTCAGGGTGACCATGGTGGTAATCTCCGCCAGAGAAATCCCGTAGCTGTCCTGAAAAGTTACAAAAAGCAGGGGGACGTAAATCCCGATCATGGCCTGGGTCACATAGGCGATATAGCAGGCGTATCTGGTTGATTTATATGACAGTTTTTTCATAATCCGCTCCTCTCAGGTTCCTTTTCCGTCAAAGATGGCTTTATCATATAAAAAGCCGGCCGCTTTTTCTTGCGATATTGTATCAAAAAATAGTATAATATAACCAAATCTGTTGGAACAGGAGACATACTATGCAGACAGCAGAAATCATCCGGGACGATTCCCTCCGGGAACTGATCCCCCATAAGACGGGACGGGCCCCCTTCCGGTACTATGAAGACGACATGACGCTGTTTCCCGGTCATACAGCCGCCCTTCACTGGCACGCGGAATTCGAGATTACGATTGTCAAAAAGGGGCTGGTTCTGTTTCAGATCGACGGCCGTCAGATCCCTGTGAAAGAAGGAGAGGGGATTTTTATAAATTCCCGGATTCTTCACGGCCTGCAGGCCCCGGGAGAGGGGCTGATCCCCACCATTCTCTTTACCTCGGATCTGCTTGCCGCCCAGGGAACCTTTCTCTACGACACCTACCTGTCCTGCTTCCTGAATTCCGACATATCCTGGATTAAATTTTCCCCGGATATTCCCTGGCAGAAGCAGGCCCTGGAAGCCTTAAACGGCATCTACCGGACTGCCGGCGAAAGTTCCTCGCCGGATGAGATGGAACTGCACATCCGGGTCTGCCGGCTGTGGCAGCTTCTCTATTCCCATCGGAAGGAGATGAACCGGACCGCCCCTTCCCGCCAGTCTCTGCGCTCCCACGCCAGGCTGGAACAGATGCTGCAGTACATGGAGGAGCATTACCGGGAAAAGCTGACCCTGGCAGATATTGCCGCCTCCGCCAGCATCAGCAAAAGCGAGGCCATGCGCTGCTTCAGAGAAGGGCTGCAGGTCTCTCCCATGGCCTGCCTCAACGAGTACCGCCTCTCCCGGGCCAGGGACCTGCTGCTGGAAACAAACGATCCGGTGACAGAGATCGCCCTGTCCGCCGGGTTTGAAAGCTGCAGCTATTTTGACCGGCTCTTCCTGCGCAAATACGGCGTCACCCCCCGGGCCCTGCGGCGTGACAGGCCGGATCGCAGTATCTGAAAAAAATAATCATTCTATGCAACAGTCCGCCGTTTTTTTGACACTCTATATACAGAACCGCAG
>DSTMC04003__coassemble_1796_pt1 | contig 13423 bp, 12 predicted proteins | sample DSTMC04003__metabat2_low_PE_012 | metagenome-assembled genome bin DSTMC04003 | reverse complement strand
CCTCTGTCGTTTCCGCTTTCCGCCGCTTCCCGCTCGTTATAATGCCAGGAATGGGACTGCCGGTCGGTGCTGTCATAGAGAAGGTAGGGCACAGGGTCTGCCGTGTGGGTGCGCACCCGAATGGGGGTAGGATGATCCGGCAGTACCAGAAGCCGATAGTCCTCCCCGGAAGCGTCCATGGCTTCCCGCACAATGCGGATCACCCGCTGATCCAGATTTTCAATGGCCTGTATCTTTCTCTCTATACTGCCTTGGTGGCCCATCTCATCAGGCGCCTCCACATGAATATAGGCAAAGTCGTAGTTGTCCTCCAGAACCGCTTTCACCGCTGCCCGGGCTTTTCCCTCATAGTTGGTGTGCAGGCCGCCGTTGGCTCCCTCCACCCTGATATTGGTCATACCGGCTCCTGCCGCGATTCCCTTTAACAGATCCACTGCGGAGATCATCACGCCCCGCTTATGATAGTTTTCCTCAAAGGAAGTGAGAGCCGGCCGGGTGCCCGCTCCCCAGAACCAGCAGCTGTTGGCCGGGTTCAGACCTCTGGCCTTCCGCTCCCGGTTGATGGGATGATCCTTTAAAATCTCGTAGCTCTTCTTCTGCATTTCCAGGAGGCGGGCATCCCGGGGCAGCCAGGGCCCGATCACCTCCGTCAGATGGTCGTGAGGCGCCGCCAGCGGGATCACCTGTCCCCTCTTTACAATCAGACAGTGCCGGTAGCTGGTGCCGGTATACAGACGGTACGCATCATCTTCCAGCGCAGGCCGCAGCGCATCCAGCAGCGCATTCGCGTCCTCTGTACAGATCTCCCCGGAGCTGTGATCCAGTATCCTCTTTTTCTCATAAGGTTCCTCTTCTGTCAGCGTCACCAGGTTGCAGCGGAAAGCCACATCCTCCGCTTCCATGGGGACGCCGATGCTGAGTGCCTCTAAGGGAGATCTGCCGGTGTAGTATACTTTCGGGTTATAGCCCAGCACGGACAGATTGGCGGTATCGCTCCCGGGGCTCATCCCCTCCGGAATGGTATGCAGCAGGCCGATCTCTGATAAGGCCGCCAGCCTGTCCATCTCCGGGGTGGAGGCATATTCCAGAGGCGTCTTTCCCCCCAGGCTCTCCAGGGGCTCATCCGCCATGCCGTCCCCCAACACTACTATGTATTTCATCTCACCCATTCCTTTCCCGCGTCACTCGCCGCCCAGTATCTTCAGATGCTGCACGCCTTCCTTGCTCTCAATCATCTCCATCATCTCCGACATATTCCCCGTATCGGGAAGCACATCCACGCTGATGGTGGTGGAGGCCATGCCGTTGATGGGAATACTCTGATGAATGGTCAGAATATTGGCCCGATGCTCTGCCACCACTTTCAGCACATCCGACAACAGTCCGGGCTGATCATTCATCTGAATGACAAACGTAATGGTTTTTCCTCTGGCATTCTCATGGAAGGGGAAAATATCGTCTTTGTATTTATAGAAGGAACTTCTGCTGATTCCCACCTGGTCCGCGGCCTCCTGCACAGTGGCCGCCTTTCGGGTATCCAGAAGCTTTTTTGCCTCCACCACCTTCAGCAGCACCTCGGGCACAGCCTTCTGCTTTACAACAAAATACTGCGATTTATCTGCCATGTCTCTTCCTTTCTGTAATTCTCTCTGTCTGTATGAGAAGTACAAATGTAATCACTCAGAAGATAGTACCACATTTTTTCCGGTTTCGCAATGGCTGATCCCTGTCAGAATTTTCTTCCTCCGCCGCCGAAAGAATTTCCTCCTGAGCCGGTGTGCACCGTAGAGGAGGGCCCTCCTCCCATACGGCCTCCATGGGAACTGGGAGGCGGCCCTTTGGGGATATGCCGGTGGGTGATAAAACGATTTATAAGCCGGTCCCTTCTGACCGTTAGTCTCAGTTCCGGACTTCTGGAAGGCTGGCTCATAGAGTCTTCCCTGCCCTTATAGGCGGCCAGCACGGCGGCAAAGACCGCCCCGCCGCAGCCAATTCCCGCCAGAAGCGCCAGAAGCCCCTCCAGCAGTGTAACTCTCTTTGGCCTGCGATAGCGGGTGATCTTTCCCGTATCTTCATCCACCACATAGGCGCCGTCCGGGATCCCCTGCCGCAGAAACTCCTCCGTCTCTTCCAGCATCGCCAGGAAAGCTTCCCCGTACTCTCCCTCCAGAACCGCTTCATAGCCCTCGTCCAGCAGCTCATCCCTCCTGGAATCTGTCAGGTAGTAGCGCATCTGGCCGGAAGTAGCCACATACAGTTCCCGGTTGTCCATATCAATGAGGTAAATGACCCCGTCCAGTGTGGACTGATGCTCCATGTAGTAATCTTCCGCAAACTCCCTGGCTTCCTTCCCGCCGGCGTCAGCCGCGGTCACCAGCATAAACTGGTATCCGGTCTCCTTCCACAGTTTCCCGGCCCTCTCTTCCAGTTCCTCCTCCGTGCTCTCATCCAGCAGATCCGCCTCATCATCCACCCACGCCAGACTCTCTTCACCGGCTCCGGCCGGCTTTGACAGCAGGCAGATAAACAGGCAGGCCATCAGAAGGACTGTCAAAACTTTTCCTTTTGTTCTTTTCATCCTATCTCTCCGCTTCCGCCTCCTGCTTCACGCCGGTTTCAGATCAGCCAGCCAAGCAACAGGCACAGAAGAAATACTGCCGTTCCCAGAAGTCCGCAGAAAATGCCCAGCTTTTTTCTGTCTGCCGGCAGTTCGCCTTTTACCTTTCCCGTCTGCCCGTTCATGGCATAATAGTAGGTGCGTCCGTTTTTCCCGGCGTAGGTCAGCACCCATACCGGCAGCAGCAGATACTGCCAGTTCTCTTCTTCTGTCTCCATGTAATCCTGGTTCACTCTCACGGTGCTGTATCCCTGCACGGAGTCCCGCAGCAGACGCCGGGCCCACTCGCCGGCCTCCCGGCGCAGTTCCGGCTCCAGCGCCTCTCTTTCTATATCCCTTTTTTTCGCGTAAAATCCGGACAGGCAGCTCATGGAAAACTTCTGCATCTCCTCTGTGCGAAAAGGCAGCACGCCCTCCACCAGCGCCTTATCACTGGCTTCCAGGGCGTTTTTTGTCATTCCCTCCAGGGCAATCTCTCCCTGCCGCTCTACCCGGTACACGGAAGTTTCCGTAAACTCTTCATCTCCCGCCATCCACACCCGGACTCTTGTGGCTTCGCCGCTGACTCCGCCCCGCATCCGGCAGTCATACATCCAGTAGGGATAATACACGCCGCTCATTTTTTCAATCTGGCTTTCGCAGAAAAAATCTTTCGGAACAAACCGTTTCTTTTTTACAAAAGCCAGAAACTGCGCTGTCGCCGCATCCCGGTCAATCCGGAAAGGAATCATCCAATCCGGCATGTATTTCCCGCTCAGCCGTCCCTCCAGCACTACCGGATTATGGCAGTAATAGCAGAAGGAAGCCGCCGTGGCGGCGTCTGTTGCCACACTGGCCCCGCAGCTGGGACAGTGATAGACCAGTGCCTCCCCTTCCGCTTCGTTTTCTTTCCATGTCTCCCCTTTTGCCGGGCTTATCTCATCCAGCTCCTGCTGGGAAAAACGGGACTGGCAGTAAGGGCAGTGATAGTTCTGTTCTGCCGGGTCAAATACCAGCTCGCCCCCGCAGTTGGGGCATTTATAGGTAAGGGCCCCCATGGCGCTATGGTCTGGGTTTTCCGCATTCACTGCAGAATTTCCCCGAATTTGCCGTGCCGCAGCTGCAGATCCATTCTCCGGCGGGTCTGGGCTTTCCGCACTCGCTGCAGAACTTTCCTGTATTTACCGTACCGCAGGCGCAGGTCCAGGAAGCACCGCCTGCCCCGGCCGTTCCCTGAAAAGCTGTGCCGGTCTGATGGTTCATCTGCATCTGCTGCAGGTTGGCGGCGCTGGCCGCGCTCATGGCCGCGCCGGCTGCCTGCATGCCAAATCCCATGCCCATATAGCCTGCGGCGCTGCCGGCCGCGTTGGAACCCGCTGCCTCCAGCCCTCTGGCCACCGCGCTCTGCATATAGCCCTCCCGGATGGAAGGATCGCCCATCATAGCGCCCTGATTGCGCATCTGAATCAGTTTCTGGGACTCTTCGTCATAGGAAATGCTGGCAAGCGCTACCGACACAATCTCCATTCCCCGCCGGTTCTTCCAGTCTTCATCCAGCGTATCCGCCATATAGCCGGCCAGTTCCCTGCTCTTTGAAGAAATATAGGAAATGCGGATCCCGTCCGCGGACATCCGGTTGATGGACGTCTGGAGAGCCTCCAGGAATTCCGCCAGAAACTGCTCATTGATATCCTCAATCTCTACCTTTGCCGCGTCTCTTGGCGCTACCTCGCCGTAAAAAAGCAGGGGATTGGTGATCTTTACGGAGTAGGTGCCGTGAGCCCGCAGAAACAGTTCCGCGTTGTAAAAATTGTCAAAATAATTCACCGGATTGCGGGTGCCGAATTTAATGCCCCGGATCTCCTGCAGATTTATATAGAATACTTTCTGGGACATGGGGGTAATGCCGCCGAACCGGAACCGGTTGAAGGCTTCCCGCAGGCTCTCGTCCAGCTGTCCGTTAAACATGGAGGGCATGGAAGAATTGTCCACCATATAGTAGCCCGGCTCCGCGGTGTAGTCCACCACCTTGCCTCCGTCCACCAGAATCATAAACTGGTTGTCGTATACATGGATCACCGAACCGTTGGAGATCACATCCCGGCTGCCTCTTCCGCCGCCGCTCTTCTTTACCGTTCCCTGAACCAGCAGCGTCTGATCGTCCATTCCCTCCGGCTCCACCACTTCCGTCCACTGATCTTTTACCGCTCCCGTTACCGTCTGGAGCGCTGCCCGTATAATTCCCATTTTATTTCTCCTCGTCTTTCAAAAAAGCCGCCGGCATTTCTGCCGGCGGACGCCTACTTGTTTTCCTGATCGGAGCCCAGGGTAATCCATTTCAGATACGCGTTGATAAACAGATCGATATTTCCGTCCATCACGCTGTCCACATTTCCTGTCTCCGCATTGGTTCTGTGATCCTTCACCATGGTATAGGGCTGGAACACATAGGAGCGGATCTGGTTTCCCCAGCCGATCTCCTTCACCTCGCCCCGGATATCGGATTCTTTCTCCTTATTCTCCTGCTGTTTGAGCATATACAGCTTGGCCTTCAGCATCTGCATGGCCTTGTCCTTATTCATGTGCTGAGAACGCTCATTCTGGCACTGCACCACAATTCCCGTGGGGAAGTGGGTGATACGGATTGCCGAGGATGTTTTGTTGATATGCTGGCCGCCGGCTCCGCTGGAACGGTAGGTATCAATCCGGATATCCTCGTCCCGGATCTCCACGTCCAGATCCTCCTCAATATCCGGCATCACATCGCAGCTCACAAAGGAGGTCTGCCGCTTGCCCGCCGCATTGAAAGGTGAAATCCGCACCAGACGGTGCACGCCCCGCTCCGACTTCAGATAGCCATAGGCATTCTCCCCGTTTACCTGGAAGGTAACGGATTTGATGCCCGCCTCATCGCCGTCCAGATAATCCAGCACTTCCAGCTGATATCCTTTTTTGTCTGCCCAGCGGCAGTACATCCGGTAGAGCATGGAAGCCCAGTCGCAGGACTCGGTTCCGCCGGCCCCCGCGTGGAGGGTCACAATGGCGTTGGCCTTATCATACTCGCCGGAGAGCAGGGTCTTGATCCGCACCGCGTCAAACGTAGCGCGAAACGAATCCAGCGTCTCCTGAATCTCCGGAATTACCTCCGGGTCATTCTCCTCATATCCCATCTCCAGCAGAAGTTCAATCTCCTCGTACTGATCCTTCAGCTGCTGATAAACCGCCACATCATCTTTCAGGCTCTTTAATGTCTTCATGGATTCCTGGGACTTTTCCGGATTGTCCCAGAAGCCGGGAGCTTCCATCTCCCGCTCCAGTTCCTGAATTCGCTGTTCCTTGTTTACCAGGTCAAAGTGAATCCCTCACTTCCACTAATGGTTTTGTATAGCTGTTTAAAATCGCTTTAAACTCGTCGAGTTCAACCACAGTTTCACCCTCTTTCCTGATATTTTTATTCTGAAATCCTATTTAGCCAGCGCTTTGCGTCCGCAGCACTGCTTATACTTCTTTCCGCTGCCGCAGGGACAGGGATCGTTGGGGTAAATCTTAACGGCAGTACGCTTCTTGGGCTCTCTGGGGCCGGACTCGTCCTTGTTGGTACCGGTCACCTTGGCTACCTCCTCGCGCTCCACCTTCTGCTCCACCTTCACATGGTAGAGCATCTTCAGGGTATCCTCCTGAATGGCGGCGGTCATGGCGTTGAACATCTCATAGCCGCTCATCTTATATTCCACAATGGGATCCTTCTGGCCGTACGCCGCCAGGCCGATGCCCTGACGCAGCTGATCCATATCGTCAATGTGATCCATCCACTTCCGGTCGATTACCTTCAGCAGCACAACCCGCTCCAGTTCACGGATCTGCTCCGGATTGGGGAACTCCGCCTCCTTGGACTCGTAGGCCTTCACCGCCTGCTCCTTCAGGTACTGCTTCAGCTGGTTCTTCTTCATGGAAGCCACCGCCTCATGGGTCACATGCCCCAGCGGAATGATGGGGATCAGCACATCGTTCAGTTCCCGCAGATCCCACTCTTCATTACCCTGATCGTCGGAAATGCACATATCCACCACATTGTCCACCGTATCGGTGATCATCTTGAAGATGGAATCCCGCATGTTCTCGCCGTCCAGCACCTTCCGGCGCTCCGCATAGATAATCTCACGCTGCTCATTATTTACCTGGTCATACTCCAGCAGATTCTTACGAATGCCGAAGTTGTTGCTCTCAATCTTCTTCTGGGCCTTCTCAATAGCGGAGGAAAGCATCTTGTGCTCAATCTGCTCATTCTCCTCCACCCCCAGGGATTTGAACACGCCCATCATCTTCTCGGAACCGAACAGGCGCATCAGATCATCTTCCAGGGAGATGTAGAAACGGGATTCACCCGGGTCTCCCTGACGTCCGGAACGGCCGCGCAGCTGATTGTCAATACGTCTGGACTCATGGCGCTCCGTACCGATGATTTTCAGTCCGCCCACCGCTCTGGACTCCTCGTCCAGCTTGATATCCGTACCACGGCCGGCCATGTTGGTGGCGATGGTCACAGCGCCGTGGATACCGGCGTCCGCCACAATCTCCGCCTCCAGCTCATGGAACTTGGCGTTCAGCACTTTATGGGGAATTCCCTCTCTGCGCAGCATACCGGAAAGCAGTTCCGACACTTCGATGGTGATGGTACCCACCAGCACCGGCTGCCCCTTTGCATGGGCCTCTTTCACCGCCTCCACTACTGCTTTGTATTTTTCTTTTTTGGTCATGTACACCGCGTCGTTCAGGTCTTTTCTCTGTACAGGACGGTTGGTGGGAATCTCGATTACGTCCATGCCGTAAATATCCCTGAACTCCTGCTCCTCGGTGAGAGCCGTACCGGTCATACCGGCTTTCTTCTTATATTTATTAAAGAAGTTCTGGAAGGTGATGGTGGCCAGAGTCTTGCTCTCCCGTTTTACCTTCACATGCTCCTTGGCCTCAATAGCCTGATGGAGTCCGTCAGAATAACGGCGGCCCGGCATGATACGGCCGGTGAACTCATCCACGATCAGCACCTCATCGTCCTTCACCACATAGTCCCGGTCGCGGAACATCAGGTTGTGGGCCCGCAGAGCCAGAATGATGTTGTTCTGGATCTCAATATTTTCCGGGTCGGACAGGTTTTCAATCTGGAAGAATTTCTCCACCTTCTTGATGCCGTCCTGGGTCAGGGTTACAATCTTGTCCTTCTCATTTACGATAAAGTCTCCGGTCTCGGTGATCTCCTCGCCCATGATGGCGGTCATCTTGGTCACCTCGCCGCTGGCTTCGCCCCTTTCCATCTGACGGGCCAGAATATCGCAGACTTCATACAGCTTGGTAGACTTGCCGCTCTGGCCGGAAATAATCAGAGGCGTTCTGGCCTCATCGATCAGCACGGAGTCCACCTCGTCGATGATGGCGTAAACCAGGTCTCTCTGCACCAGCTGCTCTTTGTAGATCACCATGTTGTCCCGCAGGTAATCAAAGCCCAGCTCGTTGTTGGTGATATAGGTGATATCGCAGGCGTACTGGGCTCTTCTCTCATCGTTGTCCATAGAGTTGAGCACGCAGCCCACGGTCAGTCCCAGGAATTCATGAACCTTTCCCATCCACTCCGCGTCACGGTGAGCCAGGTAATCGTTGACGGTCACAATGTGAACGCCCTCTCCCGTCAGCGCGTTCAGGTAGGCGGGCAGGGTGGACACCAGGGTTTTACCTTCACCTGTCTTCATCTCGGCGATACGGCCCTGATGCAGGATAATGCCGCCGATCAGCTGTACACGGTAGTGTTCCATATTCAGCACACGCTTAGCCGCCTCCCGGACTGTGGCGAATGCTTCCGGCAGAAGGGAATCCAGGGACTCGCCCTCCGCATATCTTTTCTTATATTCGGTTGTCTTGTCACGCAGCTGCTCATCGGTGAGCGCCTGCATGGTTGGCCTGAGGCTCTCAATCTTATCCACCAGGGGCATGATCCGCTTCAGCTCCCGCTGGCTGTGAGTGCCAAACATTTTCTGCACAAGATTCATTCTTACTTTCTCCTAATTCTGGTATTGGTACTTTATAAACATTTCCTATTGTAACACTAACATGCTTTAAAGACAATCAGTTTTTTCTTTTGCAATGGCAGTTCCCGCGGTTTTGTGGTACACTTATGTTTATAAAAGCAAGGAGGAAGCCTATGCAGTATATCAGTCATTACCCTTCTCCCCTCGGCCGCATTCTTCTGGCCGCCGACGGGATTGGTTTAACCGGCCTCTGGTTTGAAGGCCAGAAATATTTTGCCTGCTGCCTGGACCGGGAACATACGGAAAAAGAAATCCCCCTGTTTGAAATGACCAGGCGCTGGCTGGACCTGTACTTTTCAGGACGCGAGCCGGATTTTTCTGTTCCGCTCCATGCTGCGGGCACCGCTTTTCAAAAGGAAGTGTGGGAAATTCTCTGTTCCATCCCCTACGGCCAGACCATGACCTACGGCGGGATTGCCAGACAGCTTGCCGCAAAAAGAGGGGTGCCCCGCATGTCCGCCCAGGCCGTTGGCGGCGCGGTGGGACACAATCCTATCTCTATCCTTGTGCCCTGTCACCGTGTGGTGGGCGCAAACGGAAGCCTGACCGGATACGCGGGCGGCATCGACAGGAAAATAAAATTGCTGACTTTGGAGAAGGCAGATATGAATCGTTTTTTTATTCCAAAGAATGGAACAGCGCTATAGAACTTTCCTTACAGGATGCCGGATCACGGTTCTCCATTTTTCCGGAGGAACGCGCCTGGCGTCCGAGAGCGCCTCTCCCATTCCTCTTTTGTCTGGCAGGAAACATGCTCTGTCCGGAAAACGCCCTCTATCGCACAGGGAACATGTTCACTGGTATGATGATAATGGAACCCGCATTTTTCCTGAACCCGTTTTGATTTTAAATTTCCATCAAAATAGCCGCACCATATTTTAGACAGTTTCAGGTCTTGAAATCCATGACGCAAAAGTTCCCGAACTGCTTCCGGAATCAGGCCCTGACCCCAATACGGAACGCCAAGCCAGTACCCGATCTCGCCTTCGTTTTTCGGAAGGCCAATATTACTGGTTTCACCAATCATGAATCCCGCGCTTCCAACCGGGCATCCGGTTTCTTTCAAAACAACGGCGTAGGTTTCCGGCGCAGACAGTACCTCTCTGATTATTTCCAGGCTGTTCTCCACACTTGTATGGACAGGCCATCCGGCTATGGGCCCTACATCAGGATGGCTTGCATATCTGTATAACTCTTTTGCATCCTCCTCTTTCCATGGACGAAGGATTAATCTCTCTGTTTCTAAAATCTTCTTCTGATCCATTCCAAACTCCGGGGCATATATAAGGGTTCCCTGCAAGGCAGGCGCGGAAGCATCCAGCTTAAGAGCCATAAAGTTTTCGTCCGCCCCATCAAACGGTGCTTTTATCCCGAAATTTCCGGCAGGCATATATCCAAACCGGGAATAATAGTTTTTACTTCCCAGCACGACAGAATAGGGATACCCTAATTCCTTTGCCGCTCTGTGCCCTTCCTTTACCAAAGCAGTCCCTATTCCCCTTTTCTGGTATTCCGGAAGAACAGAAAGAGGCGCCAGAGCCAGAACCTTCTGCTCTCCCACCTCTGCTTCTGTAAAAAGAATATGTCCCACCACGGAACCTTCCACTTCTGCAGCCAGAGATAATTCCGGAATATAGGCTTTGCTTTCCCGGAGCGCAGATACCAGTTCCTGCTCATTCCCGTCAGAATATTCTGCGCTGGCAAATGCCTTTTTCACTACTTCATATATTCTTTTATAATCAGATGGTCTTGTCTGTCTTATAATCATATCGTTTTCCTCCTATTGCTCAGGCAGTTAGAGCAGAGCTTTCCCTGTTAGGCTTTTTGCGTTTTCGCAGCATCTGTGGGATTGGACCGGCTGAGCAGAAGGTCCTCCGGCTCAATATACTTCTTTATCTCTCCGCCTGACCACAGTCGGATATTTATCCAGGATCTTCTGGCGGCAGGGACAGTCCTTATCGTGATCATTGATTATACCGCAGGCCTGAAGATGGGAATATATCGTGATAGCCCCTACATACTTGAAGCCCCGCTTTTTCAAGTCCCTGCTGATCTTATCCGACAGCCCGTTGCTGACGGGTATCCTGCCCGTATCGTGACCCTGATACAGAATGGTTTTCCCCTGAGAGAAAGACCAGATATAATCACAGAAAGTACCAAATTCCTCCCGCACTTTCTGATAACACCGGGCATTATTGATAATGGCCTTTACCTTGCGCGGGGAGCGGATCATCCCTTCCGTATTCAGGATTCGTTCCACATCTGCCTCATCATAAGCCGCAATCCTGTCATACTCAAAATTATGAAAACAGTTTCGGAATATTTCCCGCTTTTTCAGCATCAATCCCCAGGACAGGCCGCACTGCATACATTCCAATGTCAGGTGTTCAAACATATGTCTGTCATCGTGCACCGGGATCCCCCATTCTGTGTCATGATATGCTTTGTCGAGCGGATCTGTATTTGCCCATCCGCAATATCCCATAAAACCAATCCTCCCTCTTCAAATAAGTCAATTTCGTGTGCCGTTTCACTGTTATGATGCCGCAATTTGAACGGCATTCTCACGGATCTCATTAATGGTTTCAGTATATTTTATTTCGCACCAAAAGGCAAATATAATTCACCTAACGATAAGGCTTTTCGGGTGACGGAAATGAAAATCCAGCCACCAGGTCGCTGTTCTGGGCGTACACATCCGCATACTTTTCAATGGCCGTGAGTTCCTCCGCCGCGCTTTTTCCGGAAATGAAAAAAGCCGACCGGACTGCTCCAATCGGCGTGTGCTGCATATACTCCTGCGATTTATATGCAGATAAGAATGAGGAATGTGCAGTTTTGGGCGGCAGCTTTAAGCCATGGCTGGTTTCCTGGCCTCAATATAGAGGTCGATGTCATCCACGATATAATTGGCCCCGGTGGTATGCAGAGCTTCGAAGCAGGAATACACATAGTCCCACACACGATAACGGGTAAAAAGTTCCGCCACCTGCTTGCCAGTCAAGTGCTTAGCATTTTTATAGGTTTCTACACAATAAATGAGAAAATCTCCTTGCCTGCTCATATTTATACCTCCGTTTACAATACCATTTGTAAATCTCGCGGGCTAACACATTCTCGGTGGCAAAGTTACTCCCTCCCCCGGAATATAGATTGCTTCATACAGGAAATCTTTTAGCAGCACAACCTCATCTTTGCGAATTTCGCAGATTGCATAATTTTGCGTGCAGAAACCTGTTTTTCATACAGCTTCATTCTTCCTCACTGCCTTCCTCATATTCCGCTTCATTCAGCATTTTCGGCACTTCTTCAATAATTGGCGCAAGAACCTTGTAACCGGCAGGCAATTCATCCGCAGTACGGTAGGTCGCAACACCCATCGGTTTGGAATAATCCCGAATTGCCAGCTCCACAACACTTTTATTTGCTTCTCGACAAAGGAGAATACCGATAGCCGGATTTTCTCCGCTCTTGCGTTCTTTCTCGTCCAGTGCCGCTAAATAGAAATTGAGCTGTCCCAAATACGAAGGCTTGAACTTTCCTTTTTTCAATTCGATCACAACTAACGCTTTCAGGTCACGCTGAAAAAACAGCAAATCGGCAAAAAATTCCTCGCCGTCAACTTCAATACGGTGCTGATTTCCTATAAAGCAAAAGCCGGAACCAAGACACTGAATGAAATTGCGAATATGATTGATGATCTCCTTCTCCAGAACACGCTCATCTAAATCCTGTGGATCAGATAAATCAAGTTCTTCGGTGTTAATAAAATCCAGAAAATATTCATCCTTAAAGGTTTGAATTATTTTCATATACTGCTTATCATCAGGCACAGTCATCGAAAAATTGTTGATCAACGCACCTTTATGCTGATAGAGATTTTCTTTTAGTCTGGTACGCAGAGCAGTTTTGCTCCAATGCCCTGCCGCACATTCACGAATATAAAAGAGTCTTTCATCCAATTCTTTGGTTTTATGCAAAATTTCCATATGATGTGTAAAACTGATTTCCAGGAAAGCTTCCATCGGAAAAGCGGCAGCCGCTGGCAATCGTTTTTCTGAAATTGCCAGAGCGACATCATCTGTCTGCTCTAAATCGGTAGCCGCGGCTATCGATTTGTTTTCCAGAAAAAATTCATCATTCGTTTTCAAATATGGCTGCCATGCTTCATAAAACTGACGCATCAACTTGATATTTCCAGAAGAAAAGCCTCGCAGCCCTGGAAGTTCTTCTCGCAGACGGGCACTGATTTCATCAATAGCGCCTGTTCCCCAGGTTCCAGCTCTTGAATTGTCGGAAACATAACCGCCTATGACATAATATAGAGACAGCATTTCAACGTTTGTATATTTTACAGTCCTGCTTTGACTTCTTAAAATAGCCGTTTTTATGATTTTAACAGCTTCCAGATACTTCTCGTTCATAAATCCACCTCTATTTCTCCTGCTTCACATAAGAAGGTGTGATGCTGATTTCTTTCGCAAACTCTGCCTGTGTCGACTTGTGATACGTCATTTTTCTCTCCCTTTCCTGTGTAAACACACGACGCACTCCACCGATTTTGTCTGGGGGAACATATCCACCGGCACCGCCGTCCGGGCCGTGTACCCGTGCTTTGTCAGGTATCCCAGATCCCTGGCCAGGGTTTCAGGGTTGCAGGAGACATACACAATCTTTGCCGGCCCCAGCATCACCACCGAAGAGAGAAAAGCCTCGTCGCTGCCGCTGCGGGGCGGATCCATAAACA
>DSTMC04003__coassemble_1699_pt1 | contig 14217 bp, 13 predicted proteins | sample DSTMC04003__metabat2_low_PE_012 | metagenome-assembled genome bin DSTMC04003 | reverse complement strand
GATGGCGGGGACAGATTTGAATTTGCCTGTCAGTCAGATGCTTTGACTCTGAAGCGGGCGGAAGAAGTTTTTGATAAAATGACAGACGGCTGCGCCGTAAACGGTGTTTTTTTAGATCGCATCAGGTATGCGTCTCCGGCTGTCTCCGGCAATGCGATATATGGCTGCTGGTGCCCGCACTGCCAAAATACCTATCAGTCCTGTGGAGTCGCAACCGGGAAAATACTGGAAATGGCTGGAAACCGCGATCTTGGAAAATTTATTCCCAAAGAGCGGCACGGGATGGCCTACCGATTCGCAGACCAGAATGTGGACAGGCTCATGGAAGCCAAAAGAACGGTCATCAGCCGCCAGGTTTCACAACTATGCGGCGCATTCAGAAAAAGAGGCTTAAAAATAGGGATTGACACATTTGCTCCGGCTATTGCGGATTTTGTAGGTCAGGATCTTTCGGCCCTGGGAAAGCAGGCGGATTTTGTGAAGCCAATGGTTTACCTGCGGACAAACGCGCCTGCGGGCCTTCCGTTCGAATTGAAAGGGCTGGGAGAAGCAGTAAAAAGGAAACTGGATCAGCTGTGGGGAGGTCCGGTAGACACCATAACCAATGTTGTAAAGCAGGTCTGTCTGCTGAAAGACATGGGAATTGGGGTAACGCCGGGAATTGATGTGAATAAAATTGAGGGGATTTGCAGCGCAGACGGGAACTATGTAAGAACATTTATAGAAGAACTGGGAAAAGCGGGCTGTGACGCAGTGGTTCTATCCTGGGATGTTATGCGGATTTCACGGGAAATGACAGAAACACTGGAAAGTCTCAGAGAACTTTAAAAACCAAGTGCCTGATGTGGGCAAGCCACATTAATATAAAAAATAAAGGAGGATTTTGCAATGAAATGGAAAGGTGCTTTAGCTGTATTGGCAATGGGGACTGCCGTTATGATGGGAGTAACGGCTTACGCTGAGGAGACGGAAACACTGAAGGTAGCTTATATTCCAAATTCTATGTCCAATGAGATGAACGCTTACGGATATAAAATAATGGAGCAGTACCAGGATGAGTACAACATGGAGGTAACCGCTTTTGACGGGCAGTATGATCCGCAGGTTGAAACTTCCGCTATCACAAACTGTATTGGACAGGGATTTGATGCGATTATTCTCTGCCCCAGTGATATCAATGCCGCAATTCCTGCCATCATGCAGGCAAAAGAAGCAGGAGTAATTGTAGTGATGTATTCTGCTGACCTTCCCGAAGAATACCGGGAATACAGAGATATTTTTGTGGGCGTAGATGATACGGAAGCAGGAGAAAAAGCGGCTCAGTGCTTCATTGAACAGTTCCCGGACGGCGCGAAGATTATTGAAGTGGGCGGAACGGCAGGAACAGATGCGCAGATCCGCCGGCATGACGGTTTTAATGCGGGACTGGAGGGATCCAACATCGAAGTTTTGGATTATCAGGCTACAGACAGCTGGTCATCGAATGAAACCATGAGCATTACAGAAGATATGATTGTAAAATACGGAGATGAAATTCAGGGCATTTTCTGTCACTGGGACGGCGGTGCCACAGGCTGTATCGAAGCACTGAACAATGCAGGGATTGACGGAACCTATATTGTAGCCATTGATGGAAGCAGAAGCGGATTTGATCAGGTAAAAGCAGGTACTCAGAATGTCTGCATCAGTCAGAACGTAGTAAACATTTCTGTTAAGGCGCTGGAAACAATTCGCAATGCGGCAGACGGTGAAGAGTATGAGGCAGAAAATTATATTCCGCTGGATATTGTGACAGCAGAGAACGTGGATGATCTGCCTTATCCGGAGTGGTAAAGTCAGTATACCGGAGTGTCTGCCCAAAGGCAGGCACTCCGCTGTGCTTTCCGCTGAAGCTGCTTGTTTGGGAGGCCTATTGAATGCAGGAGGAAAATGGTATGGGAAAAAACTCTACAGATGTTATTCTGTCTGTCAGGAATATAAGTAAATCTTTTCCGGGCGTGAAAGCATTGGATGATGTATCGCTGGATATTAAGTATGGAGTTGTACACGGGATTGTGGGCGAAAACGGAGCCGGAAAATCAACGCTTATGAAAATTTTGTCCGGAGTTTATACCAAAGACGCCGGGACTATTCTGTTTGACGGAGAAAAAATTGAGAAGACGACTCCTATGGAATCCCTGAAAAAAGGGTTAAGTATTATCTATCAGGAATTCAGCCTGATTAATTCCATGTCGGTAGGTGAAAATATTTTCCTTGGCCGGTTTAAAGAGGCAGGGGGAATGAAAGGAACACACCAAAAGGCGAAGAAGCTATTGGAACAGATTGGATCTTCCATTAATACGAAGAGTTTTGTATCGGAACTGAGTACATCTGAAAAGCAGATGGTAGAGATTGCAAAGGCACTTTCTTTTCAGTCAAAATTGATTATTATGGATGAACCTTCCAGCAGCCTGACAGAAGACGAATTGGCAAAACTGGGCGTTATAATCAGGCAGCTGCGGGAGCAGGGAATATCCATTATTTATATCAGCCACAAACTGGACGAAATTTTTGAATACTGCAATTACGTTACAGTTATGCGGGACGGGCATGTGATCGATACGCGCCCGGTGGAACAGCTTACCCGGCGTGAGATGGTAGGTATGATGGTGGGGCGTACCATTGAAAATGAATATCCGGAGCGGCCGCATTGTGTAGGCGGTCCGCTGATGAAAGTGGAGCATTTGAATACCAGAAAACTTCATGATATTTCTTTTACTTTAAATCAGGGAGAAATCCTGGGATTAGTAGGACTGGTAGGGGCAGGGCGCACAGAAATTGTGCGGGCACTTTATGGAGCGGATAAGGCAAAGCGCAAGAAAATTGAAATGCAGGGCAGAGAAATAAAAATAACATCCCCTCAGGACGGAAAGAAAAACGGTATGGCGTTTGTGCCGGAAGACCGGAAACTGCAGGGACTGGTACTTCCTTTTTCTGTAAAAGCCAATATATCTATGGCAAGCCTGAAAAAAATGAAAAAAGGAATCTTTTTGTCAAGAGAACGGGAGCAGAGGCTGGCAGATGAAAAGATTAAAGAACTTTTGATCAAGACCCCGTCAGGCAGCACCGTTGTGGAGAGCCTTTCGGGAGGAAACCAGCAGAAATGTATTCTTGGCCGCTGGCTGGAGACGGACCCGAAAATTCTTATTTTGGATGAGCCCACAAGAGGCATCGATGTAGGGGCCAAGTATGAGATTTATATGCTTATGAAGAAAATTGTAGAGACAGGAAGTTCTATAATTTTAATTTCGTCAGAACTGCCTGAAGTTTTAAATATGAGCAACCGGGTACTGACTGTAGCGGATGGACACATTACCGGAGAATTTAATCCGGAGACAGCATCCGCGCAGGAGATAATGAACAAAGCAATCGGATGAGGAGGGATGAGATGAACACGAAAAATCGTGCAAAACAATTTGCACAGAATAATCTGGTTCTGCTTACGATTCTCATTCTTGCCGTAATTACGGCTGTGATAGAACCGAAATTTTTATCAATGGCGAATCTGGGAAACCTGATGAACCAGTTTGGCCCCCTGAGTTTTGTGGCACTGGGAATGACGATTGCCATTATTGGCGGATACATTGATCTTTCTGTTGCGGGAATCGTATCATTAAGCGCTGTGTTTACTATTTCCATGATTGACGTCCTGGGGCAGACAGGCGCTCTTTTTGCCGGCATACTGGCAGGCGCTCTGATGGGACTGCTGAATGCACTGGTTGTTGTCAGCTGCGGAGCTCTAACCCAGGCAAAAGCGCTTTTTATGACATATGGTCTCAGTGCGGTATACAGTGCGGCCGCACTGCTGTATACGGACGGCGCTACTCAGCATATGTCCCATCTGAATTCGCCTACCACGCTGTTTCGAGGGATCGGATCAGGAAAAGTAGGGTTTGTACCGGTATCTTTTATTCTTTTCTTTGCCATGATGTTTTTGCTTCATATTTTTCTGACAAAAACAAAGACGGGAAGGGAAGTCTGCCTGACGGGAGCTAACCTGACTGCCACAAACCTGACGGGAATACCGGTAAAAAGACGCGTTATGCTTGTTTATATCCTGTCAGGCGCGCTGTCAGCCCTTGGCGCTATTGTTCTGTTTTCACGCATTACTACGGCATCCCCTCTGCTGGGAGCCAATTATGAGACAAACGCGATTCTGGCAGTGGTAGTAGGAGGAACATCTCTGGCAGGGGGCAGAGGAAGCGTGCTGCGGACCATGTTGGGAGTTATGCTGGTTACGCTTTTGTCAAACTGTCTGAATCTGCTTGGAGTGTCCACATACCTTCAGGCAGTATTTGAGGGCGCGATACTGATTATAGCCATTTGGATCGACAGGCGCAGGGTTAAGTGAGGTGGTTGATATGGGTATTTTGCAGAGAGGATTAAAAATTGTAGAAAAACAGATGGCACTGGTGGCTGTCTTTCTGATGCTTTTTGCGATGCTGTTTTTTGATACCAGATTTTACACGGCCTATAATTTGCTGGATATGCTGAATTCCGCAGCGATCCTGGAAATCATGGCATTTGGCGTAACACTGGTAATTATATGCGGAGGCTGTGATTTCTCGATAGGAGCCACTATGAGCCTGTCCGGAATTATTACGATAAAACTGCTGGACTTTGTGCCTATACCGGTGGCGATTTTAGCGGCAGTGGCCTGCGGCGCTCTGGTGGGTGTGGTAAATGGCTTCCTGGTAGTAAAGCAGAAAACAGAGCCATTTATTATTACACTGGGAATGGGAATGCTGCTGAAGGGAATTGCACAGCAGATTACGGATGCTCATCCTGTTCCGGCCAGAAATTTAAATTTCATGAAAATAGCGAATTCCAAGCTGATTTTTAATATTCCGAATCTGATCATTATCATGCTTGTCATGCTGATTATCTTTTACTGCATTTTAAGGTATTCATCATTCGGAAGAAACTGTTACGCGGTAGGAGGAGATTTTAAAGTAGCCTCCCAGTCCGGTATTAAGGCGGAAAAGGTAAAATGGACGGCATTTATTATCTGCGGAGCGGTAGCTGCCTTCTGCGGAGTCCTTCTTTCTTCCAAGCTGAATACGGGATCTTCAATCTATGGGGATTCAACCGCTCTTTCCGTTAACTGCGGATGCGTGGTGGGAGGAACTTCTTTCGCAGGAGGGATCGGAGGCATTCCCCAGTCCTTTATCGGGCTGCTTTCCATTCAGCTTCTGGAAAACTGTATGAATATGCTGGGCATTAACGCATATGTGCAGCAGGTATGCGAAGGAATTATTATTCTTCTGATTCTCTGGTTTGACAATTATTCCCGAAAGAGAAAGGACGAAGCGGTATAGATATGTACATAGCGATTGACGGGGGAGGAACAAAAACCGAGTATTTATTGCTGGATGAATTTTTTCAGATAAAAGACCGATTTCTGGGAAAATGTGTGAATCACGATTTCCTGCCGGATGGGTGGGAAGGAACCGGAAAAGAGCTGAAAAATGGAATTTTTACTTTGCTGGAGAAAAACGGCCTTCAAATAGAAGACCTGAGGGATGTAACGGCAGGACTTTCCGGAATTGATACCCGGCTTGACCAGCAGAGAATAGAAACATGTATGAAAAAGATAGGGGTCCCTGACTTTGCCGTGTGCAATGACGGATTCCTGCCTGTTATGGCAGAGGGCAGGGATGGCTGGGGTATCGCGTATAATTGCGGGACCGGCGTCTGCTGCGCGGGAATTGATGAAAAAAAGAACCGCATAAAAACGGCAGGTCTGGATGAATGGTCAGGAGACGCAGGCGGCGGAAGCTGGATTGCGCTTCACATGTTCAGACAGGTGTACGGGGATTTGTTTTATCAGCAAAAAGAAACGCCTTTTGCGCAGAAATACATGGAGAAGTTACATCTTAGGACAAAAGAAGACTTCCTTGATTCCATTTTCCAGATCAGATACCCAAGAGAATATCCGCAAGTACAGAAGCAGGTCATTCAGCTGTTATTTGAGCTGCTGGAAGAAGGCGATGAAGAGGCGAACTTTATCGCAGACAAAATGCTTCAATGCGCATACGTCAATATCCGGGCAGTAATAGAAGGGCTGGACTTCTCTGAAAAAAAGATCCCGCTGGTTCTTACCGGTTCCATTCATACAAAGGCGGCAAACCAGGAGTACCTGCGCCGGCTGTATGCGGGACTGCAGAATATGACAGAACATTCTTTAAGCATACAGATGGCGCAGAGGGCTCCGGTGTACGGTGCGGTCCGCTGGCTGGAGGAAAGGAATAAAACATAACATATAATAAGAGGACTTAAAACAAATAGTAAAAATAAATTTCAGAAATGTGTTGCATTATCTGCGGCGCTGTGCTATGATACACACAAGCAGATTTTCTGAGGCAGCAGCCATTCTGAGAATTCTATTTTCATATCTGGGACATGTGTCCGTCTGTCGGAATTTCCTGCTTATCTTCAGAGTGTTGTGAATGATGACATTGTTGCGGCGGTATGCAGAGGCAAAGGAGGGACGGCCATGGGATAAAAAAGACAAAGAACCGGAGAAACAGGGACAGTCTTTCGGATTTCTGACAGGAGGAGAAGGATGGAGATGACAGTTCTTCTGCACCTGACAGCGATTGGAACAGCGGCGGACCTGATCGGGGGGAAGATCCCCAACGGTCTGATTGCGGCCGGGCTGCTCTGCGGAGCGGCGGGACAGGCCATATCATCCCGGGGAGCGGGGCTTGCCTGCTGGCTTGCGGGCGCGGCGCTTCCGGTCCTGCTTTTCGGGGGCCTGTACTGGCTCCGCATGATCGGAGCCGGGGACGTGAAACTGCTGTGTGTAATCGGAGGCTTTCTGGGGCCTGTCCCCTGTTTTTTCTGTATGCTTCGCGCGATTCTGTTTGGCGGAATCATTTCTGCCTTTCTGGTTGTAAAAAGACATAATCTTTTTGTACGTCTGTTCTATTTCAGAACTTATATCACGCAATTATTAAAAACGGGCCAGTGGAGTCCTTACTGCAGGGAAAATGACGGGGACGGGCAGTTCTGTTTTTCTGTGCCGATTCTGCTGGGACTTCTGACCATGCTGGGAGGTGGCCGGTAATTAATGAAAAAAAGCATATTTGCGGTCTGCGACCTGGAAGCGTCTTATGCCAGAAACCTGGCGGAGTACATGAATGAGCGGCGCCATGCGCCCTTCGAGGTGCAGGCCTTTACAAATCTGGACAGCCTGGAGGATTTTGCCTCCCAAAATCATATCGAACTGCTTCTGATTTCCACGAACGCCATGTGCGACAGGGTGAAGCAGATGGACGTGGAGAGAATTATCATTCTTTCAGAGGGAGAAACGATGGCGGATATCGGGGAGAATCCCTTTGTCTATAAGTATCAGCCCTCCGATCAGCTGATTGCGGAGGTGATGGGATACTACGCGGAGACCGGACCGCAGGTTATGCCGGAGCCGCTGTCCCTCTCCGCCACGGAGCTGATCGGGGTGTATTCGCCCCTGGGGCGGCTTGGCAAAACCGCTTTTGCGCTGACCCTGGGCGAAATACTGGGTGAAAAAAAGAAAGTGCTGTATCTGAACCTGGAAAATTTCAACGGGTTTGAGACGCTGTTTGATCAGAATTATTCCGCGGATATTTCCGATTTGCTTTATTTTGCCAGGCAGAACGAGGGAAACCTGATTTACAGGCTGAGCGGCATGATCCGCTCCCTGGGGCGGCTGGACTATATTCCTCCCGCGTTTTCCCCCGGAGACCTGCGGGATGTGGGGCATGAGGAATGGATTTCGCTTTTTTCCCGGATGGAGGCCTGGGGGGACTATGAAGTTATCATTCTCGACCTGGGGAGCCAGATTGAGGACGTGTTTCAGATCCTGAAAAGATGCGGGCGGGTCTATATGCCGGTTCTGGATGACCCGGTTTCCAGAGCGAAGCTCCTTCAGTTTGAGAAAAATCTGAGAGCCCTGGAATGCGGGGAGGTGGAGGAAAAACTGGTGCGCCTTCACCTGCCCCGGTGGGGACGGGGCGAAGAGCTGGAACTGCCCCAGACCCTGGCGGGAGGAACGCTGGGACGGTATGTGCGTCAGCTCTTGGAGACGGGACGGGACGAAGGAGGCGAACCATGACGGGAGAACGGTTCCGGGATCTGCGTGCCCGGCTGATGAAGCGGCTGGAGGAGTACCAGGAAGTTACGGATCAGGAGATCTGTCGGCTGATCGATGAACTGATGCTGGAGTGCGGCAGGGATTCCTATATCCGGCTTTCCGAGAGAGAGCAGGTCCGGAAGGAACTGTTCAATTCCGTCCGCCGTCTGGATATTCTGCAGGAGCTGGTGGACGATGACACGGTGACGGAGATCATGGTAAACGGCACGGAAAATATTTATGTGGAGAGGCAGGGCCGGCTTTTTCAGTGGGATCGGAAATTTTCTTCCAGGGAAAAGCTGGAGGATATCGTGCAGCAGATTGTGGCAAAGTGCAACCGGGTGGCAAATGAGGCGGTATCCATTGTAGATGCGCGGCTGGAAAACGGAGCCAGAGTGAATGTGGTGATGGCGCCGGTGGCTATTGAGGGGCCGGTGATTACCATCCGCCGCTTTCCGGACCATCCCATATCCATGGAGCAGCTTATCGCCTGGAACACCGTGTCCCGGGAGGCAGCCCTGTTCCTGGAAAAACTGGTGCGGGCCGGGTACAACATTTTTATCAGCGGCGGAACCGGATCCGGAAAAACGACCTTCCTGAACGCCCTCTTCCACTATATTCCCCGGGACGAGCGGATTGTGACCATTGAGGACAACGCGGAGCTTCAGCTGCAGGGAGCCAGAAATCTGGTGCGGCTGGAAGCCAGGAGGGCCAATGAAGAAGGGGATAATGAGGTGACAATCCGGGATCTGATCCGGGCCAGCCTGCGGATGCGGCCGGACCGGATTATTGTGGGGGAAGTCAGGGGAGAAGAAACCATTGATATGCTGCAGTCCCTGAATACGGGGCATGACGGGTCGCTGAGCACCGGTCATGGGAACAGCCCCCGGGATATGCTCTCCCGGCTGGAGACCATGGTGCTGATGGGACTGGAGATTCCGGTGCAGGCAGTGCGGCGGCAGATTGCCTCCGGCATTGACCTGATGGTGCATCTGGGGCGGATGCGGGACAAAAGCCGCAAGGTTCTGGAGATACTGGAGATCACCGGGTACGACTACAGATTGGGAGAAATACAGACCCATTCCCTGTTTGAGTTTGAGGAGCAGGGAGAGGATGAGGAGGGAAAAATATCAGGAAGTCTGGTAAAAAAAGGAGAACTGCAGAAACGGCAGAAGCTGGCGCGGGCCGGGCTGGCCTGAACAGGCCGGCCCGGGATTACGGCCGGTACCGCCTGTCTTTCAGAGAAGGAGCTTTTTACAGTCTCATTTATCTGGGGCTGGACGCGGCCGTGAGTTTCCTGTTCTTCCGCGCCTGGATCCCCTGGCTTCTTTTCCTTGGCGGACTGCCTCTTTTTCTGAAGGACCGGAAAAGGCAGCTGGTCCGCCGGCGGGGAAGGGATATGCAGGAGCAGTTTCTGACAGGGATACAGCTGGTGTGTACGTCTCTTCAGGCCGGATACGCGGTGGAGAACGCTTTCGGGGAGGCTCTGAAGGAACTGAAAAAGATTTATTCCGAAGAATCCTTTATTGTGTCGGAATTTACATATCTGACAGTACAGACCGGGCTGAACCGTTCTATCGAATCGCTGCTGGAGGATCTGGGGGAGAGAAGCCGGGTGGAGGATATCCGAAATTTTGCGGAAGTTTTTTACACGGCGAAGCGGACCGGAGGGGATCTGATGGCGATTATGCGAAACACCATATCCAGCATTCAGCAGCGGCAGGAGACCCGGATGGAGATCGAAACCACGCTGGCGGGCAAGATGATGGAACAGAACATGATGAGTGCGATACCCATGCTGATTCTGGGGTACGTTTCCCTCACCTCGCCGGAGTTTCTGGAGGTGATGTACACCAGCCCGGCAGGAAAAATCGTGATGGCGGTCTGCCTTGCAATCTACGGGGCAGCCTGCCTGTGGGGCAGGAAAATTATGACGATAGAGGTATAGAAGGTGAAGACAGAAACAGGACGGAGATGAAGTATGAAAGCACCGAAAAATCCACTTCTCAGACTGGGAGAATTCCTTGCGGATAAATGGGGAATGGCGAGTCCGGAAGGAAAAAATAAAGGGCTGGTGGGAGATCTGACAGCGCTGGCCGGACGGAAACGGCAGGCGGGAAGGGCATATTACGCGAAAAAAATCGCGGACTGCCTCCTTCTCGGAGCGGTTATGGGACTGCTGTGCGCTGTGGTTTATTTCACCGTGGACCGAGGCAGCCGGCTTGTGGAAAACAATCAGCTGCAGCGGCCGGGATACGGGATGGGAGACAGAAAAGAGGAGCTGGAGGTGCAGCTGGAAGGGGAGACGCAGCCGTTTGAGATGACTGTGACCGTGCAGGGGCGCAGATACACCAGCCGACAGGCGGAAGAACTGCTGGAAAAGGGAAGAGATACGCTGGAGGAGCTCCTGCCGGGAGAAAATGAATCGCTGGACGCGGTGAGAAGCGGACTGAATTTTCCATCCTCCCTGGAAAACGGGGCAGTGACGGTTGAATGGATGACAATGCCCTACGGAATGATTGATGAGAATGGGCAGATCACCGGACAGCCGGATGAACAGGGGAGCGTGGTGGAGATACAGGCGGTTCTCACCTGCCAGGAGCAGGAGCTGATTTATGAGACGGCGGTCTGTGTTTACCCTCCGGTACTGTCAGAACAGGAGCAGCTTTGGCAGGCTGTGGAGAGCGAAGTGAAGCGGGCAGACGAAGAGGGGGCCCGGGATGAGGTTCTTGACCTGCCCGGGCAGGTAGAAGGGCGGAAGGCAACCTGGCTGCGGCAGAGGGAGGCGCTGGTTCCCCTCTTTCTGGCCCTGACCGTCATTCTGCCGCTCTGCCTCTGGCTGCAGCGGGACCAGAAGGTCCGGCAGAAGGCCGGGGAGCGCAGGCTGCAGATGGCGCTGGACTACCCGGAACTGATGTGGAAAATGACCATGCTTCTGGGAGCCGGCCTGACCATTCGGGGAACGTTTCTGAAAATCGCGGCAGAGTATCGGAAAAACCGTACCGGCCAGATCCGGTACGCCTATGAGGAAATGCTGTTTGCCTGCGGCGAGATGAAGAGCGGAGTGCCGGAGAGCACGGCCTACGAAAATTTCGGCAGGCGGTGCGGCCTCCCCCAGTATATCAAGCTGGGCTCCCTTTTGTCCCAGAACCTGAAAAAAGGCTCCAAAGGACTGGCATCCATTCTGGAAAAGGAAGCGGCCTCTTCCATGGAAGAGCGCCAGAATATGGCCAGAAAGCTGGGAGAACAGGCGGGGACAAAGCTGCTGTTTCCCATGGCAATGATGTTCGGGGTTGTGCTGACGGTTCTGATTGTACCGGCTTTTCTGTCAATGTAACGGAGAACGCATGGCGGGAAGGGAGGAAGTAGATGGGAAAACAGGGACATATCGTTTCTTTTCTTCGGGAACAGGACGGAGTCGGAATTGTGGAGATTATTCTGATACTTGTCGTTCTGATCTCTCTTGTGATTATCTTTAAAAAGCAGCTCACCAGCCTGGTGAACAGCATACTGGGCAAGATTACCAGCCAGAGCAACAGTATCTGACAGAGGAGGAGGTACAGATGAGAAAAGAAAGGGGAGCCATCACGGTTTTTTTCAGCCTGGTCAGCGTGCTGTTTCTGTCCCTCATCTGTACCGCGGCGGAATCCGCCAGGATCCAGGGAGCCAGAGCGCAGGCGGCCAATATTGCGGACATGGGAAATTATTCCGTGTTTGGAGAGTTTGAAAAAAGGCTCCTGGAAGAGTATGAGATTTTTGCCCTGGATGCCTCCTACGGGACGGGAGATTTTTCTATGGACCGGGTCAATGACAGGCTTCGGGATTTTATGGGAAAAAATGCCGGAAAGGAGGTAGAGGGGTTGGCCGGCCTGTGCTTTGAGCCCTGGCAGCTGGAACTTCAGGAGAGCGAGATTCTGGAGTACGCTCTCCTGACGGACCGGGGCGGAGAAGCCTTTTACCAGCAGGCGGTCTCCTATATGAAGCAGACCGCGGTGACGGGAACCATCGGGAAACTGTTTCAGTACCACCACGATGCCCAGTCAGCCAAAAGCGACCAGGAAGAATTTAAACGGAACGAAAACAGTTCGCAGGAGCAGATGGAGAATCTGGAACAGCAGGAAGCGGAGAAGAAAAAAGAGCTGGAGGAGCAGGCGGCCCGGGCGGAAAGCGCCGGGGACGGGAGCATGGTAATTGTAGGCGGCCAGCCGTCCCAGGCGCCGGATGCGGAGAACCCTTTTGATGCGGTGGAACAGCTGAAGAGCAAAAGTATGCTGGATGTGCTCTGCAGCAAGTACGGCGTGTCCGGGCAGACTGTATCTAAAAGCCAGATCGCCTCCAAGAGAAGGAAGAAAACCGGGACCATGGAACTGCCTTCTGAAAACGGAGGCCTGACCGCCAACCTGCTTTTCCGGGAATATCTGCTGGATCATTTTCCCGGCTATCAGGACAGGAAAGAGGGCGAAAAGCTGAACTATCAGATAGAGTATGTGATCGGCGGAAAACGGTCAGACCGGGAAAATCTGAAGACAGTGGTGAACAAACTCCTTTTGCTGCGGGAGGGCTGCAACTATGTGTACTGCGTGGCCAACAGAGAGATGAATACGCAGGCGGGAGCTCTGGCTGCCCTGCTGGTGGGATGGCTGGGCGTTCCGCCCCTGATTACCGTTATGAAGCATGCCCTTCTGCTCTCCTGGGCCTATGGGGAAAGTATGCTGGATGTAAAAACCCTGATGGACGGCGGAAGCGTTCCCATGGCAAAGACAGAGGCTACCTGGCGGCTTACCCTGGATAAGCTGACAAATATAGAGGGGCTGCTGCGGGAGGACGGGGCTTCCCGGAAAGAAGGGGAGGACTACCGGGCGCACCTTCGTATTCTGCTGAATTTGCAGTCTGTTTCCACGCAGAAGAAGCGGGCGGTGGATCTGGTGGAACTGAATCTTTCCTCTGTGCCGGGCCTTTCCAATTTCCAGGCGGACCACTGCGTGGTGGGCATCCGCGCCCGGTCCTCCTGGAGGATCCGTCCGGTGTTTGCCAGGGTGCCGGCTGTGTTTCTGGGGGTGCCCTCTTCCGGGCTTTTGGTGACAGCAGACAGCGGTTTTACCTATGAAAACTAAGCGGGGTGAGAAAGAATGCTCTTTGGATGCCGAATGCATATCTCTATATCCTGTCAAAGTACGGTTCGAAAAGGTTCGAACACAGCTTTTCTAAGAAAGGAAACTCTCTCTCCCAAAATAAAAAAGGCGATTCCGGGCAGAAGAAGAGCATTCTTTCTTGCTCCGCTTAAAGCGGCCCTTACCGTGGAGGCCGCTGTGGTCCTTCCTGTTTTTGTGCTGTGCATGGCCGCCTGCATGCAGTTTATCCAGGTGATGGAGACGGCGGGGAAATTTGGAAGCGCCCTGTGCGAGACCGCCCAGGAGCTGGCGGCAGCGGCGTACGCGGCTGACGATGAAGAGGGCCCCGGCGTTCTGGCGGCCGGACTTTCCGCGGTCTATGCCCAGAGCCAGGTGCTGGGGAAAGCGGGAAATCCCGGGAATGTCAAGAACGTAAACTTCCTCCTCTCGTCTTTCCTGAAGGAGGAGCAGATGGTGGACCTGGTGATGACCTACCAGGTAAAGACTGTGGTGGGAAGAGTGAAAATACCGGGGGTTTTCTTCCTGCAGCGGGGGAGCGTAAGGGCCTGGACCGGCCGGGCCGGATCAGACGGTACATCGGGAAACGCCGGGCATGACGGGACAGGCGTTAAGGTGTATGTGACAGAATTCGGAACGGTCTATCACCGGGACCTGCAGTGCAGCCATATTAAGCTGGCCATCCGCCCGGTGTCCGCAAGTCAGGTGGACAGCCTGCGCAATACATACGGGGCCGGGTACGACCCCTGCGAAAAATGCGGGGACAAAGCAGGAAGCCGGGTATATATTACCAGCGACGGAAACAAATACCATTCGACGCTGGAATGCAGCGGTCTGAAGAGAACGATTAAAGAAGTGGATCTGGAGGAGGTCTCTCACATGAGGGCCTGTTCCAGATGCGGGCAGACCGTGGGATAAGCAGGGAAAAGGAGGGTG
>DSTMC04003__coassemble_1201_pt1 | contig 20813 bp, 15 predicted proteins | sample DSTMC04003__metabat2_low_PE_012 | metagenome-assembled genome bin DSTMC04003 | reverse complement strand
GTGCAGATGGGGGCTTCTCACAGTGAGTTCAGGGTGGACGGGACAGGACAGGTGCGGATTATTGAGATCGGATCCCGCATGGGAGGCGACTGCATCGGTTCCCATCTGGTGCCTCTGTCTACGGGGGCGGATTTTGTGAGAATGACGGTTGAAGCCGCGCTGGGGCAGGAACCGCAGGTTCCGGCGGCTCTTCTTCAGAAATACGCCGCCGTCCGGTTCATTATGGAGGAGAAGGATCTGGAACTGCTGTCCCGGCTGGAGAAAAACCATCCCGGCTGTATCCGGGAAAAGGTGCTGGAGGGAAAACCGGGAAGCCGTCAGGTGGTAGACAGTTCCACCCGGTTCGGCTATTTTATCGTCCAGACAGAGACGGAGCAGGAACTGACAGATCTTCATCTGTTTGACTGAGAACCGCCCCGCTGACCGGCAGGAAGAACCGCCTTTGGGCGTAAAAGGGACTGAAAAATGAAAAATTTGGAACAGGATTTAAAAACAGGAAATCTGAAACAGGTCTATCTGCTGTACGGCGATGAACCCTATCTGATCAACCTGTATAAAAACCGGCTGAAGAAGGCTCTGATTGCAGATGAGGATACCATCAATCTGAATATCTATGAGGGAAAGGGCATCCCGATTCCCGCAGTGATTGACCAGGCGGAGACCATGCCTTTCTTTGCGGAGCACAGGCTGATCATGCTGGAAAACACAGGATTTTTTAAGGGCTCCTGCCCGGAACTGGCAGATTATCTGCCCACCATGCCTCCGGAAACCGTGATGGTGTTTGTGGAGAGCGAGGTGGATAAACGGGGAAAACTGTATAAGGCGGTAAAAAGCCAGGGGCGGGCTGTGGAACTGACCCATCAGAATGAAAAGGTGCTCACCAGCTGGATCCTGGGGCTGCTCCAGAAGGAAGGCGTCAAGATTACCCGAAGCGGCCTGCAGCTTTTTCTGGAGCGGACCGGGGATGATATGGAGAGAATTACCCGGGAACTGGATAAGCTGATCGCCTATGTGTGGGGACGTGAGGGGATTACCGCGGAAGATGTGGAAGCGGTCTGCACAGTCCGGACAGAAAATAAAATTTTCGACATGATTAATGCCATGGCGGAGAAAAAGCAGAAGCGGGCGCTGGAACTGTACGATGACCTGCTGGCCCTCAGGGAGCCTCCCCTGCGTATTCTGGCTCTGATTGCCAGGCAGTTTAACCTTCTGCTGCAGGTGAAGGACCTGCGGCGGCAGGGGTTTGATCAGAACGAGATTGCCTCCAGAGCCGGCATTATGGGATTTATTGTAAGGAGCTGCCTGCGGCAGGCTGAATATTTTTCAGAGGACGATCTGCGCCGGGCGGCGGAGGAGTGCGTTGCCACGGAGGAAGCGGTTAAAACCGGACGGCTGGGGGACCGGCTGGGGGTGGAACTGCTGATCGTGAAGTACAGCAGCCCGGGAAAAAAATAAAAAAACCGCTGGTATGACGGGACCAGCGGTTTTTAAAATTCATCTATTCTTATGCAATGCTGTTGACAGCCTTTGTCAGGCGGGATACTTTTCTGGATGCGTTGTTCTTGTGATACACACCCTTGGTAGCAGCCTTGTCAATGGCAGAAGTAGCAGCCAGCAGAGCAGCGGAAGCAGCCTCTTTATCCTTGGCAGCTACAGCAGCGTCCACTTTCTTCATGGCAGTCTTCACAGCAGACTTGATTGCCTTATTGCGCTCATTCCTGGTCTTGGACACCAGAATTCTCTTCTTCGCAGACTTAATATTAGCCAAACCGTACACCTCCAAACATTTTTGAAATAATGGTTTGTTTCATTAAAATCGGACACGGACGTTTAATGCAAACATACTATTGTATCTTAGTCCAAACTCTTTCCATTGTCAATACATATTTCGGAAATTATTGCAAAAAATATGGGAAAATACGTTACTATTCACAGCCGCTTCAACCGTAACAACAGCTGTAACGCGCTTGCGCGTCAGCACCTGTTGTTACGGTTGAAGCAGGACTGTGAAGCAGTCACCCCGCCCACATAAGCAGTCTTAGCTCCGTCAGGAGCGGGACTGGAGCCTCAAAGAGGCGATGAATGCGCATGGGGCGGGGCGGCTGTGAATAGTAACGAAACGGCAGGCAGAAAAAACTCTGCCCCCTCAGGAGGAGAGACATGATCGGGACTTTTCAGGTACGCACGGATCTGGCCCTGGAGGCCAGAGAAAGCTATGAGGAGGATGACGCCAGGATCCGGGGAGTGAAGATACAGGAGACGGAGGATCCGGAAAAGGAAATCTATACGACGGTGGTGAAAATTGAGACAGAAAACGGAGCCAGGGCTATGGGAAAACCGGTAGGGACCTATATTACGCTGGAGGCTCCTAACCTTTCCGTGCCGGATGAGGGCTGCCACCGGGAAATTTCCAGAGAAATTGCCAGGCATGTGGGAGATCTGCTGGGGGAAGGAACGGGAGGCGTGCTGGTAGTGGGCCTGGGAAACCGGGAGGTAACGCCGGATGCTCTGGGACCGGAGGTGGTAAATCATCTGCGGATTACCCGGCACATGATCCGGGAATTCGGAAGAGCCTCTGTTCTTCAGGAAGGAGAAAAATCCGTGAGCGCCATTGTGCCCGGCGTGATGGCCCAGACGGGGATGGAGACCCTGGAGATCGTAAAGGGCATTGTAAAACAGACGGAACCGGACGCGGTGGTGGTGATTGACGCGCTGGCGGCCAGAAGCACCAGGAGGCTGAACCGGACGATTCAGATTACGGACGCGGGCATTCATCCGGGTTCCGGGGTAGGAAACCACAGGGAGGGGATCAGCAGAGAAATACTGGGGATTCCCGTGATTGCCATAGGCGTGCCTACGGTGGTGGACGCGGCCACCATTGTAAACGATACCATGGAAACGCTGGTGGAGGCTTTGGACCGGTCCGATGAAATGAAGAAGCTGGGAGGGATGCTGGGAAACCTTGACAGGGCGGAGAAATATCAGCTGATACAGGAACTGATTTCCCCTCATCTGAATACCATGTTTGTTACGCCCAAGGATATTGACGATACCATCAGACGGCTGAGCTTTACCATATCCGAGGGCCTGAACCTGGCGTTCTCATCCGGAGAAAAACAGGAATAATCCGGACGGATCCCTCATATATTTTCTGAAGGGGGATTAGTATGAAGCGAGGGCAGAGATGGTTTCAGAATCTTCTCCAGTGCATGATAGTTGCAGCTGGTTCTTATATTTTATACCGGGGCGGTTGGATCCTGGCAGAGAGCGGATGGCCGGACAGGCTTTTCCGGGGAGAGGAGGCCGCTCTGGCAATGAAAGAGATGGCGGCATCCGTCTATCTGCCGGATTATGAAGCGGTGTCAGACGGATGGGAGGAGAGCTGGGCGGCGGGCTGGCTGAAAGAGCTGCTCCCGGTGCTGTGGGAGCAGTATGACCAGATGCGGGAGCAGACGGAAAAAAAGGAGGACAGGCAGTGGGAGGAGACCGAAACAGAGCGGGAAACGGAAAACAGGGAAACGGATCCGGAGACGGAAAAGAAGGAGACAGAAGCGCCAGAGACAGAGGCGGGGACAGAAACGGAGCCAGAAACGGAGACAGAAACGGAGACCCAGGAGGCAGCCGCGGTGCTTTTGGACAATCTGGCGGACTACGACTACCTGATGAATCACTTTTTTTCCGTAGATCCGGATACGACAGCGGATCCGGCCAGGATAGACGGAACCGCTTTCCTGACGGAGGATCTTACCATAGAGAAAAATCCCGGGGTACCCCAGATCCTGATTTATCATACTCACTCTCAGGAGACCTTCCTCGATTCGGAAGAGGGAAACGTAAATGACAGTATTGTGGGGATTGGAAATTATCTGACAGAACTGCTGGAAGAAAAGTACGGGTATCAGGTGATTCATGATACAGGCGTGTATGATCTGATAGACGGAGTGCTGGACCGGAGCGCGGCGTACGACTATGCCCGGGAAAGCATTCAGAAAATCCTGGATGAAAATCCCACCGTTGAGGTGGTCATTGATCTGCACCGGGACGGAGTGGACGGGATCCATTTTGTGACGGATGTAAACGGAAAAGATACGGCTCAGATTATGTTCCTGAACGGAATGTCCATGGACAGCCAGGGGCAGCCGGTATCCTACCTGCCCAATCCCTACATACAGGAAAATCTGGCTTTTTCTTTCCAGCTTCAGCTGGCCGCCAGCCGGAATTATCCCGGGTTTACCCGAAATATCTATTTAAAAGGCCAGCGGTATAACCTTCATCTTCGCCCCCGCTCCCTGCTGATTGAAGCGGGAAGCCAGTTAAATACGGTGGAAGAGGAGATGAACGCCATGGAACCGCTGGCGGATATTCTGAATCAGGTGCTGTCCGGAGAGCCCTCAGGAACAGAGGGCGCCGGATAAAGCGGCATCTGAGGCCAGTATTTTATTTGTCAAATTGGGTCAGGTTATACCGTTTGATGATGCTGCACAGTTTGGATACATACTGAGGATCCGTGGCATACCCGCCTTTTTTGATCAGCTTAATGGTTTTTCTGTAATTTTTATTTCCCACCACCCCTTTATAGCGCAGCTTGTTTCCGTTTTTGGCGTAGCTTAAATAGGCGGAGTGGTCCGCCAGGCTCTCGGCAAAGCTGCTGTAAGAGCGGAAGGTATCGGTGATGGTGTACCACTTGTTGTTCAGATACTCTTTTGTCGTCTTTTTGAAGGTCTTTCCGTCCCAGGACGACTTCCAGGTGTTGCCGGAGAGAGAGGCCTTCATGCCGAACAGGTTATGAGCTTCCATGGCCAGGGAAGAAGTGCCGTAGCCGCTCTCCAGAATAGCCTGGGCCGTGGTGACGGAAGCCAGGATGCCGGATTTTTTCATGTCCCGGGAAGCCAGTTTGCCGATCGTCTGGATAAACTGTTTCTCCGTCATGGCGTCCCGGTTGAGAGAGCCGTCTTTGTTAAAATAGTACCGCTCTCCTTTGATGGTCACCCATTCGCTGGTGTAGCGGGCGCCTTTTACGCCTTTTTTGCCGCTGGTGCGCAGATAGTACTTTTTCCCGTTAATGGTTTTCCATCCGGTGGCCATCCGGCCCTTTGTGCCTTTTTTGCTGCTTTTGAGGAAATAGAAATAGTTTCCCCCGATCTTTTTCCAGCCGGTGCACACGGCCCCGTCTTTTCCCAGATAATACGTTCCCTTATCAATGGTCTGCCAGCCGGTGAGCATCTTTCCCCGTTTTCCTTTTCCGGACTTTGTGGAGAAATAGTAGGTTTTGCCTTTGATGGTATGCCATCCGGTATAGAGCCGCCCGGTTTTTCCCTTTGCGCTGCTCTTATTTCCGTAATACCGGCTTTTGCCTACGGAAAACCATCCTGTTTTTACATAGCCGTTCTGATCAAAATAGTACCAGTGGCCGTTTATTTTCCGGAAGCCTTTTTTGGCATAGGTTTTATTGGCATACCGGTACCGGGTTTTTCCTTTTTTTACCACCCATTTTCCGGCGGACGAAGAGGTTTTGGATCCGGCGGCTTCCGCTCTCTGGCTGAAGGCGGGACCGGCCGCCAGCAGAAAAGCCAGACAGAGCAGGGGAAGCAGACGCCAAAGCCTTTTGGGACATAAAACATGTTTCATTTGCTTACCCTCCATTCTATGCCTCTATTAGAACAGATTCAGCCCGGAATGTCCAGTATTTTTTGGGGGTTTCTCCGGTGGGGAATGACTGGACAAATAAGAAGGGAGTGTGTTACAATTCCAGATGATATTTTGAACAGGAGGAATGGAATTGGCCGGATTTGATCAGAGTAAAATCAGAAATTTTTGTATCATTGCCCATATAGATCACGGAAAGTCGACCCTGGCGGACAGAATCATCGAACAGACAGGGCTTCTGACCAGCCGTGAGATGCAGGATCAGGTGCTGGATAACATGGATCTGGAGCGGGAGAGAGGCATTACCATCAAAGCCCAGACCGTCCGTCTGATTTACCACGGAAAAGACGGAGAAGAATATATTTTTAACATGATTGACACGCCGGGCCATGTGGATTTTAACTATGAGGTGTCCAGAAGTCTGGCTGCCTGCGACGGAGCGGTGCTGGTAGTGGACGCGGCCCAGGGCATCGAGGCCCAGACCCTGGCCAATGTCTATCTGGCCCTGGATCACGATCTGGAGGTATTCCCGGTAATCAACAAGATTGACCTTCCCAGCGCGGATCCGGAGAGAGTGATAGCGGAGATCGAGGATGTAATCGGGCTGGAAGCCCAGGACGCGCCGCTGATTTCCGCCAAGACAGGACAGAATGTGGACCAGGTGCTGGAGCAGATCGTAGAGAAAATACCGGCTCCCCAGGGGGATCCGGACGCGCCTTTAAAGGCTCTGATCTTCGATTCCCTGTACGACGCCTATAAAGGCGTCATTGTGTTCTGCCGCATTAAGGAGGGAACCGTCCGCCGGGGAACCCGGATTCGCATGATGGCCACCGGAGCGGAGGCGGATGTGGTGGAAGTGGGATATTTTGGCCCCGGCCAGTTTATTCCCTGCGAGAGTCTGTCTGCCGGCATGGTGGGCTACCTGACGGCCAGCCTGAAAAATGTTAAGGAAACCCGGGTGGGCGATACGGTGACGGACGCGGCCCGTCCCTGCAGCGAAGCCCTTCCCGGCTATAAAAAGGTGAACCCCATGGTATACTGCGGCATGTATCCCGCGGACAGCTCCAAGTATCCGGATCTGCGGGACGCTCTGGAAAAGCTGCAGCTAAACGATGCCGCGCTCCAGTTTGAGCCGGAGACCTCGGTTGCCCTGGGATTTGGGTTCCGGTGCGGATTTCTGGGACTGCTCCACCTGGAGATCATCCAGGAACGGCTGGAGAGAGAATACAATCTGGATCTGGTCACCACGGCTCCCAGCGTAATCTACAAGGTGCACAAGACCAACGGAGAAGTGATAGACCTGACAAATCCCACCAACCTGCCGGATCCCTCGGAGATCGAGTACATGGAAGAGCCCATGGTCAGCGCGGAGATTATGGTGACCACGGAATTTATAGGCTCTATCATGGAGCTGTGCCAGGAACGGCGGGGCGTTTATATCAGCATTGAATATATGGAAACCACGAGAGCTCTGCTGAAATATGACCTTCCGCTGAATGAGATTATTTATGATTTCTTTGACGCCCTCAAGTCCCGTTCCAGAGGGTACGCTTCCTTCGATTATGAGATGAAGGGATATGTGCGTTCCGAGCTGGTAAAACTGGATATTCTGGTAAACCGGGAAGAGGTGGACGCCCTCTCCTTCATTGTCCATGCGGACAGCGCCTACGAGCGGGGCAGGAAGATGTGCGAGAAGCTGAAAGAGGAGATCCCCAGACAGCTGTTCGAGATTCCCATCCAGGCCGCGGTGGGGGGCAAGATTATCGCCAGGGAGACGGTAAAGGCCATGCGCAAGGATGTGCTGGCAAAATGTTATGGCGGCGATATTACCAGAAAGAAGAAGCTGCTGGAAAAGCAGAAGGAAGGAAAGAAACGGATGAGGCAGGTGGGAAATGTGGAGATCCCCCAGAAAGCCTTTATGAGCGTTTTGAAACTGGACGACGATTAAAAACAGATGAGGTACAGCTATGTATGACTCTGAAACACCACTGGGGATATATGTACATATCCCCTTTTGTGTGCGCAAATGCCGCTACTGCGATTTTCTCTCAGGCCCTGCCGGCCGGCAGACCCGGGAACGGTATATACAGCGGCTGAAGGAAGAAATCGGCCTGTTTGAGCCGGAAGAGAACTGCCGGGCGGAGAGTGTTTTTTTCGGAGGCGGGACGCCCTCCCTGCTGGAAGGGGAGGAGCTTGCGGGGCTGATGGAAAAAATAAAGGCGGCATTTCCCCGCAAAAATCCGGACTGGGAAGTGACGGTGGAATGCAACCCCGGGACGGTGACAGAGGATAAGCTGGCCGCGTACCGGCAGGCCGGCGTCAACCGCCTCAGCTTCGGGCTTCAGTCGGCGGATGAGGAAGAACTTCGCATACTGGGGCGCATCCATACCTGGAAGGAGTTTGAGCAGAATTACCGCCTGGCCCGCAGGATGGGATTTGAGAATATTAACGTGGATCTGATGTTTGGCCTCCCCGGCCAGACGGAAGAATCCTGGCGCAGCACGCTGGAAAAAGTGCTGGAGCTTAAACCGGAGCATATATCTGCCTACAGTCTGATCATCGAGGAGGGGACTCCCTTTTACCGGCTTTACGGGGAGGGGAGAACGCCTGATGGGGAGCCGGCTCTGCCGGATGAGGACGCGGAGCGGGCTATGTATAAGGAAACAGAGCGGATTTTAAAAAGAGCCGGCCTGAACCGGTATGAGATTTCCAATTACAGCCTGCCGGGCAGGGAGAGCCGGCATAACTGCGGTTACTGGAGAAGAATACCCTACGCGGGGTTCGGCCTGGGGGCCTCTTCCCAGCTGAACCGTCTTCGCTTTAAAAATACGGATTCTCTGGAGGCCTATCTGGAGGGGGATTTTTCAAAAAGAGAAGTGCTGGTGCTGACCAGGGACAATGAGATTGAGGAGACCATGTTCCTGGGCCTGCGGATGATGGAGGGGGTAAACGTAAGGCGGTTTAAAGAAACATTCGGGACGGATCCGGAAGTCATCTACCGACCGCAGATAGAACGGATGGAGAAGCTGGGGCTTCTTGCGATTCGCGGCGGGAACCTGTGCCTTACGGAGCGGGGAATCGATGTGAGTAATCAGGTTCTGGCGGAATTCCTGCTGGATTAGGAAAAAATTTCCTTCACCGCAAAATCGTGTATCAGCCGGTAGGTATCCTCCGTAAAGTGAACGCCGTCTACGGTTTCAAACTCGTGGATGTTCAGGTAGGTACTGCAGTCCAGATACTGATCCGGGAACGCTTCCTGCAGCTGCTGATTAAAAGCGGCGATTTCTTCATTGGTGACCGGAAGATCCTCGCCTGTCACCGGATTGACAGACATATAATAGAAAGAACGGCCCGGATACAGCCGGGAGAAATCCCGGTACAGCTCCAGATACTGCTCGATCATATCCGGATCGTTTACGCCAAGATTCAGCACCACCGGCGAATCCGGCGATTCATCCATGGCTGCCTCCATCTGGGCAAGACCGGTTTCGGCAAACCAGCTGTAGCCCTCCCCCACAGCGCCCACGTAGGTGCAGCCGTCTCCGACTTCCATTTCTGCTTCTCCCATGCCCACTGTGCGGGAGTCTCCCACAAAAATCAGATGATGTTCCGGCAGCGGTTTGTCCGCGTCTTTCGCGGCTGCCAGCGCCCGGGCTGTCTGCCCGTCTTCTTCTGCGCCTGCCGTTTCAAAAACAAAGGAGGTTTCGCCTTCCCCGCGGCTGCTTTCTTCTTTTCCCATGGCGTTTTCCACTGTGCGCAGATTGACCATCAGGTAAATCCCCAGGCCGATCAGAACCACAATAATCAAAACCGATACGACAACCCCCAGTACGGTCTGCTTTCTCATAAGCTGTTTCTTCCTTATCTTTAAACGTGTTTTACGGTCTTATGACCCTGGTGTCATCATATCATGTTTCTTTTCGATGTCAATGAAAAGGCTCAGATTTTTTTCGACAGAAAATGGAAGTATGGAAGAAAAAAATTTTTGAAAAACTATTGACAAACCAAAACGGCTGTCATATTATAGTGCTGTGGATGTTAGCACTCTAGTTAAATGAGTGCTAACAGCCGGACAGACAAGACGGAGGGAGGGAATTCAAATGCAGCTGGATGAGCGGAAATGGATTATCCTGCAGGCGATCATCAAGACTTACCTGGAAACGGGGGAGCCGGTGGGTTCCAGAACCATTTCAAAGTACCCGGGACTGAATTTGAGCTCCGCCACTATCCGTAATGAGATGTCAGACCTGGAAGAGATGGGTTACATTATTCAGCCCCACACTTCCGCCGGCCGTATCCCTTCTGACGCGGGCTACCGTCTGTACGTGGACCGGATGATGGAAGAAAACGACCGGAAGATGGAGGAGAAAGACAAAGAAGTCACCGAGATGAAGGAACTGATGATCCGCAGACAGGACCGGATGGAACTGGTTTTAAAGCAGCTGGCGAAATTTCTGGCTGCCAATACCAATTACGCCACCATGATTACCGGACCTCAGTACCACCGGACAAAGCTGAAATTTATTCAGCTCTCCATTGTGGATGAGGGGCAGATCCTGGCAGTGATCGTGACGGAGAGCAATGTGGTGAAAAACAAGATGATCCACATGGAGCACGGCCTGGATCATGAGACCATCCTGAAGATGAACATTCTGCTGAACAGCAGCCTCAACGGCCTGACCATCGAGCAGATTAATCTGGCCACCATCTCCAAACTGAAGGAAGAGGCGGGCATACACAGCGAGGTGGTAAGCAGAGTGCTGGACGCGGTGGCAGAGGCGATCAGCCAGGAAGAGGATCTGGAGATTTATACCAGCGGCGCCACCAATTTTTTCAAGTACCCCGAACTGAGCGACAGCGAAAAAGCCAGCGAACTGATCAGTACCTTTGAGGAAAAACGGTCCCTGGCCAGTCTGATGGGCGAGGAAGAGGCAAATCCGGATGAACACGGCATTCAGGTGTACATCGGAAATGAGACGCCGGTTCCCACCATGAAGGACTGCAGCGTGGTAACCGCTTCCTACGAGCTGGGAGACGGGATGTACGGGCGCATCGGTATTGTGGGTCCGAAACGAATGGATTATGATAAGGTTGTTGGCGTTCTGAAAAATCTGACCCAGCAGCTGGATGAAATTTTCAAGAAAGATGAGTAGAAAGGTGGACGAAGCGCAGTGGCAGAGATGAAAGAAGAAAAAGCCATGGATCAGACCACAGACCAGGAAGTAAACTCCCAGGACGCCGGCGAAGCCGGTGAGCAGGAGGAAGCAGGGACTTCCGGACAGGAAGAGACCGGTGAAGAGATAAACCTGGAAGAAGAGGAACAGGAGGCTTCCGGACAGGAAGAAGAAGGTTCTGAGCAGGCCGGGACCAAAAAAGGCTTTTTCGGCAAGAAGAAAGATAAAAAGGATAAAAAAGATATTCAGATAGAAGAACTGACAGACCGGGTCCGCCGGCAGATGGCTGAATTTGATAATTTCCGCAAACGGACGGAAAAGGAAAAAGCGGCCATGTACGAGATCGGAGCCAGAAGCGTGATCGAGAAGATCCTTCCGGTGGTGGACAATTTTGAGCGGGGTCTGGCGGTGGAGGATGAAAATTCCCAGGATCCCTTTGTACAGGGAATGCAGAAGATATACAAGCAGCTGATGAGCACGCTGGAGGCCATGGAGGTGAAGCCCATCGAGGCGGTGGGCAAGGAGTTCAATCCGGATTTCCACAATGCGGTGATGCACGTGGAGGATGAAAATCTGGGAGAGAACATGGTGGCCGAGGAGCTGCAGAAGGGCTATATGTACCGGGATACAGTGGTGCGCCACAGTATGGTAAAGGTAGCGAATTAGACAGACAGAGAGTCCCGAAAGGGATGGTCTCTTTCAAATAAACAGATTATAAGACATACATCAATACATTTTGACAGGAGGAAATGATTATGGGAAAGATCATAGGCATTGATTTGGGTACAACGAATAGCTGCGTGGCAGTTATGGAAGGCGGAAAGCCGGTTGTAATTTCCAATACAGAAGGTTCAAGAACCACACCGTCCGTTGTGGCATTTACCAAGAACGGCGAGAGACTGGTGGGTGAGCCCGCGAAACGTCAGGCAGTGACCAACGCGGATAAGACCATCTCATCCATCAAGAGACATATGGGCACGGACTACCGTGTAACCATCGACGGAAAGAAGTATTCTCCCCAGGAGATTTCCGCTATGATCCTGCAGAAGCTGAAAGGCGACGCGGAGAATTATCTGGGAGAAAAAGTGACAGAGGCTGTTATCACAGTTCCCGCCTACTTTAACGACGCCCAGCGTCAGGCTACCAAGGACGCCGGAAAGATCGCGGGACTGGATGTAAAGCGTATTATCAACGAGCCCACAGCCGCGGCTTTGGCTTACGGCCTGGACAACGAGAAAGAGCAGAAGATCATGGTATACGACCTGGGCGGCGGTACCTTTGATGTGTCCATCATCGAGATCGGCGACGGCGTAATCGAAGTACTGGCTACCAACGGAAACAACCGTCTGGGCGGCGATGACTTTGACCAGAGAATTACCGATTACATGATTGCAGATTTTAAGGCCAAAGAGGGCATTGACCTGTCAAACGACAAGATGGCCCTTCAGAGACTGAAAGAGGCGGCTGAGAAAGCCAAGAAAGAGCTGTCCTCCGCCACCACCACCAACATCAACCTGCCGTTTATTACCGCCAACGAGACAGGTCCCAAGCACTTTGAGATGGATCTGACCAAGGCGAAATTCGACGAGCTGACCAGCGACCTGGTAGAGGCCACCGCCGTTCCGGTGCAGAACGCGCTGAAAGACGCGGGCCTGACCGCTTCAGAGCTTTCCAAAGTACTTCTGGTGGGCGGTTCCACCCGTATCCCCGCTGTGCAGGATAAGGTAAAACAGCTGACCGGCCATGAGCCCAGCAAGACCCTGAACCCGGATGAGTGTGTAGCCATCGGCGCATGTATCCAGGGCGGCAAGCTGGCAGGCGACGCCGGCGCAGGGGATATCCTGCTGCTGGATGTAACGCCCCTGTCTCTGTCTATCGAGACTCTGGGCGGCGTGGCAACCAAGCTGATCGAGAGAAATACCACCATTCCCACCAAGAAGAGTCAGGTATTCTCCACTGCGGCTGATAATCAGACGGCCGTGGACATCCATGTGGTACAGGGTGAGAGACAGTTCGCGAAAGACAACAAGACTCTGGGCCAGTTCAGACTGGACGGCATTCCGCCAGCAAGAAGAGGCGTTCCGCAGATCGAGGTTACCTTTGATATTGATGCCAACGGCATCGTAAACGTATCCGCCAAGGATCTGGGAACCGGAAAAGAGCAGCATATTACCATTACCTCCGGCTCCAACATGTCCGATGAGGAAATCGATAAGGCTGTGAAGGAAGCTGCCGAGTACGAGGCACAGGATAAGAAGCGCAAGGAAGGCATTGACGCCAAGAACGACGCTGACTCCATGGTATTCCAGACGGAAAAGGCCATGGAAGAGGTGGGCGACAAGATTGACGCTTCCGACAAGGCCGCTGTGGAGGCGGATCTGAACGCTCTGAAGGAGACGATCTCCAAATGCGGAGACGAGCTGACAGACGCCCAGATTGACGAGCTGAAGGCCGGCAAGGAGAAACTGATGAGCAGCGCGCAGAAGCTGTTTGAGAAGGTTTATCAGCAGGCGCAGGGAGCGGCAGGAGCCGCAGGCGCGGGACCTGACATGGGAGCAGGCGCGCAGGGCGCCGGCGCGGGAAACACCGGAAATGCCAATGACGATGTGGTAGACGGAGACTACCGCGAGGTATAATTGAATAAACGAAATAGAAATCCCCGGGGGCTGTTGCGGAAGGGGCGGGAAACCGCCTGCTTTCCGCCACGGCCTCAAAGTGGGTATAAAGGTATAGTATAGAAGGTACTGCCTCCGGGTTAGTATCTGACTGAGAGGGTTATGAAATGGCAGAGAATAAACGAGATTATTATGAAGTCCTGGGCGTAAACAGAAACGCGACGGATGCCGAACTGAAAAAGGCATACCGGGCGCTGGCCAAAAAATACCATCCCGACATGAACCCCGGAGATAAAGAGGCAGAAAAGAAATTCAAGGAGGCTTCCGAGGCCTACGCGGTGCTGAGCGATCCGGATAAGCGCCGCCAGTATGACCAGTTTGGTCACGCAGCTTTTGAAGGGGGAGCCGGCGCCGGCGGTTTCGGCGGTTTTGACTTTAACGCGGCGGACATGGGAGATATTTTCGGAGACATATTCAGCGACCTGTTCGGCGGCGGAAGAAGGAGAGGGCCTTCCAACGGCCCCATGCAGGGCGCCAATGTGCGGGCCAGCGTGAGGATTACGTTTGAGGAGGCTATTTTCGGGTGCGAAAAGGAACTGACGCTGAACCTGAAGGATGAATGTACCACCTGTCATGGAACAGGGGCAAAGCCGGGCACTTCCCCGGTGACCTGTCCCAAGTGTCAGGGCCGGGGCCAGATTGTGTTTACGCAGCAGTCCCTGTTCGGCATGGTGCAGAATGTGCAGACCTGTCCGGACTGCCACGGTACCGGCAAGATTGTAAAGGAAAAATGCCCGGCCTGCGGAGGCAACGGCTATACCAGCAGCCGCAAGCGGATTCAGGTGACCGTTCCGGCCGGCATTGACAACGGACAGAGCATCCGGATCAGAGGCAAGGGAGAACCCGGCACCAACGGCGGCCCCAGAGGGGATTTGCTGGTGGAAGTAATCGTGGGGCGCAGCACCATGTTTGCCCGCCAGGATATGGACATCTTTTCCAGCGTCAGCATCAGCTTCCCCCAGGCGGCCCTGGGAGGAGACCTGCGGATTGCCACGGTGGACGGCGACGTGATCTATACCATCAAACCCGGAACCCAGAGCGGCACCAGAGTCCGCCTGAAAGGAAAAGGAGTTCCCTCCCTGCGGAATAAAAACGTGCGGGGCGATCATTATGTGACTCTGCTGGTGGAGGTTCCCACCAAGCTCAGCGAGGAGGCAAAGCAGGCTCTGCGCGCCTATGATATGGCGGCAGGCAACAGCCTGAAGCAGGGGAAAAATCAGGAGGCCGGCCCGGAGACGGGTGAGAAGCCGAAGAAAAAAGGTTTTTTTGACAAGCTGAGAGAAAATTTTGAAGACTGATGCGGAATAAAAATCCGCGGAATCACAGGGGGGAGGAACGGCTCCTCCGGGAAGGATTTCCGCGGATTTTTCTCTGGGTCTTCCCAGAAAACAGTTGCAATGTAAACCGGATTATAGTATAATTCTAACAATTTGAAGAGACCACGACGGAAAAAGAGTTTACTCTTTTTTTTTGCGCAGATGAGGAAAGGAAAACGGTGAAAGTATGAAAAAAGCATTTCTAATCCTTGAGGACGGCACAGTATTCCAGGGAACCAGTATCGGCTCCCAGCGGGAAGTGATCAGCGAGATTGTGTTTAATACGTCCATGACTGGCTATCTGGAGGTTCTGACCGACCCTTCTTACGCGGGGCAGGCGGTAACGATGACCTATCCTCTGATCGGCAATTACGGCATCTGCCGGGATGATATGGAGTCTGAACGGCCCTGGCCGGACGGCTTTATTGTCAGGGAGCTTTCCCGTCTCCCCAGTAATTTCCGCTCTACTGAAACGATACAGAACTTTTTGTCCCAGTACGATATTCCGGGAATCGCCGGAATCGATACGCGGGCTCTCACGAAAATTCTCCGGGAAAAGGGAACCATGAACGGCATGATTACCACGGAGGAATACACGGATCTTTCTGATATTATTCCCAGATTAAAAGCGTATACAACCGGCAAGGTGGTGGAGAAAGTAACCTGCAGGGAGAAGTATGTGCTGGAAGGGGACGGTCCCCGGGTAGCACTGCTGGATCTGGGCGCAAAGCGCAATATCGCCAGAAGCTTAAATCAGAGAGGGTGCCAGGTGACGGTATACCCGGCCCTGACTGCGGCGGAGGAGATCCTTGCCGCAAAGCCGGACGGCATCATGCTTTCCAACGGACCGGGAGACCCCAAGGAGTGTGTTTCCATTATTCAGGAAATCCGCAAACTGTATGAGACGGACATTCCCATCTTTGCCATCTGTCTGGGGCACCAGCTTATGGCGCTGGCCACAGGCGCGGATACCCATAAAATGAAATACGGCCATCGGGGCGGCAACCACCCGGTGAAGGATCTGACCACCGGACGGGTTTATATTTCCTCCCAGAACCACGGCTATGTGGTGGATACGGACAAGCTGGATCCCCAGGTGGCGGTTCCCGCTTTTCAGAATGTAAACGACGGTACCAACGAGGGACTTTCCTATACCGGGAAAAATATTTTCACAGTGCAGTTCCACCCGGAGGCCTGCCCGGGCCCCCAGGATTCGGGATATCTGTTTGACCGCTTTATGAACATGATGGAGGTGACAAAGAATGCCTAAGAATCCAGAGATAAAGAAAGTATTGGTGATCGGCTCCGGTCCTATCGTAATCGGACAGGCGGCGGAGTTTGACTATGCGGGCACCCAGGCCTGCCGTTCTCTGAAGGAGGAGGGCATCGAAGTGGTACTGCTCAACTCCAACCCGGCCACCATCATGACGGACAAGGATATTGCGGATCATGTATACATTGAGCCTCTTACCGTGGAAGTGGTGGAACAGCTTATTCTGAAGGAAAAACCGGACAGCGTGCTGCCCACCCTGGGCGGACAGGCCGGCCTGAATCTGGCCATGGAGCTGGAAGAGAGAGGCTTTTTAAAAGAGCATAATGTGAAGCTGATCGGAACAACGGCAGAGACCATCCGCCGGGCGGAGGACCGCCAGGAATTTAAGGACACCATGGAGAAGATCCATGAGCCGGTGGCAGCCTCCAAGGTTGTGCACTCCGTGGAAGAGGGAGAAGCCTTTGCCCAGGAGATCGGCTATCCGGTGGTTCTGCGTCCCGCCTATACCCTGGGAGGCAGCGGCGGCGGCATCGCCGGCAACCACGAGGAACTGGTGGAGATCCTCTCCAACGGACTGCGCTTAAGCCGGGTGGGAGAAGTGCTGGTGGAGCGCTGTATTTCCGGATGGAAAGAGATCGAGTATGAGGTGATGCGGGACGGCGCCGGCAATGTGATTACCGTCTGCAACATGGAAAATATTGATCCGGTGGGCGTGCACACCGGAGACAGTATCGTGGTGGCTCCCTCCCAGACCCTGGGAGATAAGGAGTACCAGATGCTGCGTACCTCCGCGCTGAATATTATCAGCGAACTGAAAATCACAGGCGGCTGCAACGTGCAGTTTGCCCTTCATCCCGAAAGCTTTGAGTACTGCGTGATTGAGGTAAATCCAAGGGTGAGCCGTTCTTCCGCCCTGGCGTCCAAGGCTACCGGTTACCCCATCGCCAAGGTGGCGGCCAAGATCGCCCTGGGCTATACCCTGGATGAAATTAAAAACGCCATTACGGGAAAAACCTACGCCAGCTTTGAGCCCATGCTGGACTACTGCGTGGTAAAGATGCCCCGCCTTCCCTTTGATAAATTTATCAGCGCCAAGAGGGACCTGACCACCCAGATGAAGGCCACCGGCGAGGTGATGAGCATCTGCAACAATTTTGAAGGGGCTCTGATGAAAGCCATCCGTTCCCTGGAACAGCATGTGGACAGCCTGATGTCCTATGACTTTACCGGGCTGGATGAGGAGGCCTTAAGGCGGCAGCTTCACAAGGTGGATGACCGCCGGATCTGGGTGATTGCCGAGGCGGTCCGCAGAGGCTTCTCCTATGAGGAGATTCATGAGATTACCAAAATTGACATCTGGTTCATCGACAAGATCGCCATTCTGGTGGAGATGGAGCAGAGGCTGAAAAAAGAGAAGCTGACGCTGGAACTTCTGCGGGAAGCGAAGAGAATCGAGTTCCCGGACAATGTGATTGCCCGTCTTACCGGAATGAAGGAAGAAGAAATCCGGGATATGCGGTACGCCAACGGCATTACAGCCGCCTACAAGATGGTGGATACCTGCGCGGCGGAGTTTGAGGCGGCCACCCCCTACTATTACTCCGTATTTGGCAGTGAGAACGAGGCGGCGGAAACCAGCGGCAGGAAGAAGGTGCTGGTTCTGGGATCCGGCCCCATCCGGATCGGCCAGGGAATTGAGTTTGATTTCTGCTCGGTTCACTGTACCTGGGCTTTTGCAAAAGAAGGATATGAAACCATTATCATCAACAATAATCCGGAGACGGTGAGTACGGATTTTGATATTGCGGATAAACTGTACTTTGAGCCCCTGACGCCGGAAGATGTGGAGAATGTGGTGCGTCTGGAAAAACCGGACGGCGCCGTGGTGCAGTTTGGCGGCCAGACAGCCATCAAGCTGACAGAAGCTCTCATGAAGATGGGCGTGACCATTCTGGGAACATCCGCCGAGAACGTAGACGCGGCCGAGGACCGGAAGCTGTTCGATGCCATCCTGGAGAAATGCAGCATTCCCAGACCCTCCGGACACACGGTATTTACAGCCGAGGAGGCCAAGAAGGCGGCAGGCGAGCTGGGATATCCGGTGCTGGTGCGGCCTTCCTATGTGCTGGGCGGACAGGGTATGCAGATTGCCATCAACGATGAAGATATTGACGAGTACATCGGCATTATCAACCAGATTGCCCAGGAGCACCCCATTCTGGTGGACAAGTATCTGATGGGCAAGGAGATCGAGGTGGACGCGGTGTGCGACGGAGAGGATGTGCTGATCCCCGGTATTATGGAGCATATCGAGCGGGCCGGCATCCATTCCGGAGACAGTATCTCCGTGTATCCCGCCCAGAGCCTGACGCCTAAAATCAAGCGGGTGATTGAGGAGTATACCAGAAGACTGGCAAAATCTCTTCACGTAATCGGACTGATTAACATTCAGTTTATCGTCAGCAATGATGAGGTGTATGTGATTGAGGTAAATCCCCGTTCCAGCCGGACCGTGCCCTATATCAGCAAGGTGACGGGCATCCCCATCGTTCCTCTGGCCACCAAGGTGATTCTGGGAGCCAAAATCCGGGAGCTGGGATATACGCCCGGTCTGCAGAAGGAAGCGGATTACTTTGCCATCAAGATGCCGGTATTCTCTTTTGAGAAGATCCGGGACGCGGATATCAGCCTGGGGCCGGAGATGAAGTCCACCGGCGAGTGCTTGGGAATTGCCGCCACCTTTGACGAGGCTCTGTATAAGGCTTTCCTGGGGGCAGGCATTAATCTGCCCAAGCATAAGAACATGATTGTGACCGTAAAAGATGCGGATAAAGTGGAAGTGCTGGATATTGCCAGACGGTTTGAGAATATCGGCTACCGGATCTATGCCACCAGGGGCACCTACCATGCGCTGCGGGACGCCGGCATCAATGCCCGCCGGATCAACAAGATCGAGGCGGAGTCCCCCAACCTGATGGATCTGATCCTGGGTCATGAGATCGATCTGGTCATCGATACGCCCTCCCAGGGAGTGGGACATTCCCATGACGGCTTCGTGATCCGCCGGGCGGCCATCGAGACAGGCGTGAATGTGCTGACTTCGCTGGATACGGCCCAGGCCCTGATCACCAGCCTGGAGAACAACAGCGTCCATAAACTGAAACTGATTGATATTGCTGAAATTTAACAGGAAATGGGAAGCCCCGGACGGACATAGTGTCTGCCCGGGGCAGATTTGACTAATTTTCTGAAATTTTAACTGAATTTTCTGGAATTAATTTGCATTGAAATATCATTTCGTTTTTGTTAGAATAATTGAGGATTGGGGAGTTTGGAAACTGTGTTTCCGCGGAATGGAATTTTGTGTTCCAGAAAGGAAAGCTGTTCATAAATGAGAAAGAAATCACATATCTGTCTGGGGAGATACCTGGCGGAGAATGCTTCCGCCCGTGAACTGAGAAGCCACAAAAAAGCGTTTCTGCTGGGATCGATTTTGCCGGATATAAGACCTTCCTTTGTAACAAAGAAACACGAGTACAACGGAACCTATGAGGAGGTACAGGAAAGTATCCGCAGACTGACCACAGACTGCAACCTGCTGCTTCGCAACCGGCGGGTTTACTGCCGCAGGATGGGAGAGGTTATTCACTATGTGGCGGATTACTTTACATTTCCCCATAATTCCTGCTATCCGGGAAGCCTGAAAGATCACTGCCGCTATGAGAACGATCTGAAGCATTATATGCGGGACTATATTTACAGCGGAGAGGCGGAGCGGAATCAGAACGTTTATTATCAGTTCTATACGGTAGAAGAACTGTTCGCTTATATAGAAGCCTGCCATGAAGAGTATATGGAGGATGTCCACAGCGTGGAGCAGGATGCCCTCTATATTACAAGAGTATGCAGCCAGGTAGTATCCGGGATTTACCAGCTGCTGCATCAGAAGGAGGAGGCCGCCCGCCAGGCGGGAAGAGAGGCTGCCTACTGGGCTGCTTAGCCTCTGCGGAATACTTGAATATGACGAGGGAGATGTATGCTCTAAGTGACTTCTTAATCATGGTTTTTGTCATGGTTAGTGAAGCAGTCACTTAGAGCATTTTCATTTCAGGAGGTACAGCCATGAGAAACGAAAAAATCACCCCATTGTACGAGCGTTTGAGCCGCGACGAAGAAGCCGCCGAAATGGTACGCCGCATCTTTTCCCTGACGATGGAGGGCTATGGCCCCTATCAAATCTCCAAGCTGCTGTCCGAGGCAAAGGTTGAAATCCCCGCTGTCCATCTGGCACGCTTTCACGAAGGAGTAAACAGGACGAAGCCGGTCAAAGACCCCTACGGCTGGGGATCATCCACCATTGTGAACATCCTGAAAAAGCGGGAATACCTGGGCCACACCATCAATTTCAAGACCCGCAAGCACTTCAAGGACAAGAAAAGCCACTATGTTGACGAAAGCGAGTGGACGATTTTCGAGAATACCCATGAGGCCATCATCGACCAGGAAACCTTTGACAATGTGCAGCGTATCCGGGCAAATGTCAGGCGATACCCGGACGGCTGGGGCGAGGCCCATCCCCTGACCGGCCTGATGTACTGTGCCGACTGCGGCGGCAAGATGTATGTCCATCGTGTCAATAACGGCAAGCGTGACCCACAGTTTATTTGCAGCCAGTACAGCAAGTACCCTATCGGCTCCCTTTGCCCCACACAGCACCGCATCCGGGCCG
>DSTMC04003__coassemble_1138_pt1 | contig 22216 bp, 19 predicted proteins | sample DSTMC04003__metabat2_low_PE_012 | metagenome-assembled genome bin DSTMC04003 | reverse complement strand
GGCCAGGGGAAAGGCCCGGGTCTCCAGCTCCCTGGCGCTGCAGCCGGTGAGGAAAAGGAACAGCGTCAGACAGAAAACCGCCGGCCCCATCTTTCCCGTTTTCCGACGTTTCTTCCTTCTTCCGCCCCGGCTCATCCACAGGGCCGCAGCCAGAAGGAGGGGGGCGCAGACCAGAAAGGACACCGCCCCTCCCCAGAGCAGCACCTCCCGATACGCGTTCATTCCCAGGCACAGCAGCCAGGCGGCGGCAGCGGCGGCCGTCATAAACTTCCGGTTCATCTTCTGTCTTTTGGGTCCGGCCAGTTCCCCGGCCAGAACGCCCCCGTAAAAAACGCCTTCTCCCACTGACAGAAACAGGGAAAATTCCAGGAACCCGATGAGCAGAATATCCCATCGCTGCAGGAAAACGCCGTTTAAGCTGGCGCTGCTCATAAGGGAAATCACAGGCCAGGCAAGCCGCCTCATCCCCTCGGCTCCGAATATGCCAAAGCAGGCCAGAAATGTAAAAAAGAGCAAAACAATCGTCATGGCCACCGCCCGCCCGCATCTTTTTTTCATATTTTCAGGGTCCTCCACCTGCTCCTTTACCACCGGAAGGATCCCCAGCGTGCCAAACCCGGGCAGCACCGCCGCCGTGCAGCCCACAAAGGGCAGCGCTTTAAGCCCCTTCTCATCCAGTGCCATCTGCGCCGGCCTGAAAGAGGTCATGGCCAGCAAAATCATAAGGAAAAATAGCCCCCACACAAAAAAGGCGGTAAGCTCGCTGACTCTGCCTCTCACTTCCATCCCTCCCAGCGCCAGATAAAGTCCCAGTCCCGCCGCCGTCAGCGTCACCAGCCGGAAATCAGCCTCGGGTATCAGATACGTCACGGCAATCCGGCCGCACAGATACATCATCAGGGCGCTGTGATACAGAAAATAAAGGATCCCCAGGACATAGACGCCGCCTGCCGCCAAGCTTCCCAGCCGTTCTTTCAGACAACCGTAATAGCTGCCCTGCCGGCTTCTTCTTTTCCGCAGGATCAGGTATCCCATCTCCAGCACCAGAAGTCCCCCCGCCAGCAGCCCCGCCAGGGCGCTGCGGCCTCCCGCCCCGCCGGCCGCCGCCGGAAACAGCAGAAGCATTTTCCCCATCCAGTCCGTCAGCAGCAGGGCCTGCAGCTGCCGGGAAGAAATTTTATGATTTTCAGAAAACATCCTGCTCTCCCTTCTCCTGTTTCTTTTTGTTTCCGGCCCGCCGCCGCTCCTCTCTTCTGGCATACACCGGCCGGCGGTCCATTCTCCGCATAGGCGCCCGAAGCAGGCCGTCCGTCCACCGGGATATGCCGTCCCGCTCCCTGGCTACAAAAGGCATCAGATAGGGGATGCCGAAGCTTTTAAGCCCCGCCAGATGAATCAGCAGCGCCAGCCATCCCGCCGCGAAACCGTAGATGCCAAACAGGCCGCACAGGATAATCATGCCGTACTTCATAATGCGAAACGCCTCTGAGAGTTCCTCGTTGGGAATGGAAAAAGATCCCAGGGCCGTCAGGGCATCCACAATCACAATAATAGGGCTGATCAGGTTGGCGGTTACCGCGGCCTGGCCGATAATCAGGCCTCCCACAATGCCGATCATGTTTCCGATGGGGCCCGGCATCCGAAGCCCCGCCTCCCGCATCAGTTCAAAAGCGCCCTCCATCAGCAGCACCTCCGCCATAGCCGGAAAAGGTACTCCCTCCCTGGCCTGCGCCATGGACAGCACCAGATTTACCGGCAGAAGCTGGGGGTGAAAGCAGGTCACCGCCAGATACAGACCCGGCATGGAAAAAGCCAGAAATACGGCCAGGTACCGGACGCACCGCAGCAGGGACGCGATCTGAAAGTTTCCATAGTAATCATCGCCGGTCTGAAGCAGGCTGTTCATGGTGGTGGGCAGCAGCAGTCCCACCGGCGTATTGTCGCACAAAACCAGGATCCGGCCCTCCAGCAGCGCGGCGGCCGCCCGATCCGGCCGTTCCGTCGTCTGAAACTGGGGAAAGGGAGAATACCACACATCCTCTGTCAGCTGCTCCACCATTCCGCTGTCCATGATTCCGTCGATACAGATCTGTCCCAGCCTTTGCCGGATCTCCTCCAGCAGAGACGGATAGGCCAGATTTTCCATATACACCAGAGACAGCAGCGTGTTGGACTCTTCCCCCAGGAAATGCTCTTCCACCTTCAGCGCCGTGGTGCGCAGCCGCTTTCTCACCAGCGCCGTATTGATTTTCACCGATTCGCTGAAGGCTTCCCGGGAGCCCCGCAGCACTTTTTCCGAATCGGCTTTTGACACCCCCATTCCCGGATACCCTTTGCTCCCAATCTTCAGCCCCCGGTCATACCCGTCCAGAAAGAGAACCGCATTCCCGGCCAGCATGGCGGCCATAGCTTCCTCCATGGAAGCCAGCTCTTTCATGTCGGATATTCCCAGCCCGTTCTCCTCTGCCGTTTCCAGGATGCTGCCTGCGCCCATTTCCCACAGATGGTTCAAAAACTTGCCGATCACCGAATCTTCCAGCATCATGTTGCTGACAGCCGCCTCGATATACACAACCAGGCACTCCACCCGGTTCTCTTTTCCCAGAAACATGGAGCGGATCACAATATCCGCGCATCCCTCGCACAGCTTCCGGACTCTCTCTTCTGTCTGTCTGATATGGGGTGAAATTTTTTCGCTCATGGACGCCTCCCGTCAGTTTTCTTAATCCACGCAAAAAGGACAGAAGCGTCCTTCTGTCCTTTAGCATTTCCCATCTTCTCTTTTTTATGACCGGGGAGCCTTTTTTTCGTTTTCCTCCGCCGTCTCCATATGAAGGCTTTCGATAATAGACTGCCGCTGCTGCTCAATATGGTGCCGGATCGCAAGCTTGGCTTTCTCTTCCGACCGCTCCTCCAGAGCCTGGCAGATAATCTGATGCTCCTCCACCAGATTGTGGTGGCTGTTTTTATCCTTCAGATTTTCTAATCGATAACGATAGATCTGTTCCCGGATATTGTTCAGGATCTGTATCAGCCGCCGGTTGCCCGTGGCTTCGCAGATGATCTCATGAAAGTCCACGTCCGCCTGGGCGCTGGCCATCAGATCTTCCCGCTTCAGGCAGTCCGCAAATTTTTCAGCCGCCTGCCGCAGCTGGACGATCTGCTCTTTCGTCATATTCCGGCAGGCTTTTGTCACTGCCAGCTCCTCCAGGGCCGCCCGCACTTCCAGCACATCCTCCAGGTCAGACTTGGTAATCTCCGCCACCACAGCCCCTCTGCGGGGAACCATGTGAACCAGGCCCTCCAGTTCCAGCATACGGATCGCTTCCCGCACCGGCGTCCTGCTGACCCCCAGTTTCTGTGCCAGATGAATCTCCATCAGCCGCTCTCCCGGCTGAAGAGTGCCTCTTAGAATCGCCTGCCGCAGCGTCTGGAATACCACGTCCCGCAAAGGCAGATATTCATTCATCTGCAGCTGCATGTTATCTGTCATCCGGACCGCCCCCTTTCAGACCCGTTTCCCGGCGCTGCAAAGTCCGGCGGCCTTCTGCCCCTCCCCCGGCGCCGTCAGAGCCTGCCGCCGGGCTGAAAAATTCTGTCAGATAGACCTGCTTGGCCATGCTTCCCCGCTTCAGCTTTTCATAAGCCTTTCTGGCCGCCGCTTTATCCTCAAATAATCCGAATACCGTGGGACCGCTGCCGCTCATCATGGCATTCCGGGCGCCCATTTTCATCATCTCATCCTTTATTTCCTGTATCACCGGGCAGGCCGGGATCGTCACCGTCTCCAGCACATTTCCCATTTTTTCCGCCAGAGCCTTCAGATCCCCTGTCTTCAGCGCTTCTATCTGACCGTCTATATCCGGATGGAAAGGAAGCTGGTCCGCCTTCAGGTTCCCGTACACAAACTTCGTAGATATATGGGCCTTGGGTTTTGCCAGCAGCACATGGCAGGCGGGCGGAGCCGGCAGGGACGTCAGCTTTTCTCCGATCCCTTCCGCCAGAGCCGTTCCCCGCAGGATACAGTAGGGCACATCGGCTCCCAGCTTCACGCCCCGATTCATCAGTTCGGTTCTGGAGAGTCCCAGCCGGAACAGCCTGTTTACTCCGATCAGCACAGCCGCCGCGTCAGAGCTTCCGCCTGCCAGCCCCGCCGCCACCGGGATATGCTTTTCCAGGTTGATAAACACGCCCTTACGGATCTGGAATTCCTCCATCAGAAGCCTGGCGGCCCGGTATACCAGGTTGTCCTCTCCCACCGTCAGAAACGGCAGATTGGTTTTTACCCGGATCCCTTCCGCTTCCGTCACCGTAATCTGTATCCGGTCGTACAGGCGGATCGTCTGCATAATCATCCGCAGTTCATGGTATCCGTCTTCTCTTTTTCTCAGCACATCCAGGCCCAGATTGATTTTGGCCATGGCTTTCAGCTTTAATTCTCTCATCTTTTGCCCTCAATACTTTATACCTGTAATCAGTTTAACCTGTTACGTTTATTGTATGCAAAATTCACTGAAGATGCAATCCTTTCTTAAATCATTTTATGGTGTATGAATCTGTCTGTAAAACGTCAAGAAGGCCAGCCCTACAGGAGTTCTTCTCGCTGATCGTGGATCAGAAAATTTTCGATCCCCGCTTTGATAAACTGATCAATGGTCTGCTGTATTTTTGTCCAGTCACTGCAATGCTGTTTGATCATCATGCGGTTGATGGCAAGGCAGCCGTTCATCTGGAAATAGAAAATAGCTTCGGCCTGTTCAAAAGTCAGAAGGCTGTGCTGCATTAAGTGCGTAATAAATTGCTCCTTGCCGGAATCCACCAGTTTCTCCAACATTCGGGAGGAAGTGATCTCATCAAAAAAGAGTATCTGGTACTGGGAGGCGGAACGGATCTTTTCACAAAACGGATAAGTACAGTTTTGTTTATAGGGACAGAGCACATGATCCAGGACGCTTGAAGTATCTGAAAGAAAATCCTCAAAAATGTCATCCAGGACATCATCGATATCGCAGTAATGAAGATAGAAAGTGCCGCGGTTCATTTCTGCCTTTTTGCATAGCTCTGTCACGGTAATCTTACCGTACGGCTTGGTTTTCAGTTCCTCCAGCAGGATGTCTTTAATAGTCTGACGGGTGTATCGGGTTCGCCGGTCTGTTTTTTGTGTCCTTTCCATAAAAATTTCTCCAGTTTCTATACAATTTCCAAATTCTGTTCAGAAACGTATCAATATGAAAATATTGACGGTTGAACTGCCTGGCAGATTTATTATAATGACTTTGACGCAAAAAATCAACAATATGTTCAGAAACAAAACACTATGTGTAGAAGGAGGAACAAGCAGATGGGACATATCATAGCAGTTGCGGGAAAAGGCGGTGTGGGAAAAACAACGCTGTGCGGTCTGCTGATCCAGTACCTTTGTGAAACCGGAAAAAAACCGGTATTGGCTGTAGATGCGGATGCAAATGCGAATCTAAATGAGGTGCTGGGAGTGGAAGCAGGCGTGACGTTGGGAGAACTTCGGGAGGAGATCGAGCGAGCCGGCGTTGATCCGAGATATAAGATTCCCGTGGGCATCACAAAGGCTGCTTATCTGGACAGCCGTCTGGCTGACGCATTAACAGAAGAAGATGACTACGATCTGTTGGTGATGGGACGCTCCCAAGGGCAGGGCTGCTACTGCTTTGTCAATGGAATTGTACAGACGCAGATCCAGAAACTGCAGAGTAATTATCCGTATATCGTTGTGGATAACGAAGCTGGCATGGAGCACATCAGCAGAGGTATTCTTCCCAATATGGAAATTGCCATCCTGGTCAGCGACTGCTCCAGAAGGGGTGTGCAGGCTGCGGGCAGGATTGCCGCATTGATGAAGGAACTGAATTTCCATCCTCAAAAGGTTGGCCTGATCGTAAATCGGGCGCCGGAAGGGAAGCTGGATGCAGGTACCAGGGAAGAGATTGAAAAACAGAAACTGGATTTATTGGGAGTTGTTCCCCAGGATGAAGACGTTTACCGTTTTGACTGTGAGGGACGCCCTACTGTGCAGCTGCCAAAAGATTCACCGGTAAGAGAAGCGCTCAAAGGGATCATTGAAAAACTGGGATTATAAACCGAAGAAAAGGAGCCGATCATGATTGAATTTGCGGATTGTCAGGATATAAGGAAGATGGCAGTAATTGAAGAAATGGATTGTCCCAGATGCGGCGCAAAGGATGGCATCGAGGTATTTGAGCGGGACAGCCTGACAGTGGGAGAAAGTATATGCGATCAATGCGGTTACACCATCCCGGAAGGAGTCCCGCTGCAGCTATATCTGGAACAGATAAAACAAGGAGATAAGGAGACGGGCAGATGAAAGTAACAATATGATCCGGTGCTGATGGTCGTAGATCCTTCTTATGAATCCCTGCAGCTTTCTAAGAAGATTGGAGAATTGGCGGAAGGTATTGGAAAGCCGTTTTATTAAAGTAACCGAAGACAACCGGGAAATGATGTACGAAAATATACGGAAGCCGGAACCTATTGAATGTTTGGCAGAATTTCTGCTTTAGCGCGGCCGGGCTCATCGAACCCGGCCGCGCTGCATTTCCGTTCTGACCGCACCTTCCACTGTTTCCTTCTCTTCATTGGCATTCCGCTATTTTCCTCACCACAGCGACCGCACACTCTCCCGTTCTATGAACTGGGTGCACACCTGGACCTTCTGCCGGTTGCCGTTGTTGTCCTGAATCATATCCCGCAGCCGCCGTACCGCCGCTCGGCCGATCTCCTGCTTGGGCACCCGCAAGGTGGTCAGAGGCGGGGAGGAGATGGCCGCAAAGGGCAGGTCATCAAATCCCACCACCGACACATCCTCCGGGATCCGGATCCCGCACTCCGCCATGGCCTTCATGGCTCCCAAGGCGATCATATCGTTGTCCGCGAAAAAGGCAGTGGGCAGATTGGGCTTCCGGCTCAGATAAGCCTTCATATCCGCATAGGATCCCTCCATATCGCAGGAGAGCGTCACCACATGCTCCTTCTTCAGGGGCAGCTGGGCTTTGCGCAGCGCTGTCTGATAGCCGGTGGCTCTGGAACGGAAAGGTTTGATGCGGAAATTTCCCTGGAGATAGCCGATCTCCTTGTGGCCGTTGCCAATCAGATACTCGGTGGCCATCCGGGCCGCGTCCGCATTGTTGATCAGCACCGCGTCAAAGGACATATCCTCCCGCCAGTAGTCGATCATCACAAAGGGAGAGGGGAGGCTGCGGATCATTTCCAGATCCTCGTCCAGCAGCTCCGTGCCCAGGAAAATAATTCCCGCCGCCTTGTCATTGGACAGCCATTTCAGCTCTTCCTTAAAATTGCTGCTCTGCCGGTCCAGGTTGTACATGGTCATCTCCATGCCGCAGGCCCGGCACTCCTGCTCGATCCCGGTGATCATCAGGGGGAAGTAGGGCGTATCCTCCACCACCCGTCCGGTTCTTTTATAGGTAACAAATTTAACCTTCCGGATCTGGTTCTCATCAAAATAGCCCAGATCCTGGGCGACCCGCAGAATGGTAGCCGCGGTCTCCGCGTTTACGCCCTTTTTGTAATTCAGGGCGTTGGAGACTGTCGCCGGTGAAAACCCTGTAATTTCACTGATTTTCTTTGCACTGACTTTCATGGCACCCTCCCATTCTGATATCTTCTCTTATCCGCACCGGCGCAAGCCGTTCTCACATTTTCGTTTATATATAAATATTTTTATAAATATTTATATATTGTATCCTATACCAGTTTTTACCGAAATTCAACCAAAAACTTTTCGGAAAATCCATTTTTTACAGAAAAGGCGTTTCTCGCCCTCTGGTCTTTACTTCGTCCGCACCATATCCACGGCAGCCTGCCAGCCCCGGTACTTCTGCTCCCGCAGATTTTCCTGCATATCCGGCGTGTAGCTGGTTCTCTGAAGCCCTTCAAAAACAGACGCGTCATAGATGCCTGCCGCCAGTCCCGCCGCGTAAGCCGCGCCGATGCCGGAGAGTTCTTCCGCATCGGGGACCCGCACCGGAATATTCATAATATCGCTCTGCATCTGCATCAGATAGCCGTTTCTGGTAGGTCCGCCGTCCACCCGCAGTTCCCGGATGGGCAGTCCGGAGGCTTTTCCCATGATCCGGATCACATCCGTAATCTGATAGACAATGCAGTCCAGAGCCGCCCGCACAATCTCCGCCTTCCCGGTGGTCCGGGTCATGCCGCAGATCACCGCCGTCGCCTGGCTGTCCCAGTAGGGAGCTCCCAGGCCGGAAAAAGCAGGCACCAGATAGGTCTTATCCTGAGGATGGGACTCTCTTGCCAGCCCCTCTGTCTCTTTTGCCGAAGCAATCAGCTTTACGTCATTCTGGAGCCAGGAAATCACAGCGCCGGTATAGTTAATGTTTCCCTCCAGCACATAATTCACCTTTCCCCCCATGGACCAGGCCAGGGAGGTCACCACGCCCAGATCCGTAAACACCGGCTTTTCACCGATATTCATCATGATGGAGGAACCCGTCCCGTAGGTGGCCTTGATCATGCCGGGCTTCAGGCAGCCCTGGCCGAACAGGGCGCCGTGGGAATCTCCCAGCACGCCCCGGATGGGAATGGGGGTATCCAGGTATCCTTCAAAGTCTGTAACGCCGTAGTCCCCGTCTGAATCGGTTACCCGGGGCATACACCGGGCCGGAATGCCGAATACCTCCAGGCAGGTTGAATCCCACTCCAGCTTTTCGATATTAAAGAGCTGTGTCCGGGAGGCGTTGGAGTAATCCGTCTGGAAATTTTTCCCTTTTGTAAGGCGGTATACCAGCCAGCTGTCAATGGTGCCGCAGGCAATCTCCCCTGCTTCGGCCAGTTCTTTTACCCCTTCCACATTTTGGAAAATCCAGGCCAGCTTGGCCGCGGAAAAATAGGGAGAGAGCTGCAGTCCCGTCCTGGCCTTGATAGTGGGAGCGTATCCGGCCCGCTCAATCTCCTCGCAGATGGCGGCGCCTCTGGCGCACTGCCATACAATGGCGTTGTAAACCGGCTCCCCTGTCTTTTTGTTCCAGCAGGCAGCCGTCTCCCTCTGATTGCTGATGCCCAGCACCGCCAGCTGAGATTTGTCAATCCCCGCCTTCTCCACCAGATCCTTCACCACCTGCACGGTATTTGCGTAAATCTCATTCAGATCATGTTCCACCCAGCCCCGCTCGTCGATGATCTGCCGGTGGGGCAGGTCGCTTCTGCAGATCAGTTTTCCGGCCGTATCAAAAAGCAGCGCCTTCGTTCCCTGGGTGCTCTGATCAATTCCCAATACATATCGTTCCATTTATTCGCTCCTGTTTTATAATAGAGGGACGCCCCCCAAATCCGGCAGCGTCCCCACAGTTTCTGTTATCCTAACAGTTCTTCCGCCTTCTTTGCGATTCCCTCAGCATTCAGGCCGTAATAATCGAATACTTCTTTGGAAGTTCCGGTGATGACCGGCTCATCCGGCAGCGTCATATTGACTACTTTCTTCGGGCAGTTGGCGGCTACCACCTGGGCTACCATGGAGCCAAGCCCGCCGAAGGGAGAATGCTCTTCCACGGTAATCACCGCTTTCGCGTTCTGGGCTGCCCGGATAATGGCATCCTGATCCAGCGGCTTTACGCAGTACATATCCACCACCGTGGCGGAAATTCCCTTCTCCTCCAGCAGTTTTGCAGCGTCTGCCGCAGGCTTTACCATCTCGCCGCAGGCAATCAGGGCTACGTCCGTTCCCTGGCGGATCACAGTGGCTTTGTCCATCTCAAAAGGCACGTTTCCTTCCTCATAGACGTCTTCCACCGCGTTTCTGCCCACCCGGATGTAAGCCGGCTTCTCGTCCTTTAACAGAGCCTCCACCAGACATCTGGTCTGGAGATGGTCGCTGGGAAGGTACACCCGCATATTGGGGATCGCTGCCATGGCGGCGATATCCTGGGCGGAGTGATGGCTCATGCCCAGAGCGCCGTAGCTGATGCCGCCGCTGATGCCGATGAGCTTAACATTGGTATTGGAATAAGCGCAGTCGATCTTGGCCTGCTCATAGCTTCTGGTGCTTAAGAAACAGGCGGGGGAAGCGGCGTAGGGTTTCTTGCCGCATTTGGCCAGGCCGGCGGAAATACTCACCAGATCCTGTTCCGCGATACCCACTTCCACAAACTGTTCCGGGTATGTATCCGCAAAAGGAGTCATGGAGGCGGATCCTCTGGAATCACTGCACAGCACTACGATATCCTTATCCTCTTTGGCGTGCTCCATCAGCACTTCACAAATTACCTGGCGGTTTGCAATCTTATTCATGTAACGCGGCCTCCTTCCTCGCTTCCAGATCGCTCATGATCTGCTTTACTTCATCCTCCGTAGGCACCTTGTGATGCCAGTTTGCCTTGTTCTCCATCACAGAAGAGCCGTAGCCCTTGATGGTATTGGCAATCACCACCGTAGGCATTCCCTTCACGGTTTTTGCCGTATCAAACGCCGCGTTCAGTTCATCGATGCTGTTTCCGTTTACGCTGATTACGTTCCAGCCGAAACTGCGGAAGCGGTCGCAGAGGTTGTCATGGTGCATCACGTCCTCGGTATTTCCGGAAATCTGCAGCCGATTGCGGTCCACTACCGCGCACAGGTTATCCAGCTTATACTGGGAGGCAGCCATGGCGCCTTCCCACACAGAGCCTTCCGCCAGTTCCCCGTCGCCCATCACCGTATACACCCGGGCGCTGCTCTTATTCATCTTCTCCGCCAGGGCCATGCCCACGCATACGGGAAGACCATGTCCCAGAGAGCCGGAGTTCATCTCGATGCCGGGCAGCTTGTTGTTGGGATGGCCGATAAACTTGCTGCCAAAGTGGGAAAACTCTTCGATTACCTGGTCGATGGGGAAGAAGCCCTTTGCGGCCAGCACAGCGTACAGAGCCTCTACCGAATGTCCCTTGCTCAGCACAAATTTGTCTCTGCCGGGATCAGAGAAATTCTCGGGTCCCACATTCATCTCATGAAAATACAGAGAAACCAGAATATCCATTACGCTCATGTCTCCGCCGATATGTCCCGCTTTTCCGGACACTACCATGCGGACCACATCCTGGCGAAGTTCAAACGATTTTGCCGTTAAATTTTCCATAACTGCCTCCTTAATTCATCTATGGTTTTATCACTCACCGCGAAGATACGCCTTTACCTGCTCTTCCACAGGATCATACAGATCCGGCTTAATTCCCATATACTTGCAGGCTTCGTAGAGTACCGGCACCACATCCTTGTGAATGCCTACGCAGTGATGGATGTAGGGTCCTTCCACCACCTTTGCCTCCAGGCGCTTGATGTTCTCCACTTCCACCCAGAGGTAGGTACCCATGCCTTTCGGTCCGTCCACGCCCTTGGCGTTGCCCAGCAGCAGAGAGTACTCTCCGTTGTCCCCGTCAAATCTGGCCAGGGTCACCAGGCCGTGCTTCGCCTCGGCGGTAATGGCTCCCGGATGGTCAAAAGCCAGCGGATAGGTAATCTTAGGCGTTTCTTTTGCCACAGAGATAGGCCAGGGGCCGCAGTGCTGCAGCAGCTCGCCGTTGGGAATGTCGGGATGGCGGATGGTCCAGTCGGCGAAAAAGCTTCTGCACTCATCCATGCCGGCAGCTTCTACCAGCAGAGCTGTGATGGCGCCGTGAATATCCGTCTCGCACACCACCGGGATGCCCTCTTCATTTAACAGGGAGTTGGCAGCGCAGGGCATGATGCCGATCTCGCTCTGCAGCTGGTTCCAGCACTGAATGGCCGCTGCCTGGCAGCCGTATTTTTCCACCAGGTGCTTCATGGCTACCTTCAGGGCCGCCACGTTCTCCAGCTCCTCGTCCTTCACCTCAATCTTCATGTTGGCGCGGCAGTAGGCTACAACCTCCGCCACCTCTGTTCCCTCCGCCTTGGCTTTTTTCATCTCATCGGTCAGCTCCGGCATGGGGATGGGGGAGAGCTGAATATTAAACTTCTCCAGCAGCTCGCCTTCGTTGCACATGGTGGTCCAGAATTCAAAAGGTCTGGTGGAAATCTGCAGGATCCGGATGTTCCGGAAGGTCTTTACCACGTTGCAGACCGCCAGGAAGTCCCGCAGGCCCCGCTCAAATACCGGATCGTTTAACCGGCAGTTGGTCATGTAGGTGAAGGGAACCCGGAATCTTCTCAGCACCTTTCCTGTGGCGAACAGGCCGCACTGGGTGTCACGCAGTCTCACGCCGTTCTCATCAGGACGCTCATCCAGGGGACCCCAGAGCAGTACGGGAACGTTCAGATCCTTGGCCAGTCTGGCGCACTCAAACTCTGTTCCGAAGTTGCAGTGGGGCAGAAACAGCCCGTCAATCTTCTCTGCTTTGAATTTTTCCGCGATTTTAATCCGGTCCTCATCGTTGTAGAGCAGACCTTCTTCATTAATATCTGTAATATCTACAAAATCTACGCCCAGCTCTCTCAGCCTGTCAGCCGTCAGCCCTCTGTACTTGATGGCGTCCGGTGCGCTGAAGATGCTTCTTCTGGTGGGCGCGTAGCCGATCTTAATATGTGCCATGGTCAATCCTCCTGTATGTCAGTTTTTCAGAAATAGGTTCTCAGGTTTATGCCGGAAACGCTACGCCGGCTCTCAGGATAATATTGGGATAGGGGGTGAATTCTCCCGTCCGCACCGCAAATTTTACATTGGCGGACATGGCTTTTAATTCCGTATGGGGAATCCGCTCCTCCTCCGCTCCCGCCAGTTTCTCCTGGATATAGGCGAGAAGTTCCGGGTTCTTTTCCTGGATCTCGTCGGCGATGGTATAGCCCTCCACCACGGTTTCCTCCAGGATGGCGTCCATCACCTGCCGGAAGGTGGGAACTCCGCCGCAGAGCACCAGGTCTACGATGGGAACTCCCTTAGGAATGGGCATCCCCGCGTCCCCGATCATAAACAGGTCCTTATGTCCCAGGGCCGCGATGCAGCCGATCAGCTGGGCATTTAAAATTCCGCTTTTCTTCATGGTTTTCCCTCCCTTTCTTCCGTCTATTTATTCTCGTTGCGGGCCTGCAGCGCCATGCGGGCCTGCATGTTTCTCTGTACCTGATCGATCACAACGGCCAGGATAATCACGGCGCCACGGATCACCTGCTGCCAGAACTCGGACACGCCGCACATGGTCATACCATCGTTGATCACGCCGATTACGAAGGCGCCTACCACCGTGCCCAGGATGGTTCCGGAACCGCCTGCCATGGAAGTGCCGCCCAGAACGGTAGCCGCGATGGCGTTCATTTCCCAGCTGTCACCGGAAGCGGGATGGGCCGCGGACAGCTGCGCCGTATTGATCATGCCGGCCCAGGCCGCGCAGAAACCGGAAATCATGTACACCAGAATCTTGATCTTATCCGCCTTGATACCGGAAAGCCGGGCAGATTTCTCATTGCCTCCTACAGCCAGCACATACCAGCCGAAGGGAACCTTCTTTAACAGGATCACAGAGACAACAGCCAGAACGGCAAACACGTAAACGCCGGCGGGAATGCTGGCGAAATTGCTTCCCAGTGCCTTGAAGCCCACATTGCCCAGGCCTTCATATCCGGTAATGTCGGAGAAAGTGGCGCCGCCGGAACGCAGGCTGGCGAAACCGCGGCAGATGTACATGGTGCCCAGAGTCGTAATAAAGGGAGCCACATTCAGTTTGGTGATAATCAGGCCGTTGATCGCGCCGATCAGGCAGCCAACAATCAGCATCAGGATTACAATCACCGGAACGCTGAAGTAGAGGGTTACGCCGGCAAAGCCCAGGGTTACGCCCTCCTGGATCATGCCGCCGGCCAGCATACCTACCAGGCCAACCACAGATCCCACGGACAGGTCGATACCGCCGGTGATAATGACAAAGGTCATGCCCAGCGCCAGGATACCGTACAGAGCCACATGCTTGGCCACCATGGTCAGCGTGGCAGGCGCCAGAAAGTTACTTTTTACAATGCTGAAAAATACAACCAGTAAAATCAGTACGATGAAGGTTCTTCCCTTCAGGATGGTCATCATCAGCTGATTGGAATTATTTTTTGTTTTCATTGATTTTTGCTCCTTCCCCTCTTATGCGCCTGCACCGGTACCCAGTCCGGCATAGGAGGTGCGCACAAGTGTATCCTCGTTGATTTCGTCACCGGTCAGCTCGCCGGTGCATTTTCCGTTGGACAGCACGTAGATGCGGTCCGCAATCGCCATGATCTCCTTCAGCTCCGAAGAGATCACGATGATGGAAAGTCCCCGCTCAGAAAACTCATGGATAATTTCAAATACTTCCGTCTTGGCTCCGATATCGATACCTCTTGACGGTTCATCCAGCAGCAGCACCGTGGGGTTGGTCAGCAGGCCTTTGCCGATTACCACCTTCTGCTGATTTCCTCCGGAGAGGGAAAGAATCGGAAGTTTTTTATCCGCCACCTTGATGTGGATGTCTTTGATCTCGGCGTCCACAGCAGCTTCCTCTGCCTTATTGTTCAGGAATATGCCCTTCACATATTTTCCCAGAGAAGCGATGGAGGTGTTTTTGCAGATGTCCAGGGTCTGGATCAGTCCCTGGCTCTGCCGGTCCTCCGGCACCAGGGCGAAGCCGTTTTTGATCTGCTCGGAAATGCTCCGGATTTTCATCGGTTTCCCCTGGAACTTCACTGTGCCGCTGTGCTCCGGGTGCAGTCCCATCAGGCACTCAAACAGTTCGCTCCGTCCGGCGCCCAAAAGGCCGTAGATGCCCAGCACCTCTCCCTTTTTCAGGTACATGTTTACATCGTCCAGCAGCCAGCCGCCGCCCTTCTTGGGCAGGCTCAGATGCTCAATCTCCAGGATCTTTTCCGCCTTGTCCAGGTCAATGGAACGCTCAAACCGGTGGTACTGGGTGTTCTTTCCTACCATCCGCTCCACGATCCAGCTCAGCTCAATGTCTTTTACGTCCGCGTCCGCCACGTATTTGCCGTCCCGCAGAATCGTCACATGGTCGCCGATCTCCATGATCTCCTCCAGACGGTGGGAGATATAAACGATGGAGATGCCGGCCGCCAGAAGCTCCCGCATAATCTTAAAGAGCACCTTCACCTCTGCCGCTGACAGGGAGGAAGTAGGCTCGTCCATGATCAGCACCCGCAGATCATCCTGGATCAGGTTTCTGGCGATCTCCACCATCTGCTGCTGGCCTACTCTCAGGTCTCCCACCATGGTATCGGGGGGAATCTCATGCTCCAGTCTTTTTAATACCTTTTTTGCGCCCTCGGAATGAGCCTTGTCGTCCAGGAACACGCCTTTTTTATGCTCATGGCCGATGAAAATATTCTGGTAAACGGTCATGTTGGGGAACAGGCTCAGCTCCTGGTGAATGATGCCGATGCCTTTGGCTCTGGCGGCGTTGGTATCCTTAAAGAATACTTCCTGACCGTCCATGTACATCTTACCGGCGGAGGGCTGCTCAATGCCGGCAATCATTTTCATCAGAGTGGACTTTCCCGCTCCGTTCTCTCCGATCAGCACGTTTACCTTGCCTTTGAGCAGATCAAAGGAAACGCCGTCCAGAGCCTTGGTGCCGGGATAAATCTTATCTATCTTCTCGCAATGGAGAACAACATTTGGATTATCAAACATTTTTCCCCTCCTCTTTTATTCAATCGTCATGGATACCGGGGTGATGGTTACCGTGTCGCCGGACTGTACCGCCGCTCCCACAAATGTCACCGTCTTTCCCGCCGCGCTTTCATCCAGAGCCAGAGGAGCCACCACCTGGGTGTCCGCCTGCTCGTTCAGGGCCTTGGCGTACTGAGACCATTCGGTCTGATTGGTAAAACTCTCAAAATTCTTTACGGTCTGAGCGTCCCGGATGGCAGTTCCGGAGTAAACGCCGCCGGCCTGAATCCGGAATTCCTCGCTGCCTGAATATCCTTCCGGGGTAATCAGCAGATAATATTTCGGGGTCTCTGTGTTAAACTCCACAATGCTGGCGGTTCCGGAAACCGCTACTGTATTGGAACCGATGCCGTCGCCGTTCAGCACTTCCACCAGGTCTGTGGCCGCGCCGGTGATCTCCTCCGCCACCGCGGCCCAGTCTCCGCTGGACTCCGCGCTGGAGTCAAATTCCTGCTGGCCTGTAAAGGAGGCTTCCTCACCGATGGGAACTACCGTCACAATTCCGCAGCCGGTGAGACATACGGCAGATAATGCAAGTGCAGCAATCAGGGATAATTTTCTTTTCATTTCATCTTCTCCTTGTCGCTTTTATTCCCGGGGCAGCCGGCCAGCCATGCCTGCATGGAACCGGCCGGTGCCGCAAGGGTCAGATCTGACTGGGAAAGGCGGCGCAACGCACCGCCTTTCTTCAGAATGTCATGTTAGTCAAACAGTATGCTTTTGTTTTACTCCTCGGTGTAAACGAAACCGGACAGGTTGTCTACGTTGTCGGCAGTGATGGCCACGCAGGGGATCAGCTGCTTCTCAGACTCGGGAGCGGTGCCGTTTAAGTAAGCGTCAGCCTGCTCAACAGCCATCTCAGTGATCAGAGCGATCTGCTGCAGAGCGGTTCCTACCATGTTGCCGGATTTGATGTAAGCGGCAGCATCGTCAGATCCGTCAACGCCGATGATCTTGATGTCGTCACGGCCGGCATCCAGGCAAGCCTGTACAGCGCCGCAGGCCATGGTGTCGTTTCCGCAGATGATACCGGTGATCTCGGGGTTAGCCTGCAGAATGGACTCGGTCTTCTCGTAAGCTTCGGTCTGATCCCAGTTAGCGGACTGCTGTGCTACCATCTCCAGATCCGGATACTCATCAATTACAGAGTGGAAGTTATCGGAACGAACCTGGCAGTTCGTATCGGTCTCAAGGCCCAGCAGCTCAGCGTACTGTCCTTCGTAGTTCATCGCCTCAACCCAGGCTTCTGCGATAGCGGCTGCGCCCTGAGCGTTGTCTGCTACCAGCTGTGCTACGGCAATGCCGCTCTCGTTGATCTCACGGTCTACCAGGAAGGTGGGGATACCTGCGTCGTAGGCTTTCTGCACTGCCTCAACAGTCGCGTCTGCGCCTGCGTTGTCGCAGATGATGGCTGCAGCGCCGTCCGCGATAGCTGCTTCAAACATTTCCAGCTGTGTAGCGGCATCGTCGTCATGAGAGAAGCACTTCACTTCATATCCCAGCTCCTCGCCCTTAGCAGTCGCGATATCCTGCACGGTCTTGAAGTAAACATTGGAAGTGGAAGGAGTGATGCAGTAGATAATGTTGGATCCGCCGCCGGGAAGAAGCTCTGCCTCCTCAGCCATTACGGAACCGCTGAATGCGCATCCTACCATTGCAGTTACCATTAAACCTGCCAGAAGTTTCTTTGCCATATTTTTTTCCTCCTTTATACGTTTATATGGACTTCGGTTTCCGCAATCTCTTGGATTGCTTTGTTGTAACCTGATTATAAATTATTTAAATTATATTTCAATAGTTTTTTAGATAAATTTATATAAATCACGTCAGTTTTTACTCTTTTAACAAAATATATATCCTTGTTTTGTGTGTTTTGCACATAATATTTTTGGCTTTCTGCACAAAAAGAAGGCCTGATCTAAATTTCTAAACTCTAAAATTTATATAAATATTTAGCAGCCTGGAATTTAGAGTTGCAAATGGCTTCTGCGCCGTTCGTGCTTTACCTTTTTGCAGTTCCGGGCACAGAAGCCGTTTCTGATTTTTAATCCTTACTCTTCCGTTATTACGGTCACAACTACCCGCTGATAATGACTCAGTGTGTGGTCGCCGTCATCCGTTGCTTTTACCAGCATATGGATGGTACTTCCATCTGCCGCATCCTCCGGTACCGTGAACGTCATGGTTTCGGCATCCGCGCCTTCCTCAATCGCCACCTCTTTGCCATAGGTTCCTGCTTCCGGATAGTTAAACCATTTATAGGTTACATGATCTCCGTCAGGATCCGACGCCGTAGCTGTCAGGCTAACCGTTTCGCCGGGCGCCGCTGTAATCTCATTCCCATTTTCGACCGTCACTTCCGGATTATGGTTTGCGCCGGTATAATCATCCGTCATGCCCCAGTCAACCCTGGCTGCAAAGTCATTCATCAGATCTGTCACCCAGCGGGCGCTGGAATCGTAGCTGGCCGCCTGGGCTTCCTCTCCCACATTTGCCCAGTCACTCATTACAAGCGCATCATTTTCCGGAACATAATAGTTGGTCACCCCTACCTTTGCCAGATTTTCATCCTTTACAAATCTGCCGGCCAGCGTTCCTGCGCCGTAGTCTTCTCCCAGGTTAAAGCCCAGATCCAGAAGAAGCAGGAAAGTAGGCGTATCTCCCTCGCCCATGAAATCATACCGCTCTCTTCCGGTACCGCAGAACATTCCCTCCGTCATCAGGCTGTCGTCCGCCCCCATCTGGAACATATCGGTATTTCCTTCTACATAAGTGCCATCGCCATATGTTACATAGTGTTCCATCAGAGGACCGTAATCTCCCTCCAGATTTTCCTGCATCCACTCTCCTGTCAGAACTTCAGGTATTGGATGATTGCTGTTTGCCTCATCCCCATTATTTGTGGTGGCGTTTTCCCAGCCCCATCCCAGCGCCTGGCAGGAATGAACATCCACAATCAGCAGTTTGGGGAAATATTTAGCCAGCACTCCGCCCAGAACCGGGTCTTCCCCGTTTTCATCTGTTCCGTCCTGACCGTACCAGGTGTAAATCCGCACTTTATCATAAATTTTCTGAAGAATGGCATCCCATTCTTCTGTCTGCCCGTACTCCTGGTAAATATCCAAAAACGCCCGACCGATGGTATTCATACCGCCCCAGGCAGTAATATACAGAGGCTCCGTACTGTCGTCCAGAATCGTATCTTTTATCAGGTTCGATCCTTCCGTGGACTCATCCATCTCTCCCATATAGCCGATATTTCCGATCCGCACAATGCTGTGGAGATATTCCGGCGTGGGGTACTCACTGTCATGGACTGACAGATTAGGATAAATTTCTGCGTAGTCGTCAATAAACTCATCCATCCACTCGACTCCCGGCCATGCGAATTCTTCTGATCCGTCTGCTCCCATATTCTGTACGCCGGCGCCTTCAGGGGAGCCTGCCCAGTGGGCAAAGGAACTGGACTGGACTAACCCCACCAGATCAAACTCGTTCGCGTAGTACAGCAGACGTACAAAAGAGTTTTTATCATCAATTTCCCCGTCATTGGTGATAATGACTCTGGGCTTGCTCTGAGAGGAAGCCGTCTGCTCCATTTCAGATGCCGCCGCCGGCATCATAGTTCCCAGAGACATACTAACAGCCAAAACCCCGACCAATACTTTCGTCAATCTTTTTCGTTTCATACTGATTACCTCCTCATTTCCGAATTATTTTACAAATTATTTATATTGCGTGCGCCCGCAAACATATCTTAAGTCAAAATGTTTGCGCGCGCAATGTTTTGAGTAACCAAAAATAAAGCGCCATTTTTAGCTATTTGTCACAAAACTCAGTTGACATCCAGTTTTAGCATTAATAAAATAATATTGCAAGCAAAGAAAGGATAAACTTATGGAAAGAGATCAGATCGCGTTTGCAGCTGATAATATTATCGGTCGTCTGCACGGATTAGAGCGCAATATTATAGATCATTTAAACAAGCAGTATCATCCTTACGGATTGAGCGGCATGCAGCACGCCTTTCTCACCGTGGTCTGCCGAAATCCCGGCGTATCCCAAAGAGAACTGAGCAACTGGTTTTCCCTGGACCTGAGCAATATCGCCCGGAATGTCATGCATCTGGAAAAGATAGGCTATATCCGGCGGGAGCGCTGCGAAAATGATAAAAGAAGCTGGCTGCTTTATCCTACGGAAAAAGCGGAAGAAATTTATCCGCGGGTAGTCGATATTTTTGACAAAACCACAGAACAGCTGACTGCGGACATGACAGCCGAAGAAAAGAAACTGCTCTCAAGACTGTTAAATCAGATGCACCAGAATTTAATGGAAATGCCCAAAAAATAACTGCTTCATAAACAAAAGCCCTGTATTTCTATTAATTATTTTTTATATAAATATTTACTTATTTTTTGTATATTATTCACATCTTCATTCTGTATTGTATTTCTTTTTTCTTCTTTTTTTGTTTAATATACCAAAATCTCAGTCGTAATATTGACTTTTTGCACGATTATCACAATAATATCCCTCAAGAAGATGGTCGACCATCAAAAATTATTTATATAAATATTTATATGTCAACACTTAACAGACCTATACGAATTATTCAACAAAGGAGATTAAAACATGAAAAAAAGAACTTTAAGCATCCTTTTAGCGTCCGTTATGGCGCTGTCATCAGCTTCCTTTACTTTCGCTGAAGAAGCTGTCACGGAGGCTGAAACCACGGCGGTAGAAGAAGAATCTGTCGAAGCTACAGCAGACACCCGCCCCCGCACAGTTGTCACCACAGACCTGGAGTGTGACGATATGGCGTCTATGCTGCATTTGCTCCTGTATTCCAATGACATTGATATTGCAAGTATCATCGTATCCGCTTCCTGCCATCACTGGGTTGGTGATGGCGAGCATACTATCGGAGAAATCATGGGAACCGATCAGGAATACAATTCGGGGGCTGACGCCACCGAATGGCGTCCCATGGATCCCGACTGGATATACGACACCATCAATACGGAATATGCGGAAGTCTATCCAAACCTGGCCAAACACGACTCCCGCTATCCCTCTCCGGAAGAGCTGATTGAACGAACCAAAATCGGAAATATTGAATTTGAAGGCGATTACCGCACTCCTACAGAGGGATCCGACTATCTGAAGGAAATTCTTCTGGACGATGATATGCGCACCCTTTATATCCAGGCTTGGGGCGGCACCAATACCGTAGCCCGCGCTCTGCTTTCTATTGAGGAAGAATATAAGGACACCGAAGAGTGGTATGAAATCTATCAGAAAGTCTGCGATAAAATGTCTCTGATTTCTTTCGGTGACCAGGATAATGCTTATGAAGAATATATTTCCGTCAACTGGCCGGATGCCCGCCGTATGTACTGCGTAACCGCAGGCATCGGCTACATGACTTCCCTGAATGCCACCGTTCCCTATCGGGAATATTTCAAACCCGCATGGCTGACCGAAAATATCAAATTTGATCACGGTTCACTGATGGAAAAATACCCGCTGTTCGGGGATGGCACCTATTATGAAGGTGAGAATCCGGACAGCCAGTTCGGTGATATGGCTACTTTGAGCATGGAAAATTGCTGGCTTCACTTCCTTGACGGCGTTGTGGAACAGTATGAATTTATCTCCGAGGGCGACAGCCCCTGCTGGATGTATCTGATTCCCACAGGACTGCGTGGTCTGGAAAATTCCGAGTACGGTTCCTGGGGAGGACGTATGACTGATGAGGCCGTTGCCAGCGCCATCGACGAATACGATCCCACTTTGGGCGAACTCAGCGGCGGATACAGTGTTCATCGCTGGTTCCCGGCTTATATGAACGACTGGGCTGCCCGTGCAGACTGGTGCGTAGCCGAAAATTATGAAGATGCCAATCATCAGCCGGAAGTTACAGCCGACTGCCTGGATTTTGATGTCGCAGCCGGTGAAACAATTGAGCTGAACGGTACTGCCACAGATCCCGATAACGATGAACTGACCTATAATTGGTACGTTTATACGGATGCTTCCAAGTATTCCGGCGAAAATTCTGCCGGTCTGGATGTATGGGCTCACGGCACTGCTTCCACATCCTTTACAGTTCCTCTGGATGCCGTTGAAGGCGATTACTTTAATATTGTTCTGGAGGTAACTGACAATGGAGCTCCGGCGCTTACCCGTTATGCGCAGGCCATTGTAAATGTTAATGCTTCCGCTCCGGAATCAGAAGCCGAGTAACCATTACATTCTCATAAACGTATAAAACACCGCCGCGTTTTAGACCTGCTGGCCTTTCGCGGCGGTATTTTACCGTTCTGGAAATCGTATCTCTCTGATTGCTTTTACTGGCCGCCGCCTAATACAAGGATACAAGGCAATCTGTCCCTCCATTCTTGCCCTCCGGCTTCCGGAATGATATAATTACGAGGAGGCCGGATGAAATCCGGCTTTAAGCACACAAAATCCGAATTGAAAGCAAAGCTCCGATGGCAGCGTGCCTGCTTGACCCGCTGCCCGGACAAATCA
>DSTMC04003__coassemble_986_pt1 | contig 26366 bp, 26 predicted proteins | sample DSTMC04003__metabat2_low_PE_012 | metagenome-assembled genome bin DSTMC04003 | reverse complement strand
TTAGAACTTCCCAGCCTTTGCAGCTTCCTCAATGGCAACCGCAACTGCAACCGTCATACCAACCATGGGGTTGTTTCCTGCGCCGATCAGACCCATCATCTCAACGTGAGCCGGAACGGAAGAAGATCCTGCGAACTGCGCGTCGCTGTGCATACGTCCCAGAGTATCGGTCATACCGTAGGAAGCGGGACCTGCAGCCATGTTGTCAGGATGCAGGGTACGGCCTGTGCCGCCGCCGGATGCTACGGAGAAGTATTTCTTGCCGGCCTCAAGGCGCTCCTTCTTGTAGGTACCTGCTACCGGATGCTGGAAACGGGTGGGGTTGGTGGAGTTTCCGGTGATGGAAACGTCTACGTTCTCTTTCCACATGATGGCAACGCCCTCCGGAACGCTGTTGGCGCCGTAGCAGTTTACCTTCGCGCGAAGGCCGTCAGAGTAGGGTTTGCGGAATACTTCCTTTACCTCATTGGTGTAGGGATCGTACTCGGTCTCGATATAAGTAAATCCGTTGATTCTGGCGATGATCTGAGCCGCGTCCTTTCCAAGTCCGTTTAAGATAACCCGCAGCGGTTTCTGACGAACCTTGTTGGCCTTCTCGGCGATACCGATAGCGCCCTCGGCAGCTGCAAAGGACTCATGGCCTGCCAGGAAAGCAAAGCACTCGGTCTCCTCTTCCAGCAGCATCTTGCCCAGATTTCCGTGTCCAAGACCTACCTTACGGGTATCGGCAACAGAACCGGGGATACAGAAAGCCTGAAGGCCTTCGCCGATGGCAGCGGCAGCGTCCGCCGCTTTTTTGCAGCCCTTCTTGATGGCAATAGCGGCACCTGTAATATAAGCCCAGCAGGCATTCTCAAAACAGATGGGCTGGATACCCTTGATCTGGTTGTAAACGTCCAGTCCGGCATCCTTGGTGATTTTCTCTGCTTCCTCAAGAGAAGCGATTCCATAACTGTTCAGAACAGAATTGATCTTGTCAATTCGTCTTTCATATGATTCAAATAAAGCCATTAAAGTTCTCCTCCTTCACCTATGTATATGGTCACATTACTCTTTTCTGGGATCAATGATCTTAACTGCATCCGCAACACGGCCGTACTGACCTTTTGCCTTCTCCCATGCAGTATTGGGATCATCGCCTTTTTTGATAAAATCAGTCATCTTTCCAAGGTTTACAAACTGGTATCCGATGATCTGATCATCCGCGTCCAGAGCGATGCCGGTTACATAGCCTTCTGCCATTTCCAGGTAACGAGGACCTTTCTTTAATGTTCCATACATGGTACCTACCTGAGAGCGAAGTCCTTTGCCCAGATCCTCCAGGCCGGCGCCTACTGCCAGACCATCCTCGGAGAATGCGGACTGGCTTCTGCCGTAGGCAATCTGCAGGAACAGCTCTCTCATAGCTGTATTGATGGCATCACATACAAGGTCGGTATTCAGAGCTTCCAAAACGGTCAGACCCGGAAGGATTTCAGATGCCATAGCTGCGGAATGGGTCATTCCGGAACATCCCAGAGTCTCAACCAGAGCCTCCTGGATCACGCCCTCCTTCACATTCAGGGTCAGCTTACAGGCGCCCTGCTGAGGTGCGCACCAGCCTACACCGTGTGTAAAACCGGAAATATCCTTGATCTCTTTCGCCTGAACCCATTTTGCTTCTTCCGGGATCGGGGCGGCGCCGTGATGGACACCCTGTGCTACCGGGCACATTTCTTCTACTTCGCGTGAATAAATCATTTTAAAACTCCTTTCGATCATTGATTGCGTAGCCGCGGGCAGAAACCTGCCCGTTTGGAGATATTTTCTCACATATTGACAAATTAGTCCAGCATTTTTTGCAAAAACACCGGTTCAGAAGTCATTTCTGTTCCTGCACTCTCCTGCGGGCGTCAATATACTGAATCAGGACGTGCATGGTTTCCTCCGGTCCCAGGCAGCTGCTGTTGATGCACAGATCATAGTTGCGGGAATCTCCCCATTTGAATTCACAGTAGCTGTTGTGGTACTGCCTTCTGCGTCTGTCCTTCTCCCGGATAAAATCCTCCGCTTCCTTCTGCGTCTTATGATACAGTTCCATAATGCGGGCCACTTTTTTGTCCATATCTCCCGTCACAAAAATGGAGATCAGACCCTGATAGGACTTTAACACCGTCTCCGAGCAGCGTCCCACCACCACAAAGGATTCGCCGGACTCCGCCTTCTCCCGCAGGAAATCAAACTGCATCAGCGCCAGGTTCCTGGCCGGGGAACTGTCCATGCCCCGCACGGTGCGGTTCAGCAGCCTGTTGCGCTTTACCTCGTCATATTCCCGCAGCGTCTGGCTGTCCAGTCCCTTTTTGCCCGCAATCTCATCCAGAAGATTGTGGTCGTACATAGGCAGCCCGTAATGTTCTGACAGCTTCTGGGCAATCTCGTGGCCGGCGCTTCCAAACTCGCGCCCGATGGAAATAATCACCTGTTCCATTCCTTCTCCCCCTTCTCTTTACAGATATCTTACATAAATCATCACCATGGAAATCACAACCACAATCACGGTGGCCGGAGCCATGTATCTGCAGTATTTGCCCCAGCGGATCATATGGCCTTCCTTGGCCGCGGTGGCAATGCCCACTACGTTTGCGGAAGCGCCGATGGGTGTGGCGCTGCCTCCGATATCCGTACCCAGCGCCAGCGTCCAGGCAAGGATGGAAAGATCCACGCCCTGGGCGGCGGACAGGTTGCTGATTACCGGTATCATGGTAGCGGCAAACGGAATATTGTCAATAAAGGCGCTGGCAATGGCGGACAGCCAGATGATGATGGCAATCATCAGCCGCACGTCCCCTCCGCTGATGGTTCCGATCACGCCGGCCAGCACATTCAGAATGCCGGTTTCCTCCAGGCTTCCCACTACTACAAACAGCCCGATGAAAAACAGCAGCGTCTTGTAATCCACCCTTTTCAGCAGGGTTACCGCGTCCTTTCCGGCGGCCAGCAGGGTTACGGCGCCGATCAGCACGCCGATAAAGGAAACCGTCAGCCCGGTCTGGGCATGAGTCACCAGCAGTACAACGGCGCAGAGAAAAATCACCGTGCTGGCCGCAAAGCCCTTCCGGCTGGTGATGGCCTCCCTGGGATCCGGGTAAGCGGAAGGATCCCGCTCCGTAACGGCTCCCTTCAGCAGTTCTTTCTTAAATACGACATAAAAGTAGATCACCACCGCCACCAGGGAAATCAGGGCAATCAAACCTGTATTGGTGATAAAATCCGCAAAGGAAAAGCCCAGGGAGGTTCCGATGATAATGTTGGGCGGATCTCCGCACATGGTGGCGGAGCCCCCCAGGTTGGCGCAGAAAATCTCCGCCAGAATCATGGGAATGGGCTGGAATTTCAAAAGCTGGGACAGCTCAATGGTAACCGCCGCCAGAAACAGGATCACCGTAATGCTGTCAATAAACATGGCCAGTCCGAAGGAAAGCACCATAAACGTAATAAAAATGGGAATTACCTGGTAATGAACCAGCCCGGCGATTCGCATGCACAGCCAGCGGAAAAATCCCACCCGGGCCATGCCCTCTACCATAATCATCATACCCGCGATGAAAATAATGGTTTCCCAGTTTATACCGGCAGACGCTTCCCCTGCCTGGCCGGCGGTGTACCAGAACCCCGGCGTAAAAATACTCTGGACATTCAAAGTCCGTATTACCGCGTCCATGCTGTGCAGTCCCAGCCCGAATACCAGCACTAGGGACAGCAGGGCGCATCCCAGCGTAACAATATGCCGTTCAAATACTTCCGTGATAATCAGGATAAACATGGCCAGAAAAATCACAACGGCTAAAATCTGTGCTATCATTTGTCTCTTCCTCTTAATTCTTTCTGTCTGTTCTCTGGGCCGCTTCTGTTCGAAACGGCCCGCTGTCAAAATTTATTTCCTATTTTTCGTCGTCAGAACCGTGTCTTTCATACCACAGCATCCCTACGACCACCACAGCCACAATGACTGAGGTGAGAACCGCTACGATGTTCATCAGCATACGCGCATCCTCCATTCATAAAATGATCGGTTGTCTTTTTATGAACTTCCTGTCCTTCTCCCCGTCCTTGCGGTGGATGAAACGGATCACTTCGCCGCGGCAGTCCAGCCCGCTCTCGCCGGCCAGCCTGAACATCCGAAGCAGGTATGTTGCCATTCCCGGTTCCGGTACCGGCAAAAAAACCTCCAGGCCTCCTTCCCATCTGCAGTTTTCCGGAAGATGGTTCCCCTCTTCCAGAATCCGCGAGACATTTCTCAGACCGGAGGCTTCCTCAGAATTAACCTGCTGGTACTGCGAAAATGAGATCGCTGAAATATACCGGGGAATAAGTCTTCCGCTGCCGGCGGCACTGGGAAGAGAATCCAGCTCGATCTGCAGGCAGCAGACGCAAAAAGACAGAACTGCCAGTATCAGCAGTCCGCAGATCATTCTCTCTCTCACCGTCTTGCGCATACGACTCACCCCATCAGAATATCATAGCAGATCAGCTCCTCTTTTTCAATTTAAAACAGAAAAAATTGTCCTTCCGGGAAGAAAATATGATACACTGATAGAAGCTACTGACAGATGGGAGGATACAAAAGATGATTACCCGGACTTTTTCCAGAGCCCTGCCCGGGTCCGGTCAGATCCTGCAGCGCAGAGGCCTGGAACCGGACAGATGTATTTTTTTTGATATTGAAACCACCGGCTTTAAGCCGGAAACCTCCAGCCTTTACCTTATCGGCGCGGCTTTTCCTGAAAGCAGCCAGAAGCCGGAGCGCTGGACCATTCTCCAATGGCTGGCAGAAAGTCCCGGGGAGGAGAAAAGACTGCTGGAGTCTTTCAGCGAACGCCTGACTGCCGGCAGCGTCCTGGTCCATTTTAACGGCAGGCGCTTTGACCTTCCCTACCTGGAGGAAAAATATCGCCAGCACGGTCTTCCATCCCCTCTGTCGGTTCCGGAAAGCCTGGATCTGTACCGGGATTTCCGGCCTCTGAAAAAGCTGCTGGGCCTGGAGCGTATGAATCAGAAATCCCTGGAGACATTCCTGGGAAACTGCCGGGAGGACATGTATGACGGCGGGCAGCTGATCCCTCTGTACCGACAGTTTGTCCGCACCGGCGAACAGGATCTGCTTGCCGCCCTGCTGCTTCACAACAGGGAGGATGTCACCGGCATGCTCCAGCTTCTGTCCCTGTACGGCTATACAGAATTTCTGAAAACCTTTTTGGCAGATGCTTCCTCTGAAGAACCGCCCATCCAGACCGAACTGATCTGTCTTCGCGATGGTTCCCGCAGGCTGCTGCTGCGCTTTTTTCTGGATCCGGCTGTTCCCGTTCCCCTGTCCCGCATGACGGAAAGCGGAGTGTTCTCTCTGAATCAGAATACAGGGAAATGGCTGATCCCGGTGCGGGAAGATCCTCTGCGGTACTATTTTCCCGACTGGAAAAACTATTACTATCTGCCGGAGGAAAACCAGGCCCTGCACAAAAGCGTGGCCGTCTACGTGGATAAAAAATTCCGGCAGCCCTGTACACCCGAAAACTGCTATATCACCAGAACCGGTCCCTTCCTTCCCCAGCCGGAGGAGCTGTTTTCCCCCGGGCTGCGGGAAAACCGCAAAGACAGACAGAGCTGGTTCCCTCTCACCGATGAATTTCTTCAGGATCAGAAGCAGTTAAAGCAGTATCTGGCGGTTCTGCTGAAAAGTTTTCTGTAAAAAAAGTATCCCTCCGGTCATATTATGACTTTCGGGATACTTTTTTTACTCTAAATCCGCATGGCGGGTAAACATGGTTTCCGATGTCTCCCCCAGCTTTTCCATCAGTTCCAGCACAATGCCGTCATACATTAAAAAGCACATCTGTTCAAACGCGGAGGCCATGGGCTGAATGGAAGTAAAGCCGTTGCCCTCTCCCTTCCATTTCGGGGAAACTCCGGGCATAACCACCACCACATCCGCCATCCCGGCAATGGTAGAGTCCTCGTCCGTTGTAACCAGGGCAATCTTCACCCCGTTTTTCTTTGCTTTTCTGGCAAGAGCCGCCAGGCTCTCCGTCTCCCCGGAGCCGGAACCGATGAGCAGCAGATCCCCCGGCGCGGAGTGGGTGCTGCAGATATCCCCCACGCAGTTTACCTGGAATCCCAGGTGCATCAGCCGCATGGAAAAAGCCCGCATGGCAAGTCCGCTCCTTCCCGCCCCGGCCGTAAAAATATGCTTTGCCTCCAGGACAGCGGCAATCAGCCGCTGCATCTGCTCCTCCTGCAGATAGCCGGTATTCTTTCCCAGTTCCCGTATAATATCCCTTGTATGCGCCAGAACGCTCATGGCAAATCCTCCTTTTTATCCTGCCTCGTGTATTCTCTCTGCCAGTTCTTTCGCCGCCTGGGCAGGGTCTTTGGCATGGGCGATGCCGCCCCCCACAATCAGAATTTCCGGCCGGTACAAAAGATACTGATCCAGGGTTTCCAGCCGGATGCCTCCCGCCACCGCGATAGCCGTATGCTTCACATGAGCTCTCATTTCCCGCAGGTCATCTAAAGGCGTTCTGCCTGCCGCCTGCTGATCCACACCGGTGTGCACGGCAATCACGTCCACTCCCAGTTCCTCCAGCCGGGCGATCCGTTCCGGAAGATCTGGCACGCAGATCATGTCCGCCATCACTTTCCCGGAATTTCTGGCCGCCTCCGCAGCCACCTCCTGAATGGTCCGATCATCTGTCACCCCCAGCACCGTCACATAATCCGCGCCGACCTCAAAAGCCAGGCGGGCCTCATAGGCCCCCGCATCCATAATCTTGGTGTCACAGAGCACCTCCAGGCAGGGAAACCGCTCCTTTATTCTGCGCACCGGCTCCATGCCGTACTCCATCATAAAAGGCGTTCCCACCTCCACAATGTCCACGTCATCCCCTACCTGCTCCAGCAGTGCCAGGGCCTGTTCCAGCGTCACATCATCCAGCGCGATCTGAAGTTTCATATACCTCCTCCTTATTGCTGCATTACTGCCCAAAACAGGGACAGATCCCCGCGAAATCTGTCCCTGTATGTTTTACTATTTCTTTTTAACTGTACAGCTTATCCTCAAAGGGAAAACTGCCCGGAATTACTCCTCCGTCTCCTGGGGAGCTTCCTCCTCAGCCGCCGGTTCCTGCGCAGCCGCGTTCTCCAGCGCCTTCATGCTCAGGCTGATCTTTCTGTCAGCCTCGTTAAAGTCAACCACCTTGGCAGTGATCTCCTGTCCCACTTTCAGCACATCAGAGGGTTTGTCCACATGCTCGTGGGAAATCTGTGACACGTGAAGCAGAGCGTCCACGCCGGGCTCCAGTTCCACAAAAGCGCCAAAGTCAGTCATTCTGGCAACCTTTCCTGTCACAATATTGCCTGACGCGAATTTCTCAGCCGCGTTCAGCCAGGGGTTCTGATCCGGGAATTTCAGGCTCAGAGCGATCTTCTCCCCGTTGATATCCTTGATCAGTACAGTCAGCTTCTCCCCAACCTTAAACACCTTCTTGGGGTTCTCCACATGTCCCCAGGACATCTCGGAGATGTGAAGCAGTCCGTCTGCTCCGCCCAGGTCAATGAAAGCACCGAAATCGGTTACATTCTTTACAACGCCCTCAACCACGTCGCCGGCATGAATTCTCTCAAACAGAGCCTTCTGCATCTCAGCTTTTCTGGCAACCAGAAGCTGTTTGCGGTCGCCGATAATTCTTCTTCTTCTGGGATTGAACTCGGTGATCACAAACTCAATCTCCTGACCTGCGTACTTCTCCAGGTTCTTTTCATACGTATCGGAAACCAGGCTGGCCGGAATAAACACTCTGGCCTCGTCCACCATAACGCTCAGGCCGCCAGTCAGCACCTGTACAACCGGCGCTTTCAGAACTTCCTGGTTGTTGAAAGCCTCCTCCAGTCTCTTGTTGCCTTTTTCCGCAGCCAGTCTCTTATAGGTAAGGACAATCTGTCCCTCGCCGTCGTTTACCTTCAGCACCTTCGCCTCCATGGTGTCATTCACATGAACCAGTTCGCGAAGATCCGCATTGGAATCATTGGTGTATTCGCTTCTGGTAATAATACCGTCAGCCTTGCAGCCAATATTCAGGACAATTTCATCTTCCTTGACATCGATGACCGTGCCTTCTACTACCTCTCCATTATGAATTGTTTTGAATGATTCTTCCAGCATTTGTTCAAAACTTAATTCTGACATTGTTTTGAAACCTCCTCAATCAAATTATTTGGGGTCGATGCCCCTGCTGTAATACCTACGCAACCCCTGGATGGCAATAGCCGTAAATCCAAATCACCGAGTGTCTGTATATAGTAAGTATTTTCACATTCTTGTCTGCATATTTCAAATAACTTCTGCGTGTTTGAACTGTGTTTCCCGCCAATCACAATCATGGCGTCGGCCTTCCGGGCAATTTCCCTGGCCTCTGTCTGCCGTTCTTCCGTTGCATTACATATCGTATTCAAAATATCAGGATTATCATATCGCATTTCAGAAATAATTTCAACCAATTTATCAAATTTCTTGTAATTAAATGTCGTCTGGCTGACGATGCACAGAGGTTTTCCCTTCTGCAGGCGGAAATTTTTTGCCTCCTCCTCTGTCTCAATCACCGTCACCGGCGAGCTGGACCACCCTCGGATCCCCTCCACTTCCGGGTGGGCGGCGCTGCCGATAATCACAATCTGAAAGCCCTCCCCGCTTTTCTTTTTCACAATATTGTGGATTTTTTTGACGAAGGGACAGGTGGCATCCACCAGACAGAGCCCCTGCTCCTGAATCTTCCGGCAGATCCGCTCCGGCACGCCGTGGGAGCGGATAATCACCGTTCCCTCCCGGATCTGTTCCAGTTCCTCCTCCTTCCAGATAATGCCGGCTCCCTTTTCTTCCAGGTCCCGCACCACCTCTTCATTGTGGATAATCGGGCCGTAGGTGTAAATAGGCTTTTGTCCCTTTTCCACCTGCTCATAAACCAGATCCACCGCCCGGCGCACGCCGAAGCAGAACCCCGCCGTCTTTGCTACAACAACTTCCATCCGTTTTCTCCCCCCGCTTTTACTGCCGTTCCCGGGCCAGGGCTACAATGCGCTCCACCACTTCCTGTATGGTCATGTGGGAGGTATCCACCAGAACCGCGTCCCGGGCCTGTTTTAAAGGCGCCGTCTCCCGGTGCATATCCCGGTAGTCCCGTTCTTTCATATCTTTTTCGATCTCCTCCAGACTGCAGGCTTCTCCCTTCTGCCGCAGCTCCAGGTACCTTCTCTCGGCCCGGGCCCTGGTGCTGGCCGTCAGATAAATTTTAAGCTGCGCCTGGGGCAAAATTCTGGTCCCGATGTCTCTGCCGTCCATGATCACGTCCCGGCTGGCCGCCAGGGAGCGCTGCATCAGCAGAAGCTTTTCCCGTACCGCCGGTTTGGCGGAAGAAATGCTGGCCATCCTGCTTACTTCCTCTGTCCGGATCAGCCCCGTTACATTCTCTCCGTTTAGCAGCATCTGCTGCGCGCCCGCCTCATAGGCCATCTCCACCTGAATCTCCTCCAGAGCCTGTCCCAGCTGCCCTTCATCTTCGCAGTCCGTATGCTTCCGCAGCAGTCCCAGCGCTATGGTGCGGTACATGGCGCCGGTATCCACGTAAATAAAGCCCAGCTCCTTTGCCGCCAGTTTCGCAATCGTGCTTTTTCCCGCTCCCGCAGGTCCGTCAATCGCAATGTTAAAACTCACGTTTCATCCTCCCTCATTCCTCATTCTCTGATTTTGCCGCGGCGCAGCCCGCCGCATAGCCGGTGGACCAGGCAATCTGCAGATTAAAGCCTCCTGTCACCGCATCCACATCCAGCACCTCGCCCGCAAAATAAAGGCCCCTGACCAGTCTGGATTCCATGGTGGAAGGATTCACCTCTTTTACTGAAATCCCTCCCCTGGTAATCACCGCCTCCCTGTATCCCCGCAGGCCGGTAATGGTAAGGCCAAAAGATTTGATCGCATCCGTCAGCTTCTGCCTCTCCTGCCTGGATATATCATGGACCGCCTTCTGGGGATCGATGCCGCTTCGCCGGATGATAACCGGTATCATTTTAGCGGGAAGCAGCGCTCCCAGGGCGTTTTTAAACTGCCGGTTTTTATTTTCCTCAAAATCCCGCAGGATCCTTCCGTCCAGCCGTTCCCTCTCCAGGGCCGGCTTCAGGTCGATCTTCATATCCAGGGGGCCTTTTTTCAGTTCCTTCTGGATCCTGCTGCTGGCGCTTAAGATCAGAGGGCCCGTCACCCCGAAATGGGTAAACATCATCTCCCCGAAATCCCGGAACAGCTGCTTTTTCCCCCGGCTCACCGTCACCTCCACGTTTTTCAGGGAGAGCCCCTGCATGGCGGCCGCGTCTTCCTCCTGCACCGTCAGGGGAACCAGGGACGGGGACAGCTCTGTCACCGAATGGCCCGCTTCCCTGGCGAACCGGTAGCCGTCCCCCGTAGAACCCGTGGACGGATAGGAGAGGCCCCCGGTGGCCACAATCACCCGGTCGGCGCAGAAAGAGGTGCCGTCCTTAAGACGCAGCCCCGCCGCCCCGGGCAGTTCCCCCTCTTTTCCTCCCGCAAGGAGCAGCCCCTCTACTTCCCGGTTCAGATGCACCTTCACGCCGCTTTTTTTCATCTCCCCGGCCAGAGCCCCGATTACGTCGGAGGCATGATCGGATACGGGAAACACCCGGTTTCCCCGCTCTGTCTTTACCGGCATCCCCGCCTCCTCAAAAAAACGGATCGCGTCCCGGTTTGTAAAGCCGTAAAAGGCGCTGTAGAGAAATTTCCGGTTGCTGCACACCGCTTCCAGCAGTTCTTCCATCTCGCAGTCATTGGTCAGATTGCAGCGTCCCTTGCCCGTTATATAGAGTTTCTTGCCCAGCTTTTCATTTTTTTCAAACAGATCCACCTGACAGCCGCTTCTGGCTGCCGCCGCTGCCGCAAACATTCCGGAGGCTCCGCCTCCCACAACCGCCACTCTGTTCATACCGTCTGATCCCTTTCCTGTTCCTTCTCCTCTTTCATTCCGGCATTCCCGGCGGTCTGCAGCCTGTTCTGGCTGCCGTCCGCGTACTCCAGCTCAAACCAGAATTCCACACCGTCCTCCCGATTCCGGACTCCGTATTTCTGGTGGAAGGAATCCATAATGGCCTTTACAATGGACAGTCCCACGCCGCTTCCGCCGTATTCCCGGGTTCTGGCTTTATCCACCTTGTAAAATTTGATCCAGATCCGGTCCAGATCCTCTTCCGGAATGGGCTGCCCTGTATTAAACACGCAGGTACGCACCGTATTATCCCGTATCTGGGTCCGGATCTCAATTTTTCTTTCTCCGTCCAGATGGTTCAGGGCGTTGCTCAGGTAATTGGTCAGCACTTCCTCCACCTTGAACTCATCTCCCCACACATGGATGCTGTTCTCTCCTCTGTAAACAAGATCCGCTTCCTTCTGGTCCGCCAGGATCTGAAGGGACTGAATCTTGCCCCGTATCAGCTGCACCAGGTCAAAGCGCTCCATTTCCACCTGATCGCTGCCAAACTCCAGTTCATTCAGATTCAGCAGCTCTTTCACCAGCTCATTCATCTTGCCCGCTTCGTCCATAATCACGTCGCAGTAAAAGTCCCGGCTCTCCGCGTCGTCGTTGATGCACTCCTTCAGGCCCTCCGCGTAGCCCTGTATCAGAGCCAGGGGGGTCTTCAGCTCATGGGATACGTTGGAGAGAAATTCCTTGCGCATCTCATCAATCTTCGTCTTTTTCTCAATGTCCCGCTGCAGCTGGTTGTTGGCGGATTTCAGCTGGGAAATGGTTCTCTCCAGGGTCTCGGACATCCGGTTAAAGTGTTCTCCCAGCTGCCCGATCTCATTTTTCCCGCCGCTGGTATACTTGGCGTCAAAGTCCAGGCTGGCCATGCGGCCGGACAGGTCCGTCAGCTCCCGGATGGGTCTGGCAATCTTTTTGGAGAGCCACCAGATCAGCACAAAGCTGACCAGCACAATCAGTATGCTGACGTACATGATAAATTCGCTGGAAATTCCCACATTCATCCGGATACTGTCCATGGGAATCCGCATCATAAAATAGTAGCCGCAGGTCAGCGTTCCCCAGATCTCCAGGTAGTCCATCTCCATCCGCTGGTCCGCCTTTTTCTGGATGGTATAGCGGTCCGTAGTCAGCAGCACCTGGGCGTCATCGTCAATCCCCATAGTATAGCCGAACAGGCGGCCCTGCATGACGGAAATCCCGTCATCCACGCTGCCGTCCGTACTTCCCGTCACCAGCTTCGCCTGGTAGCTCTGGTCCACCACCACCATGGAAATATTGTTGGTTTTGCACAGATCCGAAAAATCCGACTTGAAGTAGGCCATGTCAATCAGCGTATCCGTGATGTGGCTGTCCATTCCCTCATAAGCTTTCGTCAGGGTTCTCTGCAGTCTCGCCACATAATATTTTTCCATAAATATGTTGTTGACCACCAGATTCGCCGCCAGCACCAGAGCCATCAGACCGATAAAAATTCCCGCCATCTCCTTGGCAATGGAACGTCTCATTCGCTCACCTCAAATTTATATCCCATCCCCCAGATGGTTTTAATATAATCTCCCCGCTCACCCAGCTTGCTGCGCAGCTTCTTCACATGGGTGTCAATGGTTCTGGCGTCTCCGAAATAATCGTAGTTCCAGACGCTGTTGAGAATCTTCTCCCGGGAGAGGGCAATGCCCTGGTTCTCCACAAAATACGTGAGCAGTTCAAATTCCTTATAGCTTAACTCCACAGGTTTTCCGTCAATGAGCACCTGATGGGCGGCCTTATTGATCTCAATGGCTCCCGCCCGCAGCACCTCCTCCGGATTTATGGCGTTGGTCCTGCGCAGAATGGCCTCCACTCTGGCTACCAGAATCTTGGGACTGAAGGGCTTGGAAATATATTCATCCACCCCCAGTTCAAATCCCAGCAGTTCATCCCGCTCGTCGCTCTTGGCCGTCAGCATGATAATCGGCACTTTGGAGTATTTCCGTATCTCCCTGCACACCTGCCAGCCGTCCATCTTGGGCATCATCACATCCAGGATCACCAGGGCAATATCCTTCGTGTCAAAAAAAACGTCAATGGCTTCCGCCCCGTCTCCCGCTTCCAGCACCTCAAAATCCTTTTTTACCAGGAAATCTCTTACCAGCTTGCGCATCCTGCTCTCGTCATCCACTACCAGTATCTTCAACGCATCCATTCCGCCTTCTCCTTTCTGTCATCCTGTGCAATATCCTGAAACTGATCAATTTTATTCTTTATGTTCTGCATCTTCCGGTCCGTCTGGGCGATAATCTCCGCCGCCTCATACAGTTCCCGGCTGATTTCCTCGATCCCTTCCATATTCTCAATATTTTTCTTGTAGCGGATCTGATGCTCCAGGCTGGCCCAGAAGTTCATGGCGATGGTCCGGATCTGGATCTCCACCTTCATGATCTGCTTGCTGCGGGAGAAAAACACCGGCACTTCCACAATCATATGATAGCTTCTGTACCCGTTATCCTTGGGAGTGCGGATATAATCCTTCGTCTCGATCACCCGCAGGTCGTCCTGCTTGGCCACCATCCTGACAATATCGTAGATATCGTCAATGAAATTGCAGATGATCCGGATGCCGGCCACATCATTCAGATTTCTGGAAATATTTTTTACGCTGACCGTCAGCCCGTCCCTGTGCAGCTTCCGGTAAATGCTCATGGGGCTTTTAATCCGGCTCTCGATGCTGGAGATGGGATTGCGCCTGTAGCGGACGGAAAATTCCCGGTCCAGAATCTCCAGCTTCGTCTGCACCTCCTTGATGGCGCACTCATACATCATCATCAGTTCTTCAAACTGCTTTGTCTCCGCGAAAAAATCGTCTCTATCCTGTTCTGCCATATCGTCACCTTATCTATCTGCACAAAAAGGGTGTCCCAGAAAGCCATCTGACGGCTTTGTGAGATACCCTCTTTCCATTTCCCGTTTTCCCTTTCAGGTATTGCTTTAATGGAGTAGACGGGAATCGAACCCGTGTCCGAAAGCCTATCCCCTGTCCTTCTACTATCATAGTCAGTTATTTAAGATTCCCTCCGGCAGCCGGGAACTGACACCTGACTGCTTTCGGTAGCTTCATGATACGCCCATATGCGCAAAGCTTTGCATACGTCGTTTCCTGCATAGTCGATGCCTGAATCTTAAAGTGCAGGTGCTCTAAGTCAGACAGCTGCCATTAGGCAGCGATTGCTAAATTATCTTCAGCGTTTATATTTAGGTTCGCGATTTGACGCATCGCCTGCGGATAGCTTCTCCAGCTTCAAAGCCCCCGTCGAAACCTTTACTACCCCTCATGCAAGGTGCAAAGACCGCCAAAGACTTCTTACACTCCCTAACACTATAATCCATTCCTGCCGGGTTTGTCAATCCTATTTCCCCCTCAGCCCAGATTTCTTACCTTAAACTCCTTCTCCGCCTCTCTGCGCATATCCTTTTTGGCAATATCCTGCCGCTTGTCATACAGCTTCTTTCCTCTGGCAAGCCCCACTTCCACCTTGGCCAGGCTTCCCTTAAAATATACCCGCAGAGGCACCAGGGTATACCCCTTCTCCCGGATTTTTCCCCCGATTTTATGAATCTCGTACCGGTGCAGCAAAAGCTTCCTGGTTCTGAGGGGATCCTTGTTGAAGATATTTCCTTTCTCATAGGGGCTGATGTGCATACCGTAAATCAGCATCTCCCCCTTTTCAATCCGGATAAAAGACTCTTTTATGCTGCACTTTCCCATGCGCAGGGATTTTACCTCCGTGCCCGCCAGCGCGATGCCCGCCTCATAGGTATCCTCTATAAAATAATCATGGTACGCCTTTTTATTGTTCGCGATCAGCTTTACCGCCTCTTTGCCCATCTTCCTCATCCTCCTGCGCCAAAATAAAATCAATGGTACGGCTCTCCGGATCCGCGTCCAGCACCCGGACTGTCACGGGATCGCCCATTCTGAATACTTTCCCGGTGCGGACTCCCGCCATATCCCCGGTTTCCTCCCGGTAACAGTAGTGATCGTCCTCCATATTGGAAACATGGACCATCCCCTCAATAGTATTGGGAAGCTCCACATACAGCCCGTAATTGGTAATACCGGAAATTCTGCCCCGGCAGATCTCCCCGATTTTCTTCCTCATGTACTGGGCCTTCTTCATCTTATCCACATCCCGTTCCGCCTCTTCCGCCGTCCGTTCCGTTCTGCTGGTCTGCTCCGCCACGCCGGGCAGCAGCTCCTCGTAGTGCTCCCGCCTCTCCTGTGTCATCCGGTTATGGAGCACCTCCTTGATAATCCGATGGATCTGCAGATCCGGATATCTGCGGATAGGAGACGTAAAATGACAGTAATACCGGGCAGCCAGGCCGAAATGGCCCGCGCATTCCCTTGTATAGCGGGCCTGCTTCATGGACCGCAGCGCCAGCCTGGCTATCATGGGCTCCTCCGGCCGGCCGGCGGCTCTTTCCAGAAGCTTCTGGATTTCTTTGGGGTACACGGTATCTCTGGGGGTTTTGATCCCGTAGCCGAAGCTGCTGATTAAGGCGGCCAGACTCCGGATCTTCTCGGGATCCGGCGCCTCATGGCTTCGGTACAGGAAGGGAACCTCCCGCCAGTAAAAATCCTCCGCCACCGTCTCATTGGCCAGCAGCATAAAATCCTCAATCAGCCGGGTGGCCGCGTTTCGCTCTCTGGGAAGAATATCCGCCGGCTCCCCCTTTTCATTCAGCAAAATCTTCGCCTCCGGGAAATCAAAATCAATGGCTCCCCGTTTTTTCCGGTGTTTCTGCAGCAGCCGGGACAGTTCCTCCATCCGGCGGAACATGGGGACAAAGGGCTCATATTGTTCCATAAGATCCGGATCCTGCTCTTCCAGTATACCGGCCACCTCTTTGTAGGTCATCCGGCGGTCCACATTGACCACGGTTTCCTCCACTCTGTGGGAGAGCAGATTCCCTTCCAGATCCAGTTCCATCAGGCAGCTTAGGGCCAGCCTGTCCTCCCCCTGGTTCAGGGAGCAGATGCCGTTGGAAAGCTTTGGAGGCAGCATGGGGATCACCCGGTCCGGGAAATACACGCTGGTTCCCCGCTTTAAGGCTTCCCGGTCCAGCCCGCTTCCCTCTCTCACATAATGGGACACATCCGCAATGTGCACGCCCAGGCGGTACACCGTTCCGTCAAAGGAAAGAGACACCGCGTCATCCAGGTCCCGGGAGTCCTCTCCATCAATGGTGACCATCGGCAGGTCTCTCAGATCCAGCCGGCCCTCCCGCTCCCTCTCTTCTGCTCTGTCCGGAATCTTCTCCGCCTCCCGCCGGATTTCAGGGGGAAAATCCCCGGGAAGGCCGAAGCTGTACATCACCGACAGGATATCCGTTCCCGGTTCATCCCTCCCGCCGATCACCGTCAGAATTTTTCCCTCCGGGTTCTTTCCCCCGGTTCCGTAATCCGTAATCTCCGCCACAACCTTGCAGCCGTCCCCGGCTCCCGCGGCGCATTCCTTGGGGATAAAAAGATCTGCCAGAAACCGCTGGTTGTCCGGAATGACAAATCCGTAATTTCTGTTTCGCCGATAGGTTCCCACCACCTGGCGGATGCCTCTCTCCAAAACCCGGATCACCGTGCCTTCCGTACGTTTTCCGGTCTGTTCGGGCAAGAGAGTAATCTGCACCGTATCCAGGTGGAACGCCCCGTGGGACTCCTTCTCCGGAATAAACACGTCCTCCTGCCGGCCTTCAATCTGCACGAAACCAAACCCTCTGGGATGAGCCAGAAAGATGCCTGTCAGGGCCCTGGAACCGGCTCTGCGGTACTTGCCCCGGCTGCTGACCTCAATCTTTCCCTCCGTCAGCAGCTCTTTAAGCATGGCTCTGAAAACCGGCTTATCCTCCCGGCTCACCTGCAGCAGCATGGCCAGTTCCTTTTCCTTCATGGGCGTATAGGTCTGATCGCACATCAGATCATAGATTACTTTTTTCCGTTTTTCCTTTAATTCCAGTTCTTCGTTGGTCATAAAATCCTCTGATAAAAAAACAGGCACCCTCACTAACCGTAAGAGTGCCTTCCGTTGATTCAATCTTAGAAGTTCAAATTCAGGATAACCGCGAACACGATGAACCCGATCGCCAGAAGCTTGGTAAACTTAATCAGGTTTCCCTCCATGGAACGGGCCTTATTCTTTCCCCAGTAGGTATCGCCCAATCCGCCGATGGCACCCAGTCCCGCGTCCTTTCCTTCCTGAGCCAAAACAACTACAGTCAATGCTATACAGATTAAAATAAAAATAATTGTCAGCAATATTCTCAAAACACCGCACCTCCTATGTCACACTGTCTTAGTTTAGCACAGGGTTCCGGATATTTCAACCGTTATTTTTATATTTTTCCGTCTTTTTGTTACTATTCACAGCCGCCTCAAACTTGACAACAGCTGTATCGCGCTTGCGCGTTAGCACCTGTTGTCAAGTTTGAGGCAGGACTGTGAATAGTAACGTCTTTTTTCCCGGTTCTACAGTGAAAACGGGTTTTCATAGACTCCGTGAATGCCCAGATTGTCCTCAATCCGAAGAAGCTGGTTGTACTTGGCCGTGCGCTCTCCCCGGCAGGGAGCCCCTGTTTTGATCTGTCCGGCTCCTGCCGCCACCGCGATATCCGCAATGGCACAGTCCTCCGTCTCCCCCGAGCGGTGGGAAACAATGGCCCGGTACCCGCTGCGGCGGGCCAGATCCATGGCTTCAAAAACCTCTGTCAGCGTGCCGATCTGGTTTACCTTGACCAGGATGGCGTTTCCCGCCTTCTGGGCGATGCCCCGGGCCAGCCGCTTTTTATTGGTCACAAACAGGTCGTCTCCCACCAGCTGCACCCTGCTCCCCAGCCGTTCTGTCATCCCGGCCCAGCCCTCCCAGTCATTTTCCTCCAGCCCGTCTTCAATGGAAGCAATGGGAAACAGCTCGCACAGTTCCTCATAATAGGCAATCAGTTCTTCTGAAGTACGGTAAATTTCATGGCCCGCCATCCGGCTCTCGCCCGGAAAATAATAGGCTCTTTTTTCCCGGTCATACAGTTCGCTGGACGCCGCGTCCAGGGCAATCACAATGTCCTTTCCCATCTGATAGCCGGCCTCCCGGACCGCCTGGCAGATCGTCTCCAGCACTTCCTTTGAATCCTTCAGGTTGGGGGCGAAGCCTCCCTCATCCCCCACCGCCGTGGACAGTCCTGCCGTCTTCAGCCGGTCTCTGAGCGTATGGTAGATTTCCGCGCACATCTGAAGGCCCCCGGAAAAATCCGCCGCCCCCACCGGCATAATCATAAATTCCTGCAGATCCACCGTATTGTCCGCATGACATCCGCCGTTTAAAATATTCATCATGGGCACCGGCATCCTGTCGGCAAAGGTGCCTCCCAGATACCGGTAGAGGGGCTGGTTTAACGATCTGGCCGCCGCGGACGCCGCCGCCATGGAAACTCCCAGGATGCCGTTGGCGCCCAGCCTGGACTTGTTTTCCGTCCCGTCCTCTTTGCATAAAATCTGATCGATTCTCTGCTGGCTGTAAACGTTTTCTCCTATCACGGCGTCCGCCAGCACCGTATTCACATAATGGCAGGCCTGGGACACGCCTTTTCCCCGGTACCGCTTCTCTGCGTCCCGCAGCTCCACCGCCTCATGCTCCCCTGTGGAAGCCCCGGAGGGAACTGCCGCCCGTCCGATGCTGCCGTCCTCTGTGAGCAGTTCCACTTCAACGGTAGGATTTCCTCTGGAATCCAGAATCTCTCTGGCATATACGTCCGTAATTTCCATAAATCCGCACATCACATACCTCCTGTTTGCTGCTTTTAGCGTTTCTAACCTCCATTCTGCCCCAAAGCAGTCAAAAATATCGGCTGCGGATGTGCCTCATTCTTCCATTATTAAAAGAGTGGACCGCTGCCTCCGAAAAAGCCGCCGCTTCCGTCTCCGTCAAAGAAATAATCGTAAAAGTTTCCAAGATCCGGATCCTCTTCCTCCGGAAGCATCTCCTCATCTTCGGGAGCCTCCTCGGTTTCCTCTTCCCGGTCATCCAAAACCTCTTCGCTTCCCTCCTGAAGGGTTACCTCCAGTTCCTTTGACACATAGCTTCCGTCTTCGGCCACCTGGATCTCCACTGTCACCGTCTCGCCGGGCTCATAGTATTCCAGGGTTTCCACCAGGGTATCGTTGGAGTCAATGGTGATCCCGTCAAAAGCGGTAATGATATCTCCCTTTTTCAGTCCCGCTTCATCACCGGCGGAGCCTTCCGTCACTTCATACACAAAAGCGCCGGCCGGCATATTGTACATCTCTTTTGCTTCCTCGGAAACAGAAACCACGGTGATGCCCATATAGCCATGGTTTTCCACAGCTTCTCTGGTCTCCCGGTTGATCAGCTTCTCCAGCACCGGAATAGCCGTATCAATGGGAATGGCGTATCCCATACTCTCCGCGTAATCGCCGGTAGCCTTGGCGGAATTAATGCCGATCACTTCTCCTCTTCCGTTTAAGAGAGCACCGCCGCTGCATCCGAAATTAATAGCGGCATCCGTCTGCAGTTCCGTAAAGGTGCCCGCGTCCGTGGTAACTTCTCTCTCCAGGGCGCTGATAATGCCGCAGGTAACGGTCTGGCCGACTCCCAGCGCATTCCCGATGGCAATCGCCGTCTCGCCCACTTTCAGGTCCTCGGAGCTTCCCAGGGTGGCAATCTTCAGCTGCTCCAGCACCTCATCGGGAATATCCTCCAGAGCCACGGCCACCACCGCCAGATCATGGGCGGCGTCCGTTCCCTTTGTCACCGCCGGAACCACCAGATCTTCCGGATCTTCCGCGTCTACGGTAAAGCATACCGTCATCTCCTGGGAATCCTCCACCACATGGTTGTTGGTGGCAATCATCAGCTCCTCCTCATTCTGGGCAATGATAATGCCGGAACCGGCGCTTTCCACTTCATAGCCCTGGGTGCCGTAAAAATAGCTTTCCACTTCCTCCACGGACACATTCGTAATCGCCACAATAGAGGGCATACAGTTTTCCACAATGCCGGACACATCCATGGCCACAATGCCGTCGTCTCCCGTAGCAGTGGTCTCCAGCGTCTCAGAAGAACCGGCGCTTTCCTCCGCCGCTTCCTCTGTCTCCTCTTCTGTCTCCTCTTCCGTCTCCTCTGCGGTCAGTTCTTCCGCTTCTTTTTCCGTCTCCTCCTGGGCGGCAGTATCCGCCATAGACAGGGTTGCCCGCTCCGTCTGCGCAGCTTCCTCCGGAACCGTCTCTTCGCTCTCCCGGCCTGCTATGGACAGAGAGATCTCCTCCTTGGTCCGGGAGTCCTCCGCCGCCAGGGCGCTCTCCTCCTGAAAACTCAAATTCAGGGCGAATGCCGCCAGCAGTATGCCGCTGCCTGCCAGCGCCGCCGCCGTTTTCTTTCCTCTTCGGTTTTTCTTTGCCATATCCTTTTCCCCTTTCGGTTGTCAATTTATTTTCTGCTTCCTACTGTACCGCACTTTTGTGTTAAATCTGTGAAAACGGATCCTTCCGTGCAAAAAAGCGGACATTTCCTGCTTTCATGTCCGCTTTCCTGTCGTCGGCAAAAGCCGTTTCTTTTTATTTTCTGATCAGCAGAGACTTTCCTGTCATCTCTTTGGGCTGCTCCATTCCCATCATCTCAATCAGGGTGGGAACAATATCCGCCAGGCAGCCGCCCTCCCGCAGGGTATAGGCGCTGTCGTAGTTCACCAGAATAAAGGGAACCGGGTTGGTAGTATGGGCCGTGAAAGGCTCGCTTGTCTCATAGTCCACCAGCTGCTCCGCGTTGCCGTGGTCCGCGCAGATAAACATCTGGCCGTCCGCCTCTTTCAGCGCCTCCACGACTCTGCCCACGCATTCGTCCACCGCCTCAATAGCTTTGATAGCCGCCGGCTCCACGCCGGTATGGCCCACCATATCCGGGTTGGCGAAGTTGGTGATAATCACATCGTATTTTCCGGACTTAATAGCCTCCACAAACCGGTCGCACACTTCATAGGCGCTCATCTCCGGCTTCAGGTCATAGGTGGCTACCTTGGGTGATTTTACCAGAATACGGTCCTCCCCCTCATTGGGAGCCTCCACGCCGCCGTTGAAGAAGAAGGTTACATGGGCGTATTTTTCAGTTTCGGCAATACGGGCCTGGGTCATATGATGCGCCGCCAGGAATTCGCCGAAGGTGTTGGTGATGGATACCTTTTCAAAGGCGATCTCCTTGTTGGGAATGGTCACGTCATACTCGGTAAAGCAGACGTATACCACTTTTTTTCTGGGTCCTCTGTCAAAGCCGTCAAACTCATCGCAGCAGAAGGTTCTGGTGATCTCTCTTGCCCGGTCCGGACGGAAGTTGAAGAAGATAATGGAATCTCCGTCCTGAATCGTGGCGGTGGGAGCGCCGTCCGTCAGCACCACGGTAGGCAGAACAAATTCGTCCGTCTCCCCTTTCTCGTAGGACTGGGCCACTGCCTCCACACCGGAGTTTGCCGTCACGCCCTCGCCCTTTGTAAGAGCCGCATAGGCTTTTTCGATCCGATCCCACCGGTTATCCCGGTCCATGGCGTAATAGCGTCCGGAAACAGTGGCAATCTGACCTACGCCGATCTCCTCCATCTTATCCTGCAGAGCCTGCACAAAATCTTTTCCTGACTCGGGAGGCGTATCTCTGCCGTCCAGGAAGCAGTGCACATACACTTTGCTCAGACCGTGGCGCTTTGCCATCTCCAGCAGAGCGTACAGATGGGTATTATGGCTGTGCACGCCGCCGTCGGAGAGCAGTCCGTACATATGAAGAGATGTTCCGTTTTCTTTTGCGTTCTCCATAGCGTGCAGCAGCGCCTTATTCTCAAAGAAATCTCCGTCCTCAATCTCTTTTGTAATCCTGGTCAGCTCCTGGTACACAATGCGGCCTGCTCCCATATTCAGATGGCCCACCTCGGAGTTGCCCATCTGTCCGTCCGGCAGTCCCACTGCCAGTCCGCTGGCGTAGCCCTTTACAAAGGGGCACTCCGCCATCAGCTTATCCATCACAGGCGTCTTTGCCTCCGCAATGGCGTTGTGATCCTTTCTCTCATTCAGTCCGTAACCGTCCAGAATCATTAAAACCGTTGGTCTCTTGCTCATGTTTTTTCTCCTCTTTCTTTATGATTTATCTGTCTGCTCCCTATTGGGACAGCCATCTGTTTCCTATCCGTACACCCGGATCAGGCTGGGTATGGATCTTACCACCGACATATTCTGGAATGTCAGCAGTGCGTCCCGCAGATGGCGCTCTCTTACATGGTTGGTAATCACCACAATCTCCGCGTCGTCTCCGGATTTTTCCTTCTGCACCACCTGCTCGATGCTGACGGAATTATTTCCCAGCACGCTGGCCACCGTGGCCAGAACCCCGGGCTTGTCCTCCACTTCCATCCGCAGGAAGTAGCGGCTGATAATATCCTCAATCTTCTTGATCGGCAGATGCTTGTAACAGCCGCAGTGGATCGCGCCGGTAGAATGATTCACAATGTTCCGGGCCGTCTCAAACACATCTCCCACCACAGCGCTGGCCGTAGGCAGCTCTCCGGCTCCCTGGCCGTAAAACATCACGTCTCCCACCGCGTCCCCGTGGACAAACACCGCATTGTAGGAACCGGAAACCGTAGACAGGGGATGACTGTGGGGAATCAGCATGGGATGCACCCGGGCTTCCACGCCTTCCGCCGTATTTCTGGCCAGCCCCAGCAGCTTGATATCCCATCCCAGCTCTCTGGCAAAGGAAATATCCTTCTGGGTGATTTTTGTGATGCCCTCCGTGTACACGTCCTGAAACGTAACCCGGGAATTAAACGCTATGGAAGCCATAATGGCCACCTTCCGGCCGGCGTCATACCCTTCCACGTCCGCCGTGGGGTCCGCCTCCGCATAGCCAAGCTCGGTGGCCTGAGCCAGAGCGTCCGTAAAGTCCATGCCCTCCCGGGCCATCCTGCTGAGAATATAGTTGGTGGTTCCGTTTACGATGCCCACCACCTCGCTGATATAATTGGCGGAAAGACTGTGCTTTAACGGGCTGATAATGGGAATTCCCCCCGCCACCGACGCCTCAAACTGCAGATCCGCATGGTGGGCGCTGGCCGCGTCCAGCAAGGCCCCGCCCCGATCCGCCATCAGATCCTTGTTGGCGGTCACCACGCTCTTTCCGGCTTCCAGGGCCTGCAGGATATAGGTTCCCGCAGGTTCCAGGCCGCCCATCAGCTCAATGACAATATCAATGGTTTCATCCTCTATAATCTCTTTCCAGTCTGTGGTGAGCACGGATGTGTCATCCACCTTTTTGGAAGCCTTCTCCAGGTTTCTCACCAGAATCTTCTTAATATTCAGAACGGTGCCCAGTTTCTGCTCCATCTCCGGTTTCTGAAGCCTCATCACCTTGTATACGCCGCCGCCCACGGTGCCCAGACCCAAAAGAGCTACCTGTATCACATCTTTTTTCATTCTTCCGTATGAGCTCCTTCTTTCTATACTATTTCTGAAAAGTATTATATACGCTTTCCCCTCATTCGTCTATGGTAAAATTGCAAGTCATGCAAAAAGGCAGGCATGACTCTATTGAATCACATCTGCCTCTTTCAATCACAGTTTCCGGCTCCTGCCAAGCCTCTGTCCCATTATCGCGATGCCTCCAAGGCCCAGCAGCAGAATCCCCGTCCAGAGCAGAGGACTGGATTCATCCCCGGTTTTTACCGCCCCGACGTCCGTCTTTTTTGCTTCTGAGCCTGTCTGTCCTCTTCCATCCTCGGCCACCGCTTCTTCCGTAACGGTAAATTCCCACCGGGCGCTTCCTACTGTATAGAACAGCTCTGCCGTATGGGTTCCCACGGAAAGGGTGTCCATATACTCCGGGGTTAGGGACAGGATGGTGGAGCCGCTCTCTACCGTGTAATGCGCCTCCGGTACTTCCTCCCCGTCGATCTCCAGGTACTGAAATTCGTCCACTACGCCATTACAGGCAAGGGCTAAGCTTCCCTCCTGTCCTTTCTGATAAGTCTTATCGGTTTGGTTCTCAAGAATACTTACCCCACAAGCTGCAGAAATCACCTTTTCATGCAGGATCTCTCCATCCTCACCAAGGAAACCGACAGCCACCGCTAAAGAACAGCACAGACCGCCCGAAAAGCAAAGCGTGTTAAAACATCTGCGTGAGATACAGGAACGCAACAAGCAGAAGCCACCGCAAAAACAGCGTAAGAAATCCATTGACAGAGATAGCCGATAGGCATTGAAAAACCGCCGTTATGGTTTACCCATAGCGGCGGCATACATAGTTATTTACTGACTGCAAGCGTGATTTTCATATCTTGAACATTGATAAGTGTTTCTTTCTTGCACTTCGGACAGTAGAGAGGAAAGTTTTTCATCTCGGTATCTTCTTGTATCTTTGTTCGGGTTTTATTGCCGCAGACAGGGCATAATACAAATTTACAATCAGTCTCTTTATTCTGCACTTGTCCAAAAATCCTCCATAGTTTCATTAAACTCCCGTGGCACATCCATATTGACACAGTGCCCTGCATTTTCAAAAATAACTACCCTACAATTTGGCTCACTTATTTTCCATTGTTTTACTGCCTCTAATTCCATTGGAATATCAAAGCTTCCACATCCAATCAACAAAGGGTAATTTCGTTTTCCAGTTTTATACTTATTTATCATACTATTGAGCGTTGCCAGAAACATAAATGACTTTTTTGGAAAAAGTATGTTCATATCAAAAAACTCATTTTGCGCCTCTAAAGTATGCGCAGAAATTTTCTTGTTTTCTTTTGCAAACCACTTGACCGAAAAGAGGGCTTTCAACATCATTGCCATCTGTTTCACACCATTTTTCTTTTGCATTTTAATATCAAAATTATTGATGTCATATCCTCCAAAGCATGCCAATGAGCTTACTGAGTTTGGATGATGATTAGCAAAATCCTGTGCCAGTACTGCTCCTAACGAAACGCCGACAATGTGTACTTTTTCGATATTTTCTACCTTTAAGATGTCGAATATCCATTCTGACATCTTATCTATGCCATCTCCTTTTTTGGTATCCCTTGACTGCCCATGACCAATAATATCAATAGTCAAAATATTATATTTGTTATGAAAATACTCAAACTGTGATTTGAACATATTATGATTAACAAAAGCGGCGTGAATAAAAAGTATCCATTCAGTACGATCTGTTCCACTGATAAAATATGTAATTGGCGAATTAGCTAACTTTATTGATTTCATATCTTTCTTACTCTCATTTCATCAAGAAGTTTTTGATACCACTCGATATTGAATTTCATAAAATCTTTGCCATATCGAGCTGCGGTAAGCTGATAATGGAGAATGTCCTTATCTTCATCAGGAACCTTGACATTTTCTGCTTCCTTACAAATGGCATTCAACACATCATACTGTTCTTTTAACTTTGAAATATACTCTTGTAATCCTGCCTCACGCTTTTCTTTTGTTGAAAAACCCATAAAATATAATTTAGCCAATTCAGGATTTTTGCTACTCTGTATTTCCATTGGTGTGGATACCCACTCAATAAAATTCTGTTTCCCACTATCCGTTATTGAATAAATTTTTTTATATTTCCCATTTTCAACAGCTTCTTCATACTGAATATATCCACAATTAAGCAATTTCTTTATAGCAGCTTGTATACTTCCCATACTGCTGCTATACATCATATTAAGCCCTTTATCTATTCTTTCACGCAACTGATAAATTGTTCTGCTGCTCAACAGTAAAAGACCGAGTATTATATTATCCATACGCTTCTCCTATATGTTACTATTAGTAATATTGCTATTATATCAAATCCCTATAATAGTGTCAATAGATAATAAAAGAGGCAGGAAATAAAGCCCTGCCTCCAAAATAGTTATGCGTAGATTATCTCGTTATTTACAACCTCTATCGCACACGCCCGTATGCAATTCATTTTTTGTACCCATTCTAAGGCGTTTTCTGACTTTAACTGTTCTGTTATGTCTTGTGGCTGCTTCATCTGTTCCACAAGCCTTTCAAAGCATTCCTTCGCCTGTTTATCGACATCGGCAAGATATTCATTTAACTTGCCACTTGTAAGCAGCGTAGTGTAAAATGTCCTGTTATGTTCCTGTAAATAGCGTTTGTGTCGCTGCCCCCATAAGCCGATAGACTTGTGTTCTTTTTCGGTTGGTAAAGTAAGGCAAGGGATATAATAATCTCCTTGCAGTTCATACCAAAGACCGTTGCTTTCATCA
>DSTMC04003__coassemble_980_pt1 | contig 26646 bp, 21 predicted proteins | sample DSTMC04003__metabat2_low_PE_012 | metagenome-assembled genome bin DSTMC04003 | reverse complement strand
CGGTTCAGCCTTCCGTGGATATTTCCGGTCATATGGCTGCGAAAATAAGACATGGGCGCCAGAAGAAGGGAGTCCGCCGCCCTCTGCCTGGCTCTTTTTTCCGCCTGGGTGGCCGCATCCTCCACCATCAGCCTTCTCGCCACTTTCAGGACTTCATTTATCACATTTACCAGAAGGATCCCTCCCAGTATGGGAAACACGGAGAGAAACCCTTCTGCAGGGCCTGCCAGCACATGGTCGGTCAGATATCCGATCGCCAGCGGGGTAATCTGGCTTAAGACGGCGGACACCGCCAAAATCAGCAGGATCAAAACAAATCCTGTTTTCTGTTTCCGGGGAAGCAGTTGGAACAGTTTTTTCCCGATACGCCCTCCCCAGTTTTCCGTTTTCATTTTATTCGCCTTTCAGCCAGTCAGTTTTTCTGGAAATCAAGATTAAAATATACGTCAAAGGCGTCGCTGTCATAGATTTTCTCAAATCCCAGCGTCTCCATCGTCTGCTGGTCATCCGCTTCATCCTTTAACACTACGTACCGGCTCTTTGCTTTTCTTACCCGGGCAGCCAGTTTTTCATAATCCGGATCGTCCGAATTAATCAGCTCATAAACTTCCTGCTGCCTGTCCGGATGATTTACCAGGTTTCTGCCGTACCGCTGCCGGATGGAAGCGTCATAAATCCGGATATAAACCGCAACATAGGACGGAGCCAGAATTTTTTTCCGCTTAATCCTGTTCTCTCTGGCGTGTTCATTGATGGCGTCCGCCACCCAGATCACCTGGGTGGGCAGCTTATAGTTATTTTCCCGGTCCTCAAAATAGGTATCGCTGAATACGAAAGTACCGTTCACCGCGATCAGAGCCAGGCAAACGGCGGTCAGAAGAATCTTCTTTCCTTTCCCCTTCAGCCCGAAAACAAGCGTCGTTCCCGCGTAAGCGGCAAGAGGCACCACCGGCAGAAGCCAGTACATTCTCCAGTAAACGTCTGTTCCCACCAGTTTCATAAGCAGCCAGCCTGTCACCGGACAGAAAACCGCCAGCACAATGATCAGAACAGGCCAGAACAGACTGTCCCGGACCTTCCTGTCCCTTTTCCAGAAAAACAGAAAAAGCAGGCAGGCAAAAAACAGAAGGCCGAATCCGCTTCCGGCAAAATAATCCTGAAATCTGGTTATGATGACACTCAAAGCCTCTCTCATGGTTCCCTCCTATAAATAACGCAGGATCATATAAACCAGCCCGCTGGCCAGGGCCGGGCTGCAGGCCAGGGCTGTCTTGGGAAGATACTGCCACTGCCTGCGCAAAACGGCCGCTGCCAGGGCGCAGCTTCCCAGAAGCACCAGGGACATAGCCACTCCCATGGTGGAAAACATGCAGACTCCGGTCACGATACAAAACAGAGCCGCCCACATAGCCCGTCCTTCCCGCTCTTTATAAAGCATCCAGGCAGCCAGGAACATGGCGGGAATCCCCACCCCCGCCAGCACCGCTTTCCCCTGCCAGCCCCGTATAAACAGAAATGTGGCGGAAGAGTAAACGGAATAGCCGGAAAAACTCAGCAGAGCCACGGTAAACAGAAGGAACAGCGACTGTCTGCGCCTGTCTCCCGGAAAAAATCTGGCCGCCAGCAGGGCATAGATCATATAAGCCCAGACTACCACGATACCCGGCAGCAGCATATGGGCCAGAACAGCCGGATGAAACCCGCTGAGTCTGGAAAGGGCGGCCACAAACAAGGGCCAGGAGGCCATCACATAGCGGGCCGGAACAGATTTATATTTCTTTCCCGTATAGGGGTTGTACTGGTACAGGGTGTCCGTCTCTTCCGCTGTGGTGGATGTGGCCAGATAAAAGGCGTCATCATCATCAATATGCTGGCGTTCTGTCACATAGGCTGCCTGCAGCCCCACACAGAGTATGACCGCGGCCAGCAGCAGCGTCATGTGCCGCACCACCCATGCCAGCCATCTGCGCTGCCTGGGGAAAGTTCCGTTCAGAAGCACGGAAATGAAAGCCAGCGCCAGCACGCATCCTTCCCAGGTCCGGGTGAGAAGCGTAAGCGAGCATTTCAAATAAATCATGGGCAGGGCCAGCGCCTCAAACAGGGCCAGCATGGAAAACAGCCCCAGAATATAGGCCAGCAGAATATTCCCTCTGTCATTCTTCAGCTTCCTGGTCCAGAGGCATCCTGTCAGCCCGGGCATCAGCCCCAGCCAGAAAAGCAGAAGAACTCCGTCTATGATTGTAGTTATCATAAAGGCATCTCCTTTTGCGCATCGTTTATTCTCATCTATTCTACCGGATTTTTTTTCTTCTGTCTACCCGGCATGGCGGGGGAAGCCTGCCGTTTTTCCATTTGGCTGTGCTAGCATCGGTGTACAGGGGGCAATACGCCCCCTGTACACCGATGCTACCTTTTCTTAAGAAAATTCGTCTTTATTTTTCACGGAAATTTCCTGTATTTTTCCTGCGGATAGTGTATGATAATGCTATACAGTAGGAAATGCAACAGTAAGAAAGAAGAGAGGGGATACTATGATACGAAAGAAATTACGAAATGCGGTTTTGATTTTGGCAGGTGCGTGTATGCTGGCGGGTACCGTCACCTCATACGCTGCGGTTCCGGAAGATCTGTGGAAATACGATATGTCCACCAGCCAGGACGGAACTATCACTTATCAGTTTAAGGAAGTTTCCATTTCGCTTCCCGCCGGCTGGTCAGGCAAATGCGGCATGTCCATCGGGGACAGCTCCATCACCTTTTACCACCTGGCGTCCCGGCAGGCTCATCTGAACGACTCGGGAAGCAATGGGGGCCGCCTGTTTACCCTGGCCTACAGCGAGGACTATTCTTTTACGAACACAGAGCCCAACTACACCATCATCGGCAGCGGGGAGGGCGGCGTCTATTACGTTACCCAGCCTACGGATTTACAGGGCTACACAAATGACAGTTCCGTCTGGAGCGAATGGCAGGATGTATCCTCCCAGGTAGACTGGGTGATCTCCCATATTTCCATGATCCATGTAAGCGAGAGTTCTCCCGCGGCGGATCTGGATGTAAACAGCCTGGCTTCCTCCGTATCCAACATCGGCGCGGACAGCTATATCGTACCCGACAGTTCCTCCAGGACTCTGTCCTCTTCCGAATTGTCCGGTCTGAGCGCGGCGCAGCTTCAGATGGCCATCAATGAAATCTACGCCAGGAACCACCGGCGCTTTGATACGCCCAGCATTCAGTCTTATTTCGACTCCAAGACCTGGTACAGCGGCACTGTTGATCCGGCAAATTTCGATCCCGCTTCCATGAGCCAGACCGAGTGGACCAATATCTCCCTGATGCTGTCCCTGATGAGCGGAAGCGCTTCCGGCACATCCGCAGCTTCCGCCGTGGATACCACGGACAGCCAGTCCAGCGTACAGATCATCAGCGGCGGATCCGATGTGCAGATCCTGGATGACACTCCTGCGGCTCCTATCATCAGCACTTCCTCCACCGGAGCCAATGTGCGCTATACCACAGCCGGCGTGAACATGCGGGCTCAGGCCGTATCCGGCAGCACCATCGTTGCCGTGGTTATGGAGGGCGTAGGCGTTACCGTGACCGGCCAGACTGTAAACGGCTGGGTGCCGGTAAGCTGCAGCGGCTACAGCGGCTATATTTATCAGGACTATCTGGCGTAAAACGCACTCCGGTTTCCTATGAACGAAAAGAGAGGATGCTGCAAAAGCGGCATCCTCTTTTCATGGAATATTTCCCGCAGGAAAATCCGTTATTCAATTCCCATCAGCAGGTTCATCACATACATCTCAAGGGCTTCAAAATCCCGGTTCTCCACACATTTTTTCTGGAACGCATAGTCGAACTGTTCCACTTTTTCTTCCAGGGCCTTGAAAATTTTCAGGCTGTTTTCCAGATGTTTATAGCTGTCCTCGTCCTTTTTATTTGCTGATTCAGTCTGTCTTCAGGGCGTCGTCAAACGCCACGTCTGAAGGTTCAAAATTGATCTGTTTCGTAAATTCGCAGGCCTCCGTTCCGCCGAATACCCGCTCCATTCCGCTGTCCTCCCACTCAATGGACAGAGGGCCGCCATAACCGATCTGGTTCAGCACGCGGATAATATTGTCGAAGTCCACGTCCCCATGGCCCGGCGATACAAAGTTCCAGCCTCTTCTCTGGTCTCCGAAGGTAATATGGGAACCCAGGATTCCGTTGCGCCCGTTCAGGTTCAGCTTGGCATCTTTGATATGAACATGATAGATACGGTCCGCAAAATCAAACAGGAACATGGCGGGATCCAGTCCCTGCCAGATCAGATGGCTGGGATCAAAGTTAATGCCCAGGGCAGGTCTGTAGTCAAAGGTTTCCAGAAGCCGTTTTGTGCTCCAGTAATCATAGGCAATCTCCGTGGGATGCACCTCCAGGGCCAGCTTTACGCCGTATTCATCGTACACATCCATAATGGGGGACCAGAGTTCTTTTATTCTCTGGTAGCCCGCTTCTATCTGCTCCTCGGAAGTCTGGGGGAAGGAATACCACATCTTCCAGATGGGAGATCCCATGAAAAATGTAACCGTATCCACACCCATATTTTTGGCGGCCTTCGCCGCGTATTTCATCTGCTGTACGCCCCAGGCACGGATCTCCTCCGGTTTTCCTGCCAGGGCGGAAGGGGCAAAATTGTCCAGTCTGGGGTCATAGGCCCACTGCTCCGCGTCTCCCACGCACTGGCCCGGAAGGTGCATGCCGATGGCCCAGCAGCCCAGGTCATATTTTGCCAGCATATCCTTCAGCTCTTTTACATAATTATCATCGGAAGCCGCCTTTTCCACATCAATCTGGCCCCAGGAGGCGATTTCCAGTCCCTCATAGCCCATTTTCTTTGCCGTTCTGCACATCTCCTCCATGGGAAGATCTGCCCACTGTCCTGTAAAAATTGTCACCGGTCTTGCCATACCGTCTCCTCCTCTTCTATTTATTTTCAGGAAACTGTCCTACAGTTCCACCCACACATTCCCTTTTTCGTTGCTCTCCAGGCAGGCCTCCACGTATTTCAGCCCCTGTACCCCCGCTTCCACGGTAGGATAATCAATCATATCCTCTGTGAAGCTGCCTGTTTTCTTCGCTTCCACGCACTGGGTAAAGCTGTCGTAGAGATTGCCCATAGCCTCCAGCCAGCCCTCTGTGTGGCCGGAAGGCAGCCGGCCGTATCTGGCGGCTGCCGGCGTAACGGCGCCGTATCCTCTCTTGATGGAGCGGGCAATGCCGTCCTCCCCGATCAGCGTCACTTCCTCCGGATTTTCCTGGAACCAGAGGATCGTGCCCTTCGAACCGTAAATCCGCACCCGCAGGCTGTTGTCGCACCCGATGGCAAACTGGGAGGTCCAGTTTACGCCTGTAGCGCCGCCCTCATATTCCACCAGAACCTGGTCATTGTCATCCAGCTTTCTTCCCGGCACCACCACATCCATCTTTGCCAGCACTCTCTTAATTTTCAGCCCGGTCATGGTAGCCACCGCATTCTCCACATGGGTACCCAAATCTCCCAGACAGTTTACCTTTCCGGATCTGGCCGGATCGCACCGCCATTCACCCTGCTTTCCGCCCCAGTCATTTTCATTGTACAGCCAGCCCTGGGGATACTCCGCCATCACGGTGCGGACCTTTCCGATCTCCCCGTTTTTAATCAGATCCCGGATATACTTGGCCGTCACATGGCCCATATAGGTATAGGTAACCATGAACAGAAGGCCTTTTTCTCTGGCCAGCCTCTGCAGTTCCTCGCCCTGGGCGCTGTCTGTGGCCAGCGGTTTGTCGCAGGCCACATGGATGCCTGCCTCCAGAAAAGCTTTGCAGATTTCATAGTGGGTCGCGTTGGGAGTTACCACCACTACAAAATCGATTCCGTCTTCCCGTTTTCCCTCTGCTTCCGCCATCTGCCGGTAATCCGCATAGCACCGGTCCGGCTCTACTCCCAGAGCCTGTCCCTGCTGTTTGGTTTTTTCCGGATCCCGTGAAAAGCACCCTGCCGCCAGCCTGGCCGAACCGTCCAGACTGATGGCCCGTCTGTGGGCGTCGCCGATAAAGGCCCCGGGGCCTCCGCCTACCATGCCATAGGTTAATTTGCTGCTCATACTCTCAGCCTCCTTTTTGCACAAATGATTTCACGCCGTATGGAATACAGCCATATTCCCATACTTTTTCCATATTTTTACTATATCCCAATTCCCATGCTTTTTCATGGATTAATTTATGATAAGACTATGACAAATTAGCTTTATGATGTATACTGTTAGAGAGGTGATACTGGATATGAAACAAGAATTCGAGATGATTTTCCACAGAGCCGGCGACTATAAAATATTTCTGGTGAACCTGCTCTATCGGACGCCCCATGTACATAAAGATTTTGAGATCTGCCTGCTTCTGGAAGGGTCTGTGCGTCTTATGACCAAAGGCAGCGCCTACTCCTGCGAAAAAGGGGATCTCTGGGCCTTAAATCCCCTGGAAAGCCATGAATTGATTGCGGACGAGCCTGCTCTGATTCTGTCCCTGCAGATCTCCCCTGATTTTTTCGCGGACATATTTCCGCAGATTAAAAATATGGAATTTTCCTGTCCTGTCATTTGCCCTGACGATTCCAAAGACGCTCCGGCAGTCCGCCTGTCATCCCTGCTTCTTTCCATCGCCGATGCCTATTTTTCCAGGAAGGAAGAGGCTCCCCTGCGATGCGCGGGGCTGATCTGTCTTCTGTTCGAAGACCTTCTGGCCTGCCTGCCCTGCTGCCGGGTATCTGAAAAAGAGCGGCAGCTTTCCGCCCAGAAAGCCCAGCGCATCCGGAAAATCTGCGATTATATGGACCAGCACTATTCGGAAAAACTGCTTCTGACCGATCTGGCCCGGGAACTGGGTCTGACCATGAGCTACCTGTCCCACTTTTTTAAGGATTCTTTCGGTCTCTCCTTTCAGGCCTGCCTGATGAAAATGAGATGCGAAAAAGCCCGCCAGCTTCTTCTTCTGACGGACTTTTCTCTTCTGGATATCAGCATTGCCTGCGGATTCTCCGATATTAAATATTTCAACCAGGGATTTGCCCGGCAGTTTGGCTGCTCACCCCGGCAGTACCGGAGCGTCTTCGAGAGGGAAGAACTGTCCCGGCAGCAGAAATCCATGCTCTCCACCCAGGATTTTCTCTCCCCTGCCGCCAGCCGGATGACGCTGGGGCGGTATCTGCGCTGATACATCCTGTTTTAAAAGGGACGTATGATTCACATAAAATGTTTTCCGTATCCAAAATTTTCCGGCGGGCGATAAGGCCTATCCTGATAAGGAAGCCGTGACAGAATCACCAGCAGCGGGATCTTGCCTGCCTGGCAGGCGTCTATAAAACTGTTGAGGGAGAAGTGCACTCTTATGTGAGATTGAATGACTTCTTTTGGGGACAGTCGCGGGTATCTCACCTCATAACCATGATAATAATTCCCGTCCGTGTAGACGTGGAAAAACATCTTGGCTGCAGGATCATAATAGGTCGCATCCTCCACATTGACGATCCCGGAGCTGCAAAAGGCAGTTACCGCGTCCTGGATCTCCTTTTCGGAAAAATATTCTTCCGCAGTTTTTATGTAGAGGGAAAGAATGTCGATGGCCTCCACGGCCCCGGCAGGATGATTCTGCTTCTCCTTCCCTTCAGACTCTTCTGTACGGAAGAAGCGCCGGCGGAATCCGCCCAGGGGTCCGCAGGCTTTCTGGGATTCCGTAATATAAAGCTTTCCATCGTTCGCATCCAGAATGTAAAGCGCTTTTCCGTCCGATCCCGCCGCCAGCAGACTCCCCATGCCGCCTGCCGGCGCGCAGAAATTCCGATCCGACGGCGCATGGATATACCGGAGGCCGATTCCGTTGTCGGGAAATGCTAAAACGCCGTCTCCCACGTCAAAAAGATACAGCGCATATTCATCCTTCCGGAGAGGCAGCATTTTTTCTATCCCCCGTTTCCCTATGATCCGGAGTCCCCAGGGACGCCCTGTTTCATCCAGTCCATCGGTATAGGCCGGCTTCAGAATGATTCCCTGCTCTTTTAAATGATCCTCCAGAATCGCCCGATACTTCTGATAGCGTTTCCGAATCTCCTCAAGTCTTTGAATCCAGCACTCCCTGGTTTTTCCCCTGTACAGCCTGTCGCTTTCCATTTTCCGTTTACCTCTCGTTTTTCGTTTCAGTATAATGTAAGATAAAAGGGATAAACGATCCGCACAGGTCCGTTTATCCCTCTGTCAGTCTGTTTATCTGTTCAGTTTGGACTCTCTGTAGATAATGTCCTCTCTCCCCGGTCCATTGGATACCATGGTAATGGGATAGCCGATCTGCTCTTCCACGAAATCCACATACTTTCTGCAGTTCTCGGGAAGCTCCTCAAATTTCCGGATCCCCCGGATATCGCATTTCCATCCGGGCAGCACCTTCAGCACCGGTTTCGCTTTTTCAAGTCTGTAGGTGGTGGGGAAATCTGTGGTCACTTCTCCGTCGATCTCATAGCCCACGCATACCGGAATTTCATCCAGATAACCCAGGGCGTCCAGCACGGTAAAGGCCACATCCGTGGTTCCCTGCAGGCGGCAGCCGTACTTGGTGGCCACACAGTCAAACCAGCCCATTCTTCTGGGACGGCCGGTGGTGGCGCCGTACTCTCCGCCGTCTCCGCCCCGGCGTCTCAGCTCATCCGCTTCCTCGCCGAAAATTTCGCTGACAAAAGCGCCGGCTCCCACCGCACTGGAGTAAGCCTTGCTCACCGTCACGATCTTTTTGATTTCATAAGGCGGAATACCTGCGCCGATGGCCCCGTAAGCTGCCAGGGTGGAGGAGGAAGTTACCATGGGATAAATCCCGTGGTCCGGATCCTTCAGGGTTCCCAGCTGTCCCTCCAGCAGGATGGTCTTTCCCTCTTTGATGGCGTTCTGCAGATAGGTGGACACATCGCACACATAGGGCTCCACCATCTGACGGTAGCCGTGCAGTTCCTCCAGCAGATCCTCCGGTTTCAGGGCCGGTTTATGATACAGATGCTCCAGGGTCACATTTTTGATCTCGCAGATCCGCGCCGTTTTTTCTTTCAGCAGATCCTCATCAAAAAGTTCGCTGACCTGGAAGCCGATCTTGGCATACTTGTCAGAATAGAAAGGAGCGATGCCGGATTTGGTGGAACCGAAGGATTTTCCTCCCAGGCGCTCCTCCTCATACTGGTCAAACAGAATATGGTAGGACATCACCATCTGCGCCCGGTCTGAAACCAGGATTTTCGGCATGGGCACGCCCCGGTCCACAATGCTCTTAATCTCATTGAACAGCACCGGTATATTCAGAGCCACACCGTTTCCGATCACACTGGTGGTATGGCCGTAAAAAATGCCGGAAGGCAGCGTATGCAGCGCGAACTTTCCGTAGTTGTTCACAATGGTATGTCCCGCATTGGCGCCTCCCTGAAAACGCACGATAATGTCGGCTTTCTCCGCCATCATATCCGTGATCTTGCCTTTGCCCTCATCTCCCCAGTTGGCTCCTACTACTGCTTCTACCATAATCTTTTCCTCCTATACATTAATCTCCGCTTTCACGCCCAGAAGATCCTTGTTGCGCTCCAGCACGGGATTTACCACATCATTGACAAAGTGTTCCACCTGAATGGCCGCCCGGCCCGTATATTTTTCAGGCTGCATGGTCTTCTGCAGTTCCTCCAGCGTCAGGTTGAAGGAGGGATCCGCCGCAATCAGTTCCAGCAGGTTGTTTTCTTTTCCCTCTTCCTTCACGTTCCGTCCCGCTTCCATGGACAGGGTACGGATTTTCTCGTGCAGCTCCTGCCGGTCTCCTCCCGCCTTCACCGCGTCCATCATAATATTTTCCGTAGCCATGAAGGGCAGTTCTGAGCGGAGCCGCTTTTCAATTACCTTGGGATATACCTTTAAGCCGTCGGTTACATTCAGGCACAGATCCAGAATGCCGTCGGTAGCCAGGAAGCCCTCAGCGATGGACAGCCGTTTGTTGGCGGAATCGTCCAGAGTTCTCTCAAACCACTGTACCGCGGAAGTAATGGCCGGGTTCAGCGCGTCCACCATCACATACCGGGACAGGGAAGCGATTCTCTCGCTTCTCATGGGATTTCTCTTGTAGGCCATGGCAGAAGACCCAATCTGGGTTTTCTCAAAAGGCTCCTCCACCTCTTTCAGATGCTGCAGGAGGCGGATATCGTTTGACATCTTGTGGGCGCTGGCCGCGATTCCCGCCAGCACATTGCACACCCTGGTATCCACCTTTCTGGAATAGGTCTGGCCGGATACGGGATAGCATTCCTCAAATCCCATCTTCTTCGCGATCATGGGATCAATTTTGTCAATCTTTTCCTGATCCCCGTCAAACAGTTCCAGGAAGCTGGCCTGGGTTCCCGTGGTTCCTTTGGAGCCAAGCAGCTTTAAGGATCCTTTCACATACTCCAGATCCTCCAGGTCCATAAGAAATTCCTGGGCCCAGAGAGTGGCTCTCTTTCCCACTGTGGTGGGCTGAGCCGGCTGAAAATGAGTAAAGGCCAGAGTGGGCAGGTCCTTATATTCTTCCGCGAAACGGGCCAGCTGGGCAATCACATTCACCAGCTTCTTTTTAATCAGCTCCAGGCCTTCCCGCATAATAATAATGTCCGTGTTGTCGCCCACATAACAGGAAGTGGCTCCCAGATGGATAATAGGCTTCGCCTTGGGGCACTGGAGGCCGTAGGCGTACACGTGGGACATCACATCGTGGCGCACCACCTTTTCCCGCTCTCTTGCCACATCATAGTTGATATCATCCTGATGTTCCCGCATCTGCTGAATCTGCTCATCGGTGATGTCAAGACCCAGCTCCTTCTCCGTCTCTGCCAGGGCGATCCAGAGTCTTCTCCAGGTGCGGAACTTCTTGTCCTGCGAAAAAATGTACTGCATCTCCCGGCTGGCATACCGCTCTGACAGGGGACTTGCATATCTGTCTGTACTCATATGTTTTCTCCTTTATCGTTCCGGGACAGGCCCGGTTATGCACAAAAACAGTCCGTGAAAATTATAGCCCATAACCATGCGGAAGGCAAGCCTAACATTTGGCGCTTCTGCAGTAATCCTCCCGTATGCGGCCAATCATCTCCCTGGCTTCTTCCCGGGAAATTTCAGGATTTCCCTCTGCCGGAGAAAGATTCCTGCATATTTTGGAATTGTACTCCTGAATTCTGGCCACCAGCTGGGAATCCGCCCCCACTTCTTTTATCTTTTTCCGATACTCTTCATCAGACAGATAGAGGGGAAGCACGCTCACATAACGGCGCAGCAGTTCTTTCGTCCCCGCCTGCCGGTATCCTTTCAGAAAGCAGTCCGCCGCGTCCTCGAAGAGAAACATCCTGGCATAGGCGCAGCCCAAGTTGTTCCAGATCTCCGCGTAAAACTGAGCCCCCAGATTTCCCGGTCCCCGCCGGTTTAAAATCTGCTCGTATTCGTGCATGGCATTGCTGTACATACCGCATTTTACCAGATAGTCTCCCTTCAGCTTCTGGCGCATATCCTCCGGCTGTACCTCCAGCTTTCCCAGCTTCTCCTGCATCTGCCGCATCTTTTCCGGCGACAGGTAACCGATCTCCCGGAAAATGGGCAGCACAAAATAGGCGATGCCTTCCTGTTTTTCCAGCTGCTCGTACAGCTGCCGGTACAGCTTCTTCAGTCCCAGTTCATCCCGCAGCCAGTCGCACAGCGCTTCATTGATGATGGTCTGGTCAATCAGGTATATATTTTCGTACAGGTAAAAGCACAGCTCCTCAATCGTATAAATATGGATGCCGATACTTTCTATATAGTAGGGCTTCTCCGCCTTTTTAACCTGGCACAGATCAAAACTCATTTCCCGTCACTCTCCTTTGCCCCATCCGCTGCCTCAGAATACAATCTCTCTCTCCCATTTTCTGCCGGAAGGCCGGTAAAACTCTCCAAACCCCAGGTCCTCCACTTCCACTCTGCACCGGGTGCCGGAAACAAAATAGACCGACATCCGAAGCCTGGTGGCCCGGTTGGGCCTGTCGGGAAACTGTGTCAGGCGCAGCAGGTGGGCTACCTCCTGCCCCCCGGTCATAGGCTTGGTAATAATCGAAATGCTTTTTTCTCCATCCGGTATAAATTCGCATATATGATGGGCCTCATACCAGTTTACCCCTGCGGTAATCAGAGGATAATAGGTCTCCTTTCCCCGGATCCGCATATACATGCCCAGATTCTCATGGACCAGGTCCGCCCCCATAAACAGCATATCCGGCGTTCCAAACAGGCCCATCCGTTCCATAGCCCCGTAGCAGGCGCCCTTGGTAAACAGGTTTTTCCCCTGAAAAGCATGACGGTGATGGCACAGATACTGGAAAGACCGTCTGGCCCATGTCTTATCAAAATAGTCCCCCAGCAGATAGGTGGTGGTTACATTCCGGCGCTCGAATACCTTTTTCAGAAGCTCGAAAAACAGGCGGTCCCGCTCCCGGTCCCAGTCCTCCCCTTCCCGGCCATCCCGCACCTTCTCATTTACCGGCTGTCTGGCCGCTTCCTCCACGGTCACAAGGGAGGGCCGGGTGGATTTATTGATATGAAGCACGTAGCCGATCATGGTTTCATCCACACACTCCACCAGAGCCACGTCCGAACTCCACAGTTCCTTTTTCTGATTTATGGTATAGTAGTAAAAACTGGATTTATAATCCTGAAGGAATATATATTTCCGCTCCACTCCGATCTGCTCCAGGGCTTTCGGTATCCGCTGTCCTATGGTCTCATCCATGGAGCGCACGCAGACCATGATCCGCATATCCTCCGGCTTTCCCAGCCCGGATACCAGATCCAGGCAGCGGCTGATAAACGCCGTCAGCTTATCCATAGAACCCTGGGGGCTGTTTGCCTGCTCCCAGGCCGCCTGCTCCATGGGGATCAGATAGGTTTCGCTCTCCCCATCGGCGCTGACTGTCACCGGCTCTTTCATGGAGCTGTTGTAGTAGGTCAGCTGAGCGCAGGCCGCATCCAGCTGCAGCCCCAGGATTAAATCATTTTTTTCCTGAATCATCCGTAACCACGCTTTCTATAGTAAGGTAAACAGTTCTTTTGTCAGGTAATCAAGCTGGCGGTAATTTTCCAGTTCCTGTTTCAGGCCCTCTGTATTTCCCGCCTGCTCGGCCCGGATCATACGGTTCAGCGTCTGGTACCGGCCATATCCCTCCAGGGATGCGTTTCCCGCCTGCAGCACGCGGATTCCCGATTTTTTCACCGTGCCGTCCGCAGCCGTCTCTTCCGTATAGCACTCCAGTTCTTCCCCGTAGAACAGAATAAACTCTTTTACATGAATGCCCTCGAAGCAGTCCTTCATCAGTTCCTGTTCATACTCCGCCTGCCGTCCCCGGATGCGGTGATACAGCGTCACGGTATTTTCGGGGTTCGTCACATATTCCAGGAACACCTTATCCTCCAGCTGGTAAGGCCTTCGCAGCGCTCTGGGGAATTTCTGATAGAAAGCGAACCGCATTCCCTGGCCGCTGTAGCGGGCCAGAAGACTGGCCGCCGTCTTTTCCTGCTCTTTTTTCAGCTCCACCTGTCTGGAGTAATACCGGAGCAGAGCCAGCCAGCACACGTCCTCCAGCTGCGCCTCCTCCTGCCAGGCATGTTCCAGATACTCAAAAAGTACGTCCGCCGCGGGCAGGTCCTTTACAAAATATTCATAGGACTTCAAAATCAGGTAGGCCCGGCATATTTTCCTGCGCCCCAGCTTTCTCTGATAGGAGACAAAAATCTGTTCCGTTCCGGAGGTCCCCATTCTGGTGAAAAGCAGGAGGCTGAGGATTTTCTCCTCCAGCACCATGGTATCCAGTTCAAATTCCCGTCCCACATTCCAGAGCCGCTTCATATCCTCCACAGGCCCGTCATAATACATCAGCAGGTAGGTCAGGATATTGTCGTCGTATTTTCCCCATTCAAAGCACTGATGGCAATAGGCGAGCAGCACGGCGTTTTCTTCGTATTCCCGGGCCAGTACGGTCTGGCTGCAGATGCGCACCAGGTGCTTCAGCGGCACCCTTTCGCTGCCGTACATTTCCAGCAGAATAAAGGCTTCCTCATACATCCCCTCCTGGGTCAGAAGGGAAAGGAGGGCCGTCTTATCCGCCTCGATAAAATCAGAATAGGGTATCTGCTTCAGATAGGAGAACAGATCCTCCTCTCCCGGGTTTTCCATATAATATTCCAGCACCCGTTTCCGGCAGGCCCGCCGGTATTCATCCTGATAGCTTTCCATTCCGCAGGCCCGCTTGAAAAACGGAAGAAGATCCTTTGTAACTTTCTCCCCATCCTCCAGGGTTTCGCACAGGTAAAGAACCAGGCCCCGATGTTCCGGCACCAGCTCCCGGCAGTATCCCAGAAGACGCTGGTCGTCCAGAAGCCGCTCCGCCATGTAGAGAGAGGTGGAGGCATACCGGTTCCCCTCCTCGTCCGCCAGCAGAATTCTGGCATCTTCCGTATAAATCTGGACCTGGGCCCGGCCCTGGTTCAGGGGCACAATCTGTTCCCCTTTCATCCTCCGGTGAACCACCACCACAGACTTCATCCTGGGATTCCGGCAGGTGATCTCAAAAGTGAACAGCAGTTTTACCAGCCGTTCCGCCAGGGGCCGGTTCAGAACCTGCTTATCCAGGTAGCGTTCATAAAGCACCGCCAGATTTTCGTCTATTTTTCCCATTTCCAGATGTTCCGTCACAAACCGCTCGATGGCTTCCCGGCAGCTTCTGTACACCTGGGGCACATTGTCCCTGTTGTCGGAAATATTCCGGTAAATTCTGGCTCTCTTATGGTAATTCAGCGTGTTGTTGTAAATAAAATACATACGGATGATCTGAGGCATCTTTTCGATCCCGTACTCATCCATGGTTTCCATATAATACTCATACAGGCCGGTAATCCGCAGATCCTGGGCCACCCCCAGGGCATACCAGGAGAAATAGGCCTGTTCTTTTTGGTCTCCCGCAATCAGCATGGCGCAGATGGCTTTCAGAATATCCCGGGAGGGATTCACCGCATAGCATTCCGTCAGAATCTCAAACAGCCCCCTGCTCCAGCTGCGGCGGTGCAGCGCCAGATTTCCCGTCTGTTCCGCCAATTCCGGAGTCAGAAGCTTCTGCCTTGCCGCAAACCGCAGCACCCTGCATTCAAACGTGTCCAGCTTTCTGAGAAGAAACGGATCCTTTTTCAGAATCAGGAAAGCCTCCAGGTACATAACCGGACTGCTGCAGCCATAACGGACCTGCTCTCCTATGGCTTCCAGCTTCTGTCCGTCGTCCTTCATCAGCCGCTCCTGCAGATACAGAAGAATCCACTGTAAAATCCAGCTTCTGCGGTTCTGCAGAAACATCTGCTCAATGCGGGCCTCCACCTGATCCACATAGGCGATATCCCGGTTAAAAAAGGTGGAAATATACAGATAAAAGCCAAATCTCTCCGGCGTGTTCAGCCGCTGGGCCTGGCGTTCCACCTCCTGGAGAAGCTTATAGCCCTTTACCCGCTTTTCATCGGCAAACAAAAGCTGGATCTGAAACAGATCCGCAAACACATCCGTTCCTCCGGCCCGCTTATAGCTGCTGATTACATTCAGGGAACGGTCGATCCAGGACTGCATCTGTATCCGTTTCAGGCGGAAATCCATGTACAGGGATTCCAGCTTTTTCTGCATCATTTTCTGGACCCGCCGTTCTCTCCCGTCTTCCCTGCTCCCGCCTTTTTTTACCGCCAGCACTTCCAGATACAGCGTCTGATAGCAGGTGCTTATGCGGATTCTTCCATAGTTTTTCCCGGCATGGAGAAAATTGGTATCAATGATATACTCCAGGCTGTACTGGTTCCCCACAAATTCATCCGTTGTCACCAGTTTTTTCTCCGGCCGCAAAAACCGGCAGTCAGAACTGATTTCCAGTTTCAGGAAACCCCAGCCGCTCTTTTTGAGGACAACGGATTCCCGCACCGACTGTTCCAGCTGCGAAAACTCTTTTTCCGTCTCCTCCATCGTCAGCTCCACCGGTTCTTTCCCGCCGCATCCGATCAGAAATTCCTCCAGGCTCTGGTAGCTGAAGGAAGCCGCCTTCAGGGTTTCATACAGCAGCAGGGAATCGTCCTGTTTTTCCCGCAGGATCTCCTCAAATCCGGGGCTGACAAATACCGGATAGGCTTTCTGAAAATCCTTTTTCGCCAGTTCCGCCAGGGAAGAAACCCCCGTCACTTCCTGCGCCTTTTTCTTCTTTTCCGTTTCCTTCACCCGTATGGTGTAGGGAAGCGGATATTCCCCCAGGTCCGTACAGAGGGTAAAACACCCTTCCGTTTCCTCCCCCGGTTTCAGGCCGCTGGTATCAATCTGAAAATAGATTTTATTTTCGATGCCGTAAAATTCAGGCGGGTCAAAGGCCACCCTTGGATTGGAAGAATACAGAAAGCCCTTTACCTTCTTTTCCCCGGGATGAGACACCTGAAAGCTGCCATGGAGCACTTCACCCGGTCTGGCCTCCAGCCGGATCTCCTCCTTGGAAAGCTTCAGCTTCGGAACTTCATATTCAAATTTTCCGTTTAATAACTGTTCTATCCGTTTTTTCAATTCCTTCACCTGCTGTCAAATGGAACTTTATCTTTTTCATGATGAAAAAAGCTGCGCAAAAACATCTCTCTGTTCCGCCGCAGCTTTCTGCTGTTACTCCAATATTTTTTTCAGTTCATCCATAAATGTATTTACATCTTTAAATTCACGGTAAACCGAAGCGAAACGAACATAGGCCACTGCGTCCAGATCTTTCAGCCCGTCCATCACGATTTCTCCTATCACTTTGCTCTCGATCTCTTTTTCTTCCCGGTTGAAAATCTCTGTCTCCGCCGCATCAATCATCTCTTTGATTTTCTGTATGGGCACCGGCCGCTTATAACAGGCCCGCATCACGCCTGCCTGAATTTTATTCCTGTCATATTCCTCTCGGGTGCGGTCTTTCTTGATCACCACAAGAGGGATCGTCTCTACTTTTTCATAGGTGGTAAAGCGCTTCCCGCAGGCATCGCACAGCCGCCTCCTGCGTATCGCTGTATTGTCATCAGCGGGGCGCGAATCCACTACCCTGGTATTATCCTGACTGCAAAACGGACACTTCATATGCTGCCTCCTCCGGAAACACGCCGAAAACGTACTCTTTTAGTCAAAGTATAGCGAATCATGGGGTGACTGTCAATCGAAATATCCGTCACCGTTTCCCGTTCAGAAGCATAGGATAAACGGAAGGATATCCCTGTGCCGGAGGCTGTCATGCGTTTATGTGATCTGAAACGGAAAGAAGTGATCAATATCTGCACCTGCCGCTCTCTCGGCTGCGTCAGCGACCTGGAGATCGACTGCCGCACCGGAACCGTGCTGGCTCTCATTGTTCCGGGACCGGGGAAACTGTGCTGGTTCCTGGGAAGAGATACGGAATATGTGATCCCCTGGGAATGTATCAGCCAGATCGGAGCCGACATTATCCTGATAAAAATTGACGAGGAAACGTGCCGGAAAAGCTGCCTCTGAATGTTTGTCAAGGGTCATTATTTTTTATATTTTCCGCCTGATCGTATATTTCCTTCCTAATCTGAGAATCATTTACTATATCCCACCGGGATAAGATTTTCAGGAAACGTAACGCAGGAGGATTTTGATATGGCAATCAATAAGGTGGAACTGTGCGGTGTCAACACCGCAAGACTTCCGATGCTGACCAGTGAAGAAAAAGATACTTTATTTGAGCGGATCAAATCCGGCGATCAGCAGGCCAGAGAGCTTTATATTAAGGGAAACCTGAGGCTGGTTCTCAGTGTGATCAAGCGTTTTTCAGCCAGCAACGAGAATGCGGATGACCTGTTTCAGATCGGCTGCATCGGCCTGATGAAGGCCATTGACAATTTTGACACGGGGCTGGGCGTCAAGTTCAGCACCTACGCCGTGCCCATGATTTTGGGGGAGATCCGCCGCTATCTGCGGGACAACAATTCGATCCGGGTTTCCCGCTCTCTTCGGGATACGGCGTACAAAGCCATCTATGCCCGGGAAAATTACATGAAAAAAAATCTGCGGGAGCCTACCATCTGCGAAATCGCCCAGGAAATCGGCATTGCCAGGGAGGATATCGTATTTGCCATGGACGCCATCCAGAGTCCCGTAAGCCTCTATGACCCGGTCTACACAGAGGGCGGCGACACCCTGTATGTGATGGATCAGATCAGCGATAAAAAAAACAAAGAGGACAACTGGGTGGAGAGCATCGCCCTGGAGGAATCCATGAAGTGCCTGGATGAGCGGGAAAAACATATCGTGCACCTGCGTTTTTTTGAGGGCCGTACCCAGATGGAGGTGGCGGATGAAATCGGCATCTCCCAGGCTCAGGTAAGCCGTCTGGAAAAAAACGCCCTGAAAGCCATGCGCCAGTATCTGCGGACGGAATAGTCCCCGCTCCGGAGCAAAAGACCGCCTCCTGCGCAGGGGCGGTCTTTGTTCTCAGCCCATTACGTCCCGGATTACCCGCTCCGCGTTTTTATGGTAAATCTTTTCAATCTCTTCCCGGGACAATCCTTCCCTGCGCAAAGCTTCCGTCAGCTTCCCGTAGTCCTGGGGGCCCTTCAGGGCCAGCTTTCCGCTGATACCGTCAAAGTCACTGCCAAGAGCCGCCGCTTCCAGCCCGCCCACGTTCCGGATATGGAGCAGATGACGCACCAGATCCTCTATTCGGTTTTCCCGGCTGTCCGGATAAAGAAATTTGGGACAGTGGTTCAGCCCCACCACGCCTCCGGCCTCTCCCACTGCCCGGATCATCTCATCCGTCAGGTTCCTGGGATGAGGGCAGAGGGCTCTGGCATTGGAATGGCTGGCTACAAAAGGTTTTCTGCTGAGCCTGGCCACATCCCAGAAGCCTCCGTCCGACAGATGGCTTACATCGATGATCATTCCCAGCCGGTTCAGTTCTCCCACAGCTTCCTTTCCAAAATCCGACAGCCCCTGTTTCATGACGGATGGATCCTGGCTGTTGGGGAACCCGAAGCAGTTGGCATAATTCCAGGTCAGCCCCAGCAGGCGCACCCCCATCCGATGGTACTCCTCCAGCCGTTCCATCCGGCCCTGCACTTCCCTTCCGTCCTCGATGGTGAGAAACGCGCTGATCCGGCCCTCCTGCCAGTTCTTTTCCATCTGGCGGCTGTTTCCCGCAAAGGCGATCTCATCCCGGTGATTTGCCAGCGTTCTGCGGAAAATCCCCACCATCCGGTCAATATAGGCCTCATCTTTTGGCATCAGTGGGCCCAGGCACCGCTTCATCCGCAGGGACTGAAGAAATATGGCAAAAAACTGGGCTTTGGCCCCACCCTGTTTCAGCCGTTTTACATCCGCCATGGCAGGCGGCAGGCTGTAAACCTCTTTTCTTCGCCGGAACCAGGCCTGCATCAGCGTATCACAGTGGAAATCGATAAATGGAACGGTGTTCATAAATGGCCTCCTTACAGTTTCTTCTTTCCAAGGCGCACTTCCTCCATCAGCGCCGCCATGTCGTCTCCCAGATTTTCAAACAGATAATGCTTTGCCCCGGGATTTGTTTGCAGATAGTTTTCCTGTATCTCCTGGCAGGCTTCCCGGATTTCCCTGCGCAGCCCTCTGGCGGAGAGCCGTCTGGCGCCCTGTCCCCAGATAATCATCTGCTCCGCCGCGTCTGAGGTGGCCACAGTCACATCATACCGGCCTCCCATGCGGTGCACCGTCTTTTCGATGTACTGGTCCGCCGTCTCCGCCTCTTTTGTATAAATCACATGGATATTGTGATACTTCATCACTTCTCCCACGTTTCCCTCTACCTTGTAAGCGTCAAAAACCAGGATCAGGGTCATCTTCCGGTATCCCTGGTAATTGCACAGAATATCCATCAGTTTTCCCCGGGCCCCCTCCAGGCTTACCTGGGCCAGCTCCTTTAAGTCTTCCCAGGCAAAAATGATATTATACCCGTCTACCAGCAGATAGGATTCCTCCGGCTTCTTATCTCTGCCGCTTCCATAGTCCCGCACCTGCAGGCCGGATGTGCCCGTTCCTTCGTTTCGGCTGCGGTTCCATCCCCTGCGCTCCTGTCCTGCCTTTCCGTAAGTCCTCTGAAAAATTTCCAGCAGTTCGGCGTCATCCTGCAGGGACGCACCATATCCCTTTCCCCCTGCCCGGGCAGCCTTTTCGGAAAAGTCCTCCGCTCTCCTCTCCGCCTTTTGGGCAGGTTTTAAAACAGGTTCCAGGTGCATGTAATCTTCCACCTGATCCCAGGGTACCACAAATCCGGCTCCGTGGGCGCAAAATACGGAACCCGTGGGATTCTCCATGTCTCCCTCCGGATCGTAGCCTGCCGTCTCAATTACCTTCTCCGGTTCCCTGCAGGGCTCATACCCTTTCAGGCTGCAGAACAGACGGCCGCATCCCCTGGTATAGGCGGTCACTTCCCGCTGATAGTCCCGCATGGCTGCCACCGGGGCGCTGCCGGTGAGCACCGCCATATCCCCCTCCTGTTCCGGTCCCGCAAAGCTGCCCTGCATTCTCTGAATATCCGAGATGGCCCGTCCCACTGTCTCCGGAGGGATCTCCAGCCTGTATTCATACACCGGCTCCAGCAGGATGCTCTCCGCTTTCATCAGCCCCTGCCGCACAGCCCGGTAGGTGGCCTGTCTGAAATCGCCTCCCTCCGTATGCTTCAGGTGGGCTTTCCCCGCCGCCAGCGTAATCTTCATATCCGTAATCTCGGAACCTGTCAGCACGCCTCTGTGCTGTTTTTCTTCCAGATGGGTCAGAACCAGCCGCTGCCAGTTCAGATCCAGATCGTCGGTGCTGCAGGCTGAGGCAAACTGCATGCCGCTGCCCCGCTCTCCCGGCTCCAGCAGCAGATGCACCTCCGCGTAATGGCGGAGAGGCTCATAATGCCCCACTCCCTCCACCGGCCCGGCAATGGTCTCTTTGTATACAATGCTGCCGGAATCAAAGGATACTTTTGTTCCGAACCGTTCCAGGATCATGCTCTGGAGAATCTCCATCTGCACCTCTCCCATAACCTGCACATGAATCTCCTGGGAAGCCTCGCTCCATACCAGATGAAGCTCCGGTATCTCCTCCTCCAGCTGTCCCAGCTTTTTATACATCACATGGATGTCGCACTCCGGGGGCAGAATAATCCGATAGGTCAGCACCGGTTCCAGCAGCGGAAGGGCGCCGCTCTCCTCCGCTCCCAGCCCCTGACCGCTGCAGGTTTTCTCCAGGCCCGTCACCGCGCATACCGTCCCCGCCGGAGCCTCCTGGGCCAGTTCATATCCCGCTCCGGAATAGATTCTGATCTGATCTGCCTTTTCCTTCCAGATTTCCTGCTGTCCCTCGCTGTTGATCCAGCTTCCTTCCAGAACCTGCTTGACTTTCAGGCTTCCCCCCGTCACCTTCATCCAGGTAAGCCGGGTTCCCTGGCTGTCCCTGGAAATCTTATAAACTCTGGCTCCAAATTCATCGCCGTACTGCCGGGGCCTTAAGTAGGCCTCCAGCCCCCGGATGAACCCATCCACCCCTGTCAGCTTCAGGGCCGAGCCGAAATAGCAGGGAAATACGTTTCTCTCCTGTATCAGTTTCACCCGCTCCTGCTGCCCTATATCCCCCGTCTCCAGATACTCTTCCAGGGCATTCTCACCGCACATGGCCAGTCCTTCCAGAAACTCCTGGCTTTCCTCACCCGGGTTTTCAAAAGCCAGGCAGTGTTCATCCAGCCTGGCCTGGAGTTCTTTCAGCAGCGCTTCCCGGTCTGTCCCCTCCTGATCCATCTTGTTGATAAAGAGAAAAACCGGAATACGGTACTGCTTCAGCAGCCGCCACAGGGTCATCACATGGCCCTGCACCCCGTCCGCGCCGCTGATCACCAAAACGGCGTAGTCCAGCACCTGCAGGGTCCGCTCCATCTCTGCGGAAAAATCCACATGTCCCGGCGTATCCAACAGAGTCACCGGCCTTTTTCCTATCTTCAGCTCCGCCTGCTTGGCAAAAATAGTGATTCCCCTGGAGCGCTCCAGCTCATAAGTGTCCAGGAAAGCGTCCCCGTGATCCACCCGGCCCGCCTTCCGGATGCTTCCCGTCAGGTAAAGCAGGCTCTCCGCCAGGGTGGTTTTCCCCGAATCCACATGGGCCAGTATCCCCAGGACAATCGGGGAGAGTTCTGTTTCATTGGAAGGTTTCTTTTTATTTACAGACGTATTTTCCATGAAAATACCCCTTTCTGCGCTGTAAGTATGATTGTATTATCATAGCACAGAAAGGGGCTAAAGTCGATCATTTGTCTTTTTGCGGGCCGCGCTAATCCCACTCTGCTATTTTTCTGTATCTGCGGCCTTTATTTTTCCCTGTCGCCTCTATTATCCCGAGCCGTATCAATTCTCTTACTAATTCACGGGCTCGTGTTTCTTTAATTCCGAGGAATTCTGCTATCTCGGCTATTCTATATTCTCTGTCCGGCTCCATAGTTTCTGCTATTATTTTTAACTGCTGCCTGGTTTTATGTGTAAATTCCTTTTTATCTTTATCAACGCTTTTTATCAGCGTTTTTTTATCAGCGCTTTTTATCAGCGCTTTTTTATCCTCACTTTTTACAAACGATAATTTCAAAATAGTTCTGTCAGGTCCATATTCTTCCAGGACTTCCGGCTGTTTCCATCCCTGCTGTTCCCACACACTGTATATATCCGGCACGCCGCTCCCGGCTCTCTCACCGATACCGATCAGATTAAACATTTTCATCAAGGCTTTGTTTCTCGGATCCGAAATACCTCCTTTGAGCATCTGTGCTTTTCCGGTTCGGATACTTCCCGGATTCTCCATTACAATAGAATTGGCATCTTTGCGGATCACAATCCCCCTCGGAAAATAAAAATCTGTATTTACGATACAATTCGCCAGAGCTTCTCTCAACGCCTTGTGTACAGGAGTATCATCTATACGGGTTATTCCATCCAGTTTAAAAGGAATCTTCAGATCTTTCACAAGTTTCCCGTAAACCCGGAAGAAAAAATCAAATAGATTCCCCGTCCAGTCGCCCGAGCTGGACTGCAGCCTGTCCGTCCAGCGGATCATCGGATCAAGAACTTCCCGGTAATCAAGAAAATACTCGGGAAATTCATATAAAATCTTATACTCTTCTCCAAACATAAGAAGTCCGGCAGCTGTAGGATGTAAAGCATGGTCTCTGACAGACAGCTTCGCAGCCCCTATTCTCTCCAAATACTCTCCATCACTCAGCCTTTCCCACACGTGTTCTGTCCGATATGCCATATGCCTGTTGCGATAGGCACGCACGGTCTCTGGATTAAGCGCCTCAAGAGGCATATCCTGCAGAATTTTCATATCTGCTGTTTCTTCCGGCTGATCCCGGAGCATAGCAAGAACCTCACTGCGGTCACAGTGATAATCTCCCTCCCAGTTTCTTCGGAAAGTGCCGCTAAACATATCTCCATTTATATATACCGGCTTCTGTTCACGCTTTGCCTTTGGCACCTGGATAACCATTATGACACCGCTGTTTTCTTCAAATATCTCCACATCATTGTCTGTCAGCAGATTTATTGAGACCTTATTTTTATTGTTAATGGTATCCCAGAAGTCTTTACGCAGTTTTGCCGCATTGTCCAGTCCGGTCATATACCAGCTGCCGTCTTTATTTTCCTTTACCCCAAGAATAATGACTCCGCCATAGCAGTTGGCAAAAGCCGAATAAGTTTCCCAAAGGGACAGCGGGAGCCCGCCTTTTGCCTTTTTCACCTCACGTCGGTTATCCTCACGGTAAGAATCAAATTGGGATATATCAAAATTCACAAATTTCACCTCTTTCCATATATCCAGACATTGCGCCTCATACTCTTTGCTTTTTCCCATATCAGTGTTACAGACTTCGTCATAGAGGACAATCGGGGAAAGCCCTGTTCCATTAGAAGTATTTTCCATGAAAATACCCCTTTCTGCGCTGTAAGTATGATTGTATTATCATAGCACAGAAAGGGGCTAAAGTCGATCATTTGTCTCTTTGCGCTTCATCCAGATCTTTTGCCGCATAGAGATCTGGCGCAATGCGAATACCGTAGCGGTTCGGATAAGAGACCGCCGTGCGAGTTACATTTGCACTCAGTTCAAACATGTGAATCTTCATTCTGCATTAGTCCTCCATTGACAAGACGACTGTCACATCGCCGCTTCCCAGTGCTTCCTCCCAGCCAGTAAGGTCATCAATATGACCAAGCCTTGTGTAGTTCCATGAGTTGGAACCATAGAACATGACGATCTGATTTCCCTGATACAGTACAATATCCCCGGCATGGGCCGTGGTCTGGCTGTTGCTGGCAGGGAGACTCTGGCCCAGCGGACCCACCTTTTCAAATCCGGCATAATCGCTGAGCTGCAAGGTAACGGGGCTTTTTTCCATCATTTGAACAAGAACATCCACGGCTCTGTTGTTCTCTAAAGTGGCTGTAAAGTTTTGTCCGTTTACATTGACGTTCATCTTCATTTCGCTGTTTTCCTCCTCGCTTGATTTACTTTCTGTCTGTTCCGGTTTTTCTGTCTCAGAAGAATGCGTGGATTCTGGCTCAGCAGCCGAGATGGATTCTGATGACGCAGAAGTCTCCAGCGTATCACTTTGAACTGGTTCCTGTTTCCCGCATCCGGGCAGCAGTAAGGATATGCTAAGTAAAACAAAGAACAGGAAAGACATTATTTTTTTCATTGTTTCACCGCTTTCTTAATTTTCCTGATGACGGGCGGTAAGGATCACTGCCGCACCTTCTTCTGCAAACAATTCCGCCATCGCCTGGCCCATGCCATAACTGGCCCCTGTAATGATGACGACTTTATCCTTGAACATCTGTGCTTTCATTTCAATCAACCTCTTTTCATCATGTTTTTCTTTATATCTAAAGTGTACTGCCGGACGAATTGAATATCAAATTCTTATGTATTATTATTTTCCATAATTGTTTTTTATGCAATTATATTCTATACTGATACTGATTACTGATTTACAGGAGGTGGTCTTAATGGAATTTCGATTATTAGAATATTTTTTAGCTGTAGCAAGGGAACAGAATATCACCGCAGCGGCAGAGTCTTTGCACATCTCACAGCCAGCTTTGTCCACGCAGCTTAAAGCGCTGGAAACAGAACTGGGTAAGCAGCTCCTCATTCGCGGTGTAAAAGGATCCCGCAAAGTCATTTTGACGGAAGAAGGGATGATTCTGCGTAAGCGGGCGGAAGAAATGGTCTCTCTGATGCGCCGCACAAAAGAAGAAATCTCAGGTTCCAACGAAACCATTTCCGGGAATGTTTTTATCGGAACCGGTGAAACAGAAACCGTCCGTTTATTTGCACAGGTTGCTAAAAAAATGCAGCAAAAATATCCAGATATTCAGTATCACATCTCCAGCGGCAATGCGGAGCATGTTCTTGAATATCTGGATAAGGGGCTCATCGATTTCGGACTGCTTTTTACAGAGATTGATTCACAGAAATATGAGGCCATCCTCGTTCCTGTCAAAGATACCTGGGGCGTTTTAATGCGTAAGGATTCTCCATTGGCAGAAAAAGAAAACATCTGCCCGGAAGATTTGTGGGATAAACCACTGATCGTCTCCCATCAAAAGGGGGATGACGTATATCTGAATCAATGGCTTCAGCGAAAAGAGTCAGAACTGCATATTGTGGCTACTTACAACCTGCTTTTTAATGCCTCGCTGCTGGTGGACGAAGGGCTTGGATACGCCCTGTGCTACGATAAACTCATTAACACGCAGGGAAGCAGCCTTTGTTTTCGCCCATTTTCTCCCCGTTTGGAAGCACGGGGATTCATCATCTGGAAAAAATATCAGGTGTTTTCCAAAGCGGCAAAATACTTTTTGCAATGTCTGAATGAAATGATTGAGGAAAAAGCATAATGGGCTATTATTTTTCGTGTCTACTCTTCTTGACTGGTACATAGTAGTACAATAAGCGCAGAAAAATGTGATGATTTATATTGAATTTTTCAGGAAAAATGTGCGTATCTTTTGTTCTAACTCCGGGAAAAATGTGTTATACGATTTGGCCATAGCTGCTATGAAAGCTATGTTTACTTTAACTTTGACGAGGAAGATGAGCTGAAATCCATTTTCGAGACAAACAAAAACCCCCAGCGGATCATTGAACTGCTTTCCATGATCGCCGGGGAAAAGATTTTGCCTGGGGAAACTCTCGTTATTTTCGATGAGATACAGGAATGCCCGGAAGCGCTCAATACCCTCAAATACTTCAAGGAGAAGGCGAACGAGTACCATGTTGCTGCAGCCGGAAGCCTGCTTGGAACCCTGCTTGCGCAGCCAAAGTCCTACCCGGTAGGCATGGTCAATCTGCTTGATCTGTATCCGCTCCGCTTTGATGAGTTTCTGGAAGCAATCGACCCGGTGCTCTTTGCTTACTATGAAAGCATTCAGAAGGATCAGACGATTGAAGAAATCTTCCACAACCGCCTGCTGGAAGCCTACAACAACTATCTGATCA
>DSTMC04003__coassemble_961_pt1 | contig 27702 bp, 21 predicted proteins | sample DSTMC04003__metabat2_low_PE_012 | metagenome-assembled genome bin DSTMC04003 | reverse complement strand
CTTATCAAAGAATTTATTGGGCAATAGAAAAGCCCTGAACCGTGAAGCTCAGGGCTGAAAATTTTGATGCCGGCGGTGGGACTTGAACCCACACGTGGTTGCCCACAACAGATTTTGAGTCTGCCTCGTCTGCCATTCCGACACGCCGGCCTGCTTTGCATTCGCAAGCGTCATTAATTTTATCATACTGAAAATTAAATTGCAAGCAAAAACATGAGGAGAAAACACTTGCATTTTTTCCCGTATAAGTATAGAATAGTGTTAGCACTCTAGTGAACTGAGTGCTAACAATTTGCGATATACGAAAGACGGGGAGGAGTTATTATGATGACGATGCCTATTTATGATATGATGATGCTGCCGGATATTACGTTCTATTTTAAGAGAGATATTTTTGAAAAAATGGGATATGAGGAAGTCAGCGCGGGGGAGGATATTCTGTTTATCATGCTGAAGTCTGACAAGGAACAGGAGAGCCTCAGCGAAGATGACTTTTATCCCGTGGGTATTTCCGGAAAGATAGAGGCGGTGGATGAGGAAGGAAATTACCGCATACACACCGGGGAGCGGGTGGACTTCAGCGATTTTGAGATAGACGGAAGATCCATTCAGGCCAGCGCATCCATCCGCCCTGATATAGAGGATCTGACTGCGGAGGAGGAAAAAAAGATTTATGACCGGATTCAGAGGATGCTGCTGAATTATGTGAGAAACTTCCAGTGGGGCGCCCTGGCGAGAAATTATTTTCTGCACTGGAAAAGCGTAGGGGAGATTCTGTGCGCCGTATCCGGTTACCTGGGGATTCCCTGGGAGGATAAGTACCAGATTCTGGAGACGGATTCCAGAAAAGAGCGGTGCGAACTGATCGAGCATGTGCTCCGGGAGTGCATTGAGATCAATAAGATCAGCGAGGAAGCGGAGACGGCCCAGAAGGAAAGCAATGAGCAGCTTTACCGGGAAGCGGCCATCAAGAAGCAGATTGATATTCTGCAGAAGCAGCTGGACGCCATGCATCCGGAGAATGTGTCGGACGTGCGCCGCTTTGAACTGAAGCTGTCCGAGTCCGGCATGGGAGAGGAGGCCCGCAGGGAAGCGGACAAGGTGCTGAACCGGATGAAGCAGGAGGGAAAGGACAGCCATGAGTACGGCGCCCTCTATGATTATCTGGACTTTGTCACCACGCTGGCCTGGAAAATGGATGATCCGGCGCCGGTGGACCTGGATGAGGCGGAAAAAATCCTGGATGAGGATCATTACGGCCTGAAGAAAGTGAAGGAGCGCATTGTGCAGCAGCTGGCGGTTATGGCGCTGAATAAAAAGCAGTCCGGTTCGGTGCTTCTGTTTGTGGGCGCGCCCGGTACGGGCAAGACCAGCATCGGGCAGAGTATTGCCAGGGCCCTGCACCGGGAGTATGTGCGCATCAGCCTGGGCGGCATCCGGGACGAGGCTGAGATCAGAGGCCACAGGAGAACCTACATCGGGGCTATGCCCGGCAGGATCATGCAGGGTATGGAGAGAGCCGGCGTCATGAATCCGGTGATGGTGCTGGACGAGGTGGACAAGCTGTCCAGAGATTACGCGGGAGATCCCTCCAGCGCCCTTCTGGAGGTGCTGGATCCGGAACAGAACAATACCTTTACGGACCACTATATGAACGTGCCCTACGATCTGTCCAATGTGCTGTTTGTCTGCACGGCCAATACGGTGGACACCATACCGGAGCCCCTGCTGAATCGGATGGAGGTCATTCAGTTTCCCGGTTACACGCCGGTGGAGAAATTTCAGATCGCGAGACGTCATCTGCTGCCAAAGGCCATGAATGCCATGGGGATTAAAGCCCAGATGCTGAAGGTGACGGACGGGGCCATCCGCCGGATGATCAGCGGTTATACAGCGGAGTCTGGCGTCCGGGGACTGAAAAAACAGCTGGATACTCTTTGCCGGTACGCTGCGGTCAAGCTGGTAAAAGGGGAGCAGAAGAGTATTACGGTAAGTGAAAAACGGCTGCCTCAGTTCCTGGGAAGGAACGAAATTTATCATGAGCGGGTGATGGAGCAGAAGGAACCGGGCGTGGTGACAGGACTGGCCTGGACGGCGGCAGGCGGGGAGATCCTTTTTGTGGAGACTTCTCTGTCAAAAGGAACCGGCCAGGTGACAATCACCGGCCAGCTGGGAGATGTGATGAAAGAATCCGCGGAGATTGCCTTAAGCCTGGTAAAGCATCTGTATCCCGGGGAGGCGCAGAAGCTGGAAAAGAGCGATCTGCACATCCATGTGCCCTCCGGCGCGGTTCCCAAGGACGGTCCTTCCGCCGGCATTACGCTGACTACGGCGCTGGCCTCCCTGCTTACCGGAAAACCGGTGGATCCCTATCTTGCCATGACGGGAGAGATCTCCCTGACAGGCCGGGTGATGCCCATTGGCGGGCTGCCGGAGAAACTGATGGCCGCCCAGCGGGCCGGGGTGAAGCGGGTGCTGATTCCGAAGGAAAATGTGGAAGATCTGGAGGATGTGGCGGAGGAAGTAAAAAGCAGTCTGGAGATTATTCCCGTGCAGCGGGCGCAGGAAGTCCTGCAATACTGTCTCCTGACACCGGAAAAGAAGAAAGCATAAAAGGTTTCCGGCCTCTCTTCCCGGAACGGGAAAATAAAGGTTGTAACTTTGGACGGAAAGCATTAAAATGGTATCAGCGAATACGCTGGTACCATTTCTGCAATGGGGAACAGGGAGAATTTGCGTATGAAATGTATAGAAGCGCAGCAGCTGATCAAACCTTATTTAAAGAAAGAGCTTTCCGACCGGGAACTGGAGCGTTTTCTGGATCATGTGGAGAACTGTCCGGAATGCTATGATGAGCTGGAAATTTATTTTGTGATCTATGAAGCTCTGGAGGATTCTGGGGAGGAGAGAGAGGCTGACCGCTATAACTTTAAAGAAAAATTACGGCAGGATATAAAAAATTCCAGGCGATATCTTCATCTGCGGAAGGCATATCGCCTGTTTCGCTATGCGGCCATACTGGCGGCGGAGATTGTCCTTTTGATGGCGGTGATTACCGGCGCGGAGATGCTGGGGGAAGAAGGCAGCCGGGGGACCACGGTTTACCGGATCATGTACGGCGAACAGGAAAGTGAGACCGAGACGGAGGAAGAAACCCAGGCGGTGATACGGCCGGTCCTGGACAGCGCAAAGGGACAGGAGCCCAAGACTAAGAAAACAGGAGAGTAACGGCATGGAGACAAAGAGGGAAAAGATCGTTCTGATAGACGGACACAGTATTTTAAACCGGGCGTTTTACGGCATTCCGGTTCTCACCAACGCGGAGGGGCTGCACACCAACGCGGTGTACGGCTTCTTAAATATTATGTTTAAAATTCTGGATGAGGAACAGGCGGATTATCTGGCGGTGGCCTTTGACCTGAAGGCGCCTACCTTCCGCCACAAAATGTACGCGGAATACAAGGGAACCAGAAAGCCCATGCCCCAGGAGCTTCATGAGCAGGTTCCGGTGATGAAAGAGATGCTGACTGCCATGGGAATTCCGCTTATGATGCTGGAAGGATATGAGGCGGATGATCTGCTGGGCACCGTTTCTCTGGCAATGGAGGAGCGGGGACTGGAAGTTTCCATCCTGTCCGGGGACCGGGACCTGCTGCAGCTGGCTTCCGACCATACCAGAGTACGTATCCCCAAGACAAAGCGCACCGGTACGGAGATAGAGGATTATTACGGGGCGGATGTGCTGGAGCGCTGCCAGGTAACGCCGGCCCAGATTATTGATCTGAAGGCTCTTATGGGAGACGCTTCCGATAATATTCCGGGTATTCCGGGGGTGGGAGAGAAAACTGCCGCTAAAATTATAGGGGAATATAAAACCGTGGAAAACGCCTATGAGCATGTGGAGGAGATCCGGCCCAATAAGGCAAAAGAGTCCCTTAAGAATCATTATGATCTGGCGCTCTTAAGCAAAAAGCTGGCCACCATTGACCGGCACAGCCCCTTCGAGCTGAAGCTGGAGGACGCCAGAATCGGGAACCTGTACACGGACGCGGCTCTGGAACTGTGCAAAAAACTGGAGTTTAAGCAGATGCTCTCCCGGTTTGAACACCGGCAGGAGCATGGACAGGAAGAGAAACATTTTCAGCTTCTGGAAGAATTTTCCCAGGCGGAAAGTTTTTTCGAAAAGGCAAAGGGCGCGGTCCGGATCGGATTTCAGACGGCCTGCGCACCGGACGGGCTGCTGGGAGCGGCTCTGTCTCTGGGAGAGGAAGAAACCGCTTATATTCCTGTCCAGGGATTTGTGACGGAGGATTACCTGAAGGACAGACTGCGGGAGCTGGCTCTTCAGATACCGGAGCCCTGCTTCTTAAATCTGAAGGAGCAGCTGGACGTTTTCTGTGAGGATGGAAAGGGGGACTGTTCCGGCATACAAAAGAACAGTTTTGACGGCGCCATCGGCGCCTATCTGGTGAATCCCCTGAAAAATGAATATACGTACGATGAGATTGCCAAGGATTTTCTGGGGACTTTGTATCCCTCCCGGGAAGAACTGCTGGGAAAGAAAACGCTGGCGGACGCCTGGGAGCAGAACAGACAGGAGATGGTCCGCTGTATCTGCTATCAGGCTTATACGGCGCGAAAGGCAAAGGACGCTATCCGGGAGCAGCTGGAAAAGACAGGCATGAAGGAACTGTTTGACCAGGTGGAGATGCCCCTGGTGTTTGCCCTCCATGACATGGAGCGGGAGGGAGTGCTGGTGAAGGCCGGGGAACTGAAAACCTACGGGGAGCAGCTGCAGGTGAAAATAGCGCAGCTGGAGCAGGAGATTTACCGTCTGGCTGGGGAGGAGTTCAATATTAATTCTCCCAAGCAGCTGGGAGTTATCCTGTTTGAGAAGCTGAAGATGCCTTACGGCAAAAAGACAAAGACGGGATATTCAACGGCGGCGGATGTGCTGGAGAAGCTGGCTCCCGACTATCCCCTTGTGGATCAGATTCTGGAGTACCGGCAGCTGACCAAGCTGAAATCCACCTATGCGGACGGACTGGCCGCTTTTATCGGGCCGGACGGAAGAATCCACAGCCGCTTCAATCAGACGATTACCGCTACCGGGCGGATCAGCAGCACAGATCCCAACCTGCAGAACATCCCGGTGCGGACAGAGCTTGGCAGGCAGCTTCGGAAGGTGTTTGTGCCAAAGGAGGGCTGTGTGTTCCTGGACGGAGATTACTCCCAGATTGAGCTGCGGGTGCTGGCCCATATGTCCGGGGATCAGAAGCTGATTGAGGCTTACCGGGAAGCCCAGGATATCCATGCCATTACCGCTTCCCAGGTATTCCATGTGCCGCTGGATCAGGTGACGCCGCAGCAGAGGAGAAATGCCAAGGCGGTCAATTTCGGCATTGTGTACGGCATCAGTTCCTTCGGGCTCAGCCAGGACTTGAGCATCACCAGAAAAGAAGCCCAGGAGTACATTGAACAGTATTTTAAAACGTATCCCGGCATTAAACAGTTTCTGGATGATGCTGTGCGGGAAGCCAGGGAGAAGGGATACGCCAGGACCCTGTTCGGGCGCAGAAGGCCTGTGCCGGAACTGCAGTCCAGTAATTTTATGCAGCGCTCTTTCGGCGAGCGGGTAGCCATGAATTCTCCCATCCAGGGAACGGCGGCAGATATTATCAAGATCGCCATGGTGCGGGTGAATGGCAGGCTGCGGGCGGAGGGGCTAAGCTCCCGCCTTGTGCTGCAGGTCCATGACGAACTTCTTATAGAGGTCAGAAAAGAAGAACTTAAGCAGGTACAGTCGATCCTGCGGGAAGAGATGATGGGGGCGGCCAAGCTGGCGGTTCCCCTGGAAATCGACATGCACACCGGCGAAAGCTGGTACGACGCAAAATAATATAAAGGTGGTCGGGGAAGATGAAGGTGCTGGGAATTACCGGAGGAGTGGGAGCCGGGAAGAGCACGGTGCTGGATTATCTGAGGGAAACGTATTCCGCCAGGGTGATACAGTGCGATGAGGCGGCCAGAGAGCTGCAGGAACCGGGGGGCTCCTGCTATCAGCCCATGGTGGAGCTGTTTGGGCAGCAGGCGGTTCTGCCGGACGGGCAGTTAAACCGGAGTGAAATTGCCCGCCTGGTATTTGGAGACAGAAACCTGCTGGAAAGACTGAACCGGATTGTCCATCCGAAGGTAAAAGCATATGTGACGGAGGAGATCCGGCGGGAGAGGGCCGGAGGAAAAACCTCCCTTATGGTGATTGAGGCCGCTCTTCTTCTGGAGGAGCGGTATGATCTGCTGTGCGATGAGATCTGGTATATCCATACGGAGGAGAAAATACGGCGGCAGCGCCTGAAAAAAAGCCGGGGGTATACGGATGAAAAAATCACCGGCATTATGGCCGCCCAGAAGCCGGATGAATATTTTCGGGAACATTGCCAGTTTGTGGTTGACAACAGCAGTGATAATGTGGAAAATACATATGAACAAATTGATAAAGGATTGAGAGAGCATGGAATATTGTAGTATTGCCAGCGGAAGCAGCGGAAACTGCATCTATGTGGGTTCCGACCATGCGGGGGTGCTGGTGGACGCAGGCATCAGCGGGAAGAAAATCAGCGAGGGCCTGCAGAGCATTGACAGAAAGCCGGAGGAGCTGGACGGGATTTTGATCACCCATGAGCACTCGGACCATATAAGGGGACTGGGAGTTCTCAGCAGGAAATACGGAATCCCCATCTATGCCACCCGGGGAACCATCGGAGCCATCCGGGACTGCGCAGGACTTGGAGCCATTGACGGGGGACTGTTTCATGAGATCTATGCGGACGAAGTTTTTTCCGTGGAAGATCTGGAGATCTGCCCCTTTGCCATTTCCCACGACGCGGCGGAGCCGGTAGCCTACCGGATCCGGAATGGGAATAAATCCATGGCGGTGGCCACGGATATGGGATGCTACAATGATTACATAGTGGAACATTTAAAAGGCGTAAACGGCATTCTGCTGGAAGCGAACCATGATGTGAATATGCTGCAGGTGGGAACCTATCCCTATCCGTTAAAACAGCGGATTTTGGGACGGCTGGGTCATCTGTCCAATGACAATGCGGGACGGCTCCTGTGCGAGATCCTCCACGATGATCTGAAATCCATTGTGCTGGGACATCTGAGCCGGGAGAATAATTATGAGGCGCTGGCCTACGCCACCGTGTGCGCGGAGATTACCATGGGGGATAATCCCTATAAGGCGGATGATTTTCCCATCCAGGTGGCAAAGCGGGACCAGGCGCTGCCTGTGATTGCGCTGTAAACAGAAAAAAAGTTAAGACTCTGAACCATACAGGAGGAAATTATGAAGAAAACAATCATTACCGTGGTAGGACAGGATACAGTGGGCATTATTGCCAGGGTCTGCGCGTACCTGGCGGAGAATAACATCAATATTCTGGATATTTCCCAGACGATTGTCAGCGGTTATTTTAATATGATGATGATTACGGACGCTTCCGCCGCGGTGAAGACGGCAGGGGAGATTGCGGAGGAGATGGAGGCGCTTGGAAAGAGCATGAACCTGAGCATCCGCTGTATGCACGAGGATATTTTCAATACCATGCACCGCATTTGATAAGGAGAGCAGGGAATATGATCAATATAACAGAAGCAACCGAGACGATTAAAATGATCACCCAGGAAAATCTGGATGTGCGGACGATTACCATGGGGATCAGCCTGATGGAGTGCATCGATTCGGATCTGAACAGACTGAACGATAACATATACCGGAAAATCACCGAGACGGCCAGAAACCTGGTGGCGGTGGGCAGGGATATAGAGCGGGAGTACGGGATTCCCATTGTGAATAAGCGGATTTCCGTGACCCCCATCAGCCTTATCGGCGCCAGCGCCTGTCAATCTTCGGAAGATTATGTGACCATCGCCAAAACACTGGATAAGGCAGCCAGCCAGGTGGGGGTCAACTTTATCGGCGGCTTTTCCGCTCTGGTATCCAAGGGCATGACAAGGAGCGATGAACTGCTGATCCGGGCGATTCCCCAGGCGCTGGCCTCTACGGAGAGAGTCTGCAGTTCCGTAAATGTAGGTTCCACCAAATGCGGAATTGATATGGACGCGGTTCGTCTGATGGGAGAGATCATTCTGGAAACAGCCCGGCAAACGAAAGAAAAAGATTCCCTTGGCTGTGCCAAGCTGGTGGTATTCTGCAACGCGCCGGATGACAATCCCTTTATGGCGGGAGCCTTCCACGGCGTAACGGAAGGCGACGCGGTGATCAATGTGGGCGTCAGCGGTCCCGGTGTGGTAAAGACGGCTCTGGAACAGGTGCGGGGACAGAATTTTGAGATTCTGTGCGAGACGATTAAAAAGACAGCCTTTAAGGTGACCCGGGTAGGCCAGCTGGTAGCCCAGGAGGCGTCCAGAAGGCTGCAGGTGCCCTTTGGCATTATTGACCTGTCTCTGGCCCCCACTCCGGCCATCGGCGACAGCGTGGCGGATATTCTGTGTGAGATCGGACTGGAAAGAGCCGGCGCTCCCGGCACTACAGCGGCTCTGGCTCTTCTGAATGACCAGGTCAAAAAGGGAGGCGTGATGGCTTCTTCCTATGTGGGAGGCTTAAGCGGCGCTTTTATCCCGGTCAGCGAGGACCAGGGCATGATCGACGCGGTGGAAGCAGGGGCGCTGTCTCTGGAGAAGCTGGAAGCCATGACCTGTGTCTGCTCTGTGGGCCTGGATATGATCGCTGTCCCGGGCACCACGAAGGCCTCTACTCTTTCCGGCATTATCGCGGATGAGATGGCAATCGGCATGGTGAACCAGAAAACCACGGCCGTCCGGCTGATACCGGTGATCGGAAAAGATGTGGGAGAAACGGTGGAATTTGGCGGACTGCTGGGCCATGCGCCTATCATGCCGGTGAATCAGTTCTCCTGTCAGGCGTTTGTGGAGCGCCAGGGCCGGATACCGGCTCCGATACACAGCTTTAAAAATTAATAGCGGATATAGTTGACAGAGTTGAGCCGATAATGCGCAGGGTGTAAGCTGCGGTTATCGGCTTTTTCTGATTCGCAGAAATTTTCAGTCCGTTTTATGAGACCGGAGGGGAGATCCGCGCGTCTAATAGATAAAAGAAAAAGGAGGAAAAGTCTGGGATATGGATAAAAGACAGTTGGGAGAATTGATTCTGGATTCCCAGGAAACCATGTACCGGGTGGCGAAAACATTGCTTTGCCAGGACGAGGACTGTATGGACGCCATGCAGGAAGCCATTGTAAAAGCTTTTGCCGGCATAGAATCCCTCCGTCATGACCGGATGGCCAAAACTTGGCTGATACGGATCCTGATCAACGAATGTTATACGCTTCTTCGGAAAAAACAGAAGCTGGTATTTCTGGAGGATTACGCAAAACCGGAGAAGGGCAGGGCAGACAGACCGTACTCGGAGCTGTATGAAGCGCTGGAGAGACTGTCGGAGCCCTATCGAATCTGCATCACGCTTTATTTTATTATCTGGAGGGCTACAGCGTAAAGGAGACCGCCGCCCTGCTGGACGTTCCGGAGAGCACGGTAAAAAACCGGCTGGCAAGAGCCAGGGAGAAACTGCGGCGGGAACTGGGAGAAGACGGGGACGAAAATAATGAGAGGCGGAGAGGTAAAAAGGTATGAAAAGAGAAATGACAGACAGGAAGATGAAAGAATTAAGAGATGCCTTCCCCTCCATGCCGGACAGTATCCGGCAGATGGTAGCCGCGGAGGTAAAAAGGCAGACGGGTATGGAAAAAGATTTGCCAAAGACAGGCAGAAAGCGGATAAGAAGAACGGTGCTTCTGGCTGCCGCGTCTGCCGCGGTATTAACGAGCGCGGTAGCAGCCGCTGTAAAGCTGGGGCTTTCCTTTTCCACCAGTCAGGTAGGAAGATACGGTTTGGAAATCAAGGTGGAAGGACAGAAGGAGGAGACGGATCAGACAGAACCGGCGGATACAAAAAAGGAGACCGGGGATGGAAAGGTGATCGCAGGGACAGCAGCCTGGGAAGCTCCCGAGGAAGTTCTCGTGGTGGAAATAAAAGCGTCCTATATTCCGGAGGGCATGATATCTTACGATGACGGCCTGAAGATCGGTTACGAGGACAGTCTTATGCAGGGCGGCATCAGTATGGCTACCGTTGTTATGGATGAAGAGGATACCGGAAATTCTCTTTTGACAGAGGGAGTTGCCGACAGCCAGCAGATTAAAGTGGGGGATCATGAGGCGGTCCTCCTGGAACTGGTTTCTGCGGAGGGGAGAGAAAATACCTATAACCGTCGAATTTATGTGATGTATCCGGAAGTGTGGCAGATACTGGCCATGTATGTGGCGGAAGATGTAAGCCTGGAAGAAGCGCTGAAGGTGGCGGAGGGAATTAGCCTGGTGCCTACCGGAGAAACGACGCCCATCGCCCAGGCCTGGACCTGGAGCGATATGGCAGCGCCGGATATTATGGTTTCTATTCCAAAGAAAACGGCAGACCGGAGCGAGCTGGATCTGCATCAGACCGGAGAGACCTTTACATTGAGCCGGCCGGCGGAAAACCTTCAGGGAGAATATATATCGGCTCCGCTGGAAGTAAACGTATCTTCCGTCCAGGTGGCAGATGATCTGAGTCTGACAGAGGGATGGCAGGATTCTCCTTTCAGGGATCGCTGGGAGGGCGCGGCAGATGAGATGGGAGCGCTTCTGCCCGGGCAGCTCCAGTACATCCGGACCGGAGACGGGATCGAAAGTGTGGATCAGGTGGTAAAGACGGAAGAGATAGGACAGAAGCTGGTGTACACCACAGTCGAATACACAAATCCCGGAGAGGAACCGGTGCAGGATGTGCTGTTTAACGGCTCTCTTATGAGGCTGATTGAGGAGGGAGATACCTTTACTGTGTATGACAGGAGCAAATAGGGAGAAGAGCAGGATTGGGACCGGATTGAACAGAATGGTCCCGGCGGCTACCATGAAATGCAGTATTATGATGTATACCTTACGGACGGCAGGCAGAACGGCACAAATTTTATTTCTTCCATACAGCCGGGGGAGACGGTGACGATTCATATGGCCTGGATTGTGAATGAGGATGAGCTGGAGTATCTGTTCCTGGATCTGAGCGGGGGGAACGGAGTGAATTTTTCGCAGGATCAGGCAGGCAAACAGGTCCTGGTGGATATAAGGCAGCGATAGCGCCGCTGTGCAGGGAGCAGGCTGCCGCACTGTAAATACTGCTGTAAATACTTCCGATTTTCATTTGTGCTGCGCCGGAAAAATTGCTATACTCTTAACAGAGGGTTAAATCCATATACGAACAGATGAAAAGAGGGCAGACATATGAAAACCATGATAATCGGAATTGCCGGAGGAACCGGTTCAGGCAAGTCCACCTTTACCAACCGGCTGAAGGCAGAGTTCGGGGACGAGATCGCGGTAGTCTATCATGACAATTATTACCGCAGACAGGATGATGTTCCTTTCGAGGAAAGAAAAAAAGTGAACTATGATCATCCGGATTCCCTGGAAACGGATCTGCTGGTAGAGCACTTGAAAAAGCTGAAAAGGGGAGAGGCGGTGGAATGTCCGGTTTATGATTACAGCCAGCATAACCGGTCCGACAGAGTCGTGCGCATTGAGCCCCGGCCCATTATCCTGGCGGAGGGGATCCTGCTGCTGGCAGATCCAAAGCTGCGGGAACTGATTGATATAAAGATCTTTGTGGAAGCTGACGCGGATGAGCGGATTATCCGTCGTATTATGCGGGATGTAAAGGAGAGGGGCCGGGATCTGGACAATATCGTCACCCAGTACCTGACCACCGTAAAACCCATGCACTATCTTTATGTGGAACCTACCCGCGCGCTGGCGGACGTGATTATCAACAGCGGCAAAAACGATGTGGCATTTGATATTGTCCGCTCCAAGATCCGGCTGATGCTGCAGCAGATGAAGGAAGAGACTGCTTTGCAGCAGGAGGATAAAAATAAAATTTAATAGCATTAAGCAGCCGCAGACAGGATGCCAGGCATCCGATCTGCGGCTGTTTGAGAGAGTGTGGTTATTCTTCTGTCTCGGATGTACTGCTGTTGAGAATATCTCCTGTATGCGTAGAGTAGAGCAGCGTGATTTCTGAGATTTCTCCATCCTCATTCAGCCTGGCCAGTACAATGTCGCCGGCCTGTATGTCTTCAATAGAGATCATGACAGTATCTTCTGTTTCCTGTGCAGACGTGTCTGCATCGTCAGAAATATTTTCAGAGACAGAGGTTTCTTTTTCCCCGGTATCGGAGCTCTCTGCAGTATCGGTTTCGGCTTCAGCGGCCTCTATCACCGTGACAGGAATCTGCTCCGTGTTTTCGGATGCCAGAATATTGTCCGCAAACTGGTATGTAGTTTCTTCGCCGGACAGAGTCAGCGTGGGGGTTTCCTTTTCTGCCGCATCTGCGTTGTCGCTTTCCGCGTTTGTATCAGAAGAAACACTTTCCTGCGCATCGTACGATTCCAGTGTGCCGGGAGACAGGATAACCGTATCATCCGTTATTTCAACGATTTGTCCTGTAACCGTTTCCTGCTGCTCTTCCTCATCAATGGAAATATTTTCAGAAGCGGCGGCTGTATCGTCAGAGGCTTCTGCTGCAAAAGTGGATAGGGAAGAACCTGTCAGGGTCAGTCCGAGAATTATGGCGACAAATTTACGTTTCATAGCAATCAAGTCCTTTCTGTATTGTTTTCATCCCCTGAATAGAAGACGTGCTATTAAGATACTGGATAAATTTGTCTGAATTGTGTTTAATATAAGGAAAATATGTGTTTGTTTTCTGAAAAAAATCTAAAAAGGAGAGACAGAACAGTGGATACGAAAATATGTTTTTATGATAAGGCAGAGGATGCTCTTCTGAAATTTGCGGTGATTATTGCCCGGATGGAAGGAAAATGGGTTCTCTGCAGGCATAAAGACCGGAATACCTGGGAATTTCCGGGCGGACACCGGGAGGAAGGAGAAAGTATTCTGGAGACTGCCAGACGGGAACTGTATGAGGAAACCGGAGCCACGGATTTTCAGATTGAACCTGTAGGAATTTACTCGGTGGAAGGCGACTATCCTATCAACCGGGAATTTGGAGGGAAAACCTATGGTATGCTGTATTGCGCACAGATCAGATCCCTGGAGGGGGACCTGGCCTGCGAGATTGAGGAAATAATGAGGACAGAGCAGCTGCCTGAAAACTGGACATATCCGGATATTCAGCCCAGACTGCTGGAGGAAGCAGGAAGAAAAGGATTGCTTTGGGATTGAAAGTTTACAAAAAGACACATAAATTATAAGAGATATATACAGAAGATAAGTGAAATAAAATGCTGGACTTTCAGACCGGACTATGGTATGATTTTTTTACTGAAGGGGGTGAAGCAGTGACAGATCAGGAATTATTAAATGCCATATCCGGTATAGTCAGTCAACATCTGGAGGCAGGACTGGGACGTCTTGAAACCAGGCTGGACAGGCTGGAAGAAAAGGTGGATCATCTTGAGACCAGGATGGATGGCCTTGAAGCCAGGATGGACAGACTGGAAGAAAAGGTGGATCGTCTTGAGGCCAGAATGGACAGACTGGAAGAGAAGGTAGACCGTCTCGAGGCCAGGATGGACAGACTGGAAGAAAAGGTGGATCGTCTTGAGGCCAGAATGGACAGACTGGAAGAGAAGATGGAACGTCTCGAGATCAGAATGGACGGCCTTGAGACCAGAATGGACGGTCTTGAGACCAGAATGGACGGCCTTGAGACCAGAATGGACGGTCTCGAGACCAGAATGGACGGCCTTGAAACCAGAATGGACGGTCTCGAGACCAGAATGGACGGCCTTGAAACCAGGATGGACGGTCTTGAGAGCAGAATGGGCGGCCTTGAGACCAGGATGGACGGTCTCGAGACCAGAATGGGCGGCCTTGAGACCAGGATGGACGGTCTTGAGATCAGAATGGGCGGCCTTGAGACCAGAATGGACAGACTGGAAGAGAAGGTAGACCAAAACTATGACAAGATGATGGAATTCTATGTGTATCAGCAGGAAACGAATACGCAGCTGCTTGAGAGGATTGCGTATTTTGTGGAGCTGCTGCGAATCTTTTCGGATCAGACCATCAAAAATACGATGGAACTGAGGCAAAGATACCGTTAGATCCATCGAAAGATGTTTTTTCACAGAAAAGACGAGGGTGCTGCAAAATCATGAAATTCATGATGAAGCAGCGCCCTCGTTCTGCCATAAATGTGAAGGAAAGTTACAATGAAATATTTTTGTAACATTCCCGCTTTATGAATCAGGAGCCCAGGGCTTCTGTGTTTTCTGCTTTTTTCAGGTTTTTCTGAGCAGTGGACAGCATCAGCTTGATCCGGTTCAGCTGATTAACCTCGCTGGCGCCGGGATCATAGTCGATAGCTACGATATTGGCCAGGGGATACTGGCGGCGGATCTCTTTGATTACGCCTTTTCCCACCACATGGTTGGGCAGACAGCCAAAGGGCTGGGTGCAGACAATGTTGCTGGTTCCGGAGTGGATAAGCTCCAGCATTTCGCCGGTGAGGAACCATCCCTCTCCGGTCTGATTGCCGAGGGATACAATATCTTTCGCCATGTGTCCCAACTCCTGTATCCGGGCCGGCGGATCAAAGTGGGTGCTGTTTTCAAATTCTGTCCGGGCGGTTTTGCGCACTTTCTCCAGAAATGCGTTGGCAACGTTGGAGAGGGTGGCAGTGGTCTTTTTAGTACCCAGATTTTCAGCCTTAAAGTTCTGATTATAGAAGCAGTAAAGCAGGAAATCCAGCAGGTCAGGAACCACAGCCTCGGCGCCCTCCGCCTCCAGCAGATCCACCAGGTGGTTGTTGGCGGCAGGAAGGAATTTAACCAGAATTTCTCCTACCACACCCACTCTGGGCTTCACCTCATCTGTGATGGGAAGACGGTCAAATTCCTGGATAATTTCCCGGCACAGTTTCTTATATCCGGCATAGGATACCTTTGAACCGGAGACAAACGCAATACATTTCTTCTCCAGACGTCTGTGAAGGGCATTGGCGGAGCCGGGTACTTTTTCATAGGGCCGCATCCGGTAGAGACAGCGCATGAAAATATCACCGAACACCAGGCCGAAGAGAGCCCGCTTCAGCAGATTATAGGAGATCTTGAAGCCCGGGTTGGACTCCAGCCCGCTCAGATTAAGAGAAATAACGGGAATCTGCTCCATATTTGCCTTCCGCAGCGCCCTGCGGAAAAATCCCACATAGTTGGAGGCCCGGCATCCGCCGCCGGTCTGCGTCATAATAATGGCGGTGCGGTTTAAATCATACTTTCCGGACAGAAGCGCGTCCATCATCTGTCCCACCACAATCAGGGACGGATAGCAGGCGTCGTTATTTACGAACTTCAGTCCCATATCCACGGCCTTCCGGTCATCCGCGTTCACAACAGCCAGGTTATAGCCGCAGGAATTGAAAGCCGGTTCCAGAATAGAAAAATGGATGGGAGACATCTGGGGGCAGAGGATGGTATAGTTTTTGCGCATCTGCTCTGTAAATACCACAGGCTTGATGCTGGAGGGCTGTATGGTTCGGGTCTTGCCTCTCTCCTGGCGGACACGGATGGCGGCGATCAGGGAACGAATCCGGATCCGGGCCGCGCCGAGGTTATTTACCTCATCAATTTTCAGACAGGTATAGATCTTACCCGAATCGGACAGAATATCATTGACACAGTCCGTCGTTACAGCATCCAGGCCGCAGCCGAAGGAGTTGAGCTGTATCAGATCCAGATCCTCTCTGGTTTTTACAAAGTTTGCGGCGGCATAGAGCCGGCTGTGATACATCCACTGATCCAGTACGATCAGCGGGCGCTCCACGGGATTCAGATTGGAAACGGAATCTTCTGTGAGCACAGCAATACCGTAGGAATTAATCAGTTCCGGAATTCCGTGGTTGATTTCTGCGTCAATGTGGTAGGGACGTCCGGCCAGAACAATTCCTCTGCGTCCGGTCTCCTCCAGATATTTCAGCGTTTCCTGTCCCTTCTGGTACATCAGTTCCCGGGTATGGGCCAATTCCTCCCAGCCGGCTTTTGCCGCCGCCGTTACTTCTGCCGCAGGCAGGTCGGGGAAGGATTTTACCAGCTGTTTCGTTACGGTATCCAGGCTGGTAAAAGCAATGAAGGGATTCTCAAAGCGTACATGTTCTGTCCGCAGACTCTCCACATTGTTTTTTATATTTTCCGCGTAGGAAGTAACAATGGGGCAGTTATAGTGGTTGGGCGCGTCCGGAAATTCTTTGCGCTCGTAGGGAATGCAGGGATAAAAAATATATTTGATTCCCTGGCGGATCAGCCATTCCACATGTCCGTGAGCCAGTTTGGCGGGATAGCATTCCGATTCACTGGGAATCGATTCAATTCCCAGCTCATAAATTTTATGAGAAGAAGGCGGAGAGAGAATGACCCGGTACTTCAGTGAGGTAAAAAACCGAAACCAGAAGGGATAATTCTCATACATATTCAGAACACGGGGAATACCCACAATCCCCCGCTCTGCTTCGTCTTCCTCCAGAGGAAGATAGGAGAAGAGGAGCTTGTTTTTAAAATCAAACAGGTTGGGGATATGATCCTTGTTCTTCTCCTTTCCGATACCCCGCTCGCAGCGGTTGCCGCTGATAAACTGACGGCCGCCGGAAAAACGGTTGATGGTCAGCCGGCACTGGTTGGTGCAGCCCCTGCATTTCGCCATATGGGTGGTAAACTGCAGATGATTGATCTGGTCAATGGAAAGCATGGAGGTTTCCTTTTCCGGGCTGTACCGTTCTCTGGCAATCAGGGCAGCGCCGAAAGCGCCCATGATTCCCGCGATATCGGGACGGATAGCCTCACAGCCGGCGATGCGCTCAAAACTGCGCAGCACCGCGTCATTATAGAAGGTACCGCCCTGCACCACAATATGGCGTCCCAGCTCGGAGGCATCGGACACCTTGATTACCTTATACAGCGCGTTTTTAATGACAGAGTAGGCCAGTCCGGCGGAGATGTCCGCTACGGAAGCGCCCTCCTTTTGGGCCTGCTTTACCTTGGAATTCATAAACACCGTGCAGCGGGTTCCCAGATCAATGGGATGTTGGGCAAAAAGCGCTGCTTTTGCAAAATCCTGCACGGAATAGTTCAAAGATTTGGCAAACGTTTCGATAAAAGAACCGCAGCCGGAGGAGCAGGCTTCATTGAGCTGCACGCTGTCAACCGTTTCGTTCTTAATCTTGATACATTTCATATCCTGGCCGCCGATGTCCAGGATGCAGTCCACCTCGGGGTCAAAGAAGGCGGCGGCATAATAATGGGAAACCGTCTCCACCTCTCCCTCGTCCAGCATGAGAGCCGCTTTGATGAGCGCTTCCCCGTATCCGGTGGAGCAGGAGTAGACAATCCGGGCGGTATCCGGCATCAGGGAATAGATTTCCTGCATGGCCCGGATGGTGGTCTTTAGAGGACTGCCGTTGTTATTGCTGTAAAAAGAGTAGAGCAGAGAACCGTCCTCACCCACCAGCGCCGCTTTGGTGGTGGTGGAGCCGGCGTCAATGCCAAGGTAGCAGTTTCCCTCATAGGTGGAGAGATCGTCGGTTACCACGTTATAGCTGTTCTGTCGTTCGATAAATTCGTCATAATCCTCCTGGCAGGCAAACAGAGGCTCCATACGGGCTACTTCAAATTCCAGCTTAATGCTGCCGGAGAGCTTTTCGGCCAGCGCTCCCAGGGTGGTGGCGGTATCCGGTTTGGCGTTCAAAGCGGAACCGATAGCGGCAAACAGATGGGAATTTTCAGGGAAAATCGTGTGTTCTTCATCCAGTTTCAGTGTACGGATAAAAGCTTTCCGCAGCTCAGAGAGGAAATGAAGAGGGCCTCCCAGAAATGCCACATGCCCCCGGATCGGCTTGCCGCAGGCCAGTCCGCTGATGGTCTGATTGACCACAGCCTGAAAAATAGAGGCAGCCAGGTCTTCCTTTTTGGCGCCGTCATTGATCAGGGGCTGGATATCGGATTTGGCGAATACGCCGCAGCGGGCCGCGATGGTATACAGGGACTGATAGCTTTTTGCGTACTCATTCAGGCCGGGAGCGTCTGTCTGCAGGAGAGAAGCCATCTGATCGATAAATGAGCCGGTGCCTCCGGCGCAGATACCGTTCATCCGCTGCTCTACGGTGCCGCCCTCAAAATAAATGATTTTGGCGTCCTCGCCTCCCAGCTCAATCGCCACGTCTGTCTGGGGCGCATAGTGCTGGAGGGAGGTGGCTACGGCGATGACCTCCTGAACGAAAGGAACTTCCATGTGGTTGGCAAGCGTCAGTCCGCCGGATCCGGTAATGACCGGCAGAACAGAAAGATCGCCGGTCTGTCCCATGGCCTTTTTTATCAATGCGGCAAGGGTTTCCTGGATATTAGCGTAATGGCGTTCATAGTCAGAAAATATGAGATTCTGATTTTCATCCAGAATGGCGATTTTAACTGTGGTGGAACCAATATCAATTCCAAGAGTATGTAGGGATTGTACCATAAATTGATCAGCAGATAAATCTGCAGCCTCCTTTGTTTCTTATCATTCTATTATTTCTTATTAAATGTCGAATTCAGCAGCTTTTACATTATACGACATAACAGGAAAAAATTCAAACCTCTTGCAATATTAAATTTTTCCATATATACTAAAAAAACCGGTAATTTAGACCAAGAGGGAAAGGCGATTTTTACATGAGCGAACATTATACACTGCTGAAAAAAGATCACGGCGCCAGGAGAGGAGAATTTCGCACAGTCCACGGCACGATTCAGACCCCCGTTTTTATGAATGTGGGAACTGTGGCGGCCATCAAGGGGGCGGTTTCCACAGAAGATCTGAAGGGAATCGGCACGCAGGTGGAACTGTCCAATACCTACCATCTTCATGTGCGTCCGGGAGACGAAATTGTGAAAAAGCTGGGAGGACTCCATAAATTTATGAACTGGGATCGGCCTATCCTGACGGATTCCGGCGGATTTCAGGTGTTTTCCCTGGCTAACCTGAGAAAAATCAAAGAGGAAGGCGTCTATTTCCATTCCCATATCGACGGCAGAAAGATTTTCATGGGGCCGGAGGAGAGTATGCAGATACAGTCAAATCTGGCTTCCACCATTGCCATGGCTTTCGATGAGTGCGCTCCCAGCAGGGCAGACCGGGATTATGTGCGGCATTCGGTGGACCGCACCACCCGGTGGCTGGCCCGGTGCAAGGCGGAGATGAACAGGCTGAACGGGCTGGAGGATACCATTAACAGGCAGCAGATGCTGTTTGGCATTAACCAGGGAGCTATTTTTGAGGATATCCGGATTGATCACGCGAAGCGGATCACAGAGATGGATCTGGACGGCTATGCCATCGGAGGACTGGCTGTGGGAGAAACCCATGAGGAAATGTACCGCATAATTGAAGCGGTGGTGCCCCACCTGCCGGAGGATAAGCCGATCTATCTGATGGGAGTAGGCACGCCGGTCAATATTCTGGAGGCGGTGGACCGGGGGGTGGATTTCTTTGACTGCGTCTACCCAAGCCGGAACGGACGGCACGGGCATGTCTATACCAACGATGGAAAATTAAATCTGTTCAATGCCAAGTATGAGCTGGATCAGCGGCCCATTGAGGAGGGGTGTCAGTGCCCTGCCTGCCGGCATTACAGCCGTGCCTACATCCGTCATCTGCTGAAGGCAAAAGAGATGCTGGGAATGCGTCTGTGCGTGCTGCATAACCTGTATTTTTACAATCATATGATGGAGGAAATCCGGGAAGCCATTGATGAGGGCCGGTACGAAACGTACAAGAGACAGAAGATAGACCGGTATATGGGCAAATTATAACAGTTTAGCCATGGAACTGCCCGCTCGCAAAATCATGCAAGCATGATTTCCTCTCACGTACAGTTCCATGGCTGAACTGTTAAGGGAAATTGTAAATATTTTCTAAAACCACTTGATGATTTCCGGTAAATTGTGTATGATTGTAGCAGTGTCCCAAGGCGGGCCGGCCCCGAAGGGGAGATCCGGAAGATGGATGGACAGCTGAGGAGACAAGAATAGAAGGTTCAGGAGGAAAATTGCAATGATGAATGTATTAACGGCCAGCGCCGATGCCAGTGCGAGCGGAGGCGGCGGAATGTTGCTGATGCTGGTGTACATCGTAATTATCGGTGCCGCCATGTATTTCTTTGCCATCCGGCCCCAGAAAAAGGAGCAGAAGAGAATGGCTGCCCTTCTTTCCACTATGGAAGTGGGAGACGTGGTGGTAACCACCAGCGGTTTTTACGGAGTGGTGATTGCCGTTGAAGAGGAAGACTGTATCGTAGAATTCGGAAACAACCGGAACTGCCGTATTCCCATGAAAAAATCCGCTATCGCCGAGATCGAGAAGGCGGCGGACGGAGCGGCAGATGCCAAGGACTCCAAGGAAACGAAGGAGATTAAAGACAAAGAAACAAAGGATGCCCAGAAGGATACGGCAAAAGAAAAGAAGTAAAACGCAAAGCCCCGGCTGAGCTGACCTCTGACATTAGAAAGCTTCCCGCCAGAAAATGGCAGGAAGCTTTAAATGTTGCGGGACGGCCTCAGGCCGGGGTTTTATTCGTCACATTCAGCCTGTGAGGAATGAATATTCTTTACTGTCCGCAGAACGTAATGGGTTTTCGTCAGCCGGACGCCGGGACAGTCTTTGATGGAGTTATGTATCCGCTCCAGATGATCCGAAGAACGGCAGCAGATTTTCAGAAGAAAATCAAAGTCTCCCGTCAGATAATAACAGGCGATAATGTTGGGGTTGCTGTTTACCTGCCGGATAAAATCATCGTTATACCGGGGATGCTCCATACTGATCTCCATCAGCACGGTAATGTCGTTTCCAAGAAGCGCATCGTCTGTAATGACGGTATAATTCTGGATCAGACCGGATTTTTCCATTTTGCGGATCCGTTCGATTACCGTGGATACGGAGAGATGAATATTTTTGCTGATCTCAGAGGCTGTCTGACGTGCATTTTTTTTCAGTTCGTTTAAAATTTGATAATCTAGCTTGTCCATAATAACTCCTGCCTTAAAATTTTCGAAAATAGTTGAGTATAGTATAACATATTTTCGACAGTTTGGGTTGAAATATTATAAAAAATACATTAAGATAAAGGATAAAGCGTTAAAAAGTATGAAAAGAGGGAAAGGATGAGTGCCATGGGATATAAAATTGCGGTGATTCCGGGAGACGGAATCGGTCCGGAGATTGTGAGGGAAGCCCGCAAGGTTCTGGACGCGGCAGGAAAAAAATACGGTTTTTCTTTAGATTATACGGAAGTGCTGATGGGAGGCGCTTCCATTGACGCCTGCGGAGTACCGCTGACGGACGAGGCGATTGAGACGGCAAAGGCCAGCGACGCGGTATTGATGGGGTCCATAGGAGGAGACGCCAAAACATCCCCCTGGTATCAGCTGCCTCCTGAGCGGAGACCGGAAGCAGGGCTTCTCAAGATCAGGAAATCTTTAAACCTGTTCGCGAACCTGCGGCCTGCCTATCTTTATGAGGAACTGCGGGAGGCCTGCCCTCTGCGGGAGGATCTGAGCAAAAAAGGATTTGACCTGCTGATTATGCGGGAGCTGACCGGCGGCCTGTATTTCGGAGAAAGATATACCAGAGAGGAAAACGGAAAGAGAACCGCTGTGGATACGCTGGTATATACGGATCAGGAGATCCGCCGTATTGCGGTGAAGGCCTTTGACATTGCCAGAAAGAGGAATCACAGGGTCTGCAGTGTGGATAAAGCCAATGTGCTGGATTCCTCCAGACTCTGGAGAACGGTTGTGGAGGAAGTGGCAAAAGAATATCCGGACGTGACGCTGGAGCATATGCTGGTGGATAACTGCGCTATGCAGCTGGTGCGGGATCCGGCCCAGTTTGACGTGGTCCTGACGGAGAACATGTTCGGAGATATTCTTTCAGACGAGGCCAGCATGATTACCGGTTCGATCGGGATGCTTTCTTCCGCTTCATTAAATGAGACGAAATTCGGCTTGTACGAGCCAAGCCACGGTTCCGCCCCGGATATAGCGGGAAAAGACCTGGCAAATCCCATCGCCACCATTTTGTCCGCCGCCATGATGCTGCGGTATTCCCTGGATCTGGACGAGGCGGCCGATGCCATTGAGGCGGCGGTGAAAAAGACGCTTGCCGACGGGTACCGGACCGGAGATATCTGGTCAGAGGGCTGTACAAAGGTGGGTACCGTTAAAATGGGAGACCTGATTGCAGAGAGAGTCTGATTCAAACGGTTTCAGAATATATAAGAAAGACAGATTTCAGAACGCAGCTTCCGGATCCGGTATCCGGGAAGATAAGGAGGATAATGATGAAAAGTGACGCAGTAAAAAAAGGAATTCAGCAGGCGCCCCACCGTTCTTTGTTTAACGCGCTGGGCTTTACGAAAGAGGAGATGGATAAGCCTCTGATCGGTATTGTCAATTCCTATAATGAGATTGTTCCGGGCCATATGAATCTGGATAAAATTACGGAGGCAGTTAAGATGGGAGTAGCCCTAGCGGGCGGTGTTCCCAGAGAGTTTCCGGCTATCGCGGTCTGCGACGGCATCGCCATGGGACATGAAGGCATGAAATATTCCCTGGTGACCAGAGACCTGATTGCGGATTCCACCGAATGTATGGCAAGGGCCCATCAGTTTGACGCGCTGGTGATGATTCCCAACTGTGACAAGAACGTACCGGGACTTCTGATGGCAGCGGCCAGACTGAATATTCCCACCATCTTTGTCAGCGGCGGCCCCATGCTGGCCGGACATCTGAAAGGAAAGAAGAGAAGCCTTTCCTCCATGTTCGAGGCAGTAGGAGAACATGCGGCCGGAAAAATGACGGATGAAGAAGTGGAAGAATACGAAAACAAGGTTTGTCCCACCTGCGGTTCCTGCTCCGGCATGTACACCGCCAACAGCATGAACTGCCTGACGGAAGTGCTGGGTATGGGCCTGCAGGGCAACGGCACCATTCCCGCTGTCTATTCCGACCGTCTCAAACTGGCCAAACACGCGGGAATGCAGATCATGGAACTTCTGCGCAAAAATATCCGTCCCAGAGATATTATGACAAAAGACGCTTTTATGAACGCCCTTACGGTGGATATGGCCCTGGGCTGCTCCACCAACAGTATGCTTCACCTGCCGGCTATTGCCCATGAGGCGGGTGTGGAGCTGAATGTGGATATTGCCAATGAAATCAGCGAGCGCACGCCCAATCTGTGTCATCTGGCGCCTGCAGGCCCCACCTATATAGAGGATCTGAATGAGGCCGGCGGCGTGTACGCGGTGATGAATGAACTGACAAAGAAAAATCTTCTGCATCTGGACTGCCTGACCGTTACCGGAAAAACGGTGGGCGAAAATATTAAGGGATGCGTAAACCTGAATCCGGAGGTAATCCGTCCTCTTGACAATCCCTACAGCCCCACAGGCGGACTGGCCGCCCTGAAGGGAAATCTGGCTCCGGATTCCGCTGTTGTAAAACGATCCGCTGTGGTTCCGGAGATGATGGTGCATGAGGGACCGGCCCGGGTATTTGACTGTGAGGAGGACGCCATCGACGCCATCCTGGGCGGAAAGATCAACCCGGGCGACGTGGTGGTGATCCGTTATGAGGGGCCCAAGGGAGGACCGGGTATGCGAGAGATGCTCAATCCCACCTCCGCCATTGCCGGCATGGGGCTTGGATCCTCTGTAGCCCTGATTACAGACGGACGGTTCAGCGGCGCTTCCAGAGGCGCTTCCATCGGCCATGTGTCCCCGGAGGCGGCAGTTGGCGGACCGATCGCGCTTGTGGAGGAAGGCGATATCATCCGGATCGACATTCCCGCCTACAAGCTGGAGCTGAAGGTAAGCGATGAGGAGCTGGCAAAACGCCGGGCAGCCTGGACGCCCAGAGAGCCCAAAATCAATACGGGATACCTGGCCAGGTACGCTGCCATGGTGACCTCCGGCAACCGCGGGGCTATTCTGGAAATCCCCAGACACTGATTGCCTGACCGCCTGCATGCGGCAGGAGGGCAGAATATGAGGAAGATAAGAGGAGTCGATACATGAAACTGAATGGATCACAGATTTTGATAGAATGTTTAAAAGAGCAGGGTGTGGATACGGTATTCGGCTATCCCGGCGGCGCTATTTTGAACGTATATGATGAACTGTACAAACACAGCGGCGAGATCAACCATATCCTTACCTCCCATGAACAGGGAGCCGCCCATGCGGCGGACGGATATGCCAGAGCTACGGGAAAAGTGGGAGTATGTATGGCTACTTCCGGTCCCGGCGCCACAAATCTGGTAACCGGAATTGCCACGGCCTATATGGATTCGGTTCCCATCGTGGCCATTACGGCCAACGTGGGAGTATCGCTGCTGGGCAGAGACAGCTTCCAGGAGATCGATATCGCGGGCGTCACCATGCCCATTACGAAGCATAATTATATTGTAAAAGACGTAAAAGACCTGGCGGATATTGTGCGCAGCGCGTTCCGCATCGCGAAGGAGGGCCGTCCCGGCCCGGTGCTGATTGATATCACCAAAAATGCCACGGCTGACCTGGCGGAATACGAACCCGTCGTTCCGGAACCGGTGGAGCCCAGTGATCTTCATATCCGGAAGGAAGACCTGGATCAGGTGGTGGAGATGATCAACCACTGCAGCCGTCCCTTTGTCTTTGTGGGAGGCGGAGCCGTAATCGCGGACGCTTCCAAGGAGCTGAAGGAATTTGTCTATAAGGTGCACGCTCCCGTAGCGGATTCCCTTATGGGAAAAGGAGCCTTTGACGGTACAGATGATCTGTACTGCGGCATGCTGGGCATGCACGGCACAAAAGCCTCCAATTTCGGCGTGTCCCAGTGCGATCTGCTGATTACCGTCGGCGCCCGGTTCAGCGACCGGGTAACCGGCGATACGGCCCGGTTTGCCAAAAACGCCAAGATCATTCAGATTGACGTGGATCCGGCTGAGATCAATAAAAATGTGATGGTGGATGCCAGCGTCATCGGCGATGTGAAGGAAGTGTTAAAACGGCTGAATCCGCGCATTGAGGATCACAATCATGATGCCTGGATTGCCGAGGTGACGGAACTGAAAAACAAATATCCGCTGAAATATGACAGAGAAGCCCTCACAGGCCCCGGCATTATGGAGGAGATTTACCGGCAGACAAAAGAGAGGGATACGATTATCGTAACAGAGGTGGGCCAGAACCAGATGTGGGCGGCTCAGTATTACAAATATTCCAAACCTCATACGTTCCTGACCTCCGGCGGACTGGGAACCATGGGATACGGACTGGGAGCCAGCATCGGCGCCAAAATCGGCAGACCGGAGAAGACAGTGATCAATATTGCCGGCGACGGCTGCTTCCGGATGAACATGAATGAGATTGCCACAGCGGCCCGCTACAACGTGCCGGTCATCGAGGTAGTGATGAATAACCACGTGCTGGGCATGGTGCGCCAGTGGCAGACCCTATTCTATGGAAAACGGTACGCCCAGACGATTCTGAACGACGCGGTGGACTTTGTAAAGCTTGCGGAGGCCATGGGCGCTGTGGGAATGCGGGTGGAAAAAATGGAGGACTTTGGTCCTGCTTTCCAGAAGGCGCTGGAACTGGGACGGCCGGTTGTGCTGGACTGCGTGATTGCCGAGGATGATAAGGTATTCCCCATGGTTCCGGCAGGAGCGGCTATTACAGAGGTCTTTGACCAGGATGATATGAAGGAGGAGTAGACAGCATGAGTCGTGTATATAATTTCTCCGCGGGACCTGCGGTTCTTCCCGAGGAGGTACTGCGGGAAGCAGCCGCAGAGATGATGGATTACAGAGGAACGGGCATGTCCGTCATGGAGATGAGCCACCGCTCCAAAGCGTTTGAGGCCATTATCAATGAAGCGGAGGCGGATCTGCGGGATCTGATGGGCATTCCGGATCATTATAAGGTGCTGTTTTTACAGGGAGGCGCCTCCCTGCAGTTTGCCATGATTCCCATGAATCTGATGAAGAACCGGGTGGCAGATTACATCGTAACAGGACAGTGGGCCAAGAAGGCCTACCAGGAGGCCCAGAAATACGGGACAGCCAATAAAATCGCGTCCAGTGAGGACCAGACCTTCTCCTATATTCCGGATTGTTCCGACCTGCCGGTTACTCCGGAGGCGGACTATGTGTACATCTGTGAAAACAATACCATCTACGGAACAAAATTCAAAAAACTGCCCAACACAAAGGGAAAGCTGCTGGTGGCGGACGTATCCTCCTGCTTTTTGTCTGAGCCGGTGGATGTGGAACAGTACGGGATTATCTACGGCGGCGTACAGAAAAACATCGGGCCGGCCGGCATGGTGATTTCCATCATCCGGGAAGACCTGATTACGGACGACGTGCTTCCCGGCACGCCCACCATGATGAAGTTTAAAACCCATGCGGACGCTCACTCTCTTTACAACACGCCCAACTGCTACTGCATTTATATGTGCGGCAAAGTGTTTAAGTGGCTCAAATCCATGGGCGGGCTGAAAGCCATGAAGGAGCGAAATGAGAAGAAAGCGGCCATTCTCTATGATTTCTTGGATCAGAGCTCGCTGTTTCACGGAACAGTGAGAAAGGAAGACCGTTCGCTGATGAACGTTCCCTTTATTACCGGGGATAAGGAGATGGACGCCCGGTTTGTGGCAGCAGCGGAAGAAGCGGGATTTGTAAATCTGAAAGGCCACAGGACCGTAGGCGGCATGAGGGCCAGCATTTACAACGCCATGCCTCTGGAAGGAGTGGAAAAGCTGGTAGAGTTCATGAGAGAGTTTGAAAAAAATCAGAGATAGCCATAAAGATTGAGGAGAATGAAAAAATGTATCAGTATACCTGTCTGAACGCGATCTCGCCCGTAGGGCTTGGCCGCTTTACAAAAGATTACCAAAAAGCAGAGGATATCAAGCAGGCGGACGCCGTGCTGGTGCGCAGCGCCAACATGCATGAGATGGATCTTCCGGAAAACATTCTGGCGATTGCCAGAGCCGGCGCGGGAGTCAACAACATTCCCCTGGAGGACTGTGCCAGGAAGGGCGTAGTGGTGTTTAATACCCCGGGAGCCAACGCCAACGGCGTAAAAGAGATGGTGTTTGCCGGCATGCTCCTGGCAGCCAGAGATCTGGTGGGAGGAATCAACTGGGTATCTTCCCAGACCGGCAATGAAAATGTGGCCAAGGAGACGGAAAAGATAAAGAAACAGTTCGCGGGAAGCGAACTGTACGGCAAAAAGCTGGGAATTATCGGCCTGGGCGCCATCGGTGTCCGGGTGGCCAATGCAGCTGTCCATCTGGGGATGGATGTGTACGGCTACGATCCCTATATTTCCGTGGACGCAGCCTGGAATCTTTCCAGAAGTATCCGCCATATCAATGATGTGGATGAGATTTACAGAGAATGCGATTATATTACCATCCATGTGCCCCTTCTTGACAATACCAGAGGCATGATCGGAGAGGAGGCCATCCGTCTGATGAAGCCTAACGCGGTGATCTTAAACTTCGCGAGAGATCTGCTGGTGGACGAGGA